>Ga0307510_10010504_pt1 | contig 10999 bp, 8 predicted proteins | sample 12_EM_MG_FD_207224 | JGI IMG/M metagenome (GOLD analysis project Ga0307510, IMG submission 207224) | Populus trichocarpa ectomycorrhiza microbial communities from riparian zone in the Pacific Northwest, United States - 12_EM | ecosystem: Host-associated > Plants > Roots > Unclassified | place... | reverse complement strand
GAACGTGTCCCGGTCCGGTATCTTGTTGGAGGTGAAGAGTATGCTGACGATCGATTTTGAAGCCTCGAAACAACAATGGCTCGCCGAGGGCAAGGCTGAGGGAAAGGCCGAAGGAAGGGCCGAGGCGCTCATTTGTCTCCTGGCGGAGCGATTCGGCTCGGTGGCACCGTCCCGGCAGAAGCGAATCCGTGCAGCCAAGCTGGTAACCCTTGACCGCTGGTTCAAGCGTGCCATTGTTGCACCGGACTTGTCTTCGGTCTTCAACCCGCCGCGTTGAGATAAACATCCTCTGGGACGCTCGACTGTCTGGCGGCAGACTCGAGGAACGATGATGATTTTATTTGGCGGAACAAACGGCTAGCTGCCAAATCAATTGCGCATATACGCGCTCGTTGGATCGCCTCTAAAAATCCGACTAAAGTCAGCGGAGAATCGGGTAGCCCGCATCCACTGCGCCGCGCTCCAACGCCAGCACCTCCCCAAACCCCTCCACCGGCTCCAAATCAACGCCCTGCAACAGCAGCTTCGCGCGCACAGGCGCAAGGGATTCGTCAGCAAACACATCGGCGAGCGCAGTACGCAGCGCCTGAGCGGTTGAATCGCTCGCGGACAGCGCGGTGATGTAGGGCAAACTCGGCGTCGAGGTGGTCCAGCCCAACACCCGCAACTCTCCAACGAGTGAAGGATAAAGTCGTTGGAAGTGGGCAAAACTGACGCAATCGATGGCGGCCACGTCGGCCTGACCAGAGGCGATCATCTCGACGCTGCGCAGATGCGAGCCGCTCACAGCGACAGACGCAAAGAATCGCTCACCATTCGACAACGGAGCGATGGCGGCGCGCAAAAGATTCATGCCGCTGTTTGAATCGAGCTCGTTGACGACACATCGTTGACCACGGAGGTCTGCAAGCGCCACAGCGGTGCCGCCAACACCTGAGTCGGCACGAGGGCCCGCAGGCGCTGTGCCACCCGCGGACGCAGCGCCACCCGCAGGCGCAGCGCCACCCGTATGCGCCGTGCCACCCCAACGCGCAACGATAGCGCTGCGATACCGCGCGCCTTCACACCCCGCAGCCGAATAAACCGGGTGCGCAACCACCCGAACGCGGTCGCCAAACGCTTTAGCCAATGGATACTCACACCCCTGCGCGAACAGCAGGGAGGGATCAGCCCAAACTTCAGCAGGCCAAACACCGCGCGTGAGCGTGCGAGGTATGCCCTTCAACCCTGCTGCGATGAGCCGCCCGGCAATTGCATCCCAAAACTCATCATGCGCCTCCCGCAACTCCGGGAAATCATACATGGGCAGCGATGCTACCCAGTCAGTCCCCATCGTGATCCAGGCGGATATACGGGCGAAGCAGATACTTCTGCATCACTTCCCGATACCCACCTGCAAACACCAGGCCGCGCTCCAGCGCGGGCGCGCGCATCTGGTGCCAGACGTGCGGGAGCTGAAACCAGGCCAGCTTCGGTTTCGCATGGTGTGCAATGTGCAGATTGTTGTTCAGAAACAGTAATCCCCAGAAAGGATGCGCTTCTACGACCCGGGTCCGCAACCGGGAATCGGAATCTGCAACGTGCTCAGCGAATGAGCGCACATGGTTCAACGAGATGCTCGGGTATACGATCAAAGCCAAGTACAACCACAACGGTATGTGGCACACGACCACGACCCAAGCCAGTACAAAACACACGCCCACCGCATGCCGCGCCCAGATTCGCATCCGCCGCCTGTCGCCGGACCGCACACGACGAAACTCTCCAGACCAGAACAAAGTCACCGCCAATGCAGGTCCGAGGATGAGGCGCCCTGCCAGCGTGCAGTTCGCGCGATAGATCCAACGCCGCAGATGTCCGAAACGGGAGAGATCTCCGGTCGGCAGATAGAACGACTCAGGATCGTAGGCAACCTGAGTCAGGCGGCGTCCACCGTGGCGATGATGGCGAAGGTGGGTTTCACGATAGACGGTGTATGGGATCCACAGTGACAGCGGCAAAGAGCCCAACATCCCGTTGAACCGGCGAAATGGCGTGGGATGTCCGTGAATGGTTTCGTGTTGCAGCGAGCCGTACCAGGTCAGCAAAACACTCAACAGGGGCGCCGAGACGAGCAGTGGCAGGTCGGCGAAGAAGAACGTGACCAACAGGAATCCGGCATAGATTGCGAGTGCCACGCCCAGTGTCGGCCACTCGATCCGGCGCCAGGTGTGGCGCGCTTTTGCGTGCGTGGGGCTCGCCGCTACGGCGCCCACGGAGGCAGGAAGTAGAGAGTCGGTTTGCATTGCCGCCGGAATTCTCAATCGCCGCCCGAAACCCCGCCAATAGCGGGATCTCATATGCAGATTCCAGGTAAATCAGGCGATTAAATGTTACCGAGCCGTTACCACAGCGGGTCGTGACGTAACCGAAATATTATGTCTACGAGATTGAGAACTGCTTCCCAGTGACGCTGGTCGCGCGGTTGCGCACCGCGACCAGCCCCCACCCTGCGGGCGCCCCAGCGCCCCAGCGCCCCAGCGCCCCCCGCCAACGCCACCGTTCTCGGTGCTGACCCCAATGGTAAGCTACCCCTCACCCCGAACGAGGCCCACCGATGCCGCTGCAGCACACCTCCACCTGGATGGACGACGATCTGATCGCATTCCGCGATACCGTCGCGCGATTCGTCGAGACCGAGATGCTTCCCCACGACGCCCGGTGGCGAGCGCAGCACCATGTCGATCGCGACACGTGGAGACTCATCGGTCAAACAGGCTTGTTGTGCCTCGACATTCCCGAGCAGTACGGCGGCGTGGGCGGCGACTTCAGACATGAGGCCGTGGTGTACGAAGAGATTGGCCGTCGAGGCATCAGCGGATTCGGGCAAGGCGTGCACAGCATCTGTGCTCACTATGTCCTCAACCACGGCACCGAGGCGCAGAAGCAACGTTGGCTTCCGCGTCTAGCGTCCGGAGACCTGATTGGCGCTATCGCCATGACGGAGCCTGCTGCCGGTTCGGACTTGCGCGGCGTACGCACGCGCGCGGTACGTGAAGGCGACGTTTATCGAATCAACGGCTCAAAGATCTTCATCACCAACGGCGGTTCCGCGACGTTGTTGATGCTACTCGTGAAGACGAACCCCGAAGTGCCCAAGGGCGGCATGTCGCTGATCATGGTCGAGACCGAAGGTCTGGCCGGTTATCGTGTCGGTCGCGTGTTGGACAAGATGGGCATGCAGGCCCAGGACACCGCCGAGTTGTTCTTCGACGACGTTCGCGTGCCTGTGGATTGCCTGTTGGGTGGCGAGGAAGGCAAAGGCATGCATCAGATGATGGCTGACCTGCCGTACGAGCGATTGATTGTTGCGTTAGCGGGTGTTGCGGCGATGGAAGGCGGGCTCGAAGCAACCATCGCTTACACAAAGTCACGCAAGGCGTTTGGTCAGTCCGTCAGTGATTTCCAGAACACCAAGTTCAAGTTGGCGGAGATTGCGTCGCTCACGCGGATTGCGCGCGTGTTTATTGACGATTGTATTGAGAAGCGCCTGAAGGGAACCCTCGATACGGAAACTGCTGCGATGGCCAAATGGTGGATCACGGACACTCAGCAGAAGGTGTTGGATGAGTGCGTTCAGTTGCACGGTGGGTACGGGTACATGAACGAATACCTGGTGTGCCGGCTGTTCGCGGACTCGCGAGTGCAACGGATCTACGGCGGCACCAATGAGATCATGAAGGAGTTGATTTCGCGGAGCCTGTAGCACGGGGCGGGGCAGCGCACCCAACGCCTGGCGCGCCGGCGGCACGACTTTCGCGTCACGGCCTACTTCTGCGCCAACCCATCCTGCGCATCATGAAGCCACCCATCACGCTCGGGTCCCGCAGGCACCGTCTGCGCTAAATCCAGCGCGTGCTGGTAGCCCTCATGCGCGCCCTTCGCATCGCCGGTCTTCGACAACGCCTCGGCGAACGCGAGCACATTCGGCGGATAGTTCGGCTGCAGGGAAACAGCCTTACGCGCAGCCGTAAGGCCAGCATCCGCGTCACCCGGCCCTAGCGGCCACCCGGGCGCGCGTATCAACACCAACGCGCGTACGCGCGAAGGGCCGGCCTTGTCGTAGTTAGGATCGGCCGAATCAGCGGCGCTCAGCTTTTGGAGCATGGTGTTGAGCAGGCCAACAGCCTTGGTGGGATGCGCACGCGCTTCCATGCCCGTCGCCACGGCCTTGCCGTATAGGCAGGCAGCGGCTTGAGCATCCAACGCCAAACAAGCGTCGGCGGCACCCGTCGATTGCGTCGCTAGGTCAGAACGCACCTTGCCGTCGGACTCGAGATCACTGCGGTCAGAGTTGGCCTTGATGACGGCGGCGTATTGCTCGATCGAGCCCGCGTTAGACCCAGAATCGGCGTGGGCCCCTGAACCGGCGCCGGCGGTCGGAGCAGAACTACCCGGAGCCGCAGGATGCCGCGACATCGAGGCGCACCCGGCCAAAACAACGGCTGCCAACGCGAATGGCACCAACCACAGAGCCGCGCCGCAAGCCCAAACGCCGTCGCGGCGCATGCTCACGGCTTCGACTTACCCGGCGCCGGTGGCTTCGTACCCGGCACCTTCCCTCCGCCGACCTGTGGCGCATCAGCCGGCAGGTCAGGCATCACAAACCCCGCCAACTTCAACGCCCCCAAACTATCAGCGCCCGCGGCCCCCGCGCGCCCCTTCCCCAACTTCAGCAACCCCGCCTGAAACGCCTTGGCGCGCGCGGCGGGCAGCCGGTTGTCGACCACCGCGATGATGGCAACGGGAAGGTCAGGTGACTGCACGACCGCCTTGAGGTCACCAGCGAAAGGAAGCGTTGGAACCGCCGACGCCTGTGTCTGGTCCAGCAACGCAGCGACCGGATCGCCAGACGCCACTCGCCGCAGGGCACTGAGAATTTGCCCAACCGGCTCAACTTTAACGCCGGCGGGCACCTGCCATGCTGACAATGCCGAGTGCAGAACAAAATTCGGGGAGTAACCCGCGACGCTTACGATCGTGTACCCCGCCAACGAGGGAGCGGCGGTCACGCGACCCGTCTTGGCGACCAGGGTCCACTTCTCTTTCGTACCGACGCCGACGACATCGGCCTGCGCCAGAGGCGACAGATGGAGCTGAGCCGCATGCTCGACGTAAAACGGGTAAGGGACGAATGCAAGGACAGCATCGGCCTGACCGAGCTTCGCCAGCCCACCCTGCTCCGTGGGATCGTAAACGGCGGAAAGACTACCGGCGGGCCAACCCGCGGCCGTCACGGCCGCCTTGGCGAATTCATCCACGTAGGGTTGTGCGTCTCCGGCCGCACCGGGATACCCGGGAGCACAGAACACCAAAGTCGAAGCAGCAGCGGCTAATAGAATGCTCATATCTTTAGGCTATCATCCCCCCGCGCCGGGGGCCTATGCGGTCGACCAGTTTGGTCGTTAAAGGCGCGCCCAAGTGCTCGACAAGGCAATGAATGTGCACGACTCGCCTAAGGTCCTCGAATTCTTCAGACGCGTATTGCAAATGCGTGGCTGGATCGTCTGCATATTCGTTCTTCTGACGATAGCGGGCATCTACGGCACCACGCGGATTCCCAATGATCCGGCCATCGACCGTCTGGTCGTAGCGGGCGACGCGACCGCGCAGGCAACCATCGAATTCGATCGCCTGTTTCCTGAGGGGGAACAAGCGCTGATCATGCTCGAGGGGCCGGACCCTCTCTCTCCCGCGGCGCTCCGTACGGCGAATCAACTCGAACACCACATCGAGCAGATCAAAGGTGTGAAAGCACACACCCTCCTGGACTTCTTCCGACGCACAGATCCAAAAGCAGAGCTCAGCGACACAGAGACCCAACGACTGCGACCGTTTGCAACCGGCACACCGCTCTTCAAACGTGCTGGACTTCTGGGTGATCACTACCTGGGGATAGGACTGGAGCTGCGTGTGGAGTCGCCAGAAGAGCGAAACGCTGCATTGGCCCAGATAGACTCATTGGTCCTTCCGCAAGAGAAATCCAACGGCCCGTTTACCACCGTGCGCCGGGTGGGCTCACCGTGGCTCAATGCGTGGCTCGAGAAACAAACAGGGGTCGCCACCAAGAAGTTCATGCCGTTGTTCGGTATCTTTCTGGTCGCCCTCGTATTTATCGTCTACCGCTCCTTCCGCGCCCTGGGAGCAATCATCCTTACTCTCGGCTCCGTGGTGGCGATCGGCGTCGGAATCGCTGCCATCTTCGGGTGGTCCAATACGGTGGTCTCCACGCTGGTCCCACTGACCGTGATGGTCACGACCACAGCCACACTCGTATATCTCCACTCGAGATATATGGAACCTGACGACGCGCTGACCCCACTCGAACATCACGCACGAGCGCTCGCCAACAAATTTCTACCGTCCACTGCGTCGATGTTCGCCACAGCGGTAGGCTTCGCCGCACTCGCGGTGTCAGAAATCCGACCTGTCCGCGAAATGGGCGTGTGGACTGCATGCGGTCTTGTGGTCGCTTGGGTCGGCTGCTTCACCCTGTTCCCTGCGCTCCAATCACTGTTTAAAGCACCACTACGCGCCGAAGGTGTCCGTGTCGGACGGCGATATGCGCGTTTCGTTGACGCACTGCTCCCGTTTACGCGCCGCTATAGCTGGGCGCTGATCATCGCAGCCCTTGCGTTGATGGCAGCCGGTGCCGCTGCGTTGTTCGGCATTCCAGGGAAATTAGCGCCACTTGCGCTCGAAACGGATGCTCTGACCTACGTCAACCCGGCCGAGCGCGTGGCCCAGGACACGCGGCGCTTCCAGGAATTCAACGGACTGGACGTGGTCGATCTGTGGATCAAGACCCCTGCGGGCAAAGCCCTGGATCCGCAGTTCCTGCGCGCCATCGACCAATTCACCCAACAGCTCGAGTCCGACTCGCGGCTCACCGCCGTCGACGGCCCAACATCCATCCTGCGATGGGCGCGCTACGTCGAATCGGGAAACGACCAGTTACCTGCTGACGCCGCCGCCTGGACGGGGCTCGCCGCCGACCTGGAGCAGATCATGCTCACAGTGGAAGGCGCCCGCGAGTACGTGGATATCACGAACCTGGCGAGCGTCCGCCTGACCGTGCGGGGCCGGGCGGAACTGTTTGGTCGTACAGGCGCAATGAAGAAATTCGTGCAGCAGGCCTGGAACGATGCGAAGGCGCGCAATCCGGCCCTGCGGGACGCCGACGGCATGTTGGTAGGTAAAGGCGTCCTCGCTACCGCGATCACGGAACGGCTGCTGCCCACTCTGACCGAAAGTTTCGCGCTCACGGCGAGCATCATCTTTTGCGCATTCCTGGTCGTATTCCGCAGCCCCTCCGCGCGCCTGATGACCATGATTCCGTCGCTGTTCGCGATCCTGAGCGTGTTTCTCGTGATGCGCCTGACAGGCATCCCGCTCAACATCGCCACGATTCTCATTGGCTCGACTGTCCTGGGCGCCACCGAAAACGACCAGGTGCACTTCTTCTACCACTTCCAGGAAGGCCGCAACGCCGGCCACCAGACCGCCGGCGCCTTGCAACACGCCATGTTGATTGCCGGGCGGCCGATCGTGTTTGCTACACTCATCAATGCGAGCGGGTTCCTGGCACTGTCGTTCTCCGATCTGCCGCCGATGCGCCAGTTCGGCATAGTGACCTCGACCGCGTTTATTCTTGCGTTGCTGGCGGATTTCACGGCATTGCCGGGAGCATTGTGGATACTCAGTCGTCACGAACGGGCCAGACAATAGAAGACCCGCGGACTGCAGCCGTGGTCCGCAAGATCGTCCGCCACCTGATGCCGATTCTCGGCATCATGTACCTGATCGCCTATATCGATCGCCAGAATATCGGCTACGCCAAGCTGCAGATGGTGGGCGATCTGGGCATGACCGAGACAGCGTACGGGCTGGGAGCGTCGCTGTTTTTCATCGGCTACCTGCTGTTTGAACTACCCAGCAACCTGTTCCTCGCCAAAGTCGGCGCACGGGTCTGGTTCGCGCGCATCATGGTCTCCTGGGGCATCGTTACCCTGGCGCTCGCATTCACGAAGAATGCGGCGATGTTCTACGTACTGCGGTTCCTCCTGGGCGCGCTCGAAGCCGGTTTCTTCCCGGGTGTTTTGTTTGTGCTGACACTGTGGGTGCCGTGGGAATATCGCGGCCGGCTCGTCGGCATGTTCATGGGATGGAGCGCCATCGCCAATATGGTCGGTGCCGTCATCGGCGGGCTGTTGCTGGATGCCGATGGACTGCTGAATCTGCGGGGTTGGCAATGGGTCTTCCTGATGACCGCCCTGCCCGCAATCATCATGGGATTCATAGCGTTCGTCATTCTGCCCAGCACTCCCGAGCACGCCAAATTCCTGACCGCCGACGACAAAGCCCACCTGCAATCGATTCTGGATCGCGAAAGCCAGGAGCTCGGCGCCCGGTCGCATGTTGGTGTGCTGCAGGCCCTGCTCGATCGCAGGGTTGCGCTGATCGCCCTCTTCTACATCAGCCTGCCACTCGGGGCCTATGGGCTGAGCTACTGGCTGCCCACGGTAGTGAAGGGATTCGGTGTCACCAACACTGTCAATGGCTTCCTCAACATCATTCCATGGGCTTGTGTGGCCCTGGCGCTGTGGTGGGTGCCGCGCCACGCCGCGCGGACCGGCGAGCAAACCTGGCACATCGCGCTTCCCGCATTTGTGGGTGCGGCATGCCTGGCCGCCAGTGTGTTTGTCCCCGGAAACGCCGCGAAATTTGCCTTGTTATGCGTGGCCGCCGCGGGAATCTTCGCGGCTCAACCGGTGTTCTGGTCGCTGCCCTCGACTTTTTTGAAGGGCGCCGCGGCGGCGGCCGGCTTCGCCGCCATCAACTCAGTAGGCAACCTGGGCGGGTTCTTCGCCCAGAACATCGTCCCCTGGATCAGGGATCGGACGCACAACGACATGGCGCCCATGTTGTTTCTGGCCGCGTGCCTCACCGCCGGCGGCCTCATGACGTTCGTGGTGCAGCGAACCCTGCGTAAATACGCTTAACCGCGAATGGCGGCGATGATCGCCTCCGACACCTTCTCATCAATCTCAGCGGCGTGTTGAATCTCCACCGGGTAACGCACCACCGCATCTACGGCGGTTGCTGAAAAACGCAACTGCACCTGCGGATTCGCCGATGTAACGCCCGCTGCATTCGAGGACGTCGTCCGCAGAATCTCCTTGGTCTGTCTCACGATCTCGTCGTGGTATTGCTTCACGACATTATTGACGGCGTTGTACAAACCTTCCTTGAGAGCCGCATAGTCGGCGCCCGCCGGCAGCGCCACGGTCGACTCGTGCCAGACGAAATTCACGCCCGAGATCTGTTTGAACAGCCCTCCGGAAGCCTGAAACACAATCGAGTTGGCGAAGGCCACCACCCGCCCGGTGGCACCCAGCGCCCCCTGTGAATTCAACTCCATCAGGTGCATCCGCACCAGCCCGAGATCGATGACTTCACCGCTCACGGTGCCGATCTGCACCCGGTCACCGACCCGGATACCGTATTTCCCGATGAGGAAAAAATAGCCCACGATCGACACCAGCACGCTCTGCATGGCGACGGCCACACCGGCCGTGATCAGGCCGGCGAACGTGGCGAAGGAGCTCAACTCGGTCACAAAGGTGAGACCCACGATGACAACCACCAGCACCCACGTGATCACCTTGCGAACCATCAGCAACTGGTTGCGACGTCGGGTCTCATGCGCATAGCGAAGCACGGCCCGCCGCCAAACTTCCGCGCCGGCGAACACGACAGCCAGCATCGCCGCCAGGATACCCAACCGCACGCCGAGCGCCGCGAGCGCATCGTGATACTGATGTTTGATGGCATCGCGCCAATTGCCCAGGTTGTGGCGGTACTGCTTCAGCAGCACGCCTTCCTTGCTGAGCGGAATCATTACCGCCGAGGTCTGTTGGAACAGCCACGCAAGGGTATCGAACTGATCGCGCACACCCTTCAGGGTCGCGCTGTTGGCAGTGTCCGCCTGCGCCGCCAGGGCATCGCTTTGTGCCGCATATTGTTTGAGCTGCTCCAGGGGCTTGGTGCGGATCTTCACGAACGTCTCTTCGAGAGCCGCCGTGCGCTCATCGACGGCATCGATGGTTCGCATCTTCCTGGCCAACCGCAGCACGTTGCTCCCCAGCTCCCAGATTCCGATCCGGTCCGAGGTACTGTTGGAAGTTGAGATGGGATCGGCGGCGGCAGGTTGAACGCCCTGACCCGTCGTGGCAGCGGGCGTGGCACCCGGGGCCCGCGCCGCGGGAATCGAAACGGCAATAGCGTCGATATGCGCCTTCAGTGCGCTCGCGCTGGCACGCTTCACATCGCTCTCGTTGACGAACTGCGTCATGGTGTCGAGCAGATTTTTGCGCGCATTGATCATGTCGAGCTCGCCCTGCAATTCCGACAGCTTCTCCGGCATGCCAGGTTTGGCGGCAGCTTCCTTCCTGCCGGCTGCGATCTCGTCCTGAATGGCCTTGCGCTCGGCATCCAACCGCTTCTGTTGGTCACTCAGGGTCTGCGGCGAATCCGCGGCGCTCTGCGTCATCTGCGCTTCACTGCTCAACAACTCCGCATTCGCCCGGGCGAGCTCAAACGCCAGCCCGATCACCTTGTCGGCAGTCTGTTGGTTGGCGTACAGGATGAGCAGGTCGCTCGGCTGGGTGGCCGACTGCTGCTGCGCACCGAGAGTGCGATACCAGTCGACAGTTTCATCCAGTATCTGAATGACCTGGTCGCCGGTCAGTACCGAAACATGAGTGGGTTTGGCGGGGGTGACCGGCTCGGCGCCGGACAGGAGCACGGGGAACGTAAAGAGCGCTGCAAGGATTGGAATACGCATCCGGCGAATTCTATAGAAAACCCAATTCCCGGAACCGTTACAATTCGTCTGGCTACAGCTTGCATTGGACCGGCAACACAGGGAGTGGACCGTCAATGCCAATTCGCGCCGTAC
>Ga0307510_10010503_pt1 | contig 11000 bp, 9 predicted proteins | sample 12_EM_MG_FD_207224 | JGI IMG/M metagenome (GOLD analysis project Ga0307510, IMG submission 207224) | Populus trichocarpa ectomycorrhiza microbial communities from riparian zone in the Pacific Northwest, United States - 12_EM | ecosystem: Host-associated > Plants > Roots > Unclassified | place... | reverse complement strand
TAAAGCTGATGTTCGGTTATCGTGAGTGTTCCTGTTTCAGTGCGGTGTGATTCGAGTTTGATCCTGTTTCGTCGAGTATGCAGGATCAATGTCGGATATCGTCTGAAGCTAATGATGGTGGAACAGCTCTTGAGCAACGGTGTGTAACAGATGATAGTAGTAGCGTTTCTTATCCAGCGCGCATGAGAATATATGCACGTGATGAGCAGCATAATTTCCAACATTGAAACTATCGGTTATAATGCCGCAGTTGGCATTGCGGTCGCCGAATTTGAATGAGTGCGCATTAGTTGTGTGGGCCATGATCTATTCAAGATATTGGTTGAGTAATGGAGCGGCAATCATTTGGAGTATTGGAGTGGTTTATTAAACCATCTGTGAGCGGAGCTGAAGAAAGAGGGGTGATGAGGCTGGTGGTGGGACAATGCCTGAGTAAGATCCAGCCACATCCACGCGGGAAGAACCAAGGCTAATATGAGACTTGGAAGCGTTCCCCGGTGATAGTTCCTCCTCTTTGAGTACACGATTATATACCTGATGACCAGCTGGCATGCCTGAGACTATGACGAGAAGTAATAGGAATTATTGAAGCTGGCGGGATAGTGGAACCCGAATATCTGGGTTGTCAGGCTCTTTTCGGCCACGATCACATGACCTATGTACCCATGTATTTCATCCACCATTCACTATTTCTCTATTTAAATAAAGAGAACCGCTGGTAATCCAGGCTTATTAGCAACCCACGGTAGTACAATCCCGAGGTAAGCCGACCTGACAATATCGGTATAACTTCTTAGGCGCTGTGTGGTAACTCATAGAACTCTGAGCTAGAGGAACTATACTGGCCAAACCTCAAACCCGCATCAACCCTAAACCCTAGAAACCGCGATCGCAAAAAACAGACCCCAACTCGGTGAACTTTAAAAACAAATAACAAAAAAAGGAGAAAAGCAAATTTCCTACAGTATCCATACCTCTAGTGCTATTCAGAGATCCTATGATAGCGGAAGTTCGAGTTTTATGATATAAGTGCTGTGGGTGAATCATTATCATGGGAGTTTGAGGGTTAGGATGGATGCAAACTTTACAATCGGAGGAGTAAGTTTGTTCTGCCTTTAAGATGAAATTCCAAGCTTGCACTATTGGGACAATCTGTATTCAAGGGAGCAAACCTCTCTATATACCCACCCTTGGTCATATACTTCAGCCTATCAAGGAAATATCTATGAGTTACAAATGGTCGTATTGGTGTGTGGCTGGTTAACCGAGCTCTTTTCACTCATATGGGCGTAACGTCTTCCACGCCAGAGCCGCCGCCCGGCATAGCGAGCCATCCACCCAAATACCAGCCACTATTTAAACGTGGACTGGGTTTAGCCAATCACATTGCTTAAACTCGCAGATTGCTCGCTATGCTGGGAGCTCGCTATGGCGCGGAAGACGTTACAGGGTCATGAGAAGTCGTATTTTACAACAGCTCATAATCACCCATAAACAGCTACCCTAACCTTCCCCACCACAATGCCAAAGACATGTTTATCCTGAAGAGGGGAGAGCCGATTCCGAGAACCTAACAGCACCATGAAAATTTCCCCGAGCACAGAACACGAGAAATGGAAAACTACGACATATCCGCTCATTCACTAACCGCAGTGAATCTGAATTTTAAACTCCTTCTGTTCTGATTGTTCAGACGACTCTCCCCACTATTTTTGAGCTTATTTTCTGTGGTATTCGCCTGCGGACTGGATGATAAGAGCTGAATTGCCGAAGGGAGATTGGTAATTGCTGTTTTGTCATAGGGCTCACATGGTGACGGATTAGTTCCCTTGGGGTTGAGCGCTAGTGAGGTCCTGATAGGGAATAACTCCGGGATAGTTCTCTACTCTTCAAAACGCAAGAGGTACGGGCAAACAATTGTCACTATCAAGAAATCCCTTCTTGAAACAAAAATCCCACAAAGTCACGATCAATTCAAGTCCGCTAAGCTAACTGACAAACCTCTTGTTCAAAGCCAGCCCAGAGCACCTCAAAGATGAGAAAAAAATCCAACCAAAAAGAGAGCCCAACCTTCCTGGTTGTCCTACCACCTAGGTACAGGAGGCCGTTCTCTTGTTATCCGCTATCACAAATTTTCCTTCCTCGGTTGACGATCCAAACGGTTCCTTCGTTGTGCTGTTGTTGCCGTGGTGGGAAGAAGGCGCGAGCGAAGTTCAAGATCCTCGCCCTGCACACAGCCCCCCCCCCCTGTCTGCCAAGATTACCGTCCAGCCGCACCCCGTTGTCCTGGACCTCACTCTCCCAGATTCTTCTTTGTCACAAGATTTGTGCGAGCTACGTAGAAATACACCTCACTGTCCCGGATTTTGGGGGTTTTCGGACCGGATACACATCCAGATATCTCTAACCCCTGTTCACATAGAAAGTATATTCAGTGTCCCAGATTTTCTCCTAATCCTAGGCTAGGGTATCACATCACAGCTGCTCATAGGCACGATTGATGTTGGAGAATTCTGATTTTAGGCTGCTCACCACATACATACTTTCGTTCCTGCATAAAGCGAAACACATTTACGCTATTGTTAACACAATGGTTGCTTCGACAGCGTTCCACCATCGTTAGCTTCTTACGATCGAATGTCGCCACCTTGCATACCTGATGCGACACGATCAAACACCGATCGCTGGACAACAAAACACGAACGACAGTCAATAGCCGAACATCTACGATACCTGCCGCCATCACACAATCTGAGGCATCCACCATTACTGCACCCTCGGCCAAACAGCTCTTACCTCGGATCTGTCTTCGCGAAGCGAAACAGAAGGACGACCGACACATGGAAAATGAGAGAAGAATCCGGCATGCGCAGGAAGTATGCCGGGGAGGAAGGTACTCTGCAGATAAGGATATAAGGCAGCCTGTTCTTCCCTTTGTTCGTTTTAGTTAGTTCATCTCAAAATCATCGCATCTTTCTCTCACGGTTCTACTGTCTTCTCTTCTCTTGTCAAAGTCATTCGTTCTCGCATACGATCTCTTTACTCTTTATTGTTCTCTGATATCTTTTGTCTATTATCGTTGTTCGTATCAATACAAGTTTTGTGCCGTTCGGTAACTTAGGATTGGATCCACTGCGCCTAACCACCCAAGTAATTGTTCAAAAATTGATACTACCTATGGTCCACTATGGAGGCAAAAAAGCTCATATTTCCACAGCAGTATAAGACCAAGTGTCTGTGGTGTTTTCTGCTTTTGCTTCCTTACGCAATCCTCACTTGTGGCACCGGGCGTGCCCTGTGTTGATAATTTTGTTTGGTCATTCGAGATAAAATCCTTCTATTTAATAAAAACTGCGGAGAAACAGACAGCGATTGACAAAGATGTATGGGACAGAATAAGATATAGCAATGGCAGACTAATATTTTTGTGACCTATTTTTCTAGCAACGGTGGGGGAGAACGGGGCCCTTAAATACACAAAGAATGACGAAGACTCTTCCGGAAGTGTCCGGAATATGATGACACCATTACCGCCATATCTCACGCCGTGCGCTTAATTTTCCCACTTTCACTCCATCACCGCTTTCCTTCACGACTCCAGATATTGTTCACTGCGTCACCGATCGTTCGTACCGGGAACTCTCGGATATCGCTTATCTTCCAGGGTCTAGTGACCATGGTGTGAGTACCGGTGAATCACAATACTATTCAGATTCGGTATTGCGCGGTTCCCTTAAATTTTCTTCTTTTCACTCATCTCTCTATTTCTCACTCTCCCCCTCAGCTGAACCTTATATAGAATAGCCGGAGGTCATATCTACATAATTACCACTTGCTTTGCAATTTCCTTAACTAAACACCATATTTATCAACCATTTCACTCTCCCGGATATTTCACTGTTCGGGACAGTCAACCCCTGATTTTGACCATCAGGGAAAACGGGGTGTGATCGTCCAGAGCAGGAGGGAGACCGAAGCTCTTTTGTTGTGTGCCCGGGTCTGGAAGGATTTCCGCAAGCGGAGAGGATCGGAAGGGCTCAGTGCGTTGTCTATATAAACACTCTGTCCCGCCATAGATAGAACGGGTAAGCAAGATAGGACTCCAGAAAATATACAGTGGTCTCCTCCTTGACTTCACTTTATTCCCCTCTCTGACTCGTCTCAATCCCACAATCGGCACCTCATAGCAACAGTACCCTCGCCTGAAAGTTGAAATAACATTTCTTAGGGCAGGGGAAAAGTTGCATTTTCGCTGCGATAAATTTTTTTGATTACATTCTGTTGCAAGGGTCAGAGATTCGCTGGTATTGAATAGGTTTTCTCTCTATTTTCTATTTGTGGGTCATGGGCGGGGATCGTCCGCTACCTACGTGCGTGTGCCCTAGAAGTAATGGTCTTAAATGGCGTCGCTGGCCCTATCCAATGTAAATCTAGGGAAAGGAGAGGGAAAGCAGAAAAAGGGACAGTGCTAAAACATACATAAGCCTATCAAAGTCCCCACACCTTTCCAGCCGGGATATATCCTCTCCTTCTCGTTTCTTGGTAAATATTGTCGCCCGTGGGCCCGGGGACGATCTAGGGTACGGCAATCCTAATGACAATTTGTTCTATTTAACCTTTCCTTTCCTTTCCTTTCCTTTCCTTTCAAACAGTTCCTTTCTCTTCTTTTTCACAGTAATGAGTCACAACCCAGGCAGCAGAATTGATTTCCTCTCTTATTTCCTTCCAATCGCTATTAATCCCAAACTAGTTTCTCCCCCACCCATAAGAAATGTTTCTTCGTCGATGCTGGTCATACATTCTACTCTCGAACTTCATCTTACCACTCGCCTCCACTGCAGAAATTTGGTATGGCCCGCTCTGCGATTCACGTGGGGATAATTGCCAGACACAGATGGTGAATTTTTGCATGGTGGGCCTCGACCCGGCCCAAATGACGGATTGTTGGTGCAGGGAGGACAGAGGGGGGGGAGTATATCGGGAGAATGGATGCTTGGTTGAGCACCTGGGAGCAGGCGGAGCAGGCGGTTCGCTACCGGAAGATTGTCTGCGAGGGGCCGATGGGGAAAACAGTTATCGCAGATACCCTCTTTGCCGAGTACTGGAAGACTAGATTCCAGAGAAAGGGCGAGAGCTTTGTGGCGGCTGTGATGAATGGGATACTACCCATGATGGCTGAGCCGGTAGGTATCAGGAACAGTGATGACCAGGTTTCAAGAAGCGAATTTATATCCCCGCCACCGATGGGAATTCCGGAGACCGCTTCCCCGGCGTCTAGCGAGACTGTAAACCTTGGTTCCCCTTCGTTGACCCCCCCTCCAGTCAGTTCAGCCACGGTCGTGTTGTCATTGTCTTGGGCTTCCCCAATTATCCCCACTGCATTGGCAAATTTCACCACTACCAAGATCCCACCAGCCCCGTCCACATTACCATCATTCCCGGGCCAATCACGCCTGACACCAGGGCAGCTTGCGTCTTGGGATCCTTCCTGGTGTTATCTATAGTCTTCTGTCGCCATCACCGCGCCAATTCCAAGCCCTCTGCCTTCCTCCCGACTCACCCAGATTCCCATCCCCGCCCATGATCAATCACAAACCATCAGCAACCGTGGTTGTCCCGGAACATCGAGGCAGCACTTAACAGCCCCCAATCATCCTTGCTTCGATCCTCCCAAGACACTACAATCCCAAGCCACGCACCACACCACCAGTCCCGCAGAACTTCCCTCCACCCAGTCGGACACACAGCCACACCATAATCCCCTTTCCTCCATCCCCCTCCTCGAGGAGCTCCTCTACAAGAATTCTCACCCTATCTACCACTACCCTCAGGCTCTCCCGCTCCCGAGACCGAATCTCAGAGCACACAATCATCGAGCCACAACCGCAGGAGGCAGTAACGGGGGTCTCAACAACAACCCGGCCGTCGGTTGCTAGCTCGTACTACCACGATAGTTCGGCAAGCTGCCCCACCTGGAGCGAAAGGAGTTGGGTAGGGAATGACGATCCGGGATAGCAGTAGATATTATTTCTTATTTCAACTTTGGTTTCTCTCTTTGAATTGTTTTGGTGTTTTTTCTCTTTCTTTCTTTCCCCCTCCTTCCCCGGCTTACAATAGAGGTTTGGTTAATCAATTTTTATATATGCCGGCGAGGCAGGAACCTTGTCCGGTTTGGGAGTAAGTATATTTGGGGCTAAATTGTATTTATATGGCGCGTTAATGTGTGGATGGGCGATGTGTTGGTTAGGTGTGCGAGATATCGAACTTTATTATTTGTTACATTTCATTTGTTGGAGCGTGGGATGTGCTGGTAGGATGCTGCCTCGTAGTGCTAGAGTAGGTCTAATTGATTGTGCAAAGATGCTCTAATTCCGATAATAACTTTAATTAGTGTGGAGTGTGAGGATAAAGTACGCGCACAGGATAGATGAACCCCTCCCCCCCGGTTGTTTGATACGGGCCAGACACGGTAACTTACAAATTAACCCGTAACAACCCCGTATTATAGAACGAAGATCATAAGCAAGGCTAGGAAAAGTGGAAGTGATGACGGGAGAGAAAAAGGATACGTAATAATGAACACAAAAAAAAGAAATGAAGTAGTGAAAAACCCCAACCACTAGTATATATATAGCTATTCTATCATAGATGGGTTCTCTACCCTGTGCTTAAATCGAACAACGAATACACTCTTTTTTCCTATCAAACCCTTTTCCCCTGAGCCCTTCACAGGGGCCTCTGCTCTACGGCGGCTTTCCTCTACCGCGAAATATTCTGCCGGTGTCTTATCGATTCACTACTATCCCTTCCGCTTTAACGGGATTACGGTTCCAGTAGAATTGATGCGCGGAGTGGCTAGCGTGAGTAGGGTTCGGGCGCATATATTGTCTGCTGGTCGAGATTGGCCTCCTCTCGATCTAAAAACATTTTGACTATCCCTTCATGCCCGTTCTCCGACGCCAACGAGATTGGCGTTTGGCCATATCTGTCCGCCCGGTCGGGATTGACCTCCTCTCGTTCTAAAAGTATCTTTACTATCCGCTCATGCTCCCTCTCAGCCGCGTGCGATATTGGCGCTCGGCCATACCAAGTCTCTGCCAGGTCGGGATTGACCTCCTCGCGTTCTAAGAGCATCTTAACTATCCCCTCATGCCCCTTCGCTGCCGCCCACGAGATTGGTGTTCGGCTAGATAGGTCTGCCTGGTCGGGATTGACCTCCTCTCGTTCTAAAAGCATCTTTACTACCCCCTCATGCCCTCCCGCCGCCGCCCACAAGAGTGGCGTTCGGCCATATTCAGTGTCTGCCTTGCCGGGATTGACCTCCTCTCGTTCTAAAAACATCTTTACTACCCCCTCATGCCCTCTCTCGGCCGCCCACGAGAGTGGCGTCTGGCCAAGTTGAGTGTCTGCCTGGTCGGGATTGACCTCCTCTCGTTCTAAAAGCATCTTTACTATCCCCTCATGGCCCTTCTCTGCCGCATATGAGATTGGCGTTCGGCCAAATTCAGTGTCTGTCTGGTCGGGATTGATCTCCTCTTGTTCCAAAAGCATCTTTACAACTTCCTCGTGACCGTTTCTAACTGCCCATTTGAGAGCCGTACTATCAAGGCAATCAGTTGCATTAGCATCCCATTCCTTTTTCTCCAGTACAATAGCAACTATCTCTACTATCCCGAGAAACGAGGCTGCGTGGAGTGGAGTGAATCCCGTAGGTCCCTCCGTACTATAAAAATATGGATCCCAATCTTCTCTATTTTCATTGTGGCCCAATAAGAGTAGTTGAGCAGATACATGCCGATCAAATCCGCCCAGAAGCTTGAGTGCAAGTATTTTGACATTTTCCGTCATCCCCATTCTTGCATGCTTCCCCCAGTAAAGAGAAGCATATTCTAGAAGGGGCATTGTTGAGGGGGCCCGGTAGAGAGTCGGCGCAAGATCCCGCACACATCCAAAATTGAGGTATGTCAAGCAAACCTCAGCAATTGTTGAGTGGGGATCCCGGAATAGCGTCGGGCTACTTAAGAGATGCTCCTGCAGGGTAAAGTGTACCAGTCGAACTGTGGACGAGGATGCCTCGACCGTGACAAGTCCCAGGCAAGAGGATAAGAGAGTTCGTAATACAGGTATGTTTTCCGGAACCAGATCTAGGGACCCTAACTCCACCGACAGAGCATGACAGAGCTCCTCCGCCCGTAAAGGCCGTTCCGAATATAACACCCACATTAGGACTTTCAATCCGATTGATGCTTTATTTCCTTTCTGCCACTTCATTCGGGCTAGAGTTGCCGTGTAGGCGTCGCTCAGCCCGCTCCCTCCCGCTATCTCTTCAAGTTTCCTTCTTCTCCGAACAATTGTCACTTCTTCTAGAATAGACTCAATATTTATCGAAACGAGGAGGAATCTATACATAATTTTCGTAAGTATACATCATCGATAGGATGGAAAGGCAAGATGCTCTTACGCACATATCCGACATCTTGTCTAGGATAACCTTCACAATATCGGCTCGTAAACCGCTATCCATCGCCTCTGGCTCGCTATCCCTGTCTAGCTTCATCTCCAGGTAACTCCTGATATCATCCGTGTTAGGACTAATGGGTATTACGACAGCACCGGTGAAATATTTTTGAATGGTTCCTCCGACATGGGGCCTCCCCGTGAGGAACACTCTCGTCCCGGGCGACTGGCGAACGATATCTCTCAGAGACTCAAGAAGCTCGGGCAGATCCTTCGGTAGGTATTCGTCGAGCGCATCAATACAGATGAAAACCTTCCCCAACGAAGCAATAGCCCTCCTCAACATTCCCACCAAATCTTCAAGCGAGAGCCTTCTACCACCAATCTCCTTTTTCCCTTCTTGAAACGCTTCACGTAAGTAAATCGGGATGTCGACTCCGCCTACTAGCTGCTTGAGAATAGCTCCCATCATGCTGGTGACAGTCTGCTCTTGCTGAGCAAGGAAGTCGCAGTATAAGCAGGCAACCGTGATATCTTCCTTCCGTGCCTGGTCGCACAGACTATCGATCACCAGGGAACTAGTATTTCTCACTCGTCAACCGCATTCGTTTCCTTCAAAGAATATTGCCACTTACCTCAGGTAGGTCCTCCCCACCCCCGGATTCCCGGAGCAAAATAAAACTGCCTTATCGGCTGCACCATCCCTCCATTCTCGAAACTCACTCGTTTCCAAAAGCCAATCCCCAACGCCCTTAAATCGGCTAGTTCGCACACCTTGGTGCCTGTTGCTTGGCTCTAGTGGAGAGAGCCAAGGCATAATCTTTGCATGCTCATCGGATTTATAGACGGTAGTGTGAGTGTTGAAACTATCGGTTATAATGCCGCAGTTGGCATTGCCGTCGCCGAATTTGAATGAGTGCGCATTTGTTGTGTGGGCCATGATATATTCAAGATATTGGTTGAGGGTAGTAATGGTGCGGCAATCTTTTGGAGTATTGGAGTGGTTTATTAAACCATCTGTGAGCGGAGCGGAGTTGAAGAAAGAGGGGTGATGTGGCTGGTGGTGGGACAAGGTCTGAGTAAGATCCAGCCACATTCACGCGGGACGATCCAAGGCTAATCTGATACGAGACCTTTGCTACAGGCTCTCTTCTTTGAGTACACGATCATGTGCCTGACTGCAAGCTGGCATGCTTGGGACTATGGCGAGCAGGAATAGGAACTATTGAACTTGGTGGAATGGTGAAACTCGAATATCTAGGTTGTTAGGCATTTTCCGCCACGATCGCATGGCCTACCCCTGTATTGCATTCACAATTCACGGTTTCTCTTTGTATTTAAATAACGAGAACCACCGATAATCCAGGCTTATTAGCAACCCACAGTAGTACAATCCCGAGGTAAGCCGACTTGAAAATATTGGCATAACCTCTTAGGTGCTATGTGATAACTCACTGCTCATAGCACTCAAAATTGGACGCAGTATAAGTTACTGGCCAAATCTCAAAGTCCGCGTCAACCCTAACCCTCCAAAACCGCTATCGAAACAAACCGACCCCAACTCAATGAACTTTAAAAACAAATAAATAATAGAAAAAAGAGAAAAGTATATTTCTAGTATCCTTACCACTAGTGCTACCCAGAGATCCCGTGATAGCGAAAGTTCAGGTTTTATCGTGCAAGTGCTGTGGGTGAATCATTATCATGGAGGTTGACGAGGGTTAGGGCGGATGAGGCATTTGCAATCGGGGCGGGATGGTTTTGACTTTGAGATGAAATTCCAAGCTCGCATTATTGAGACAATCCGTATTCAAGGGAGTAAACCTCCGCTATGTACACCGGCCCTTAGTCATATGCTCCAGCCTATACCAAGAAAATATCTATGAGTTACACCTGGCCTCATTGGTGTGTGGCTTCTTAGCCAAGCTCTTTTCACTCATGCGACGGTACAGGATCATATTTTCCAACAGCTCAAAATCCCCCACCAACGGCTACCCTTGCTGAAAATGGCGCTGCTCTCCATACTCTCACAATACTTCCTTTGTTCGGATAGCCTCCGGGAGCGCGCTTGTTTGTGGCTTTGGATATGCGCTGAGGATCCGGGTATATGGCTCCGGCATCGGGCATGGGTTTGTGTTCGGAGATGTGCTAAGGATTCAGGCATGGGTTTGTCTTCGGAGACACGCTTTGGCTTCCGGTATACGGTTCGGCTTTGGGCGTTTGGTTTGCACGTTCGGAAAAGCATTGCAAATGCAGGAATGCGCGATAGTTTTGGGATCGTGCGGCTTTCGGAAAAGCCGGGAGAAAAGCGGAAGTACTGTGAGATCAGCCGGAAAGAGCTAGAAGCCCGGGTGTGGGAAAGTGTTTGTTTTCCTTCCAGTTAAGAGGAAGTCAGTGTTCTCAGCCGTCCGGGGCCCCCGTAGGACCCGGCGGGGGGACTGCCAAGACCCCCGGACGAGACGGGACGGCAAAATGTAGTCCGTCCTCGTCCTTTAATTCCCAGGACGGCCGTCATTAGCAAGGACGACGAGCCCCACGACCTG
>Ga0307510_10010501_pt1 | contig 11000 bp, 6 predicted proteins | sample 12_EM_MG_FD_207224 | JGI IMG/M metagenome (GOLD analysis project Ga0307510, IMG submission 207224) | Populus trichocarpa ectomycorrhiza microbial communities from riparian zone in the Pacific Northwest, United States - 12_EM | ecosystem: Host-associated > Plants > Roots > Unclassified | place... | reverse complement strand
CATTTCGATAACAATAAATGAAATAGGTTTTCGTGCCTCCACTACTCATCACCTTTTACGGGTAGGTATTAGCCTAACCCTTTGTTATAAGATTAGGATCATCCAAATTTAAATTATTAGATTTTATATTAAGCATCTAGTCCTCTTTAGTAATCACAAAACTTGCCAAAAATAGTAGAAAATCATGACATTATGTTTAATTAATTGTTTACATTTAGAAGGTCTAGCGTTGCATGCTTGTAATTTTTCTAATGCACTCTATTTTGATTTATCTCCATGTTAAAAAAAAAATTAGGTTTTTATTTGTGTATTGTGATTTCACTTACAAGAATCATTTGTGATCTTAATCTCTTCCCTATATTAGTATTACATGCATTTGCGTTATGGTCATTTAATGTCTAACTTTGGATCTACACTTATCATTGACTCAACCATTAGTAATACACTTAAGGAATTACAACTTATACAGACTCATGTGACCAACATGTTTAAAAAAATTGAATCTCGAGAGAGTTCTCAAATAAGACACCTAAAGACCAATAAATATCACATGAATAACTATTATATGCAAGTTCACCCTGAGTGCCACCAATATGATTATCATTTAGATTACTCTAAACACGATAACCTTGATGAGCGAGTCATGAGCCCTAACAAACTAGAAGCCTCTACTTTTGACGGTCGTCATAACCTTTGGATCTTTGATATGTGGATTCGTTATATGGATCAATTCTTGGAGTAGCATAACTTGTCCAATAATAAAAAAAAGTTAGATTTGCTAAGATGGTGCTTATTGATGAATCCTAACTTTATTAGAGAGATGTTAAGGATTGTTTAGAGAGGAGAGGTAAACCTCCTATAACTTATTGGACTAAAATGAAACAAAAACTATAAGAGAATTACATATCTCAATCTTATAAAGAAAAGCTTTTAAATCATTTGAATAATCTTAGGCAAGGGAAAAAATTTGTCCATAAGTATATAACACAATTTAATGATTACATGATAAGATGTTCCATAAGGAAAAATAAAATCATAACTTTGCGTAGATTTTGTAAAGGTTGATTTTGTAAAGGTTTGAATGATGATTTTAGAAAAGAGATTAAGCTCATAGATGTTTTCACTCTTGACTAAGCTTATACTATAGTGCAAATTTATAAGTTGCTTATAAAAAGTCAATTGACAAAACACCAAGACTCTCTTGTGACCCCTTTTAGGTCTCAATTTAGAAATAATAATTCTTTATTATGTGCTCTACTATGTATACCTAATTTTAATAGTGCCCAGATTTATAAAGAAGATAAGGAAAAATGAGTCGTTAATGAAATGTCTACGTTAAATTCAGAGGTTTAGTGTGCTAAATGTCAAGGTTTCGATTTGAACCAGTTTTCGGTTCGAACCAGTTTTTGGCTCGATTCGGGTCATTTTTTCAAGGAATACCAACTTTTGGTTCAGTTATATTTTGTAGCCCAAACCATACCGTGAACACCATCACAACATTGTAAGTCCACATGAGTCTGAAAATAAGGTTAATAAAGAATATAGTAATTCTGCTTGTATAGTAGAGGAAGATGTTTTAGGATACTCTTCAGTGGAATTGCCCGAAGAGTAAGTATAGTCTTAAAAGAGTCATGATATTAGTCCTCTTAAACTATCTAATGCCTCGAACTCTATGCTTGACATCTAGCATGTCATAAATTTTGAACAACCTTTTAAGCTCCTTATGCTTTGTCCCCTATGCTTAACATCCAATATGTTATAAGTCTTGAGCAATTTATTAAGCTCCCTAAATCCTTACCCTTTATTCATGATAAGGAGGATAGGAAAAGTCATGATTCACTAGGTTATATCCAATCTATATCCAAGATTTAAAAAATGTGTGTTTCATTCAACACTCCCAATCATGTAAGGTTCATGGTCACAAACCTAAGATGCAAGTAGATCTTTCTCTTGTCTCCTTGCTTTAAAATGTTATTCAATTGAGTTTTTTGCATATAAAGTTCATAATTTGCATGTCGAGATCATAAAACATATTTAAGCAGGTAATGAACAACACAAATTTCAAGTTGATTTACATAAGTGTCATGATATACTTAATGTTGGAGATTATTTCATGATACAGATTAAACATGAACGGTATCCTTCAAAAACCAGTCATAAATTACAAGTGAGTAGTGATATATCATTCAAAGTATTACAAATGATTGAATCAAATAGCTATGTTATTAAACTACCACTAAACTTCGATATTAACTTAACTTTTGACATGAAAGACCTTGTTGTATATAAAATACAACAGGCTATCTTTGATGCTCCTTTTGATATCCTTACCACATTATACTAATCATTAGCATAAAAAGAACATATTGATGCTACTTTGAATACACAAATTGTTTTTATCAAGGATGGTGAACTTCATCGAATCTTAGTACATGAGCTAGATGATCAAATTCAGACTATACTTTGATTATCAAAGAGACATTACAACAACTTGATCATGATCTTTGAGAGTATTATTGGAGTCATCTTGACCTATACTCGACAAGGTCAAGTTCTTCCAACCCCGGGAGAGTTGATGGGGACATCAGTCCTAAGACTTTGTTTACACGTCTGTATGATCTATAATGACTGAGAATAGCCTAAACCTTTGTGTTATTATGATCAGGTTTTCATTATTTATATGTAATTTTCTTGACATTTCGATAAGTTTTAATGAATTAAATAAAAATTTACAAAGTTGGAGACTTTTCCAACCTTTATTCTTCTTTTCTCTTTCTTTTTCTTCTCTTTCTTTGGCTTCTTCTTTTCTTTCTTTTGTTCTGCATCGTACATACTACAATATCCAACACTAATAGGCTCGAGGTTTATATCCCTTAAACACAATCCATGTTCCAATGCTTAAAATTAAACTCGTAGAAAATGCAGGTCTTAAGTGTAAAACTCACATGGGTTCAAATAGAACTAGCATTATTCTGGTTTTTCATTTGAGCTTGAGCATCATGCGGCCCAATACTTTCCTTTCCTGAAACGAAGGTCATCGATTTGGGTGGATAGAAACCTTGATGACCCAACAAGTCCAAAGCACTCATTGTCATATTAAACCCAAGATGTCTATAAAACTCAACATGACAATACTCCCGGATTCAAAGCAATATGAATAGCTTTGAACCTTATGGTAAGGAAAGACTTCCATCTTCTTTTTCTCAAACTTGAATATTCTCTACATCTAAATCTAAATACACACATGCATAGTCTCACAAGGCTCCTACCTAAACTAACTTAGTCATCGAGGTCTTTAACCCTTCTAGGAGACTTGCTTTGCAGGTGTTTAGGTTGTCCAAGCACAACCTCCTACACCTTCCAGCCCATAACGGTCTTGGAAAGATTTTAAAAGGTTTTCAGCAACTCATCAACTGCTAATAAAAGAACAAAGAAAATTCATCTACCAGAAAAAAAAATAAGGCCAAAATCACATGAAGATGACAAATTACGACAAACTTCACCACAGAATCCAGCGAATAGTGAAGATAGGTTGTCATAAAACTGTTTTCACACACTTATGATAATATTAACCCAGAAAAACAAGATTACACGTCAAAACAAAGAGAATTGGTCATTTCCTTGCTTAAATGTCAAAGATTTGATGACGATCCTTACTTACATTAAATCGAAGACTAAGGTTGTTCGTTTTCACATAGATCAGCACTTAAAACAGGTAGCAAACCAAGCAGTCTACTACTACTGCACAAACCACTAGTTACTAGGAAAAATCGTCAAGTGCTCATACTTAGTGTATTCCTCAGTGCCCTTCATTAAAAACGAGAAAATGTAATTTCCAACAAAATTAGGCACGTTGACCTCATGCAATAATTCTTTCTAAACAAATAACTGGAACGATCATAACCTCAAGAAAACTACAATCTCCCTACCTGAGATTTAATTAGCTCCATAACGATCGAGAAAAAAAAGAAGTTCCACATAGTTTTCACTCTCAGTTTGAGAACATTAGATCTCTATGAAGCAGGAGAATAAGAGAAAGCAACCCCCAAAATAAAATCAAATATTGAAACAAGGGAGGTAAGATCTTGGCATGTCCCAACTGACACAACATAGACATAGATAAGCAGAATTGTTGTCTTACTATTGAATGAAATGTATATATAAACTGGTCCATCAGTTCGACAAGCTTTACAAGCTCGAAGACTAGCTAATATGTCGGAGGATACTCCACATAAAAGTTGATATAAAGAAGAGGATGATACCAGTAATAGTTGCATACTTGAGACCTAGGTTCACCAACAAGTTTACCAGGAGGCCAGCCAACACAACACCGCAGAAATTTGCCGATACAGCTGACCAGAAAGGCATATCAAGAATCGAAGCTATGATGGCTCCAGTCCATGCTCCTGTTCCAGGGAAAGGAACAGCCACGAAAAGCATTAGGCCAAGCCATTGAAACTCTTTCACAGGACCAGATTTCTCTTTGGCATTCTCAAATAGCATGTCAAGGAACCGAGATGCTGGCTGGTTCCTTCCAGCAAGGAAAGAAGCAAATGGCTTCAAGTAAAGTATGATGAAAGGCACAGGAACCATGTTCCTGCAAATAAAGCCGCAAATGACATTAATTATCTGGACTTGATTTCTTTTTTTCTGAAAGAGATTGTGCTTTTGACGAACACTAATGTATGACAACATAATTAATCGCCTATAAATAAATTACGAATTTCATCAGCCAAACTTAACAAAAAGAAATACAAAAGAATCAAAATGATCAAAATAAATTAATTATTCATGAAACTCAATTAATGTGGCTCTAATTATACTTCGAACAGCATTATTTTTTCAAATGGGTTTAAGGTGAGTGTAGAAAGAAAAGAAACACATTTTTTTTTACTTTTAAATACCTCTATCTATCAGCATCCATGATGATGGCAAAAAAAACAACTAACCCAACAACAGATAAGATAGTGAGCATTATAGGCTTGAGTTGCATCCAATAACCAACAGGAATAGCCCCACGGAGCTCAAGCACGGGAAGTGTAGCAAGAGCGAAGACCACAGCTTCATCAGGCCAGCCAAGTCTACGAAACGCAGTAGCAATCTTTAGACCAAAGCCGGAGGCTTTGATGGAATCGACAGCTGCATTAGCATCGCCAGAAGCTGCAAACCAAACAAGAGAAAGAGACGCCCAAAATGCGACCCAAAAGAGAAATTTGGCAGGCTTTGGCTCAAAGGACGGCAAAATCTCCTTGTCTTGGGTTGTATCGAAAAACCCATTTGAAGAAGCTCTAGTTGAAGTAGATGATGAAAGAAAACGAAGACCGTCCAAACGATGAAATGCTAAGAATGATGGCTTTGACTTGAGAACAGGTTGTTTCTTGTGAGCAACAATGGAGAGCTTTGTCGTCACTTGGCCAGATATGATTTTGAAACGATTTTCTCCAAAAGATATTGAAGACAGTGATAATAGTGACGCAGAAGCTGCCATTGAACAGAACAGAGCAGAGGGAGAGTTTCTGCAAATGTTTGGGATTTTTAATTTTTGTCTTGCTGAAAATTAAGGAAAAGGGGTTAATAAATAACTGGCAAGGTTTCGTCAGGACTTTGAGTAGGGTTACTGTCATGTAAGATAAAAAAAACAAATACAATGTACATAGAAATATGTTTAATTAAAAAAAAATAGATAGAAATATAAAAATAAATTAGTTTTTTTTATATAATTTTAAAGTTAATTTTTATATTTTTAAAATAAAAAGTCTTAAAATAATATTTATTTTTTTATATTTCTAAAATATCACTGTAAAAAAATTTTAATTTCAAAATTATTTAACATTTTAACTAATACATATAAATATAAAAATGATTATTATCATAGTTTTAAAATTTAAATTGATTGTTGATCTGGAGTAATGCTCGGGTCATGGGTTGACTTGAGTTAACCTAAGAATAAAAATAGTTATTATCATGGTTTTAAAATTTAATTCGGAAATCAATCCAGGCAAGACTCGGGTTATAAGTAGGGTTAACCATTGATGCAGGTCAACATAAGAATAAAGTGGTTATTATTATAGTTTAAAACCTGACTAGAGAGGTCAACCTAAGCTAAGACCCTGGTCACATGTCAAGAGGGTCAACTCGAGTTGACCCGGGCTAATAAAAAATAAAATTAATTATTATCATAATTCTTGATTCGAGGATCAACCTGAAACAAGACCTAGGTCACGTATCAGGAAGGTCAACTCAAGTTGACCCAGGTCAATATAAGGATAAGAGTTGTTATTGTCATAGTTATAAAACTCCACTTGGAGTTAACCATGACAAAGCCCAAGTCACGTGTTAGGGAGGTCAACATGGATTAATCCAAGTCAACGTATGGATAAAAATAATTATTATTATAATTTCAAAAACCCGACTCGGGGGTCAACCTGAAACGAGGTTCGGGTAACAGGTTGGAAGGGTCAACTGAACTTACTCATTTTTTTAAAAAATTATCAAAGCAACCTTGTTTTGACTAAAAAAAATTTCAAAAAAAATCAATAAGTTTTTCACTCATGTTTTATCCCGGGTTGACCTGGGTTTTTGACCAAGTAAGGTCAAGTCAATCCTTCTTTTATTTTTTTCTTAAACTCAAATCAGTTCAGGTTTCAGGTCAACTCGTCAAGTCATTCCTGATTTTATAACTAAGGTTATTATAATACTATTAATTTTAACACTCAAAATATATATATATATATATATATATATATATATATATAAAAAGTTTGGCAACTATGTAAATTAAAATTAAAGTAGATTTTTTCATATTTTATTCTATTTTTTACATCACTACCAAATATAATTTTATCTTCATCTTTTTTGTCTTGTTTCTTTTATCTTTGTTTTTTTTTTTTTTATCTGAAGACAGTAACTAAATATTATCTTAGAAATGGATAAAGAAAAAAAAATTATTTAATAATGAGTGATGTCTTTGAATTAACTTATACCTCAATTAAAATTATTTTTTTTAATAATTTAAAAAATAAACCTTCTACATCAACACGACATGATTAAAGTGTTTCAATAAAAACAAATAGAATTCAATAAATCAATAAATGAAATATATCATCTTAATTAATAACTACATCATTCTTTTAGGATTAAAATGAGATTGTTCAGTGTTTAGTGACGATAGACTTAACAAAAATTTTATTTTTATAAATGGAATACAATTTAAAGATGTATGATTTACTCTTATAATGTTTTTCTTGAACTTGACAATTGACATGTAGCCTAGACAATTTTTTCATTATAGTTTTTTAAAATATTTTTAATGGTTGTCGTACGTAGATAAGTGACGTCAAGGGTTAAGGAGTGGCTATCTAATTGTTTGGTTCAGGATCACTAGAAAACTCGAGTGTATTGGTCTTATCAGAAATTCTAGTGTAAGAGTTTGGTTATAGCTAGGGAAGGTATTTGCACTCCTAACACGATTTATCTAAGGTAAGCTGCATTGTGTGGTCTTCATATGGTTTAAAAGTTTTGATGGGTTTCTAACCGATGATCAGTCTATGGCTTAGGATAAAAAATTTCTCTTACAAATAAATCTAATATTTTGAATTTATTATGGGCTCGTATGCCTAGATAAATTCTTATAGAAATGATCCATGTAGGTGCCCTCACATGGCTCATCTATCTTGAAAGGCAAAAAGGTTTTCCACGATTTGTATATTGTAATGAAAAATACTCACAATTAAAATTGGTGAATATTCTAAATAATTCTGAGAATTTTCTGACCAACTTCTGGTATTTAAATACTAGTCTGCTTGTAAGTTCAACATTTATACCAGAATGTTGACCATCAATTCACATGAAAAAATTTTAAGGGGTTATTAAAATCTTGATCAAGTTCTCATTGATTTAATAAACTAATTATTAAATCCAAAAATGCATACCAAGATATTTTTGTATATAAAAAGAAAATGTTAAAACTCACCATATATAATTTTTTAAATATAATTTTTTATTATTATTATTATTTTGAAAGACTTGGTCGTATGTAAAAAAAAAAAAAAAACACATTTATATGTTTTTGAATTGAGAAGATTTATTTTGAATTTTTTACTTTTTTTGAATTTTGGTGGAAAACAAGTATTTTAATACTATACCCACATCTTACAATATATAAATATACGATCCTGATATTAAATGAAAGTGTTGGAAAAAGGTGTGAATAAATAATTTTAAATTGGTCTTAAAATTTTATGGAATTTATTTGGGATCTATTTGGCAAAACCTATTTTTATTATATAAAAAAAAAAACAAAGCAGTAAAAATAAGTCTAAGGGTGTGTTTGACAAACAACCCCTTAGGCTAAAAACTCTTTCACAAAAATATTAGCAAACCAAATAGGCCTTTACCAAGTAACCCGACCGGGTCTACCCCGAAAACATCAATTCAACCTTGGGTTGAACCATAAATCAAGGTTCAACACAAAACTAAGCCAAAATAGAGTTTTAAATCAAAATAAAATCAAAACTAAAAAAACACGAAAATCATAAAAATTTCTTACGAAAACATATTAAACGTCAAGAAAACAAAGAACACGAAGAACATTTAAATTCAAACTCAGCAACATAAACATCAAACCAGACCAGATTTCAAGCAATAAAAAGTATGGTTTTGTTCACAATCAAGCATAGATAAAGAATCAAGGGTTAATTTGCTTCGATTATCATTAAATCGGCACAATTTCGTCAAAAAAGAGTTTCAGTCTGAAACCAAAACCCTAAGATTAAAACACTTAAAAGCATATTATTAATGCATGAAGACCCTAGATTATTATCTAATGATGCCATACGATTGTGAAGATGCAAAGAAATGAAATAAAATAGGTCAAAAACTTGTAGCTAAGGCAATGTTTTTGGGAAGAACATGAAGAACACCAACCCAGATTTTGCCCAAAAATGCATTAGCCTACTGCCAAACCTAGAAATGCGTACCAAGCCTCGAAACTGAATCTATTTTTAATCACACAAACCATATTGTCATAATCATATACATTTGAATCAAAACAAACAACAAAAAATAACAAATCATGGAAAACAAGCATGAAATCCTATTTTCCAAAACTAGCAAGTAAAAACAACAAGCTTATCCATGCAATTTGCATTTAAAAATGATTTTTAAAACATATTTTGGTCATAACCAAAGCCTTATAAATCCAGGATTAATAACATGGCTTATCAATGCATTAACAAAATTAAGAAAACAAACACTATTTTATCAAAAACTAACTTAACTAGAAGGCTTTTATTACATAAAAAAGAATCAAACACATCCTAAATGCTTTAGAGAATAACATCAAACCATAGAATAAAAAACTAGAATAAAAAAAAAACACTTCCCTACTTTTTAAACATTCCAAACACATTTTCATACATGTAAACATAAACACAAACCAAATGACAATCAAAATCAAATCAAGCAGACCACATGGACTCCACTTTTAGGTTAAGAAATGTACCTTCAAAACCCTAGAACAGCTACTGCCCTTCTTTGTTTTTCTTTGTAAAGTTTTGTTTCTGCAAACTTGTTCCTTTTTCAAAGATGAAGAAACCCTTATGCTAGGGTCATAAATATGGGTATTTTCTTAGTATTTCTCTTCTTTTCTTCTTCTTATCCTTCCCCTCATTTTAGCTTGAATTTCTAATGGTATTTATAAGTTTTTTCTAGGGTTTTTGATGGATTTCATCAAAGATTGATCAAAGTTGAGCCTTTTGATCAAAATGAGAGAGTTTTGGACAAAATTTTACAGTCGAAACCTATGTCCTTTAATGGTTTTTGCAATTGTGGTTTTGGCCTAGGTGGTTTTCCTTTGCTTGGAGATAAAAGCATGCATTCTCCACCATTTGATTTTGGTGGAACGATTCATACCCCTTGATAAGAACCTTCTGGGAGCAATTCTAACGTCATCATCGTTGAAGACCACCTGAAGGTGGTAAAAGAGGCGCATATCTTTTGTTTTGATTCAAACTTATTCAATTCAGAGGTTTGTAGCTCCACATTCACTCGCTTGAAGGTGTCAACTCATTCAGCCCAAAATTTAAAAATTGAGTAACAGTTAATTAGGGCAAGATGTTGGGGACTTCCATGAAAGAATTGGGATGTAAACGTCTAATTTCATGGAAACGAGGTTGTAAAGGGGATGTTCCTCTTCCATTTGCAAAAAAAAGAACGCATGTCATTTGGTGGTCTAGAACACCACAACAAGCTCTTGGAAGGTGCCAACCTGATCATCGTGAGCTGTCAAAGAAGAAGATGAACAGAGGTTGAACGACGTATCATCTGGGTTAAACTCCTAAAAATTAGGGTTTTTAATTTGGGATCTGACAGATTTCATTTTAGTCATTGTTCTTCCAATTGCTTTTAATTGCACATTTAATTGTCTTTCAAACTTTTAAGTTCATGCAATTTAACCCTTGTCAAACTCAATCATCAACCCCGGAATTTAGCGTCATTTCATCTTGGTCCTTCATATCTTATTTGTGCATTTGACCCTTAATTGACCATCAAACTTTCAAGTTTCTTCAATTTAGACCCTGCTTTAGTCAATTTCAGCTTTTAAAGTCTCGAGCCTTTTACGATTTGGTCATTGGTTTTGATTTCTTTAATCAAACTCCTAATTGACTATCAAACTTTAGATTTTTTACAATTAAGCCCCTGATTTGACCAATTAAACTTCCCATCAATTTCAGTCTCCCAAACTTTAATTTCTTTCAGTTAAAGTCAAATTGACTCCATAAAATTGATTTTTCTTGCAATCAAATCCTCAATAAAATTAATTAAGCCTTTCAAAATCCTCATTGTGTCCTCACTCAAATTTAAATTGACATTAGTTGATGTGCCGTGAATGATTCAAAAATCGGCAACAATGAATCTGACGAAAATGGATGAAGGATGGGTCTGGTTGTGTTGTCTTTCTTTTGGTGTTTAGGCTGGATTATAGTGATTTCAAGGTAAAT
>Ga0307510_10010500_pt1 | contig 11000 bp, 17 predicted proteins | sample 12_EM_MG_FD_207224 | JGI IMG/M metagenome (GOLD analysis project Ga0307510, IMG submission 207224) | Populus trichocarpa ectomycorrhiza microbial communities from riparian zone in the Pacific Northwest, United States - 12_EM | ecosystem: Host-associated > Plants > Roots > Unclassified | place... | reverse complement strand
AAATCTGGGTATACGTGTGAGGGGAGGGAGGCGCATGTAACGTGCGAGATGGGGTACGCGCCGCGCGTGACATACGTGAACCGACGTGTGTGATGGGTTTTATTTTTTGTGCACATCAAACGCCATAAGGGAGACCCTTAAACAGTCCCCACTTTCGATATCAGGACGTTCACTACTCTGTTCAACATATATGCTCCGTATTGTTGATCACTCCCGCTCTCCCCTCCACATACCTTCCGATCTTTTCGATGACGCCACGCCTGAACCAAGTATGCCTTGTCCAATTCTTAAAATTCTCGAGATGTGACACCCGACCTGTCTGGGTAGCGTCATAACATTGCCGTGAGGCGCCGGCACCGACCAAGGCTAGGAGGCACGCGGAGGACTCTTTCGAGAGGTCTCCTTCTGCTCATTCTGCATGCCTTCGTACACGGGCGATATCGACATCCAAGGGTGTGGCAGGTGCGAGGCATGATAAGATATGATATCTGCGATGCTGGAAGAATACATGCGGAACCCCCCTGCTTTGGATTGCCTCGGCACAGCTACAAACAAGGGTCTCGGGAACACCACCGTGGGGCTGTGAGACCCTTCCTCTTCCCGTATCGCCACCCGGAATCCAGATCGTTGTCTGCTCGAGTCGGAATGTGGATTGGTGGTGCGGGCAGACCTACTACTAGCATGGATTACGACCCGGTTTCTGTGCTTTGAACAGAATACACACAAAAAGTCACTCGTTGAAACCATCGTGTACAATGCGACATGTGCCAACAGCCATAGAGATATTGAAGAATACCTGGTGCCGTTTCCTTCTGTCGCCCGCCTGATGAGCGGACCACTATAACCGATCATCACTGTCCAGCTATAGTCGGGAAACGGTCTATCGAAATGCAAACAGCTGTAACCCCCTCCTTCGCATCCAGCTCTAATCTCCGCCCACATGCTATCATCGTGAGAAGCACTGTTCTGAACGTTCGCACACTGCACACGAACTGGGGTCTTTGTCACAGCAGGGGTGGTGGGCGCCGTGTTTGCGTTTGCATTCCTATCAAGGTTGGCCGTAGTTGTGGTCGTGTTGGTATAGTCCCGTGATATCGGGCCGGCGTGTACGAAGTGGTTGCCGTCACGCGCGGTGGTGTAGGTCGCGTTCGCACATCAAATCCCACTTGTCGTCGAGTAAGGCGTTGTTCCCGCAGCGGCCCCCGCGTCGAATCCCGGTCCCCCATACGTGTATCCGTAGTTAATCAGATTGGACAGAGGGTTTGGCGGGGTCGTTGTGGTAGAGGATTACGGCATACCCCGTGTTTGAATAGGTGGAGTTGGGTGGTAGGATCGTCGTAGGGGTGTGGTTACTATAGCTAATAGAGGGTATCGGACAATGGGTAGAATATGTCTGGACTGGGACTGTCCCAACCGGTTGGGCTGGATTGGTGTTGGTCCAGTGGTCGTATTTGGGGCACAAGTTGGAGTTTCGGGCCCGGATGCCTTTGCCGTGGTGGCCACACTGGTATCCTTTGGCAAGCTTGAATCCCTCCGAACACGTTACACAAACAGCCCGGATCCGGTCCGGTTTAGAGAGTGAAAAAAAACCAAGACTCGTACCGTCAAAACTTCGGCGCCCCCAGCGATTCCTGGCGGAATGTATTATTTGCTTGTGTGCCCGCCATCCGCTTCGCATTTCACTCACATATATATTGCAAACTTGAGCTTGGTACAAGCTCGTGAATAAGCTCGAAATACTCTGCCACACCTCGGTAACCATAGACCAAGAAATTATCAGTCAGGTGCTTCATCTTCGTATCCTCGAGATCTTCAGCCTGGTCCTCCACACGCAACCAATCACTGATTAGGGTGTCCAGCTTCAACCACGGGTGCAAAAGAGCCGCAGAGTTCGCGAAAGGCACACCGGATTCCTCCCTCTGTTCCCAAAAACCAGGATGTCTCGACTGAACATCATCAATGGCAGAGAGCCGTTTGTCACCCGATATCATCTCCCGGAACTCTCGGATCCCGTCTCCATCGTGTTTCTCTCCGCTCGCACCGTCGTTGAACGCCTCTGCCCACTGCGCCGTGTAGTAGAACGACTCGAGGTCGTCGACAGGGGAATACAGATAGGATTTTGAGGACCACAGAACGTCCACCAAGTTCTTGGAGATGAACTCGTATGTTCCCTGTGTGAAAATTGCACCAGCCTGGTTCCTCGACACAATTAGGCGTACACACAGACTTCTCCATACGGCGCTGGGTGAAATAATCCTCCAACGAGACAGCCATGTCGCCATCTACAGAAAAACCAGGACACAGATCTTGGGGGCCCAGCTCCTTGATCATCTTCTTCAGCAGGGCGATGTAGTTGTCCAGTTCGGTCTCCTCCTGGAGGCAGAGCCGTGCCATGCGTTTTTCGAGGGTCTCCTCCGCGAATGGTTCTATCTTCACAGGAGGGTCCAACATCAGGGCATTGCCGATGCTGATATCTCTGCAAGAACCCCTTTCTCAGGGCCATCAACTATCCTGTTGGCATGTGAGACCTTGTGGCGCCCGTAACAATGACTAGCACGCACCAAGCATTGCATGCCCAAGGGCTACGAATAGATCCTATGGCGTCTCGACATGTACCAGCGACCTGCCAACCAGTTCGCTCACGTGGATCCACAGACTGCGGCACTGAGGACCGAGGGGGACTTGAGACCTAGCAGAGATCGTCCAATAGAAGTCAACTAGCTCTTCCTCGACGGTTGGCAAGAAGCGCGCAGTGGACATCGGATTCCCGCATGAGTCGGTTGGACAGAACGAATAGTAATGACGGGGGGTGCCAAAACATTTCTTGCATTTGGACAGGAGGTCAGCTTCCACCTTCCGGCGTTCGTCTCAACACCAAGAATACTTTACCGCCGCGAAAGCATAGTCGCCACCGGTGGTGTTGGTTTCGAGAGATGAGGACCAAACCAGCTCCGACCAGGAGGGGAACTTCGGGGGGATATCAGATCGGGGAACCGTGGGGGTGACATGCGATTCTTCAATTGTTGACATGTCAGAGGGCCACCAATATGTACTAGAGGTGAATGACATACTAATTTTACCATCTCCCTGCTTCGCTTTTTGCTTCGCTCCTTGCTTCTTCTGGGACGTCGTTTCGGGTTTCCGTGCGACCGAGTGGTTTGATCCAGGGGAGAAGTTCTTCGCTTCCTGCTTCGTCTCTTGCCCCGCTGCTTTCCTCGTTTGAGACCCAGTTGTTGGGCCTCTGCACGACTGAGAAGTCTGGCCCAGGGGAGAAGTCTTCGTTTCCTGCTTCGCTCCTTGCTCCGCCCCTTGCTCCGTTTGGCGCTTAGTTCCCGGGCGCCCACATGTCCGGGCAGTCGGATCCAGGGCAGAAATGGCGGGCTCTGGTTTATTTTCTTCGCCGGTTGGATAGACCATTCGGAGCACCCGCGAGGCACGGCCTCGCGCGCAAAGCCCGTCGTATAGCACCTCTGGAACTCTGGCCACCCTCCCAGTTTTGTCACCTTCGTCGTGAATCAGAGTCATGTCGAAATCGTTGAAGAACTCGAGGAAACCGGCGTCACGGATGGATGTCCACCGGAGCATAGAAAGGAAAATGAGCAAGATATCCTTTTGGTGGATCCTCGACAGAGCAAGGTTTCGACCCGGTCAGGCCACTGCGGTGGAACACCAAGAAACGGAGTTGAGCCTTGATGTGCTGGAATCCGAGGACTACCCGAGAACTGTGGTGATGAACTTGCGCTGAACAGGCAATGGGCGTACGTCGCGACTTGGGCAACCATCAGAGCCCAATTCACCTTGACCTCAACCGGGATCAGCACCTGGTCAATGGACATGTCTGGCGGGCTCCACGCAACAGGTTTTCCAGGTTCCAGATCCAGGCCACCCACAAGATCCGGCTTGACGGGTGATGCGCCCTCGACTCCGTCGTGCGTGGTTCTGTCGTAGACTCCGATGAAATTTAGGCGACCGTAGAAACGGGAGCTCCTTTCCGCAGATTTGTGATGTTTCTCGAGAGCTTTGTGACATGCGTCAACGCAGTTATTTAGGAACACCGCGAGAGGGGGATACCATAGGCTCTCGTCATCAGCGGTGGGCCAAACGAACGGTGTCTTCTTCTCTAGTATTTCGTGAGCTGAGTTTACGAGTGCGTAGGGTGGGCCTTCGCCAGTGGCAGAGAGCATCTTGGCGATCCTCTCGGCGTCGAACTCTCAGGTATGATCGTGGATTTCTTGGGAGAAAGATTCCTGAAGGCCGGACTGGGATGATACTGGAGGCGTGTGGTGGTCGCTTGTGATCTTGCTTAAGCCGCAAAGTGATGTGGACACGGGGACAAGTAGTGAGGACATCGGAAACACTGCTAATTAAACGATCTGCGGCGAAAACCGTGCCTCAGAACGACCCTCTCGCCTTGCGGCGTTCGCGAGAGCCCAGGGAAGGACTGAATCTGATCGGGGTGAAGAGGGCAGCAGCTCCGGTGTGAGCGACGAAGAGGATGAGAACGACGAGGGAGGGATGAGGAGGAGGGTTAGAGAACGGTTAGGAGAGCCGGGGCAGTATTGTCCATGTGAGGACGGTGAGGGAACGGATACAAAATGGCTTGAAGTCCGATGACCCCAGCAGTTGCCGCTGTGGATTCTCGTCGTACCTCTCCTTCGAGGGAACCCGACACCTGTAGGCCCACCCCACCCTACACGATAAGGAATATGGCCCCTATTTCGTAGGGACAGACAGCTCGATGCCGCACAAAAGTTACATCCCACGCGGTCGGTCTCATCCATGGGATGGGAAGAGATTAAGGCGACGTTAAGTTTTTTCTTCATGGCATTCTTTCGTTGATATTTGGTTACACCAGCCTGATGGACGTAGTTCCTTTGCCGCCGCCCGCACCGGTAGTGTTCCACGCATGCAGTTTGTGGTTCTCTGTACTCTATTATTTTATGAATTCCGTGTGCGCAGTCCTGGGCTTCGTTCCCTACCGCCCCTGCACCTTGTGGAGGCGAAGCCAGAACGCAGTTGAATGACCCGTCGACAGCTTGGTGTCATGGGATCAAACCGCGTTCGCGTTCTAACACCTTGGATGACATCCGGCGCTTACCATCCTAGTCCTTGAGCTTAAGCTTCCAGGTCCGGGCGAGGTTCCTTATATCACCCTCCCCGCGGATTCATCAAGCCCTTCAACATTGGCGTAGCTAGGCATCCATCATGAGCCCACCCAATGTCCTGAAACAACTCCACGGTCTCGACAGAACTTCGTCGCAGTTCCACAAGCGCCTCAGCGGTCTCCTTCGCAGTGAAGGGTATCGAAGTGCAGTTCCGAACCTGCAGGGCGAAGATTTGGCATGACTTGTCGACTACCTGGAAAGCGTGAGCCTCCAATCCATTTCTCCCAAATCCGCCCCCAACGTTGTCCTAGGTTCTGATGTTTATTTCAAATCATGCGAGCCCCACGTTCCAGGAATACTTGCACGAACTGAAGAATATTTGTGGCATCAAGGAGGTCTTACCGAAATCACATACGCTTTCGAGTTCCTTCCCAGTCATCGCCCTCCCGTCAGTTTCCGGACGCGTGTACGAGGCGACTTTGAAGATACGGATCCAACGCGTAAGAATGTACCCCAACGGAGACCCACAAACGTTCAAGACAGTGCGTTTTGATGACACTCTGCCCATGTTTGAGTCCTAAAGATCCCCAGGCATTCCACCAAATGGTCGCTGTGTGGAAAAACTTGGAGCACCCGAACGTCGTCCCCCTCTTGGGCGTTACCACCGATCCCATTCAACTCGTTTCCGGTTGGATGCCGGATGCGGATCTGACGGGGTACATTGCGGACCACCCAGACGCCGACAGATTGAGTCTCGTGGGCGTTCCTTCTACCGTACCGTGTGACGTGCTTACGCCTTCCCCAGTTGTCTGATGTCGCGAAAGGTCTCAGTTACCTTCACTCCTGCAACGTCATTCACGGGGGTCTCAGAGGGGTACGCGATTGTTCTTGATCGGTTTACCACTGGCATATTGACACCCAACCAGCAGAACATCCTCGTGGACGCCACCGGCCGTGCGATGATCACGGATTGTGGTCTCGCCGTGGTCACTCAGAACCTGGGTTCGATACGGGGCGCTCCAGGCGAGCACGGGGACAGTACACGGTGGATTGCACCGGAGATCTTGGACAATCGGGGGACATTCAGCAAGGAGGCGGATATCTTCTCATTTGCGATGGTCATGATTGAGGTTCGTTGTGGATTTAGGATTGATATCTGAAAAACTCCATTCATTCGATCAAAGGTCTTCACTGGCGCAGTCCCGTTTGATGGTAAACCGCTTCGCGCGGCTGTGTTGGCGACAATTAGCGGTGAGCGTCCGCCACGGCCAATCCATCCGACTTTCACGGATGCTTTATGGACGATGGCTCGGCAATGCTGGGATCAGGAACCTTGTCGGCGTCCACAAGTTTTGCAGATTTTATGCAGCTTGTTAGTTTTGACCTCTCTGGAACCACGCATCTTCGGCCTGACTAGTTCACGGTTACAGAATCTCAACATGGAAACGGTTCATTGATCGGCCCATTGCTATAGATCAGCGCATCTCCTTGATCACGGCCATATTTTCCAACCATCGCGTGGCCGACGCAGTCAAGTGTCTATGCAAGGAGGATGCCCAGGTCTTCGTCGACGTGGTAGACGAGGTGATTTCCCACTCTTCCGTCCAAGGAAATGGCTCACTGACCTGACCTCATGTCGAGTAGACACTGGAGAGACTGGGACCGCAGTTGAAGAGGAAGTGTCTGAACATTCTGTGCAAGATATGTGGTCGCCGTGCTTTGCTTCCGAGCCCATTCCAAATCCCACTTTGTTTTGACCGATCGGAGCAAGCACTATACAGTGGCGGGTACGCCGACGTATGGATGGGTGAATATCAAGGTCGCAAAGTTGCAGTCAAGGTTCTGAAGGTATACTCGACGAGCGATTTCAATAAGATTACAAGTGTGAGTCACCACCCAAGGGTTGCCAAAAGTGTGCATCGAAGAGCTGATGATCACCGTGATCGCGCAGACGTTCTGCAGGGAAGTTGTCACATGGAAGACCCTTCGCCATCCAAATGTGCTCCCACTGTTGGGAGTGACGATGGGGGAAAGGCTCTTTGCGATGGTTTCGGAATGGATGGTCAATGGGAATATTGTCGAGTTCGTCGAGGCACATCGGGGGGCGAACCGGTTCGAGCTCGTAGGGTCTCGCTCCCACGCTGACCACACTCATTACTGATGAAATCACCCCTGACAGCTTGAAGGTGTTGCCCGGGGGTTGATGTATATGCACAGTGAGGGAATGATACATGGAGATCTCAAGGGGGTATGAACTCTAGTGCTAATTGCTACTCCACCACCCAAACCACTTCTTATTATCAAGCTCAACATTCTGATCGATCGAAACAGCTGCGCTCGCATAGCAGACTTTGGACTCCTCACGATTGTCTCAGACTCTACATACCACACGAGCTCGAGCACACCCAAGAGTGCCGGGACGACGAGATGGATGAGTCCAGAACTTCTTGATCCAGTCCGGTTTGGCCGTGGAGACGGTCGAGCGACGAAGGAGTCAGATTGCTACTCACTAGGAATGGTGATACTTGAGGTGCTGAGTGGCAAGCCTCCCTTCTCACGCGATAGTGGCGTTATTGTGATGAGGAAGGTGATCGAAGGTGAACGTCCAGGGAGACCACAGGGGAAAGAGGTGTGGTTCACTGATAATCTCTGGGAAAATCTGGAGCAGTGTTGGCTACCTCAACCAGAGAGGCGTCCCGCAATCGATGGTGTACTTCAATGCCTTCAACGGGGTTCAGCAGCTTGGCAGCCGCTACCTCCTGATTCAGATGATGACGCTCAGTCGGACAGTGATGCCGATGATCAATCAGATTTCACATTGAGCCATGATCCAGGTATCAACACCAGCACGTTTCTTTGCCCTGCCTTGAACCTTACTCTCAAACAGCCTTTACAGCAAACCAGACAGATCCACAGGATGATGACCGGACTCCAGTTCCATCCTGGAATCAGCCTCGTAGTGTGTATGCGGGCCAAGGTTCGCATCAACCGGCTCCGGTGAGCCAACGGAGACTAGCCGATTTACCCGTAAGTAAGATGCCTGAGTGGCAGATATGTTTGTTTTATATGATAACCCGTAACACATTTCAGGTGCTCCCTGATTCCATCAATGTTGAACAAGCCAAACTAGTGCATCCCCAGGATCTTCCCGACCCTCCATCCCCAGGTCCTTCTATGGTGATGATCGCGAGTTGAATATCACTACTTACAATGAACCACGTTCTCGATTATTGATTTGTTGTATTCCTATAGCCGGACCCAGTGGAAACGTGTCCACCCTGTCTCTTGAAGATCTTGACCGATCTACGCTGCCTCGAGAATTTAAAAAGGAAGGTGGCGATTGGTTCGCGACATTTAATCCTAAAGTCAAACACGTGCTAGACATCAGCTTAGTTTGCACCCTACCCCAAGAAGAGTCTGTGGCGCCATTCGTTCGGTCACCTCTATAACAGGAATCACCGGGCTGACGACATTTTTCCCCCATTTAGTTCTGTTCGGTGTGTTCGATTTTCTGCAGACGGCGAGTACTTGGCGATGACATGCAAAGAGACAACCCGGATCTATGCTACGAAAACTGGGGTTAAAATTTGGTTCGAGCCCTTCTCAGTGGATGGGGCCCCTGGCTCTGACACCGTCATTATTGCACAGTGACCTGGTCTATGAAACCATGAGCAACTGCATTCGAAGTGTATCTTTCAGCCCAGACAGCAAATTGCTCGCAACCGGGACCTGGGACGGGGTGGTCCAAGTAAGTTCTAGAATTTTTATGTCAACGATCGTTATCACCATCATAGTTTTCGAGGCAAACGCTCAACATGGGATGATTTCTATCGTTCTGGATTTGGGACATTGCCGAGAGGCGAATTTGCAACATATTCCAGGGTCACAACGGGATGACTAACTCGCTCGCTTTCTCGTCGGATGGGAGATTGCTCGTCTCTGGGTCAGACGATGGTACGACGAGGATTTGGTATATGGCGGACGGGTCATCGATGACTCTTGCTATCACCGACATCGCCCGTGCTGAAGTTGAAAGTGTGGCTATCAGCTCTGATGGACGATTGGTAGCCGCCGGTACTCATTACGGGGTACATGATTTATAATCGTTTGCTGAGGTGTATTCTGAATTCAGTCCCTATAGGTGATATGGATCTGGGACGCTTGCACCGGTGAACTGTTGGAGAGACTCCGGGGACACAGAGATCGCGTGTGGAGTGTGGCGTTCACCCCTGATGGGCATGGATTGGTGAGCGGCAGTGAGGACAAGACGTTGAAGTACTGGGATGTTTCCCGTTTGGCAAATCGACTCGGTGGTCAACCAAACCGGTGGGGAGCACCAAAGCGTGGGGATTTGAATGGGAAGAAGGATGTTGGTGCTCAGGGGGGCAACAGTGCATGCACGATGAACTTTATTGATCACAAGGTATGTGTCGAATTGACTGACCGGGGATGTATCTAATTGTTGGGCGCAGGACTGGGTGTTTTCTGTTGCTGTCTCGCACGATGGCCAATGGGTGGTGAGTGGATCCAAAGACGGTGGAGTTCAGTTCTGGGACGCAAAGTCTGGGATTGTCCAATTGATGTTGAAAGGTCACACGAAAGGAGGTCCGTTATCTCCGAGGTCGATCCGAGTACCTTGGACTGACAGTTCTCCCGTTCTAGTCACCTCAGTTGATCTCAGCCCCGCCGGGAGCCTTTTGGCGACTGGTTCAAGCGATCGATGGGTCCGTATCTGTAAGCCTTGTTATTCTCCAGAGTTTCTATTAGCCTCGGATTTTTGACTCGTTGACTGATTTAGGGAAGTACACCACCGTCTCCGAAGAGCTGTAGACTTTCATCTGGCCCGCCCTCTTTCTCTTTTTGTTCCTGCTCTGTACGCGTATCTTTCTCTTTTCCCTCTTGATGTTGTCCACACCCCACACACAACTTCCTCCTTCCTGGATTTTCTGTTCATTCTGGCGTTGGAAGTACTTCTGTCCGAAGCTGTCACTCTATCCCATCGATATCCTGATTTGATCCCAAAGCAGTTTGGTGGGGGCGCCGGGCGGCCGGTGTATTCCGGTCCCTGCAGGCGGGTTCTGAACGAAAATAAACGAGTCGGAGACGGGTGTATCGTTAGGAAAGCGGCAGCAGGCAGCGCAGGGTTACTTATTGTCTCTCCCCCTCGCCAAAGCAACCCCTCCCCCCACTCTAGCTTCTCCGCCTCCTTCTCCCCTGCTTCTGTCGCGCTGCCTCCGCCCTCTCGGCCTTCATGTTGATTCTGTGACAGGGCACGTCATGATACACGACCTCCTATCGACGAGTGACCTCTTCCACATCTCCTGAACTTTCTCCTTTTCTGAGAGTTGAGGCCTAGGTTGAGCCCAGGTATTCGCCTCCAGAAAGTGTGGACCTCGACAAGGTCCTAGAAGTAAAGTGAGTCGCGACTCTTCCTAGTTAATACAACCTCAGAACCATCCAACCCCGCACTACACTGCTTTGTTCACAGAAGATCTGGCGGGAGCTTCGGTGATGCATTTGGCCGTCCACGCGAACTGCGAGGAGAGGCCAGCCCTAAATTGTCGACGCCCAACCCGAGGCCGAGAACCAAGCATTGCTCAAACAAAAATGAGCTCGCAAGACCGGGTCTGGACCCGAATGAGGGTGAAGCCTTCGTGCATTGTGCAACCTGTACTACCAACGACAGCGGAGATATTGTATTAGTAAGTTGTTTCTGTTTCGTTCAGGCGAATGCCTGAGCGTGACGGATCTGGTCCTGAGTACCTCTTAATATATCTCTTAATATAAACCTCGACCGTCTTATACGATGTTAGAAAACACGGATAAATCTGGATTCATGCAGGCCCGTATTCGTACAAAGTCTGCCCTACCGGTACACACGTGCACGGTCACGAG
>Ga0307510_10010498_pt1 | contig 11001 bp, 3 predicted proteins | sample 12_EM_MG_FD_207224 | JGI IMG/M metagenome (GOLD analysis project Ga0307510, IMG submission 207224) | Populus trichocarpa ectomycorrhiza microbial communities from riparian zone in the Pacific Northwest, United States - 12_EM | ecosystem: Host-associated > Plants > Roots > Unclassified | place... | reverse complement strand
AAAATTATTTTTTAATTTTTGACAAAACAACAAGTTAAAACTCAATTTCAAACATTATATTAAAAATTAGTACAAGTTAGATTGTTTCTACAACAAATTAATGAATCCACATGAAATCTTAAAACTTATTAGAACCTAATTTTAATGAGGAGGTTTGTAGACTTTCTAATTATATAAAGAGATATTTATTTTATTTATTTTTTTCAATTATAGTTTGAGAAATGTTTTTCCTGTTCTATATTTTTTCGTGTTGTACTAGAATTATCACATATTTATAGATATACACTTAGAAACATATGAAATCTAATACAAAAATTCATGACAAATAAAAAAAAAATTCTATAAAATACTCCAATCCTCCTCCTCCTCCTCCAAAAAAGTGAAACGGTGATTTCTTTTAGTATCTTTTTAATTGTGTTTTCAGAAATGTTTTTGAAAAAAATTTAAATTTTTTTATTTTTTTTTAAATTAATATTTTTTTATATTTTTAAATTATTTTAATGCGTTAATGTTAAAAATAATTTTAAAAAAATAAAAAAAATATTATTTTAATATATTTTTAAATAAAAAAAAACTTTAAAAAAACACTATCGTACGGTGATAAAGGTTAGTTCCCTCTGGTGAGAGAATTGAAATGGATGCAAATTGAAAGTGATTTGCCATTAGGCCAGCTTGATAAGGTTGGCAGGGATGAATTAAACCACCTACCTTGCCACGTGGCTGCCTCTCCAACATTAGGCTTTATGGTAGATCCATGACCGTGCATTTCTAGACCAATCCTTTGTCTTGTCATCATAGCCATCCACTTAGTTTCATTGATGTTGTACTTTATTTATCTTAAGGTACCGTGCATTTTATTTTTTATTTTAAAAATTATTTCTTATATTATTTCGGTGCATTAATATTAAAAATAATTTTAAAAAATAAAAAACAATACATTATTTTAATTTATTTATAAATAAAAAAACATTTTAAAAAATAATATTCATTGCAATTCCAATGCCGTCCGTATTCAAAGGGAATGAGAGGATATGCATGAACTCAAAAGAGAGCACGCTAAAGCTACAATTATTAATTCATAATGCAGGCACCAAGAAAAGAAATGAAAAGAAATACCACTTAATTTTCTGGAGCTCACTTTAGGTATGATCCTTCCTTTAACCCTACAAAACCCTAAACTTTCTCGCAAAAAAGAAATTGTATTTTATACGTCTAATGGGCTTCTCATCATTATGCAAACAGGAATCCCATGTTGTTTAGAGCAATTAATCAGTAATTTAATGGCGGATAAGTGAAGAAAATGGCTGCAAAAGCACTTTACGAGGGGCATTTCAAAGGTATAGAGGTGACTACGGACTTGCTCATTGTATTCTTTGCAATAACATTTCAACCACTTGTTTACCCGATTTAGCTGTGGTTTTTAATATTGTAGGGAGCTTGAATAATTTCTAACCTAATAATGCGTTTTAACGGTGTCGTTCCATCTCGTGTCAAGGCAAGACCACTGCTATTTTGATCATTGAAGGGTTGATTGTGAAGGTGGGACCATCACAATGAATGAGCCATTATTGAATCATGTTGTCATTGATAGTGGTTCTCGCTGCCCTTTCATCATTTACAAAGCTTTGTTTTTACGTTTGAAAAATTATTTAAAAAAAAACTTTATTTATTTTTACTTTAATTTATTTTTTTAGTATTTTCAGATTGATGTGTTAATATCAAAAATAATTTTTTTAAAATTAAAAAATAAATATTATTTTGATGTATTTCTAAATGAAAAATATTTTGAAAAACAACTACTACCACACTCTCAATCACCCCCCGACAGCATATCTGCATCTGGTTTTGGTAGAATGGATTCAACCTCCAACCAAAAATACATGTAGCATTTACTTTAAATGTAGAATGCTTTACAGTATGGCGGTGGAACTCCGCCTTTTTTCTTCCCATTCTAGTTATCATCTATCCATACATCAGATTCTGAGCTCTCGGAAGAGAGAGGAGGGGTGCTCGAATCACCGGATACTATTTTTAAAGCTAAACAACACTCTACTCCTCCAACTTTAAATGTTGCTAATTTAGTCCTTATAATTTGATAGTTGCGATTTTGGCTTTTAATTAAGTTTAATCGAACTACATTGATTTTGAATTGTCGTGGGAGAATGGACATCAAGGTTCCCTCGTGTCAATGTCCATGTTAACTAGATTTTAGTACTCTGTAAATACATTAGCTGGTTGGATTTCGACAATAGAATTTACAAAACACTTTTATGCACCACCTACAAAGTATTATTTATTTTAATAGTGTTTAGTTTTTTTTCTTTAATTCTTTTAATCAATATAATTTTTTTTTTAAAAATTGATTTCATCCTTAATATTTGATTAATTTAATTTTTATAATATTATCTCAGTCTCATTACGCGAGTCACAAGTTTAACGAGTTAAATTGATTAATTTATTTTTTCAATTTTTTATTGACTTTTTTTAAAGAAAAAATTTCATCTTTTAACATTTTATTAATTAAAAATTAGGCTTTATGATTTATTTTGATTTCTTTCCTATGATGTTATCCTAGTCTCATGACCCGAGTTACAAGTTTGACGCGTTAACTTGGGTTCACTTAGATAATTGTTTTTAATCATTTTTTTAATATATATTTTTTATTTTATCCTTTAACATTGGGTTGATTTGTAATTGCACTTTATAATCTTTTTTTATTTGATTTATATGAGGTTATTCTGGTCTCATAGCTCGAGTTTTTTTTATGTTCTTTTTTAATTGATTTTTTATTTCAAATCTCATCCTTCAACATAGGGTTAAATGAGAATTGTGTGTCATAATTTATTTTCATTTGCTTTTTATAAGGTTATCCCGATCTTATGACCTGAGTTGCAGGTTTAGCAGGTTAACCCAAGTTGACTTGGGTTATTTTTTTAATTTTTATTATTTCATTATTCAATACTTGGTTAATTAGGAATTAGACTTCATAATTTGTATCAATTTGATTTCTGAGAGGTTATCATGATCTTATGATCATGGTTACAAATTTAGCAGAGTAACTCGAATTAATCCGAGTCAATTCAATATGTCATCATCTCAATATTAAAAAAAAATCATCTTGAATTTTTTTAGTCAAACTATATTTTTACTAGTTATTGAGGTCGTTTTTGTATTTGCTAAGTTGACCAGGTCAATCGCTAAACAGTTTGATTTTTTCTCAACTAGAATAAATGTTAGTTGATAAACATACTATATTCTAGTATATCATCTCGGAATATAGTCATTTTAGTATTTCTAATTTCATAATTGCCATTATACTTTATAATTAAGTTCCATCAAACCATATTAATTTTTGAGTCGTCGTGGTAAATGGAGCATCAAATTGCAACATTTCAATGTTAATACGAAGCTAGCTATGTTGACACAACCAAATCTAAGTTGATAGAAAGAAAAACACAAAGAAGACAAAAGTCTTTTAAAAATATCTCAATAACAAGAACTCCAATTGTATTTTAGTACTGAATTTTTTTCTCTATAATAGTTTCCTTTTAAAAAAAATTACAACATTTTATATTGGTTTGAGATCGACCTTTACAATGAAGAAAAAATATAATTCCTAAAAAAATAGGATAAATAAAAATAAATTCCAAAATTAAGGCTGAAAATCCAAAATCAAACAGGAAAATATTAAAACTGATAAAAATAACATCATTTAGCCTAATTTAAAGGTCTTTCCAACCTCAACTGATTATAGCGAGTTGACTTATTATAGAATTAGGCTTGTAGAATCACTTAGAAAAATCTGAGCCTGGTCCAACTATCATATCAGAAGCTATATCCATTTTAATCAAATAGGTCGTTTGGCATGACCGAACCTATTCTTAGACTTTAACCTATTCATCTAGTCTAAAATGTATTTGCCAAGCTTTCCATGCATTCCAAATATAATAGATATGCATCCAATTAATCATGAGGTTATGCATTAGTCTTCTCGTGTTTGAGAGAACTCGTCCTTGAGTTTTGGTCATCCAATAGGCAAGAAGATATATGATGAATTGAACATTAAAACATCACAAGTCTTTAAATGGCTAGGAATATGAAGTCGATAGGCATTATCGTTTATAGCACCTTATAAAAACCAATCTTCCTCTCTCAACGCTTATTATGCTCTCCCATGTGATACCTATCATAAGTAAGCCTTGCCCATACCAAGTCACCAAACTTAATAGTGATTTTTTTTTTGTTGGCTATCTTTTCGGGTTTTATATTTGACATTATTATAAAAAATTATTTCTTGACTTGATCATGCACCCCATTAAGTTATTTTTCTATATCTTCGTCTTGAACACTCTTAAGTCCAACATTAGAAACATGTGTCAACTCAAGCATATATGATGGATTATATAAATAAACAATTTTGAAAGGACTCGACTAAGTATTCTGGTTCCTTAACCCATTAAAGGCAAACACATTTTAGTGCAAGGCCAAATTCCATTTATTCGACTTATTTCTTGTTAAGCTTCATAATAAATTCGCTAACCTATGATTCATCGTTTTTATTTGTCCATTGGTTTGAGAATGACAAGCACACTATTAAAGTTCAACTGAGTTCCTAACTTACCCCACAGGCTCTTCCAAATGTTATTCATGAACTTGGTATCATGGTAAGAGGTAACAAATCTAGGGATCTTATATAAATGAATCACTTTCTTGAAGTAAAGATGAACAATCTAAGAATCATTCATGGTCTTCCTATAAGTAATAAAGTTGGCCATCTTAGAGAATATTTCAACCACCACAAGAATTGTGTTCATAGCCCGTTAGGTGTAAGGTAAGTCTAAACCAAAATCCATATTAACATCTAACCAAGAACCATATGGTATAAGAAAAGAAGCGTATAAACCAGTATTGGTTAAAGATCCCTTTGCACACTGGTAGGTGACATATATTTTTATAAATCCTAATATTAAACTGATAGTTTAGGCTAATAAATATCTAATGAAACCATCAAACCAACACTAGTGTCTTTTCAAGCCTGAAATAACCCTCAAAATGCAGCTAATGAATAATATTTTCTTGTAGGGAACAATCAGGAATACACAACTATATACCATGAAATAAATACCTATTAACAAATATATAATCACCTCTCTTACCACTATTAGCTAGCTTATAATAAATATGTCTAAAGGATGGGTCTCTTGTGTAAAACTCCTAAAAGTGTCTACAAAACTTACCACCTTAGTGCATATAGTTTTGAGAAGAACAATATGTATACTGAATATATTAGTTATCTTATTGAGAATACCAATTAGTGCCTTAAAGAGAAGGTGATCTCCTAGAGGAAGGAAAATCATTTGGCATACCAATGACTCAACTTCTATTGTCTATTAATGTACTTTAATGCATTATGATTAGTGATGAGTATAAAATTTTACTGTTTGAATGATGAAATAGGTCATATATGGAATAGTTCTTCCTAGATCTTATTAGCTTCTCACTACAAATACAATAAGGTACCCATCTTGACTAAGAAGCCTTTGGTCCCTTAACATGAGGCATCACAATTCACCTCAAATAGCTTGTTAAAGTCAAGTGAGCGAGTACATAAACTTTTGTCATTTGTTGCTTCACCAATAAGAAGTTGGCTTATGCTTTTTCTATCCACTAAAAAATAAGTCTTTCGAAGCACTCTATAATGAGTGTAACTAGTGTAGTGAAAATTGTGGATAAATCACCTATAAAAAAATGCTAGCCCATGGAAGCTCCTAACATTATGAATGCTTTTGGGAGTAGACCACTCCATAATTGATGCTATCTTGGACTACACACCATTAATATATATAAAAAATCCTAGAAAAGTAATAATATTAGTAGAGCATGCACTTTTTATGATTTACAAATAAATGCACATACCTCGATGTATCAAGATAACCCGTAATCACTCCAAGTACGACTTTATAAATGGGTTATAAATCAGGATATTATTATAGTAGACCACTACAAACATGCTCATTAATGGCTTGAAAACCTGGTGTATGAACCTCATGAAGGTACTAGATATATTAAAAAGTCCAAGTGACATCATCATCCACTCATATAATCTATGTTGTGTCTTAAATTTCATCTTAATTTAATGGTAGATCTTTTAAGATTGATTTTGGAGAAAACCTTATAATTGATTATTTAATTCAATATATTATCCAACCATGATATAGGGTACCTATAGTTTATAATAATCTAGTTGATGGCTTTGTTATCCATTTAAATGCACCATGTGCCATCCTTTTTCAGGATCATAGGGCATGGAGTTATACATGGACTCATATTCTCTAAAATATACCCATTCTTTAATAACTCTATTACTTATCATTGCAACAAATTCTTACCTTTTCATGGTTCAGTTTTAGCCACTACTTTCTCTCTTTTGGACGTTAATACCACATGTTTCCTTTTTATACCAAGGGTGTACGTGTTGCATTGCTTGTCATGCATTATATTCATATCATATTGCCAAGATATGTCTAATAATATATAACACATGTCTATATATACTATATTGTATAAAACACCATCATAATATTTATTTTCCCTATAAAAACTGAATAAGACAGTTTATCCACGATTACCTTATTATCTTACTTCAACCAAGTCAATTTATAAGGCTTAAGGTGGTTGTTGATTTTAAGCTATAACTTCTTTACCACCTATATCAATACCACTTTCTCAAAACTACCATCATCGATGATTAGGATGCACACTTTATCTTTAATGGAGTACGTCAAATAGAAAAGGCTAGTACATGGCTAGTTTTCATATAAATCACCCTTTGAAGTCAACAAACTATTTTGGATGACTAAGATAACACTATCATTCCATCTTCAAACAAAATCTCTTTATTATTATTTGAATAATCATAAGTAAGATCTTTTATAACTTCATTCTTCTTCATAGACCTTTTTATCAATATATTCTTGCCTAGATGACTTTTTAGCTTATGACATTAAAATAATCAATATCCCTTCTAACCACACCTGTAACATCAAATTTTATAACTAGAACTAGAACCTCGACCTATGGTTTATTGACGAGCGAGTTTAAGTTGAGTGGTCATTCTTTGATTACTGGTAAATACCTCCTAGTATATTGGTAAGTTTAAATGCCTCTTTTAGCTCCCCTAACCTGCTATTTCTCCATAGTTAGATCCATCTAATAGGTTTATAAGACCATTCACAAAGATTGTAAGCAAAGTAAGTCTTGAATGGGTTGTCTTAATCCACTCGGGTACTTGGCCACTAGCTATTCCTCTATTTTTTCCAGATAATTCCTAACCACTAGTTGACAAAAGTCATCAGTATATTCATCAACAGACCTTGACTTTGTCTTAATGACTAAAGTTGTTGGCACAATGTTTGAGTATATCTAAAAAGTAGGAAGTGATCCTTCATCTTTTTCTTATCACAATTTAATCCATTTAATTAGTGCATTTTGTTTTATAGTACGTTTAATTTTGCTCATTCCAATATATAATTATTAGAGCTTCATAATTAGTGATTTAGTTGCCATATGATAGTTTTAACACAAAGACGAGTCGAGCTTTTTTCATTTTTAGGTTTATATCACACTTTATTTCTTGACCTTTAGATACTGGTGATATGGCGCGAGTTAGTGGTTTGTTAATTGGGGTAATGTACAAGTGGAATTATTGAAAAAGATATGTTCCACATTTTCTTACACCTATTATATATGAATCTTAATTAAATTCTAGATGTTCTCTTATACTTTTCAATCAAAACATGCATGCAAGTATTTAAACTGAAAAGTAGGATATCCAATGATTATCTATAATGTTATCTAATAAACACAGTTCAATTCTTTTAAGTGAATGTTTTTTACTATGATGTTATTAAAATAATATGTTTGATTGGAGATTGAACTTTATGAGTTGTTGTAGTTTGTTTTCTATGTGGTTATCTCGATCTCATAACCCATGTCGCGAGTTTACATGGTTGACTCGAATTTTTTCTTTTAATTTTTATTTTTTTTATCTTTTTCTCAATTTCATCATTCAACATTAGATTGATTAAGAATTAAACTTTCTGATTTGTTTTGGTTTGTTTTCTATAAGGTTATTTGATTCTCATGACAATGGTCATGAGTTTTAAGGGTTAACTCGAGTAGGATCAAGTCATTTTATTGTGTCATTTTTTAGATTGATTTGTTTTCCAATTTCATTATTCAATAATGGATTTACTAGGACTTGTGCTTCATAATTTGTTTTGATTTTCATTCTATGGAGTTATTCCAGTCTCATGACCTGGGTCACAGGTTTGACAGGTTAACCCAGGTTTATTCGGGGACCTTTTTTTGTCATTTTTTTTTATTTTTTTTAATTTCATCCTTCAACATTAAGTTAATTGAGAATTAGGCTTCATAATTTATTTACATTTGCCTTATATGGGGTTATCATAATCTCATGACCCGAGTCGTGGATTTGACATAATTGTTTTGGGTTTTTTTTAAACGAAACACAGAATCAAACACCATTTAACCCTTTCTAGACAACTAAAAGCAACACACACTAACACAATCAAATAATAAACAAAGTAAAAAGGTAAGAGAAGAGAGATGCACAATAAATTTTATAATGGCTCGGCACTAACCACCTACTCCACTCTTTAAACAGTAAACTTGGGCTTTTACTATCATTTACAATCTTCTTCACGTGTGAGGCCTCACCTTTTACAACCAAATCTTTTTCTAAAACTTAAGATTTAAACCTTCACTCTAAAGCTTTTTATAAATCTCTCACCAAATTCCAAGTTGTTTCAAATTCCACTTACACTAACAATTGATTTCAAGTTCTACTATTTAAGTTTCATTTACACTTTTTTCTCCCCCCCTCTCTCTCTCTACACACACACACACACACACACAATACGAACGAAAGGGAGCTAAGAATTGTCCTTGGAAAATTACTATAGCTCCAGACCCAGTGGCATTGTTCACTAGAACAATCTCTACTCAAATAACTTTGCATTAGCTTCCAAAAGTATTAAAGTTTTTAACATGGCCCATTTGTCATTCCCAAATTGACCAAGGGATAAATAAGTATTTTTTTTCATTTTGATTGTATAGTGAAATGACTAGAATATCATTGGAAGAAAAAAGTCAAGGGATGTTTTTGTATTTTTATAATGGTTTTTTTGTTATTATGATTTATGTTGAGGGACAATTTGAACAGTGTGTGTGGTGCGTCTCGACATCCAAAATTGCCCTTATATCGTGTTATTAGAAATGTTGTCGTGTCCTCTTTCTGTTGGTGCAACGCATGTCTCCAGTGGTTTTCTAGTTTGTCGTTAATGGGCTGTTTTTTCTTTTTTCCTTCTTCTCTCTCTCCTCTCTCGAAAATTATAGCATAACTCTCTTGGTTATTGGTATTTCAAATTTAGTCCCTATTCTTTTGATTTCTCATTTTTAGTCTTAGCCTTTTTTTAGATGTTTTATTTGTTTTTAATGTCATCCTTGAATCCCATTTTACCAAATATTATATTTTTCAATTTGGTCCTCATTCTTTGGATTTCTAATTTTTTGCCTTGGCTTTTTGTAAAAGATTTATTGGTTTTTAATTTCATCATTCAATTCAAATTGATGGTATTATGTTTTACAATTTGGTCCTTATTGTTTTGATTTCTATTTTTTTTGTTCTTTTGCTATTTTTTTTTCAATTTACCCTTTAATTAAATATAGAATTTATCTTGTATTTTAATTTTGATCCTTATTTTTTTAATTACTATTTTTAAAACTCTTTTGTATAATTGAAAGTCTTTTTTCAATTTTATCCTTCAATAAATAATTAAGAATTGAATTTCATGGTTTTTCTAGATTGGATGCTTTGGATCTGATGACTTGGGTCACGGATTTGAAAAGTTAACACGATTTTTTTTAGAAAAAAGCTTTATAATTCTCTTTATTTTTTTATTGCGTTATCCCAATCACATGATCTAAGCTACAATTTTGACTTGATATCTCGGGTTGGCTAATTTGCGTGGTTACAAGTTTGTCATAACCAGTTAATTTTTTATGTCATCAAAATGAGCTGGAAAATAACTTATTAATATTTTATTTTATTTTCAATTTTATTAAAATAATGAGGAACAAATCTTACAAATTAAAAAGTTGAATAAGAATGAAATTGAAAAAAAATATAATTTCATAAATTATCTCAAATAAAATAAATAATAATCAAAATAATAGAGATCAAATCTAACAAATAAAAAAATTAAAAGATGATGAAATTAAAATAATAATAATTACAATTTCATAAATTATTTCAAATAAAATAAGTAACAATCAAAAAAATGAGAACCAAATTTGATAGATAAAAAATTTTAATTAAAAAACGATAAGAAAAAAGCAAATAACAATCATAAAAATAAAGACCAAAGTTAATATAAAAATTAAATTCTAAATGATGAAATTGAAAAAAAATATTCAAAAATATATATATATATAGCAATCAAAAGTTTGAGGACCAAATTTGATATAATCAGCAAATAATATAACATCTCTAAACACTTTTCTGAAAACCAAGCTAAATTTTTCTTTGACTAGAAAATATTTTTTGTTGACCAACTTTTCTAAAGGCAAATAAACATAGAAAAGTATGGAAAGTGGTTTCCGTCAAACAAACGAGGTCTTACCTTCTTTGATTTGACCACTTTTAGAAAAAAAAAAAACAGGAAATGTTCTCAGAGATGATAATGACAATTGAGAAATACAATTATTACAGATAAAAAAAATATTAGATAATTGGAATTACGAGCTAATTAATATTAATTATTTTTATTAAAATAATATTATTTTTTAAAATATTTTTTATAATATTTAGATAGGTTAATCGAGTTATTAAACACACCGAATCAAGCTTATTTTAGTAACTATAAATTTAACTCATGTTTTAGATACCTAGTAACCCAAATATCAACACACATTTGGGTT
>Ga0307510_10010497_pt1 | contig 11001 bp, 9 predicted proteins | sample 12_EM_MG_FD_207224 | JGI IMG/M metagenome (GOLD analysis project Ga0307510, IMG submission 207224) | Populus trichocarpa ectomycorrhiza microbial communities from riparian zone in the Pacific Northwest, United States - 12_EM | ecosystem: Host-associated > Plants > Roots > Unclassified | place... | reverse complement strand
TGCCATCTACGCGGCTCGATACTGGGTCGACCATGCCCGGCTCCACGGTGTGTCTTCTAGAGTCAAAGACGGGATGGAGCGTCTGTTTGACCGCGAAAAGCCGTACTTTGCGACATGGGTATGGATATATGATATTGACTATCCATTCCGGGAAATGATGTTTGCGGCGCGTCCATCGCCACCGGAGGGTACACCATTATACTATGCCACGCTATGTGGATTCCGTGACCTTGTGGAACATCTGATCATTACCTGCCCACGGGACATCAATGCCAGGGGTGGATTCCACACTACTCCGTTGCATGCTGCGGTCAACAAAGGAAACATCGATATTGTCGCGCTGCTTCTCGAACATGGTGCGGACATGGCGACCTGGAATAGGGCCAATTGGAGCCCATTGGATGAAGCAGCCCGAAGAGGACGTCTGGATGTGACGAGGTTGTTGCTTTACCATCATGCGGATGTCAACTCTCAGAATGACATGGGGAGAACCCCGTTGTTTATGGCCTCACAAGAGGGAGAACTCGAGATTGCACGAACATTACTACAGCATGGCGCAGGTGTGGACTCCCGTGACAAGGACGGTCGGACGCCATTGATGCTTGCATCGCAAAATGGACATTTGGATGTCGGGCGGTTGTTACTCGAGAACGGTGCAACTGTCAACTCCCGTAACGACGATGGCCGGACCTCATTGATGGCAGCATCGCAAAATGGACATGTGGATGTCGTGCATCTGTTACTTGAGAATGGCGCAACTGTCAACCCCCGTGAAGTGAATGGCTGGACCTCATTGATGGTGGCATCGAAATACGGACATTTGGATGTCGTGCGATTGTTACTCGAGAACAGCGCAACTCTCGACTCCCGAAACGACGATGGCTGGACTTCATTGATGGCAGCATCGCAAAATGGTCATTTGGATGTTGTGCGTTTGTTACTCGAGAAAGGCACAACTGTTGACTCCAGTGAAGACGGCGGATGGACCTCATTGATGATGGCATCGGAAAGAGGACATATGGATGTCGTGCGATTGTTACTCGAGAACGGCGCAGCTATCGACTCCAGTGAAGACGGTGGCTGGACCTCATTGATGGTGGCATCGGAAAATGGTCATTTGGATGTCGTGCGATTGTTACTCGAGAATGGCGCAGCTGTCGACTCCCGTAACGATAATGGCCGGACCTCATTGATGGCAGCATCGGAAAATGGTCATTTGGATGTTGTGCGTTTGTTACTCGAGAACGGCGCAACTATTGGATTCAGTGAAAACGGCGGCTGGACCTCGTTGATGATGGCATCGGAAAATGGACATGTGGATGTCGTGCGTATATTACTTGAGAACGGCACAACTACCGACGCCAGTGAAGACGGTGGCTGCACCTCATTGATAGTGGCATCGGAAAATGGACATTTGGATGTCGTGCGTTTATTACTCGAGAACGGCGCAACTATCGACTCCAGTGAAGACGGTGGCTGCACCTCATTGATGGTGGCATCGTCAATTGGACATTTGGACCTCGTGCGTTCGTTACTGGAGAACGGCGCAACTGTTGACTCCAGTGAAGATGGTGGTTGGACCTCATTGATGATTGCATCGCAAAATGGACATTTGGATGTCGTGCATGTGTTGCTTCAGAATGGCGCAGCTGTGGACTCCCATCACAATGACAACCCGACTCCATCTAACTGTATGTGACCATATCCATCCCATTCTACACAACAATTCTATGACCATCATGCAGATTCGAATTCAAATAAACAGAACTTCTGCACTTCTCTCCATCTTGCATCGACCAAGAGCCATCTCACTACTGCCGAACTACTCATCCAGTCTGGTGCAGATGTTAATTCCCAAGATCAGAACCATGAAACCCCCTTACATCTTGCATCATCTCATGGGCGCCTCGAGATTGCACAACTGTTACTCAAATCTGGCTCAAATATCGATTGTCAAAATAGCGAGGGTTCCACACCGCTACACCATGCTGCCGAATTTGGACATCTCGATGTCCTGACACTGTTACTCAAGTCAGGTGCAGACGCCAACATTCGTACCAGGAACGATGCGACCCCCTTAGACCTGGCATACCGTAATGGGAGACTTGGTGCGGCAAGGGTATTATCTCAAGTAGACGGGAGTTGTGGGTTCTCAGGGCCTCACCGATGTGACCCGTTCGAACACAACATCACACGACCGCTTTCCCAGGGTTACGCAGCCGTCAATTGACCGCAGAAAAGGTACAAATAGTGCTGAGAAGGGGACTTTATTGTGTACTGCATCGGAGGAGGGGGGCATTGAGACCGTCCGGTTATTATTCGACAGGGGCACGAATGTCAACCAAACGGATGATGGTCACCGTACTCCGGTATTTGTCCCCGTACCGGATTTCACTACGTATATGTTATGGGAAGGGTAGGAGCCCCTGTCCAAGTGAAGGCTAGTTAGTCGTATAGAAATTTGACATGAAAAACGGCCGACTAGCACGCGGCCGAGTTCCCCACAGTTGTTAAGAATCGGCTCAATCCCGAGGCCGCGGTATGTCTGTAATCGCAGGCTAGCAGCGAGCCGGCTTCAGTCAAATCTATCGACAGCACCAACAGCAACGACGCAGAGAACTGCAGTTGAGTGACTCATGCTGTCCCATCAAGTTTGCACTCTGCAGCCGGGTCACTCTCCCCCAATTCGCGGAGCTCCTCTTTGAGCTGCATGAGCTCCGCCTGCTCGCTCATGATGAAGCTGTCCGCGTCGTTCAGGGCATTGGCGACGGATATTCGCGTGGCACCGAGCTGGTTGAGGTTCTTTGTGTATTTCCCGGCGGAAGGCACGCTGGGTGGACGCGTCGAGGACGTGCGTACGGCATCGAGGACACGCGCAAGGACTGCAGGACAGCAAATTTGATTAACAAGACAAGTGCTCGGTAAAGAAGAAAGGGCATACCGTTCAGATTTTCGTGGGCCTTTTCGAGCCAATTCCTTCGCTCGGTTGACTCCTTGTCAATCCTGTTGTGGTCGGCAGAGATGGCCATGCAGTCATCCTTTGCGTCGACAAGACCCATGATGCTGCGTACGTTCTCTCTGGGAAACTGTCATGACCGTAAGGTTGGATCCCACCGAATAGATAAGACATATGTGCGTGACCTCCCGAAGAGTATCTAGGGCCATTTCCCTCATCGCTCTAATCGAACAAAGGTCAGATTATGTCCCGAGTCGAGGCGCGATGGGCGCAGGTGCAAATCTCTGATCCCTCACGTGATTAGCTCGAGCGTCTGACGTCACGCGTAATTTGGGGTAATTTTTTTACAGGGGAGCGACATTTTTTTTTTTTTTTTTTTTTTTTTTTTTTTTTTTTTTTGAATTCGAAGTTTATTCTCCACTGTTTACACAACAAAAGATCGCGGTGCTACAAGAACACTACATAAGAAACCCAGGGAGTATATAACAGACTGTCAAGCTTAACAGATATAAGTAAAACAAAAAGCATGTAGTGCTTCAGGCCTCAAGCCAGCTGAGAAAGGAATCACGGGGGGTCTGGGCGAGGGGGTAACGGTCGGAGAAGGGAATTGCTACGTATGAGAAAAGTGGCAAGCGCCTCAGCACCTTTCACAGTCCAAAATAAGTAATGAAGGGAAAAGTCCTTAAGTATGCGTGAGCAGAAGATCAAGACCAGAGGGCAGTCAGATAAGATGTGAGAAGTGGAGTGGAGAATATGGGTATCTTGCTGCTGAGGGTGAGCCATGCATCTCGTGACGCGTCGTTGGCCGCCATAGCAGGCTGCCGGGAGGCGTGCACTACCTCAAGCAGGGGAAGGGGATCGGGAGGGGGTAAGATGTGGGTTGGCATGTTGTTCTGCCATAAGAGCTTCAAAACCGGCACCTCGGTTAGCGATGGAAACGAGTGAACGAGGCATGGCATATGGCTGCGCAACGGACGTTCACCCCCTGGGTCAGTCTCGGGTCGCCTTGGCTTTTGGCCGAGGGTTACCGTCACGATCCAGTTCGGTCATCGGGATGGGGGTTTGTGAGTACGTGCATGGGCAGATAATGGTATCGCCAGATGAAGGGCGCATGCGTTGTGAATAGGTGCCGCAAAAGCAATGTTGGAAGAAGACTTGGAGGGCGGCACACATGGCGCGGCGTTGTCCAAGGGAAAGGGACCCTAGAACCAGGTCAGAGGGGAGAGAGGACTCAGGGACCGGGATTATGCCGCCTGTCCACTTGCAACGGGGCGGATCCGCACAGTTGTCCTGGTCAGCTTTCCACAAACTGAAGGGGAGGGTTTTCAGGAGGGGCTTTGGGAGGGCTTTGGGGATATGGTGGGATTGTGCTTCGGTTCACAGCTTGGCAAGGCTGAAGTCTTTCCTGCGGGGGCCCAGCCAGTTGCAGGGGAAGATTCGGGGGTTGGCGCGTGTGGGCTTTCTATTAAGCTTGACGGCCAGAGGGTGGATGGTGACGGTGATGTCTGGGTGGAGGAAGCACTGCATACCCAGCACCCCTGTGAACAAGGTGGCTTGGGGGAGATATTTGTGCTTTGCCAGAGACAAGAGGGGGCGATGAAGGTTCCAGTTAGGAATGAAAATGAGGATGTGTCGCCCGGGGTGGGGTCCAAGAGAGAGGACACCTGCAATAGCAGCTTCCATGGCAGCAAGTGTGCGATCATGGCTGGCGCGAAAACCACACTCGATGCATGTGCCATTGGCGAAGGAAAGGAAGGCGACGACGAAGTGGTCAGGGTGCGGGATCGGGTAAACATGGATGGTGTTGTGATCTGCAGGGGGTTGGTTCGCAAGGTCAATGATGGTCGCAGAACATGCTGGTGTGGCCGGGGCATTGAGAGTGCTGAAGACTCAGGGGTGGGACCATGTGAGACCTGTCGGGATGCAGAAGACAGGGAAGGAGGTGGGGAGGAGGGAGGTAAGCAGGGTGGGAATGGGGTTGGGGGGGAGGTAGAAGGCGGAGGGATCATTGGAGGGGAGGGTGCGTAAGAGAGCAGTGGGGGGGAGTTTTGAGAGGCGGATGGTGAAAGCTGTGCAGTATTTCGCAATGGTGTATTTGATGGGTGGGATGGTGAGCATGTTATGTAAAGGCTTGACCGGGGTGGTGCGAAAGGTGCCGCTGATTTTGCACACAGCAACGTTCTGAGCAACCTGGAGGATACGGATGAGGGATTTCGGAGCTCGGTGGGACCAAACCGGGAGGCCATAGAGTAAGACCAGGAGGGTGATGGCATGGAAGACGAGGCGCCAGTTGTGGAAGTCAATTCCACAAACTGAGTTGCCAAGGAGCAATCCTCGAAAAGAGGATTGTGCGCGTGCAGCCATGATTTTGATGTGAGGTTCCCAGTTGAACTTGTCATTGACGAAGATGCCAAGGTAGCAAACCATCGACGATCGACGAACCTGGAGGGTCCCGCCGCCGGGAACCTGTAGGTCAATCAAAGGTCGGAGGGCTCCGACGTGTTGGGGGTTGGCTCGGCGGGGTTGGAATGCAATAAATTCCGTTTTATCAGGGTCGAGGCGGAGGCCGTTGCGTAGCAGCCAGTCTGCGACGATGAAGAAGCCGTCGGCGCATTTCTGGATGACGGATTGGTGCGTGGCGCCAGTGGCAACAATAGCCCCATCGTTGACATACAACGACAGGGATCTGAAGCGCCATTCTTCCGTTAGACGGAGAAGGGGGAGGATGTAGATGGCTGACAGGATGGGGGACAGTGGGGAGCCTTGGGGGGTGCTGTGGTTGAGGACAACCTCTGGGAGGGGGGCAAGCGACATGATTCGCTCTGTGCCCCAGAACAATGAATACCCAATGGTTGGCAGTAAAGCTTGTGCCCTCTAACTTCTCGGCAACTCCGTCCACGGGCTGGACGGGGCAAGCCGGAGAATGGTATACAACACGGTCATCTTTCCCCCACTAACCTATGGCGGCTCCAGTCCGGTTTTCGTCTCCTAGACAAAACTCCGCAAGGCCCAAAACGTACTGTAGCAGTCTGACCCATCTCCGGCGCCTTCAGCGCCGCCCCAACAGCACCGCTCCACCAACTGATGGGCTCCCCATCGACCTCCGACTCCGCCTCATCAAAAACGCAGCCCTCCGCCTGTATCGCCTGCTCTCAAACTCACAACTCAAGGTGTGTCTACCAGGACCCTAGCCTCCAAGAAATGGCCTAATCCCACATCCTATTCTCCCACTGCGTCGCCCTCACCACTCTAACCTACTCTCACTTACAGCTGACCTCCCCAAGGCACCTCACATTGACCCTCTAGCAGCCCTACCATGGGCCCTGGACTTCTCCCCCGGGTTCTCCTCCAACCACCGAGTCCGCCGTGGCGACGAACGCAAACTGTGGTCCAACACCATTCTCAACAAGACGTCCGAAGCCGACCACATCACCATCTTCACGCGCGACTCCAAGTCAAACTGGAACCGAGAAGACAGCCCTCAACCAGCTATCTGCGTGGTGGTTACCTTTGCCAGTGGCCATGAAACCGCCAAGGCAGCCTGAAACCTAGGCGTCACAGCCAAGACCTTCGACACAGCCTTAGGCACCTAGTATCAGGTGCCCGACTTGCTCACGAGCACCTCACCCCCCACCCGACCCACACAATCACAATCCTCTCTCCAAACCCAGCAGCCATCCAAGTGATCACGAGCCCCTTCCCCCGTGTGGGCCAATTCTTCTCTCGAGAGTTTAGCAACACGCTAACACAAATTTTCTCCAAACCAGAATACACCTTGAATGGTGTCCATCCAAGCCCTCCCCCCAGTGCTGAAGCGTTACCTCCAGCTCGCCCAGGCCAACCCCGCCAACCCTCTCCCTCCGAACCACCGGGGGCCACAAACTCTGGCTTTCCCATCCGAATCAGCCAAGGAGCGCCCCATCTCGCCTGGCAAGCCAGAACGCGCCCCGACGCACACAAGCCTATCTAGCTCTCCCCGCCCCACCAAATGGGAAACCTGCCCCAGTTGTCAAAGGCGCATCACGAGGCTCAAGGCAGGCTGCTGCCACAATGGTCCGCCTCGTCACGGGCCACGCCTTTGTTGGTTCCTATACAACCCACTTCCACCCATGCAAACGAACCAGCTGCCTGGCCTGTGGGGTTAACCCCCAGACTGTTGAGCACATCATCAAAGTCTGCCACGCTACGAAAGAGCTAGGGCCGCCCACCTCTCCCCGATAGCTGCTGACTTGTCCCTGTCAACCCTCTTCGGCACCAAAAAGGGCGGCAACGGCAAGGCACTCCTTAATTCCTGGAGGTGACCAAAGCCTGCAGGCTTCAAGCCGTTAGAGGAAGCCGCCGACTGAGGATAATTTTCCTTGGGTCTTCCTTTTACCCACCCTCTCATGCACACCTGTATTGTTAGACCCCTCGGTCCTCTCGCTCCACATGTACCCCACCTTTTCTCCTGCCCCTCCTGCCACGTTACAATTCTCATGTATTTATGCTACATGGGAGTCCGCAGCGTGATATAAATAGGAATATTTTTTAAAAGAAAAGTAACAAAGCTTGTTCACCCTCTTTGACCGTTCTCTTTATCTCTCTTCATCCTCATTTTCTATCCAGGATCCTTCGTCAGCCATGGAGGTGCGTGAATCCATTCTGCGTCTCGATTTCTATTCGTACTCAAGACGATCTGCGGGACTTGACAGGCCCTGCTAGATTTCTCAAGAGAGATTAATATAACTCTCATGGATAACGTCGTCACCGCGCTGTACTCCGATTTCGGGGGTTAGCGAATTCAGCTTACGTCCTGTCCCACCCGTTAGTCTGATCGTGGTGCCGTATATTCACTTTTGCCTTCAGCACCAACAAGTCTTGTCGCAATGCCAAGATAATCCAGATGCTTGGACACGAGTTCCAGACATCACGGAGCGATCGTCATTCCCACAAACACAAGTGCGCACCACGTTCTTGTTAATGTCCGGCCGATGACCACGCGACTGACGTTCTGTCGATATTCAGTTCATCGGCTTGCAGATACTCGAGATAATGGTCAACATTCGACGGAAAATGCTCCCAGAGGCACAACGACAGGGGATAATGCACCGGAGAACCAGCTGTTTGAGAGGACGACCAACTCTGGTGGTGACGAAAATCAGATGACTCCACACAAGCCAGGCCGCTCAAGGGCGGCTGTCGATCCCGCGAAGGCTTTTGGAAAAGCAGCAAAGGTAAGCTTGTCCATATCTGCTAATGCCGTGGCTGACTATATTCTTGGTGCCTTTATGGAGAAAGAGCAGAACTAAAAAAAAACTGCCAAAGCCGAGAAAGAGAGAAAGGACAAGGAATCCCAAGAGAAAGCCCAGCTAATGATGGCCAATCATCGGGAAGGCGAAGGCCTCGACCACCCCCACATCCCCATCCAAGGGCCCTACCCCTTCAACATTGAATACGCTGTCAGAGTTTGACCGAGTTTTCAGGCCTTTCATATTCAAGAAGGACGCAGAGCTTGTGCCTATTAACTGGATTCAGGATTCGAAAAGAAGAAAACGCAACGCAGATGTGGAGGTTATTGTCATCGACGAGGACGATGCTGGGGATCATGATGTTGAGATGGGCGAATCTGAGCCTACTCCAAATGCGAGCACAAGAGGTGACATCCTTTTCTAGATCAAGATAATTGCTGTTATTAAAATTATAACTCTAGAACACATACACCACGTCCTGTCACGATGCCCGTCATTACCGACTGGTTCCTGTTCTTCGGATACCATTCGCTCACTGATGACGCGGCTCTCGGAAGCTGAAGTGTCCGGTGACCCGCCGCGGTGCGCGCACTCCTCGCATCTACAAGATCGCACCCGGATACCGGCGAAAGTGTTGATATTCCATCATGACGAGCGCCCGGGCTATTTTGGAACATTCACGAAACACTCGCGGCTGGTCAAACCACGTAGGCCGTTCGCCCGAGACGACATCGCACTTGACTACACGTATGACAGCGGTGCTGAATGGGGTGAAGAGGACGAAGGGGGAGGCGACGATGTGCTCGGAGACTCCGATGACGAATGGGACGATGAGGAGGAATCCGATGACCTGGATGGCTGGCTTGTGGATGGCGACGAGGAAGAGGTAGTGACACCTGTCGAGGAGCGCGAAGGATTGGATGAATTCCCATTTCCGCCTACATCGGAAAGCAGCAAGCGCAAGCGCAAGGCCGGGAAAGAGAAAGAGACGGATACCGATGGTAAGGCAAAGAAGCGGAAGGTTGTACCGCTCGTGCCCTTCGTGAAGGGACCATGTTGGGAGACAGAGATCGGTGGATGCGAGTATGAGCCATTCAATCAATACCAGATCCAGTTTTTCAACGGTGAGTTCCTTTCGTTTCATCCTTGCAGCCTTGCTAAATTATGCTGGTTCAAGATACACCATACCCATCGACCCGTTCACCTTTGTTTCGGTTCCAGTGGACGCGCGAGATGCGCCTGGCCCATCCACGGCTTCGACGTCCGGGGCAAAGCATCAGCCGCAATTCGTTATGCCAGCGCTGCCACCTCATATCCTCAACTCCAGCACACCGCCATCCGAAGCAGCATTGCCTAATTCTGTCAACGGCCAGCGACAACTACAGTCGAAGCGCTCACGAACGATACCTACGAATCCGTTTCCTGAAGCGCACCTTCCTTTCCTTAAGGAGAAAGTGGCCAGCATGGGACGATAAGCCTGATTGCCCTCGTAGAAGCCCTACATCTTGATCTGAAGGTTCATAGCGTCAAGAAGAATGCAATCGAAGCGAAGGTCAGGGAGATTTGTATCAAGGATCAACGACATATCTGGTCGTTGAAAGCGGACACGGAGGTATGTATGTCCCATATGATAAGAGATTGTGGTTGATGCGGGCACAAACAGTCCCCAAACCTGGACGCGGTAGGGCCACCATGAATGCTGGACAAGGAATGCAGAGGAGGGGATGTACGCACTTGTATTTATTGATTTCATTAAGACCTGCTTTATGCCAGACCTACGATATTTTTGCATCATCTCGCGGACTTGCGTCAGCTCCACCATCGAGATACAGTACATGAGACCAGAGTGTGCATCTATTTAGGTTCCGGCAGCAGACACTATTCGTGGGGGATGGGACAACCACTTCGCTAAGCCTGGAGCGGATTTCCGATGGCAACGGATCTGGCCACCTGGCCAGGTGAGATTTACCAAACTCACTATGATATTCAGGCCTACGGGAGCCACAGCAAATTTAAAGAATATGTGTAACGTCCATATGGACCGTGCACGTGTGAATAGATGGACCGCGCCGTTCCGGAGCTGCATGTAGGCACGATGACAGTGCGGTCTCGGCGTAACCCTTTGACCGGCATATCTGATCCTTGTAGCTCAGTCTACTCGCCCTATTCTCTCCCCATTTTGACATCTTCAATGGCTACATCCTCCTCATCCTTTCAACCCATCCTAGATGCCGCACTACTCAACTATCGCAATCAAACCAAAGTTGACCTCACCAAACATCCCTCTGCAGACAAACTCCAGAACTCTTCATCCCTCGACGACATCGTCCAGCTACTTCTAGAAAGAGAATCCGCATTCAACGTCTATCGGGACAAACATCGCAAGTTGATCGACTCCCTTCGTCCCATAGTCCAAGCCATCCATGCATTCTCCACCATCTGTGGCGAGGCAGCTGGCCTTGTACGCGATCAACACGACATTTCCTTTGTATTTGCGTATCCTTATGCCTCCCTTCAGGCGACATTCCAGCCGACAAAGGCGATATTCGTTGGAATTGATGCTCTCCTCTCAGTAAGTGCCATACTTCTTCCTATGGGGCTACTGTGTGCTATGTATCCACGTCAGGCAGCCGTCGGCGTTGGTGAAAGCTATGATGCACTCAGCGATCTCTTTGAGCGCGTCGCCAATTTCCTCGGACGCTTCCGTATTTATACCGAGAAGATCCCGCCGTCGCCTACGATGTCGGATGTCATGGTGAAAATCATGACCGAAGTACTCAATGTGCTTGCGTTAGCCACAAAGCAAATAAATCAGGG
>Ga0307510_10010496_pt1 | contig 11001 bp, 11 predicted proteins | sample 12_EM_MG_FD_207224 | JGI IMG/M metagenome (GOLD analysis project Ga0307510, IMG submission 207224) | Populus trichocarpa ectomycorrhiza microbial communities from riparian zone in the Pacific Northwest, United States - 12_EM | ecosystem: Host-associated > Plants > Roots > Unclassified | place... | reverse complement strand
CATCAATGAGGTCCAGCCATTATCTTCACGGGAGTCGACAGTTGCGCCGTTCTCGAGTAACAAACGCACGACATCCAAATGTCCATTTTGCGATGCCAGCATCAATGAGGTCCAGCCATCGTCTTCACAGGAGTCGACAGTTGCGCCATTCTCAAGAAACAAACGCACAACATCCAAATGTCCATTTTGCGATGCCGCCATCAATGGGGTCCAGCCATCGTCTTCACGGGAGTCGACAGTTGCGCCATTCTCAAGTAACAAACGCACAACATCCAAATGTTTATTTTGCGATGCCAGCATCAATGAGGTGCAGCCATCGTCTTCACGGGAGTCGACAGTTGCGCCGTTCTCGAGTAACAAACGCACAACATCCAAATGTTTATTTTGCGATGCCAGCATCAATGAGGTCCAGCCATCGTCTTCACGGGAGTCGACAGTTGCGCCGTTCTCGAGTAACAAACGCACGATGTCCAAATGTCCATGGTCCGATGCAAGCATCAATGGCGTCCAACCGTCCTTGTCACGGGAGTCCACAGCTGCGCCATGCTGTAGTAATGCTCGTGCAACATCCAGTTCTCCTTCTTGTGAGGCCATAAACAACGGAGTTCTCGATATGCTATTCCGAGAATTGACATCAATACGATGGTAAAGAAGCAACCTTATCATATCCAGACGCCCTCTTGCGGCTGCTTCGTCCAGTGGGCTCCAATTGTCCCGATCCGAGGTAGCTACGTTCGCACCATGTTCAAGAAGTAGCGCGACAGCATCGAGGTGTCCCTTGTTGACCGCAGCATGCAGCGGAGTAGAGTGAAATCCACCACGGGCATTGATGTCCCGTGGATAGGTAATCATCAGGTGTTCCACAAGGTCACAGAATCCACATAGCGCAGCATAGTATAAAGGGGTACCCTTCGGTGGTGATGGACGCGCCGCAAACATCATTTCTCGGAATGGATAGTCAACATCATATATCCATACCCATGCCGCAAAGTACGGCTTTTCACGGTCAAACAGACGCTCCATCCCTTCCTTGATCCTAGGAGACACACTGTGGAGCTGGGCATGGTCGACCCAGTATCGAGCCACGTAGATGGCAAGGGGAAAATTATTCATAGTGTCCTTGTCAGCCTGGTTGTCCAACGCTAGAAGGACACTCAGAGATGCCTTTGCGAGGATTGCATGTGCTGAGTGAGGAAGAATGTGATACCGGGAAAGACCCTCCCCAGTATTGGCAAGCCTTGCGGATGTCAAGTATTCCTTGACAGAAAAGTGGGAGAACCGGACCACTCACGACCCGTCTATGTCGACAATGGTGATTAAACTTGAGCACATGGATAACACCTCGTCTTCTGGGTTATCGAGGCGCCAATCCATGTGGTATTGGGGAAGTTCTCCAGCCTCGAATTCAATCGCAAGGATGTCGGCAAGCTCCTCCACACGAAGTGGCCTAATCGACTCCGCAACACATTGGAAGAGATGTTGTGCATGTCCCTGTCTCGCCCGAGGGATACACTTCAGTATGTGATCGTAGGTTTCGTCTAAACTCTCCGGCAGGTGATCAAGGGAATGTCAAATTGCAGAGGGAAGACTACAGTGCTGGACAATTAAAATCGACAAAGTTCCTAGCGCTGGAACTGAAAGTTTTTCCGAAAAATAGAGTTTGGATTTGTGCTCAGGGGGGCTGAAAACGTACAAAAACACCCTTTGTGGACTTTCCTGCATATTTTTTGGGGTGGCCAACTATTGAGGTTAGGAATTCAACATAATATTACCCCTTTTGGGGTTTCTGGTGTCAATTTACAATGGCATGTACTGATGTGATTGCCTGTTCACTGATCCGACAGTGGGATGTCTGTTTGTCGACGGCCCACTCTGCCGCTTTTCCAGTCAAACCGGTATGATAGGTGTCCATGAACTGCCAAGATCTGTTGAAAAATCATCAGATCACCCCAACTGGGCAAGCATCAAGACTCTCGCATGTGACCCTCTTTGCCACATCAAACCAATTTTTGGGCACATCTCTGAAGCGTTGCTTGCTCCATCCCCAGTACTGTGTGCAATGGTTAGCCAATATATGGAAATGATTTAAGTTAAATGAATAAACCATTTCAATTGGATTCAACTTGCAATGGAACTTTGGCAGGAAAATACATTTGTGACCCTTAGTTTCAAGTTTTTGTTGCAGGAGTGATGTTTGCAGATCAAACAAGTCTTGATCCATTCTCTCCAGGTTGTTGTGTAGGAAGCAAGGGTGTTGAGATGAGATGGACGCGGGATTTCTTCGGCATGCCAGCAGATGGCCTGGGTTTAAATAACAACTTCCTATGTTTTTACTTACAGATACTGAATAAATTGTAAAACCATCACTAACATGAACGGTATCTACAGTGGTGATGGGTTTTCCATCACTGCTGAACCCGGAGTGCCACTGAATTGCATGTGTGTTATCTTTAATCAGTGCATTTTGGTCTCATTTGCACATCATGTGGGTCCACCTGACTCATTATCACGTGGTTTTTTCCGCCCTTATCAGATAGTTTTGACTCTTTTCAACATCATCATTGAATTCATAAGGGTGAATAGTGTCGATTTATACACTTTTGAGGGGACAAACCCTAACTTTAGGGTTGGCCAACTATTTATTTTTGTCAAAAATCAAAATGTGTTTTTTGCACGTTTTAAACAAAACTACATCATCGGAAAAAATTTGTTGATTTTAATTGTCCAGCACTGTATGCCTCAGGGTTTCCAGTTGGCACGTGACCCAGCGAAACCTGGGTATTTTCATGAGAATAGGCCTAGTAATGAAGCTATTAATGAAGGCCTACATTCCATCGGCCATCTGAGAGAGTATGGTGATGACTAATTCCTTGTCACTCTCCCTCCACCTTCGCATCTTCATGTCTGAGTTCATGACAAACCTGACATAGTCGGCAATATCATCCTTTTGTCCGGCTTCGCCATGAAGAGAAATGGCGTGAGATGTCAAAGATGCAAGGGCAGTTTGAATATCTGCCTCAGGGCGACTCGTCGCGCATATCCGGACATTCGGGAGTTGTAGGTCAACCAGTTCATTCACCAGCTCAAGCACCCATTCTCGATGGAACTTTACACCAAAGTTACTGGGACATTCGTCAAGGCCATCGATAATAATATATACTGTTGGCAGTCCTTCGGTTTTGATCATCTCTTCTAAGCAGCTCAGCAGTGCGTCATCGTCTGGGCGCCGAGATCCTCCATCGTACTTAGAATATAGGGCAGAAAGAATGTTGTAGCAGGGATCGGATTTGGCTGAAAGCTGAGAAACAAGGGAAGCTAGTAATCCGGTGACCTCTTGCTTCTTGGGGTCTTGGAAATCGCAGTAGAAAAAGGCCATTAAGGCCGATCCCGTGTCATGTAGACGTTCGACTTGGTGAATGATGCTGGAACTGATTGATAGCTTGAATGAGCTGGGCGAAAAGTTTCAGGAATCACTTACCACAAAATACTCTTGCCAGACCCCGCTGTGTAATGACGTGCCAGCGGCATGAGTGTGTGCAACAAGAAGGAAGTGGAAGAAACGCGTACGTTTGCCGTGAATCCAAAATAGAGACCCCGTTTCTGCCCATTCCTTAAACCGGTCGCTTTGAGTGAACCATGAGGTAGTTCCTTCAAGGTGGTCTCTGCGGGCGATGTTGTGATTTGTCGAAGGATCTGGAGGAGAGAGCCAACTTCGGACGTCCCTCTGGAATTGGTTCCCTAAGAATGAGGATCACATTCAGCTTCGAAATCGGAAGTAAAGATGTCGGGACCGACTCTGGATCTTGTTTATTCCATCTGTGACGACCTCCAGCGTGAGAATACCAGTCGTCAGAGCTTCTTCTTGAGTGAGTCGGTCTAATCGTTGTAGGGTATCCTCAACATCTCTCTCTCCCAGTAACCTCTTTAGGAATTTCTCTATACCATGATTAGTCAGTGAAGATCAGCACATAATAGGCTACTTACTGAGACGTCCCTGACTTATTTGCTTTGTGGCTAATGCAAGCACATTAAGCACTTCAGTCATGATTTTCACCATGACATTTGACATCGTAGGGGACGGCGGGATCTTCTCGGTATAAATACGGAAGCGTCCGAGGAAATTGGCAACACGCTCAAAGAGATCGCTAATTGAGTTGTAGCATTCACCAACACCGACGGCTGCCTGACGTGGATAGATAGCACACAGTAGCCCCATAGGAAGAAGTGTGACACTTACTGAGAGGAGAACATCAATTCCAACGAATATCGCCTTGGTCGGCTGGAATGGCGCCTGGAAGCAGGCATAAGGATATGCAAATACAAAGGAAATATCGTATTGATCGCGTACAAGGCCAACTGCCTCGCCACAGATGGTGGAGAAGGCATGGACGGCTTGGACTATAGGACGAAGGGAGTCGATTAATTTGCGATGTTTGTCCCGATAGACGTTGAATGCAGATTCTCTTTCTAGAAGTAGCTGGAGGATGTCGTCAAGGGATGAAGAGTTCTGGAGTTTGTCTGCAGAGGGATGTTTGGTGAGGTCAACTTTGGTCTGATTGCGATAGTTGATTAGTGTGGCATCTAGGATGGGTTGAAAGGATGAGGAGGATGGGGCCATTGAAGACATCAAAGTGGGGAGAGAGAGGAGCGAGTAGAGTGGGTTACAAGGACCAGATATACCAGATACACCGCAGAGGGTCGTGCCGTAACTGTACCGCCATCGTGCCCACATGCTGTTCATCAGGAACAGCGCAGTCCATATATTCACACGTGCACAGCCCATATGGGCTTTATACATATTCCTTGAATTTGCTGTGACTTGCGTCGGCCGGAGCATGATGGTGAGTTTGGGAAATTTCACCTGGCCAGGTGGCCAGATCCGTTGCCATCGGAAATCGTCTCCAAAATTAGCGAAGTGGTTGTCCCATCCCCCACGAATAGTGTCTGCTGCCGGAACCTAGATAGATGCACACTCTGGTCTCATCTACTGTATCTCGATGGTGAAGCTGACGCAAGTCTGCGAGATCATGCAAAAATATTGTAGGTCTGGCATAAACCGAGTCTTAATGAAATCAATAAATACAAGTGCGTACATCCCCTCTTCTGCATTCCTTCTTCAGCATTCACGGTCGCCCTACCGTTTCCAAGTTTGGGGACTGTTTGTGCCCGCATCAACCACAATCTCTCATGATATGGGAAATACACACCTCCGTGTCCGCTTTCAACGACCAGATATGTCGTTGATCCTTCATACAAATCGCCCTGACCTTTGCTTCGATTGCATTCTTCTTGACGCTATGAACCTTCAGATCAAGATGTAGGGCTTCTACCAGGGCAATCAAACTTGTCGTCCCCATGCTGGCCACTTTCTCCTTAAGGAAAGGAAGGTGCGCTTCAGGAAACGGATTCTTAGGTATCGTTCGTGACCGCTTCGACTGTGGTTGTCGCTGGCCGTTGACAGAATTAGGCGATACTGCTTCGGATGACGGCGTGCTGGAGTTGAGGATATGAGGTGGCAGCGCTGGCACAACGAATTGCGGCTGATGCTTTTCCCCGGACGTCGAAGCGGTGGACGGACCAGCCGCATTTCGGGCGTCCCCTGGAACCGAAACAAAGGTGAACGGGTCGATGGGGTATGGTGTATCTTGGACCAGCATAATTTAGCAAGGCTGCGAGGATGGAACGAAAGGAACTCACCGTTGAAAAACTGGATTCGATATTGATTGAATGGCTCATACTCGCATCCACCGATCTCCGTCTCCCAACATGGTCCCTTCATGAAGGGCATGAGCGGTACCACCTTCCGCTTCTTTGCCTTACCATCGGTATCCCTCTCCTTCTCTTTCCCTGCTTTGCGCTTGCTCTTGCTACTTCCCGATGTAGGCGGAAATGGGAATTCATCCAGTCCTTCGCGCTCCTCGACAGGTGTCGCTACCTCTTCCTCGTCACCATCCACAAGCCAGCCATCCAGATCATCGGATTCTTCCTCATCGTCCCGTTCGTCGTCGGAGTCTCCGAGCACATCGTCCCCTCCCTCTTCGTCCTCTTCACCCCATTCAGCACCGCTGTCGTACGTGTAGTCAAGCGCGATGTCGTCTCGCACAAACGGCCTACGTGGTTTGACCAGCCGCGAATCTTTCGTGAATGTTCCAAAGTAGCCTGGACGCTTGTCTTCATGAAATATCAACACTTTCGCTGGTATCCGGGTGCGATCTTGTAGATGCGAGAGGAGTGCGCGCACCACGGCGGTGTCACCGGACACTTCAGCTTCCGAGAGCCGCGTCATTAGTGAGCGAATGGTATCTGAAGAGCAAGAACCAGTCGGTAGGGACGGGCATCGAGACAGGACGTGGCGTATGTGTTCTAGAGTCACCATTTTAATAACAGCAATCATCTTGATCTAGAAAATGACGTCACCTCTTGTGCTCGCATTTGTAGTGGGCTCAGGTTCGCCCATCACAACATCATGATCCTCAGCATCGTCCTCATCGATGACGATAACTTCCACGTCTGGGTTTCATTTTCTTCGTTTCGCACCCTGAATCCAGTTGATAGGCGCAAGCTCTGCGTCCTTCTTAAGTGTAAAGGACCTGAAAACTCTGTCAAATTCTGACAGCGTATTCGATGTCAAAGGGGTAGCGCCCTTGGATGGGGATGTGGTGGTGGACGAGGCTTTCGCTTTCCCGAAGAAATTGGCCATTATTGACCGGGCTTTCTCTTGAGTTTCCTTGTCCTTCCTCTCTTTCTCGGCTTCAAAAGCTTTTTTTTTCGTTCCGCCCTTTCTCCTTGAAGGTACGAAGAATATAGTCAAGCATGGCATTAGCAGATATAGACAAGCTTACCTTTATTGCCTTTTCAACAGCCTTCCCGGGATCGATAGCTGTCCTTGAACGACCGGGCTTGTGTGGAGTCATCTGAGTTTCGTCACCACCAGAGTTTCTCGTACTCTCAGACAGCTGGTTCTCTGGTGAAATATCCATAACTGAGAGCACCTCGTTTGACGATTCAGAGACTAAGGGCTGAGCCGTAGACGGTGGGTCTGAATGACCCTTCACCCCAAGCAACGCGTTCCTGTCACTAACAGGGAGCGCATCGAAGATCGCTTGGAGATCTCTCTTATACTGAAACAAGTGTGAATTGATGTATAATAGATTTTCGTGGACTACGTGGATTCGATCGGCCAGTCTGGCATCAATGTTTCCCAAGACACCCTTGGAAGAAAGCTGAGGTACTCCTGTTCCAATTCCTATCGCCAGACGCAGAGTGCGGCAGGAGTTTTGGTGAGAGAAGATTCGATCCCATAATTGACGCGGGTCGCGAGTCGTTTCACAACGTCTTCGATGGCGTTCAACGGAAGAATGGAGGCCGAGCTGTCGATATCATCTTCATCGTCTGGAGCCAGCTCTTGTTGTATATACTTTGACAACGCAGTGATTGTCCTGTCACTGAAATCGGGTTTACGCCGAGTCAGAGAGGAATGGGTGTCGCGTACCTCTCTTGAGTAAACTTGGCAATGAGCGGTCTGTAGTTCTCCGGTATGTTGGTCAATGGTGTTTCTCGACTCTGCACCCGCGACTCTAGCCATTCCCCATCATTTCTGTGGACACGTTGGACGGATGATAATCAGTCGCTGAGACCCAGGACAGGTGGGAAATACGCACCTTGCATTGGCTTCTGCCTGACTATCACCTTCTCATTTTATATTTCCACGTTCCCTGGTTTCATCTGTCAGTCTCCTGAGAGGGTAGTCTCGTGAGCTCTACGCGATCAAAAAATTGCGCATGCTCACCAGTGAGCGGAGGTGGACCACGAGACTTGTCTATCTCCGAGGATAAATTGGTGCGCTGACGAATATGGACCGAAATAATATGAGAAAGTGGATCTGTGATCTTCGGGTAATCGGAGAACGGATGCGAGTCGCGTGGAGAGCGCTAAAGCCGAGTTTTCAGCCACAAACGTGTTGTGCTATTGGCGGAACTTGTTATCCCTATTCTCATCATACGGCTCCCCCATAGAGTCCCTCCTGAAGCCCCTTCAGGTTGCACAAACGACGCAGTCTGCAAAATCAGCGGCTGTTTCCGCACCGCCCCAACTCTTCCTCTTCACCACCTTTGCGCTATTTCCCCAGTCTGTTACACGCTCCAGAAACTCCGAAAGCAGGCTTACCCGCCTCCCTCCTTTGTGCCTACTATGCACCCTCCCTTCTCTCGATCTGGCGCCCTATTAGCCACTCTACATCCGTCTTTTGACCCACCTTTCCTTGCTCACATCTGAGACGTTTCCACAGTACTATCCCCCCGCCCACCCTTCCTGCTCCTCCTGGTCCAAACGAGCCGCCTCACTGTCGGACCCAGACTTCTTTTCCCTATTCAACCAACTTATCCCTCACCCTGACTACCCCGTTGCGTCCTTCCTGCTTTACAGGGGGACACGACTCATCCAGAGCGGATGGCGCCAGACCGGGGATTGGAAAGAGGCCCTCCTCTCAGCACTGGTCAGCGGCTTAGCCAGCTACATCTTTGATTGCCCGCTTTGGGTCTTCCTCCCAAACCAGGCCATTTCTGACTGTATGTTTCGTCTCTCAAAGCACAAATTCTTACCTTTTCCCTCCAGAATTACATCCCTCCTCTTGCAGTGGATGAGCCACAGCGCATTGAGCTCCTGGGATACTCAGTCAAGCAGCCGCGCCTTCCTAGCAGGACATCGTTCGGGCCTTCCAAACAGTGGCTCAACTACCTTCTGCAGAACCATCAAGTATAGATCACTGGCCCCAATCTCAACCTTCCTGCATGTTGCCCATGGCCCCCTCCTGACCCCAATGGATGTACAGACTGGATGCAACCCTGCCCGAGGGCACTGGGACATCCAATGCGGTGGTCACAGGAACCCCCTAGGGGGACGCTTCCATGGATTCTGAGTTGGCTAACCCTGCACTAGTGGATGACGCTGGCGTGGTTGTTAGCAACCCCACCCCTCCCACGGATACCGCGAACATCTTTGAGATGTGTCCGGTTATGGCCGGGGGTAGGGTCGCGGATGCTGGGGACAACAGTTACAGAAACGACCATGTATGGCCCGGATGCAGGTGCGGCGTTGGCTGTGGGGTCGTCCCCTCTCCCCGGTTCTCTCCCCAGTTCCTTCCCCCCCACAGGTGGCTTGGCCACCCCGAGCACCACATCGAAACAGAAGCTGAAGACGAGACTTCTTCTCCCTCCGCTGCACTTCCCCAGCCTGGCACTCCTGTCAACTGCCTAACGGAACCACACCACCTTTCATCCAGGGAGTATTATTGTGCCGGAGTTGTCGCCGGCTTTTTTCTGCTGCCATCCAAATCGCCACCTGCCTCTCTTTTGACACAGATTACTCTGCCAAATTCTGCCCTACTGCTGGAGACAAGACGACCTGTCCGTGCAGCCACACCTCAATGGCCCAACGCATGTTACCATGCTCTGTCGTTCTGCCCCCTTAAAGCCACCCCTGCCTATCCCTATCCATATTTGACACCACCACCTCCCTCCCATTCATCTTCCACACCAAAGATGGACGTCGAAAACTGTGCCAACTCTCCACATCACCCACCTGCTCCGCAGCCTCCGTCTTCCCATCTGGACCCCCTGAGCGCTCAGAGGTTGATCCTCTGTTAGCATCGCGTCCACGCAACACACACCTACCTCTACTGCAGTTGTAGTTCTTCTAGATACCTCCCTACCTTTTACTTTTCGTGTAGTGTCTAGCACATTATGTAATGTCTTGTGGCACAATAAACTCCCATGCAAAAAAAGTCACGTCTATTTATTTACTTGAACATATGACGCGCGACATTCTCATTCTCAACCGTGTCTCGAGTGGCCAGCACATCTTGTTTTCTCCCTATACACTTAACATGACTTCTAATTTCTTTCAAGCAAGAGCACCAACTGTCAGGGAAGGACATGGAGGCTGCGGTCCGCGGAATCCACCTCAAACCCAAGTTTGCAACCATGTATCGAGAAGTAGTGAGTCCCTCCGTTGAAGGACTCGGGCTGCACGAACTGAGGGTGCTCAAAGCCGACATGCAACAATTGACAACGTATCTCCTAAAGGGCACACCGTCTCTGTGTTACAAAAGATACGGCTAGGGTGCGGGCCATCGTGCCTTGCCTCCTTCACTCCTCTCTGTGCTTGTGTTTCTGGCATAATACACATCCTACATATTCTTTCAAATCGGCTCGAACTTTCGACTCCCCTCGGGCTCCTTTATCCTGGGTATTTCTACAGATTTTTGGTTCAGTCAACCTCACGTTGAGAAAAGGTTTCCGCGGTGCTCTTCTAACTGTCTGCTTCCCTCTGGAACATTTGCCAGGTGTTCGCTTTTAACTCTCCGATGTACATTTTTGACAGCTTGGGGTTCTTAACGGAAAAGTTCAGCGAGCATGGACGTTGTCAGTGCCTTGGCAAGGAGATTCTTGACCCCGCCTGGTGTGCCATACAGCAGGAGGCTTGCGGGTCGAAGATGTACAATGGGTGGTTAAAATGCATGCAGCCGCGATCGAGTGGTTGTGACCACAGAGGCTCAGGAGGGTTTCCTGTTGGTGGCCATGGTGATCGAGGATTCTGGTTCGTCGGGGTGGCCGGGGTGGTTTACAAGGGGCATGGCATCGGGACACGAGTTTGCTCCTCCCCGGTGATTCTGGACATACTAGTACATTAGGGTCCGTTCGGGAACTTTTTTTCGTCGTGAGATACCAGCCAAAGCGTTTTTATGTCAAAATATTGTTGCACGCGAAAAAAGGTGCTGTTCGGGAACTTTTTCTTGCACATGAAAACGTTTTTTGGTTTTTGATAACACCAGCCAAGTGCAAATACTAGGGATTGGCAAGGGTAACCCATGGGTAACTCAAGGCCGACCCCGACCCTGACCCGAAAAAACCCACACCCATGCTCATGGGTATGGGTTTTCTTGGGTCACGCTAAGGGTACCCTTGGGTCAGGCAACCATGGGGATGGGTAGAGACGGGTTGG
>Ga0307510_10010495_pt1 | contig 11001 bp, 9 predicted proteins | sample 12_EM_MG_FD_207224 | JGI IMG/M metagenome (GOLD analysis project Ga0307510, IMG submission 207224) | Populus trichocarpa ectomycorrhiza microbial communities from riparian zone in the Pacific Northwest, United States - 12_EM | ecosystem: Host-associated > Plants > Roots > Unclassified | place... | reverse complement strand
CCGCGCTGCTGCTGGTACTGAACCAGATCTTCTCCAAGGATACGCGCTGGACGCTTGCGACCATCAGCAAGTTCCTCGAGGTCAATGGCCGCACCTTCGTCGAACTGGTCGGCATCCTGGCCGGCTGCGGGCTCTTGATCGGCGCGTTTTCAATGACCGGCGTCGTCTCCAGCCTCGCCAACGATCTGTTGCGCATCGCCGGCGACAATCCGTTCCTGCTGCTCGGCATGTGCGCCTTCACCAGCCTCATTCTCGGGCTCGGCCTGACCACGACCGCCTGCTACATCTTCCTTGCCATTCTGGTGGCGCCCGCGCTGGAAAAGCTCGGCCTCAACCGAATGGCCGTGCACATGTTCATCTTCTACTGGGGCATGCTGTCCTCGATCACGCCACCGGTCGCGATCGCCTCCTTTGCCGCGGCCGGCATTGCCGGCTCGCCGGCGATGAAGACGGGATGGGAATCGATGTGGGTCGGCAGCATCATCTATTTCATTCCGTTCTTCTTCGTGCTGAACCCGGCGCTGGTGCTGCAGGGACCAAGCCCTTATCTGGAAGGGCTCGGGTTGATGGCGCTGGCGGGCTTCGGCACGCTGTTCATCTGCGGTGGCATCCAGGGCTATCAGGCGTTTGTCGGCGACCTCAGGGGCGCAGGCGCGCTGGAATGGCCGCTGCGCGTCCTGCTGGTGATCGGGGGGTTCGTGGTGGCGACGCCCGGCGGCGGCATCATGCCGCTCTCGCAATGGCAGGTCACGTCCCTCGGACTGGCGATCCTGATCCCGACCGTCCTGCTCGCACTCGTGCTGATACGGCGCCAGACCCTGGTGCCGGACCAGTTGCGCGCCCCCTGATTGCGTTGCACAAGAGGAGGCGATGAAACAGTCGCCTCCTCCGCTTCACGCCGGCCCTGCCGCCTGGACCAGCTCGAAACCGCCCTTGCTGCGGTTCCTGAATGCTTGCCACGCCGATTTCGCTGGCGAAACCGACGGCGCGGTCGCCAATTACATCCCCGAACTCGGCAAGGCCGACTCTGCCCATTTCGGCATCAGCCTCGCCACCCTCGACGGCCATGTCTATGAGGTCGGCGACACCCAAGTTCCCTTCACCATCCAGTCGATGTCAAAGCCGTTCGTGTTCGCGCTGGCGCTGGATACGCTCGGCGCGCCGCGGGTCGAAAGCGTCATTGGCGTGGAACCGTCGGGCGATCCCTTCAACTCGATCCGCCTCAACGCCCAGAACCACCCCTTCAATCCGATGATCAATGCCGGCGCGATCGCCTGTTCCGGCCTGATCCACGAGGCCAAGGGCGACGCCGCCTTCGACTACATCCGGCAGGCTCTAGGGAAGTTTGCCGGGCGCGATCTCGACGTCGACGACGCCGTCTATTCTTCCGAAAGCTTAACCGGCGACCGCAACCGGGCAATCGGCTATCTCCTGCGCACCAACGCCGTGATCAAGGACAACGTGGCGGCCGTCCTGGAGGTGTACTTCCGGCAATGCGCCATCCTCGTGACGGCGCGCGATATCGCGGTCATGGCGGCCACCCTCGCCAACCGCGGCATCAATCCGGTCACCGGCGAACAGGTGCTGAGCGCTTATGCCATCTCGCGGACGCTCTCCGTCATGACGAGTTCCGGCATGTATGATTACGCCGGGGAATGGATCTACCGGATCGGCCTCCCGGCCAAGAGCGGCGTCGGCGGCGGCATCCTTGCGGCGCTGCCGGCGCGGCTCGGGCTCGGCAGCTATTCGCCGAAACTCGACCGGCACGGCAACAGCGTGCGCGGCATCAAGGTCTGCGAGGCGCTGTCGGCGCATTATGACCTGCATATGCTCAACCGCAGCGACGACGCACGCAACAGCATCATCGCCGATTACGATATCGGCAACAGTCCGTCGCGGCGCGTGAGGCGCGCCCACGAACAGAACATCCTCGCCGCGCATCGCCAGGACGTTCGCGTGATCGAACTGGTGGGCACGCTGTCGTTCTCCAATGTCGACTACGTCTCGCGTCAGATCGCGGCCAAGCCGCGGCCGCAGCTCGTCATCTTCGACCTGCGCCGCGTCACGGCCATGACCCGCGCCGGCACCAGGCTGCTCGCCGAGGAATTCCGCGAACTCGCCGGCTACCACGTCACCGTGATCCTGTCCGGCATCAGGCGGTCGTCGCCGGAATGGAAGATGATCGGGGAATGGACGGAAGGCCTCAGCAACATCCGCAACTATTATTTGCTCGATGCCGCCATCGAATGGGCGGAAGACCAGGTGGTGTACCGTTACGGCGGCGCGATCGATTTCTTCGAGGCAACTGAAATCGCCGAACAGTCGCTGCTGGCGGGACTGACGGACGAGGAGCTGACCGATCTCGCCTCGCTCGCTTCGATCCGGACCTATCAGGCGAGCGAAAAGATCATTGCCGCCGGCGATGCCGCCGATTCACTGTTCTTTCTCAGGAGCGGCGTGGTGCATGTCACCCTGCCCGACGGCATCCGCCTGGCGACGCTGACGGCGGGCATGCCGTTCGGCGAGATGGCGCTACTGGAGCCGCGCCGCTCGGCTGACGTGCTGGCCGATATGGCGGCGACGGCCTACGAAATTCCGCTGCGCGATTTCCAGCGATTCCGAAAGCAGCATCCGCACGCCGGCGAGCGGATCATGCGCAATCTTGCGCAATTGCTGGCCGATCGCCTGATCCTTGCCAACGCCAAGCTGAACCTGCTGACGTCGGGGTAGGCCGGCCGCCACGGGCCACATGGTTCGAGACGCCCGGCTTTGCCGGGCTCCTCACCAAGAGAGTCTCGCAGGCGTAGGGGGCGAAGCGCAGCGTGCCCACCATTTCACATTGCGCTCGGTGAGAGATGGTGGGCACGTCGCTTCGCTCCTCTGCCCACCCTACGATTTCTGCGGGCACTGTCAGACCTCATCCTGAGGAGCATCGCAACGCGATGCGTCTCGAAGGATGAAGCCACCGACGGAAAGGCGTTCTGCTCTGCCTACCCCGCCTTGCCTCGTCCGTTCTTCTCAGCCGCGCGCCGCAGGGCTTCGGCCAGTGCGCCGCCCTGTTCCTGCGGCTTGCGCGGTGACGACGACGTCATCGAAGCCTTGGAATATTCGCGCATCTTGCTGTCCGACAGCTTGGGGCCCTTGTCGCCAACTTCGTCATCCAGCCGCAGCGTCAGCGCGATGCGCTTGCGGGCGACTTCGACCTCCAGCACCTTGACCTTGACGATGTCGCCCGGCTTCACGACTTCACGCGGGTCCTTGATGAAGGTCTTCGACATCGCCGAGATGTGTACCAGCCCGTCCTGGTGCACGCCGATATCGACGAAGGCGCCGAACGCCGCGACGTTCGTCACCGTGCCTTCCAGGATCATGCCGCGCTTGAGGTCCTTGATCTCCTCGACGCCCTCCTTGAAGACGGCAGCCTTGAATGCCGGACGCGGATCGCGGCCGGGCTTTTCCAGCTCGCGCAGGATGTCGGTGACCGTGGGCAGACCAAAGGTTTCATCGACAAAGGCCTGCGGCTTCAGCTGGCGCACGATCTCGGCATTGCCGATCAGCGCCTTGATGTCGCTCTTGGCTGCGGTGAGTATCCGCCGCACCACCGGATAGGCTTCCGGGTGCACACCGGACGAATCGAGCGGGTCTTCACCGCCGTTGATGCGCAGGAAGCCTGCGCATTGCTCGAACGCTTTCGGTCCGAGCCGCGGCACTTCTTTCAGCGCCTTGCGCGATTTGAATGGCCCGTTGGCGTCGCGATGCTGCACGATGCTTTGCGCAAGCCCCGCGCCGATGCCCGACACCCGCGCCAGCAGCGGCGCGGACGCCGTATTGGCATCGACGCCGACGGCGTTGACGCAGTCTTCGACCACGGCATCGAGCGAGCGCGCCAGCTTGGTTTCGCCGAGGTCATGCTGATACTGCCCGACGCCGATCGCCTTCGGATCGATCTTGACCAGTTCGGCCAGCGGATCCTGCAGGCGCCGCGCGATCGACACTGCGCCGCGCAAGGTGACATCGAGCTCCGGCAATTCCTCGGACGCAAAGGCCGAGGCGGAATAGACCGACGCGCCCGCCTCCGACACCACGATCTTCGACATTTTAAGGTCCGGCAGCAGCTTGACCAGCTCGGTCGCGAGCTTGTCGGTCTCGCGCGAGGCGGTGCCGTTGCCGATCGCAATCAGGTCGACGCGGTGCGCGACCGCGAGCTTGCCCAGCGTCGCCAGCGTGGCGTCCCATTGCCGTTGCGGTTCGTGCGGATAGACCGCGGTGGTCGCGACCACCTTCCCCGTCGCATCGACGACCGCGACCTTGACGCCGGAGCGGTAGCCGGGATCGAGCCCCATGGTCACGCGCGCGCCGGCCGGCGCCGCCAGCAGCAGGTCGCGCAAATTCGAGGCGAACACCCGCACGCCCTCGGTCTCCGCCGCCGTCCACAGCCGCATCCGCAGGTCGATATTGAGGTGCACCTGGATCTTGGTGCGCCAGGCCCAGCGCGCGGTCTCGACCAGCCAGCGGTCACCCGGGCGTCCCTGATCGGCAATCGCAAAGCGCTGCATGATCTTCAGTTCATACGTGCTGGGGACGCCGGCCGCCGGAACATTCGCATCGGGCAACATCTGCAGCTCGAGGATTTCCTCCTTCTCGCCCCGAAACAGCGCGAGAATGCGGTGCGAGGGCAGCTTTTGGAGGGCTCCGTTGTAGTCGAAATAGTCCTTGAACTTCTCGCCCTCGAGCTTCTTGCCCTTGCGCACGGTGGATGTCATCACCCCGTTCGACCACATTTCTTCGCGCAAGCGCCCGATCAGATCGGCATCCTCGGCAAAGCGCTCCACCAAGATCGCACGTGCGCCTTCGAGGGCTGCTGCAACGTCCGCCACCTGCTTCTCGGCGTCGACGAACGTCGCCGCCACGACCTGCGGATCGTTCTGCGGTTGCATCAGCAACAGTTCGGACAATGGTTCGAGCCCGGCTTCCTTGGCGATCTCGGCCTTGGTGCGGCGCTTCGGCTTGAACGGCAGGTAGATATCTTCCAGACGCCCCTTGCTGTCGGCCGCCATGATGGCCGCTTCCAGCGCGGCGTCGAGCTTGCCCTGCTCGCGGACCGAGTTGAGGATGGCAACCCGGCGTTCCTCGAGTTCGCGCAGATAAGTTAGCCGCTCTTCCAGCGTGCGCAGTTGCGCGTCATCGAGCCCGCCGGTGATTTCCTTGCGATAGCGCGCCACGAACGGCACGGTGGCGCCGCCGTCGAGCAGCTCGACTGTCGCCGAGATCTGCTCTTCGCGAACACCAAGCTCTTGCGCGATCTGTCGATTGATATTTGCCACGCGAATCTTCCTCAAAACCATCAGGGCTGGTGAATCGCCGGCCGCCGCCGGGAGGACGCTTATGGACCATCGCAGATTAATTCATCAAGGCGTCTGCAGAAACAAATTGATCTGTGGACGGCCTTAACCGAGCAAATCAATCCGTGCGAACAACCGGTTGCAATGACACGAGATAAAGGTGGATCGAAGGCGTTGTAATGTGTAAACGGACGCTCCCTCCTGGAGCATTCATGTCCATCTGCGGCCTTGATTTCGGAACGTCGAACACGACGCTTGGCACCATCGAAGGCCAGGCGCCCGTTCTGGTGGCGCTGGAGGCGGCCCAGACCACGATTCCCAGCGCAATCTTCTATGAGGTCGACGGCGCCGTCCTGATCGGCCGCAGGGCCGTGGAGGCCTATGTCGAAGGCGCGCCAGGCCGGTTGATGCGGAGCCTCAAGTCGGTGCTCGGAACCTCGCTGATCGACGAAACCACCCGGTTGGGGCGCGAACGCGTGAGCTTTCGCGACGTGATCGCCTATTACCTCGGTGCGGTCAAACGCCGGGCGGAACAGGCCACCGGCCATGAACTGCGGAATGTCGTCCACGGCCGGCCGGTTCACTTCGTCGATAACGCGCCGGACGCCGATCGCAAGGCGGAGGAAACGCTGCGGATCATTGCGCGGGGGATCGGCTTTGACGACGTCACGTTTCAGTTCGAACCGATCGCCGCGGCTCTGGAATATGAGCGACAGATCACATCCGAGGAAGTCGCACTGATCGCCGATATCGGCGGCGGCACCTCCGACTTTTCGATCGTGCGTCTGGGTCCCGATCGTCACGGCAAGGCCGATCGCGCCGCAGATATTCTCGCCAATGACGGCGTGCGCATTGGCGGCACCGATTTCGACCGACAGCTCAGCCTCGGCGTGGTCATGCCGCTGTTCGGATTCGGCAGCGCCATGAAGCGTCCCGGGCTTGACGTGCCGTCGAGCTACTTCCACGACCTCGCGACCTGGTCGAGCATCAACCGCATGTATGAGCCACGCGTGATGGCCGATATCCGCCAGGTGCGGCTGGAAGCGAGCCGGCCGGAACTTCTCGACCGGCTGATACGCGTGGTCGACGAACAGCGCGGCCATACGCTGGCGATGGAAGTCGAAGACGCCAAGATCGCCCTGTCCGAGAAGCGCCGGGCGGACATCCCGCTGGAGTGGGTTAGCCCCGGTCTAGGCGCTGATATCAGCCGCCCCGATCTCGTCAGCCATACCAAGCAGCTGGCCGATCGCATCGCGGCGCGTATCAACAACTGCCTTGTTCAGGCGGGATTGGCCCCCGGTGATATCGACGCCGTGTTCCTGACCGGTGGCTCGGTGAAACTCGCTCACGTCCACAAGGCGATCACCAAAGCCGTGCCGTCGGCCCGCATCGTCGAAGGTGACATCTTCGGCGCCGTCGGCAAGGGATTGACGCTGGAGGCGCTGCGACGATACGGGCCGCGAGTCTGAGATCATCTCACAGGCGTTGTTGTAAGTCTGGTAGATGGCTCGTGTTGCGATTCCAGCCGGTTAGCGTGGCGGTGAACGAGACGCCACTCGCCTGCTTCGCGGCGGAAAACATGCGTGACCCGGTTGGACCACCCTGTTGTGCCGTCTACGCTTGCGACGCGCTGTCCCTCGAAGGTCTCGATGTCGGTAACATAGAACATCTCCGGCGTGATGATCGTCGAGATATTCTCGTGACGCACGCTTCCGCCTTTGAACTGGGCGCCGGCCCAGTCCCAACGGAGCGAAACCGCCTCCCACCCCTTTTCGTAACCGCCCCATCCATAGAAGCTGGTTGCCTCCGACGTGTGCGAATAGAGATCCTTGATTGCCGAGACGTCACCGTTCGCGACCATGGCCATCGCCGCATGCAATCGAGCGATGGCGGCACGTACCGAAGATTCGAGCTCCTCGTCGATCACGACATCACTCTGACCCACGCGACAAATCCGTCAGCCCACCACTTCCGCTACCGGTTGCAGGTCGATGGCAAACGTTTCCAGGAATTTTGACGTCATGATGTAGAAGCCGACCGAGAGCTGCAGTTCGACCAGCGCGGCCGGCGTCAGTTTCGAGGCAATCGCGTTGAAGGTCGTGTCCGTCGGCTTGTGACGCCGGACGATTTCATCGGTGAAGGCGAGCGCGGCGCGCTGCACTTCGTTGAAGCATGTCGCCGATTCCCAGTTCTCCAATGCCTCGTTCTGCTCGTCGGTGACGCCGACATTCTTGCCGATCCGCTTGTGGGCGACGATTTCATAGGGCGCCTCGCACAGGATGCCGGTGCGGGTGATGGCGAGCTCGCGCACGATCGGGTCGAGTTCGCCCTTGTGCCTGATGGCCCCGCCGAGTCGGCAGTATTGTTCGAGGTAGCTCGGCGAATGCGCCATCATGCGAAAGATGTTGGCATTGCGGTTTTTGCCCAGCAATTCGCGGGTGCGCTCATTGTGCTTGGCGGGATCGCTGTATTCGACGCGGGCCATTCGTCACCTTGGGGTTTTACGGATTTTCTGATTTGTTGACAGTGGGATCATGCACCGCAGCAGTCAGCGGATCAACCGTCGAAAGACCGCCGATAAGGCATCCCGGCCCCGGCCTGGAGCGTTGGCCCGCGCCAAAAAACTCCCTCTCTCGCGCACAAACCGGCTACGAACGAGCCAAATTGCGGCCTCAATGCTGGTCGATTCTGAGGACTGTCGATATTCGCTGAGTGGGGACTCAAAGGAGCGAATACTCGTCGCGGGGCGTTCCGAGTAAAAAACAACTGAGCCATCAAGCCTTCGCGGGCATTGATGACTCATGCCCAAGTCTAGGGAGTTAGGCATGAAGGAAGCCACCAAAAAGGCGGCCTCGGAAGCGTTTGCGCAGATGATGGCGGTAACAGCAATGCTCGTTATCGCCAGCGTCGTGTTCTACTGGCACTGAATGTTGACGCGTCGAAGCACTCAGATTTTAACCTGTTCCGCGTAATTCTGGGTTGCTTCGTAGCGTGAGCATTTTGTGTCGGAGACTCATATTTTCTCGAAGTAAGGCACCAACCTTCCCGCAAACGGCCGATAGCTTGCGGTGACCTTGTCACCGATCGCAAGATCGATGTCGCCGTGGGCCATCATGCGAAAGCCTTCGTCCGCATCGACCAGCACGATATTGTAGGGAACGTGCGCACGCGTCTCCGGCGTCGCCGCGCGGCACACCAGCGACGTCGCATACACAGTCGCTGCGCCGCTGGCGCGCTTCTGTGCCGGATCCGGCGCACCGCAGGCGGCGCAGAAACGGCGGTCGAAATACTGCACCCTCCCGCACGCACCGCAGGTTTGATAGACGATGGCCTCGGCTCCCTTGGTCCAGTCCGCCAGTTTGTCGCTCATCGCACCCGCTCCAGAAACATGCTGACATGCGACGACAGCACGCCGCCGTCGCCGTGCAGCAGCGCGATCGAGGCATCGCGGACCTGCCGGGGTCCGGCGCGTTCCGTCATCTGCAAATGCGTCTCGACCAGATGCGCCATCGCGCCGCCGACGCCGCAATGCCCGTAGCTCAGAAGCCCGCCATGGGTGTTGAGCGGCATGGCGCCGTCGCGGCCAAAATGCCCTGCCCGGACCCGCGCCGCCGCCTCGCCCCGCCCGGCAAGGCCGAGGTCTTCCAGCAGCATCGCCAGCGTGATGGTGAAGCTGTCGTAGACCGCGACGTAACGCACATCCGATATCGTGACGCCGGACGCGGCCTTTGCCTTGGCGATCGCGATCTCGGCGCCGAGTTCGTTCAATGCGGGCGCGGCCGTGACGTGCTGATGGGTATGCGCCTGCGCACAGCCGCGCACGCGAATGCCGGTCGCGCCCGTGCGCTCGCGGCTGACCACGAACGCCGCGCCGCCGTCGGACACCGGGCAGCAATCCAGGAGCTTCAGCGGCATCGCCACCGGCTTTGAGGCCATCACGTCGGCGACGGTGATCGGCTCGTGGAACTGGGCGCCGGGATGGGTCAAGGCGTGGGCGCGCATCAGCACCGCGAATTCGGCGAGGTCTTCCTGGGTGACGCCGTATTCGTGCATGTAGCGCGATGCGACGAGGCCGTAATAGGCGGGGATCGTCGGCCCAAGGGTCACCTCGTAATCGGGGTGGCCAACCTGCGCCAGCGCCTGGATCGAGGCGTCGCGGCTCTGCCCGGTGAGACGGTTTTCGCCGCTCACGACCAGCACATGCCTGGCGACACCGGCTTCGGTGAGATGATGCGCCAGCATGGTCATCGCGAGGCCCGTGGCGCCGCCGACCTGCACGGCGTGGGCGTAGGACGGGCGAATGCCAAAATGCTCAGCAAAAACCGTCGCAAGCATGATGTGCGGCGCGACCGTATTGTAGCCGCACAACACGCCGTCGATGTCGGTGCGTTTCAGCCCGGCATCGGCAATCGCGCTTCCGGCCGCCTTGCTCATGAGGTCCAGCGAGGACGAGCCCTCGTGCTTGCCGTAGGCCGTGAGGCCAACGCCGGTGATGAAGCTCATGGTGCTCAAACCTTCTCAGAACGGGGCGTTCACGAGAACTCTTCGCCCATTTCAGACACAATTCGGGCACAGAGTTTGTCGGCGAAGATTCGAAGCTTGCCGAGGATCGCATCATCGATTCCCTTAACTTCGATGCTACCCCCACATAGCCCAAACCAAGCCGGATAGCCGCCGGGATAGCCTTGCCATATGGCATAGATCGCGTTGTTCCTCGGCAATCCATCCTGCGGATCGGCATTTGAAAGATCGGGATCGTTCGCGACCAATTCGTCCCACTCCTCGGCCGATATGTCCGGCCCTGTCGTTTCAAGTGGATCCGATTTTCTCGTGACATAAACGTAGATGCTCATCAAACTAGCCCTTCGACAGGTTGCGTCACGGTACGGCAAAATGGACCGAATGTTGGTCGCTTTCCTTCAATACGACTTCGGCAAGCCCAGCACCTTCTCGGCAATGAAGCTGAGAATGAGCTGCGGGCTGATGGGGGCAATGCGCGGGATCAGGGATTCCCGCAAGTAGCGCTCGACGTGGTATTCTTTTGCGTAGCCGAAGCCGCCATGCGTCATGACAGCCTGCTCGCAGGCGTGGAAACCGGCTTCCGCTGCGAGATATTTCGCCGCATTGGCGGCCGGGCCGCATGGCATGCCCTGATCGTATTGCCAGCCCGCGCGCAGCACCATCATCCACGCGGCTTCCAGCTCCATCCAGTTCTTCGCCAGCGGATGCTGAATGCCCTGGTTCATGCCGATCGGACGGTTGAACACGATGCGGTTCTTAGCGTAGGCCGAGGCCCGTGACAGTGCGATCTGGCCGAGCCCCACCGCTTCCGCCGCGATCAGGATGCGCTCGGGGTTCATCCCGTGCAGGATATATTCGAAGCCACGGCCTTCCTCGCCCAGGCGATCTTCTACCGGTATCTCGAAATTCTCGAAGAACAATTCGTTGGAGTCGACGGGCTTGCGGCCCATCTTCTCGATCTCATGCACGGCGACGCGCTTCTTGTCGAAATCGGTGTAGAACAGGCTCAAGCCCTGCGTCGGCGTCTTCACCTCTTCCAGCGCCGTGGTGCGCGCCAGCAGCAGGATCTTGTTGGCGACTTGGGCAGTGGAAATCCAGACCTTCTGGCCATTGACGATGTATTTGTCGCCCTTGCGAA
>Ga0307510_10010492_pt1 | contig 11005 bp, 5 predicted proteins | sample 12_EM_MG_FD_207224 | JGI IMG/M metagenome (GOLD analysis project Ga0307510, IMG submission 207224) | Populus trichocarpa ectomycorrhiza microbial communities from riparian zone in the Pacific Northwest, United States - 12_EM | ecosystem: Host-associated > Plants > Roots > Unclassified | place... | reverse complement strand
AATGTCTCCCACTATCCACAGTTCATAGACCTGCCTTCTTTTCCATTACGCCATTACTAACCCTTTTGCGTTTTCACGCCGCCACATCCACTCAGACCCAGACTATCCAATATTGTAAAATAAAATTAAAAAAGAAAAAGAAAATTAAAGGATGTGTTAAAAATACTGTGTTGTGTATTGTACACCTCTAGACTCAAGTCTCTTCACTCTTTTTTGGTCATTTTAATTTTTTTCTAACATGTTTGAACTTTTATATTGGATTGGAATTGGAATTGGAATGGATGATTTGTTTTTATTTATTTTTTATGGGAGAATTCTAACTTTTTAATATTGAATTGATGTTTGATTTTTTATATAAAAAATATTATTTTATTGGTTATAAAAACAATTTTGAGGATCAGGATCTACCACGAGGCAAGAGTTCGGGTATTTGTTAATTACTATTTAAAACATGTCTTTTTTAAGATTTTCACCAAAAGAATATGACCAAATTCATTTTTGATCCCTTTAGTTTGATAAACTAATAAACTTTATTTTTATTGCATTCTGATCTTCAAGTTTGAGAAAGAAGAGAGAGACTTATAAAAAAAAACAACGAAGAAGAGAGAAAATGATCGATTGATAACGTTTCGTCGATAAAGAAAAGCAAAATTTGTGTTGATGTGCTCTTCTTGACTAGAAGAGTGCTGTTAATATATTTTTGATTTTTTATATTGCCGAAAAAAAGTAGATCGAAGTTGAGAAAGTTTTTTGTTTTTTAGTTGATTTTGTGTTTTTAACTAATTTTAATGTTTTTTATATTTAATAGATTAAGTTATTAAGATTTTAAGATTGATTTATTAAGTGTTTTTAAATAAAAATATATTTAAAAATATTGATTTTACATCCAATAAAATACAGTATGGTTTTCCAGCCACCACTCTCTGATGGAATTTAGGTGAAAATAGACTCCAAGCTAGGCTTTCACATGTCTAGATGCCGTGTTATCCAATTATATTTTCCGGTGACTTTGCGGCAGAAGATCTTTCTATCGACATAGTAGATCACTATGAAGGGTCAGTTCTTCAGCAAGGGGTATAATTCTCAGAATGTTTAAGTTGATGCTGCTTTTAATTAAAAATCATTACATAATCTAATTAATTAATACCTCTTTAACAGCCCCTCGTGCTATTATTTTACCACATTTCTCTACCACAAACCCATTTTTTTCTAGACTTTGATGATTAGCTTACATGCTGAGAGAGAGAGACTGAGAGAGAGAGATTAAATAATCTCGATCAATTTTTTTATAATTATTTTTTTTAAAAAAAATCTTATTATAAAGAGATTATTGTATTATTTTTAACTACAACATCAACAATGTAATGCTGCCGAAAAAAAAAATTCAAAATATATCTTTGAAGCAACTGATATCTTAAACTATTTTTCTTTTGGTTTTTCTATTCTTTCTTTTTAGATTTATTTTAATTTGTATTTTCTGAATTTGTTTTCTCACGTGTTCATTTTTGCTTAATGGTACAGAGCTTTAATAATACATCAATTTAACAATTAAGTGTTATTCTTGCGATTAAGATATTGTTATATTCCTATAAGGATGAGAATACAAGTTCGAACTCTAGAAAGTACTTTTATTAGGAGGAGCAGCCACGAACTCCGAACGAGACTAGTCTCACCCTTTAAATAGGATGTGAGGATACCCAGATAAAAACCAATAAATAATAATAAAAAAAATTTACTTCAGAATATGATCTCCGTAGCAATTTTAAGTCACAATAGAGCAAGAAGCAACAGGGTGTATCCATGATTCGTTGAATCTAGTCTCGCATCAAGAAAACTAATATATTTATTTATTTCTTTTTCTTTTTTCCAATTTATCTCTACCTTGAACGAATAAATTGGAGTCCAAGATCCTTCCTGTATCTTATGGTGTAACATCTCCCTAGATTCCTTTTAAGTTTCAAGTAATCATGGGAGTAATTAAATTTGAGATTAATTTTGCTTCAAATATTTTGTTTGAAAACATAAAAGAGAACGATGGTTTGTTCTAATTTTTTTTTAAAAAAAACTGTCCCCTTCTCATCTCATTTTTAGCTAGTAATCATAAGTCAACATTATTATAGCTCGTCCAAGTATACAAGGACCTTCTTCCTATACTTTGTGAAAATATTATATGAATCTGGAGAGGAAAAAAGGAATGAAAGAAGAGAGAAGAGGTAAGCAGATTGAAACTGAAAATGTTGAAGAACAAATGCCATAATTACAAATTGAACAAAAACTTTGTCAAGTCATAACATATATAGATAAGGCTGCTACATGTACAATATTAGCCTAGTACTGGCCATTGACATTGAGCCAAGAAAAGAGAAATCTACACTAGCTGGTCACAATGGTGTTGCTAGATACGTTGGCTTGTCCTCTCCGGCCATGACGACAACAATCTCTGGCTCTGCATGAAGAACCGGCATGCTTGAGAGCATCGCGGCTGGCTTTTCTTCTTGATCACCTGATGAGTTTCTGTAGTAAGAACATGCCAAAGATGTCAATGCCACAGCAATGATTGCTAACAGCAGGCCTAGGCTGCCAAACAGGTAAGGTGTTGGAGAACGCCATACATTGATGGTTGAGGTAGAATCACTTGAAGGCCTCATCGATCTTTCTCTCTTCAGTTTATCTCTTTGAATTCTTGGTCGCTCTTTATTTGTCTTCTAGAGATGGAGATGCATGGAGGGTTTTGCGAGTGCAGGGAAATGAGGTAGCTAGCTAGGTGTATCATGTATTTATATATATAGAATTGCCTTTGCGTTTGAGAAGAAGATTCCTTATGCTTAAACTAGATGCCAAAACATATAGTGTTAATGATTAAGGATATCAGTTTAACTTTTTTTTTTTTTTGGAATGATTAGCATTTGTATCATGCATGCTCCCTTTTGTTTAGAAGGTATTTTGATTAAATGTTAGAAAAATTCAAAGTTTATGTTTCCAACTCAACTCTTTTTTTTTTTAAGTTTAACGTGGGTGTCCGGGCCAGCTTGCGCGCACCTCGACTAATCCCACGGGCCCTGAAGTTAACGACCATGTAAACCTCCAGTGGCCATCATATGAGTAACCACAGGGCTCGAACCTGAGACCACAGAGGAAGCAAACCTCTTGGTCCCAAGCTCTTACCACTGGGCCACTCTTGATAGTGCATGTTTGTGTTTGTATCAAAAGTTAATAGAATTATGTTCATATTTTGACCGGGTTAAACTCGGATTGATCAAATTAACGTAAATTTTTAATTGAATTAATTATTATATTTTTACTCATATTGGTCTAGATTTACCGAGGCAATTTAGGCTATTATAACAAGTTCTTAACACTTTGGTTCAACAATATCGATTCGTTGACAAGAAGCTTTTCATATCAGTTTTTAACAGTTTTGATTAGGTCAATTATCTTAAAATATTCTAAAAGATGAATCCAAAAATAAACTAGTTATAAGAATCTCATTTTTATCCCATGCATCATATATAATTTTTAAGATACTATGTGCTTTTTATTTAAAAGGATATATTAGACTCCTTCTAGTAATTTAAATTTTTAGATATAATTTCATAATTATATTTCAAATTGCGAATTCAAGATTTGTAGAATTCATCAGAAGGAAGAAGCTAACAAAATTCAAGGACCTTTCACTTCATACAATGAATCCTTACCCGAACCATTTTTTACCATTTTGCCATTGGAGAGAAAAATGACCTTACATGGCAACGAGTTAACACAAGAGTCTCAGGTGGCTGCCGCCGGCTAAATTATTGACTGCGACAGCCCTTAATTCTTTCTATATATCCTAAAACAATGTACTGCATGATTTTGGTGGGATTAATTTTTTAAAAAATATATATATAATTTTTGCTAATATTTTTTTAATAGAAAAAAATTTAAATTTATTTGATGTAACTCAATCAATTTAGTTGGTTAAAAACCAATCTGATTAACTAGTAAAAACATAGTTTGACTCAAAATAAATATTTAAGATATGATTTTTTTTATAAATATTAAGACGATGATATATTAAATAGATTTGAGTCAATACATAAAAAAATTCGGCCATTGCTAATATTTTTTTAGTAGAAATTTTTTTAAATTGTGTAAAAATTGATCTAATATGACTCGGTCACCTTGATAGATATAAAAGCAAATCAAATAATAACTAAAAACTTAATTTCATTTAAAATAAATATTTTATATGTTTTTTAATAAACATTGAGATAATAACATTTTAGATTGATTTGGAAATATCAAGTTATAAATTATAAGATTATAATAACTCTATATAAAACAAAATAAACCAAAATAAATATAAAGTGTAATTTTATAAAAAATTAATATTAAAAGATGTTATTAAAAAAAATAAAAAATGTAACGTTCCTTCTGGGCAATATGGAGTTGTTAATTAGATTTCAGCCCAAACAATTGTAACGGGCCAGGTAGAAACCCAGAAATGAATATGATTAGATCATATATAGCATAGGATAAAAAAAGAAGATAAATTACAAAAATCTACTTAAAGGGTTAACACAAATCATCCCAAGATTAAATACTTGATAGAATTCTTTCATGTTTAAATAAATATTACAAATTATATCTAAAATAATCTTAATGTTCTAAGCATTAATAAAAAGGATGATTTAAAAAAATATATGAGCATTTTGGACACAATGGAATTTTTTTTTTTATATTATTAACGTGGGTATCTAGGCCAACTTGTATATACCTCGATTAATCTCACGCACCCTGAAATTAACGAATATGTAAGCCTCTAGTGACCCTAAGATTTGTGAAACTTGAACTAGTGATATATAAAGAGCAAATTTAAAATCTGATTAATTGAGCTACACTTCTCAGAGTTGGAATTTGTTTTTTTAATGATCACATTAAAATATTTATTGCAATTTATCTAAAAAAATCAATGCCATCCTTCCATATAACATTAGTCTTATTTTTGAGATTTAATAATTGACCCAATATAATTAATATGCGTGGTCGATTAACTTGACGGTATTTTAAAAAGATAACAAAAAAGAGAATTAAATCTAGCTATTTTAAAATCATCTTGACAGCAACAACGATAAAAACTAATAAACTAAACTAAACTTTCTAGAACTCCTAAATTTGAGTCTCCTTTACAAGAACTTGTAGGAACACATGGTCATAGATGAGTTGAATCAGTGAGAAACTCGCCGTTCTACTAAATTTCATTGATTGAAGACCCGTATCTGCCAAGTCTTCATCAGGCAGAAGATACAAAAAAAGCTCACAAAATAATTTAAGTGATTATTTTGTTGTTATTATCATTTTTTAATGAAATTATTTTGGGAATTACAGGTTTTGTTTATATCCACGCGACGGCATAGTTTCTGTTTCCAGCTGCAAGACTCGCCAGACATATATGTTTCGTTTCCATGAATGGGTCCATTTCATGGCAACGCCGGCATGGCCAAAACGTGTATGGACAGAAAGATGTGGGGGTCAATATCGATCACTAGAAGGATTAATGGAGGTACTGTTGCATAATATTTTGCTCGAACTGATGAAAGATGATGTGGAAAAGCACTCTTCTTTAGACTTTTGCAGGCCATGTTTCAAAAAGTACCACTCACTCTCTTTTCACTTACTCTTGTTTCTATTCTATTCGTGCTGATCTTTCAGGTTCAATTTTCCTCGGCTAATTCCTATCACTAACAGCATCAAAATACGTTTTTGAGCCGCCACGCCTGTCGTTAACCTAATCCAATACAGAAATCAGATCACATTTTTCATTCCTTCCGTCAGCCATAGTTTTGCTAACGCTACAATATTAAAATAGTATAATTTGAAGACCGACTTTTGAGAAATTACGAGCGAAGACGGCAAGGGACTAAAGTACTAAAAGGTAAGGCACGTTGTTTAATTATCATTCATTTTTTTATTTTTATTTTTGCCTTTTCTTTTGATTATGCAATACCAAGAATTTCTATATTGATTGCCAGTAATTTGTATGAAACACTGGGACAGGATTTTGTTGTTACTATGGATGAACAGATTTTATGATTCTGTGCCTCGTGCATGCTTTGAAGCCGTGAAAAGAATGACACTTGGAATAGTCCTGTTGATGTCAATTCCCAGAGGAAATTTCATGCCTCAAAGATATGCTTTTCAGGTTATACAGCTGGTGCCCAGTTTCTCATAGATTAAGCTGATCAAGATGTGAAACCTTGAATTTTATGGAACCAACATGTCAGATAGCTGTCATTTGATGTGTGAATGATTATGAGCCGTAGAAGAGCATACTGACAATATCAGTAGAGGATTCTTCATTCTATTTTGTCTAGTCCTTGGTAGCAGACTCATCCCTTTCTCCCTTAGCCATCTCTAGCAATAGCCTGCTTTAATTTCAAAAACGAATAAATGTAAACAACCTCATTCTAACGCACTAATAAATGTTGAAGATTTCCCTGCATAGTGTTCTCTTTCCCTTGTCTTGCTAATGTTTGAGAGCTTCCTGCAAGCTTTCTTTAGCATCAACTGTTTTAGCGAATTCAGAAGAAAAGAGATGGATGATTCAGCGAATATGACGAGTTACGGCTTGATTCTTGCACTAATATGATATCAAAGAAACAGTAAACAGAGCAATCCCAAAATATAATTAATTACCAACGTTTGATTTCTATACTCGTGATTTTACATATTCCCGTAAATTTCAAAAAAAATAAAATTGAAACAAAAGCACAAACAGAATTACTACGAAACAAATTAAAGAGAACTACAAAAGGACGGTGTCTTCATTATTTGAATCTAGATGCTTGGGAGCCTAAACTTGTTCACTGGGACAATTGCAAGAGACAGGCTTGAGCAAGTATGTAGGATTCTCATCCCCAGCCATGATTACAGCAATCTTTGGCTCAAGATCCACCTGAATTTCCTCATGTTTTGCTGGTTTTTCATCTCCAGCCTCGCTTCTTGATGAACTGGACAAAGATTTTCTGTAGGAGCAAGCAAGAATGATCAGTGCAACTGTGATTAGCCCCAGCATGAACGCTAGACCGACAAAGAAGTAAACAACCGGTGAATTCCAATGCCAGAATCCCCCATGAGTACCATCTACTGCTGTTGAGTTGGTGGCAGATCTCATCTCCAATAAGGGCCTCTCTTCTTTTCTCTCTTTAGTTTTTTTAGTGCAATATAATGGGGATGATGGACCTTGTATTTATAGCATGAAAGCTGGAGTTCCACAGTAAATATTGGATTAGAACAAAGAAATAGTGCTTTCGTGCATTTTCCAAGAAAGTAATTTAATGGTTTTGTGAAGAAAAGATTGATTGTTTCTTGGGCGTACCAATTCTCCCACAAATGTCCCATTTTCTCAATACCCATTTTCCTACCAAGTTCAAGCAAGACATGATTAGAATTAATGTTTGCGTTTCCAAGCAGCCGCGTCCACTACCAAGTTCAAAAGAATTTTAGAATAATTGTTTCTCCAAATAAGTTACACTTATATGATAAATAAAAACTATAATTTTTTATTATTCTATGTGATTATAGCTAGTGATACAAGTTTTCTAGGCATGGTTATATTGTTTTTTTCCTTTTGCTATATTTTTCAACAATGATTAATCGATATTTTGCTGTTTGTTTTTTCAATAACTCTCAAGCTTGGACCCCTATAATTGCTTGCAATTTGTGATGTGTTGTACAGCAGTTGCATTGCATATAATTCTATCCACATATATCTCCTGTTCTATTATGGGTGGGTAGCTAGACGTTCTTGCTATTCATATCGCAGCTCTCCTTACTCATTCCAATAAATTATCAACCTACAATTCAAAGACGACTAACATTAAGCGTCCTGTGCTTGCCATGTCACTTCAGCATAGGACCCTTTCGGAGGATGACGAAGGCCCATCATATTATGGAGATAGGTGCGGTACGGAAGAAGAGAGATATCAGGTCGTAAGCCATGATCAGCATGTATATTGTGGTCGTTTCCACTGAGTTTTGGAATAGTACTGTAGCTTTTAGTGTTCTGTTTTAATATTTCCTGTATGTGAAACAAGTTCAAAGCCACTATCTTTTGTTTGTAATTTCTGGTGGGGCCAAAGTGGTGGAATAAATTGTGGAGTTTTATCCATCAAGTATATGCATGCATTTTAGTTAATTCACCTTTCTTTTAATGTTATTTTTCAATATGTAACTGGTTTTCCTCATCTCAGAACTTTTCTGATTCATTGAACTTTGCCGTCACCAATTAAATTCCACTCCACGGATTCAGGTCACCGCGCGCCACAGGTGTCTGCAATTCCGAACACATTTTCCAATGCTTTGTATATTCATTCGTCTAATATGGATAGAGAGGGAGGGAGGATGGCTGTGCCGTAAAATCTAAGCAAAAGTTCGAAGAAAACAAAAACATCGATCGTGGTACAACTTGCAAGACATGGTAGATTACGTACCTTTATGGCAAGCTGAAACAGACAGAAAGTGGTCGTATTTTAGGGAAGCTTCATATTGCTGTACTATCCCAGCAATATTTCCATGATCCTATCTGTTTCTTTGCCTCTTGTAGCCCATCAGAAAATTTGTGTCAATTCCAGATTTGTTGGCCAATACTTCAATTTGTAACCCATTGACAAATTAAATGCTATTACTTTGCTTAGAAGTACACCAACAATATGAGAAGCACTGTGCCTCATGTGCTTAATGTTCATGAAAAAGATAGTGTAATGTTTATCAATCATATTAACTAGTAAATATAATTTAGTTTATGTTTAGTTAATGTTTTAAGATATAAGGAACTAAAATATGTTTGAGTAAAAAGATATAAATGAAGATAAAAATTAATTTGTTTTTAGGAAAATTTTAAAGTGAGTTTTTATATATTCATAATAAGATTTCGAGACAACAATTAAATTTAATTTGACTTAATAAATTTTTTAGATAATGTTTTTAATTAACATTAAGATGATAACATTTTAGATCGATTCGGGTAAACTTGTCAATCCGTATATCAAGTCATGGAATCATAATAACCCTATATAAAATAAATTTAAATAAATTATGAAACTCAACTTTCAATAAATCCAATTTTAAATGATGATATTGAAACAAAATCAATTATAAATTATAAAAAATATAACTTGAGTCAACTTAGTTAACCTATCAAACTTACTATCCGGTTTATGAGACTGTAATAACCCAATAGAAAGCAAATTAAAACAAATTATTAAGTTCAATTCTCAATCAATTCAATGTTGAAAGATGAATTAGAAAACAAAATTGATTAAAGAAAGGACACAAAAAATGATTCGACTCAATCAGGATTAACTTGTGAAACTCGTGACCTGATTCATGAGATGAGGATAACCTTATAGAAAACAAATAAATAAATAAATCTCAAAGCCTAATTCTTAATTAACCTAATGTTGAAGGATAAAATTAAAAAAAAATCAATTAAGAAAATAAAAACAATTGTATCAACCAAGTGAACCGGTCAAACCTGTGGCCTCGGTCATAAATCTAGGATAATATCATAAAAAGTAAATAAAAAAAGTATGAAGATCAATCCCTAATAAATCAAACGTTGAATAACGAAATTGAATTTAAAAAACAAAACATAGATTGAAAAATTAAAAAAACAAATAAAAAAATATTGTTCTAGTGAATAGTGTAATGTGATTAGAGTATAATAAAATATTGTCCTCTTTTATTTTTTAAGTTAAAAAACATAAAAAAAAAACTATTTCAATGAATAATATAATGTCAAAATTCATATCAACAATGAACATCCCCTCATTGGCAACTTTTTTTTTCTTTTTTTCCTCGTTGTTTTTTTAATTTCATCATTTAATATTTTTTTTATTTTTAGTTTTTCTTCATAATTTGTTTTGGTCTGTTTTTTCTGAGGTTATCACATTTTCAAACAAACATTATAATTAATATTCGGCATGAACTTGATTTTGCGAGTGTTTATTTTTGTTATCATATAGTTAAGTAAAATACAGTTTAAAAAAAACAAAGTTTTTAAACCCAATAAAGTTAATGACCTGAGTCCTGGGTTTGGAGGATTAAGTCTCAATTGATCTAATATATCACCATCTCAATATTTAAAAAAGAGTGTCATCTTAAGGCTTTTTTAGTTAAACCACACTTTAATTACCAGTTGTCCAGGTTGTTTTTGAACTTATTAAGTTAACTATGTAATATCAAAACGAACCTCAAATAGTTTAATTTTAAACCAAATTCATGCAAGGAGTTGGATTGGAAGATTTCAAGTCGAGCTGCTAAGACATGTTTAATAAAAATGTCAAATAATTTCTTGTGGCTTAAATATTTTTTTACATTAATATTTTTTTTTTTTTTACCTATAATCAATACAAACTAGTCACTTAACTAATATCAATCAAGGATATATAGGGTATGATATGAGATTTGCATGATGGTTCAGATACCCACTCATTGCTATTCCTATTTTCTTTTTTCTATTATAATCTAAAGTTTAAATCCTATAACTAAGAGCGTGTTTGGCAGTGTGATTGCGGGTGCTTTTCAAATAACTTTTCGTGTCAAAATATATGCCAATGATGTTTTTTTATTTTGTAAAAATCATTTTTGACATCAGCACATCAAAACGATCCAAAACATACAAACCATATTAAATTTTAGCAAAAAAAAAAATTCAAATTTTTTGGGAACGCGGGTTGAACCGCGTTCCCAAACGCTTCCTAAGAATATTCTACCATAACAATCAAAATCACTCCATCACATTATTAATTGTAATTTTACAAGTCTTACAATTTGTGATGTGTTCTACAGCAGTTGCATTGCATATATTTCTATCCAGATATATCTCCTGTTCTATTATGGGTGGGTAGCTAGACGTTCTTGCTATTCATGTAGCAGCTCTCCTTACTCATTCCAATAAATTATTAACCTACAATTCAAATACAACTAACATTAATTAAGCGTCCTGTGCTTGTCATGTCACTTC
>Ga0307510_10010490_pt1 | contig 11005 bp, 12 predicted proteins | sample 12_EM_MG_FD_207224 | JGI IMG/M metagenome (GOLD analysis project Ga0307510, IMG submission 207224) | Populus trichocarpa ectomycorrhiza microbial communities from riparian zone in the Pacific Northwest, United States - 12_EM | ecosystem: Host-associated > Plants > Roots > Unclassified | place... | reverse complement strand
TCTTCGAAGTTTAACCTGCAAATTATGAGACCGCGCGCAAAGACAACGCGATATCGATATAATCTCTGTTATGGTTGGGCTTCGCTCGGGCGGTCAGGATGTGGGAGGAGGATAGACGTGGCAAGGCCAAAGTCAGAACCACCGGTATCTCATTCCCCCAGACTACGGGAAGGAACACGAGCGCGGCCGACAAAAGGAGGTTCATTGCGAGGAAATGGTAGGCGGGAGCAAACGTTGAGGGATTTCTTCTTATTCGCCCTGACCAACAACCCCGAATCTACCGTGACGCGCCTCACTAATATACGCACAATGGCACCGTGACCTCTCCAGGCCGCAGCATACTTGTCCATCTCCCATCATGCAGCCACACGCCGTTATCTCGAATAACGCTCGCTGTTTGCCTGCCGTCAGCGTTAAAAATTGCACGTTGCATACGCGACTTGCCTCTGGGAGAGGGTCTAAAACCATGCCACAACTAAAATCAGGAATGACTTCCACCGACACTAAACACGGAGGGGCTCGGATAGTGGGTGCACAGAAACAGGGAGGCGAAAACACCGCTGCCCACATCGAAAGGGTGCATAGGTGAAGGAGTTGACCGCCTAGCGCGTGGCGGGAGCCCGAGGTGAGGAATTGAACGACGCTGTTTAGGCGCGAGAGCGCGATGGAGCCTGGCCGATAGAAACATGAAGAGACGTACGAATGCATGCGGTTCCGTGCGAAGGAAATGACTCATCTTAAATATTCCGATAGGCTCGCCAACCGGTTCTTCGGTCTTGGAAACACGGCATTGCCAGGAAAAGGCGACAAGCGGGTGGCCGGGAGAACGGCTAGAAGCATAGGGACGAGTATAGCCTCATGTTCATCACTCCTCCTGCGGCAGTTTCCCGGTTCCATGCCCCCCATAGTACGCAGCCTTTGTGTCCGAATAGCGCATACGACGGGGATTGGGTGAAGGAATCTCGGCCGTGAGGTCGTATAGTTGGCGGGGGATAGCCTATTGGGAAAGATAGAACTTCGTGGCAGGGTACGGCTGGGATAGACGGAGAACAAAAGTCGCAGTAGCGGGTAGGGATGGGTGAGGATGGGATCTGAAAAGGGAGAGGGATTTGGAAGCGAGATGAGCTGGGACGGATGAACCGAGTTCATTCCGATCCCTTGTAAGCTCGATCCCGCACCTCGAAGATTCCTCGATGTTCACTCAGCCCACGCTTCCGTTGAAAACGTTCTGGCGTGAGACGTCTCAGGCTCCGACACGACGGTAACTCTCCGTTTCACCCAGACATTGTTCTGAGTGGACCCTCCAAGTCAGACATGGTCGGGGAGGTGCGGCGTTCTCGGAGGCACTCTATAGCTTTCCATAACTCAGCGATCGCCCGCTGTTGTCTCTAGAGTTCACCCACACCCCTCCATCCGCCCGTTGCGCTCAAGGTTGGGATCGACAGCAACGGCACCATCATGTTTTAGCCATACTCGCGATCCACAAGATTCGTGGACTTCGGTGCTCCCCCGTCGTCGTCGTCGTCGTCGTGGACTTCGTCCGCTCCGCTGCACGATCGGCTCGCCACTCTTTCATATCACCTTCCCTCCTTCTCATCGATGCGTGCAGTGTGGGTTTGCTGCGGTGTGGTTTCCCGCTGTTGTCACGGTGAAGCATCTCGCTTTCCGTCGCTTTCTCTCCCTCTTTCAGCAGTGTTGATATCCTTGGACAAGGTTGCAGATCACTCGCGTAGGTCCATGGGTGACCGTGCTGCGTTCAGCCTCTCCTTCGGCGGTGGTGACAATCTACTTCACGATGACGTGGGTGGCAAAGATGAGCTGCCGGGTGTGTGGTCACTGATACAGATGTGCGATTCGGAAGGCATTTCAAGGGGCCACCTCGAGCAGCTCGCTCTTTCAGGAATACCCTCAATCGAGCCAACCTACCCTTCAGCTGCATCTCCATCCACGTTATGGGTCTCCGTCGTCAATACGTTGCTCTTTCCTCCGACTCTGAACCTTGTGTTCGTGCCTGGACTATTGAACCATGCCTCTGTGCCGAAGATTCCCATCCAATGTGCGCTTCAATGCCCTCTCCGAATGCGGGCGGTACAACGAGGTACTCTCTCCGCTTCGTCGTGATCGGCGGCGTCTCTACGAGATCACGTCGGAGTAGGGCTGGATATTGCGATGTACGCCGGAAGGCCGAACTTCCGTGTCTGCGGGGGATGCTGACAATTAGTGTGAGAGTAATCGAAGGGAAGGAGTGATGGTAAGCCAGCCGTGACCTAATTACATGCGGCAACTCGAGCGGCCAGCAGTCGTGCGGGTGGGATTAATGAGATCCTAATCCAGGGTTTTGATCCGTGTCATCCTCCCCCTCTTCGTAACGAAACCCATGTCCCGGCTTGGGGAATTTTGGGTGTAGGTGATTGAGGCGCGCGGGCCTCTTGGAGAATTTTTTCTCTCACGGAGGTGAAGGTTCTTCGTGGTCCTACTCCACCTTGCATACGTTCTTTGAGTGATGAAGTACGTGTTTTTTTGCTGCATATCGGGAATGATTACTGATGCTTTCGACCACCCGTTCTAGCCTTCCATCACCTTCCCCGGTCCTCGATAAAATCGTGAGTTCACCGACGCGCGTTTCCCACGTCCGTGCGCGCACGAATACGATTCGTTTCTGTTGTTTAACGCCAACTCAACACTCCAGAACGCCAGGCAGGGATCCAGCAACCCTCCTCTCGCTATCTGCGCTCGAACCATGGAGACCGCAGCCGACGCCATATTTCATGTACATGAGAAGGTTCAGAACGAAGCTCCATCTCTACCCCTCTCCCATTGTCTGGATCGTCAGGATTGCGATGTAGTTGAGGAACACCCGAATCTATGTATCAACTTTGAAGTGCCGGGCACGATCAACGGGATAGCATGTGAGCTTCCGTTGCCGTTCAGACCTTTTTGATATTGACCACAAGGCCATAGACATCTGCAGGCACCCTCTTCGCCAATAAAAGTTTGTGCATAGGCGGAACGTGTCAAATCCGGAAGGAGCCCAGGGTCCGGGTCTTTTTACACTGAGCAGTTTGCGAGTCCTTCCCGCCCTTTTACACTGCTCGTGGAATGGCGAGGGTATTACATGGGGAAATCTTCGAGGCAGAACCGGATCTGGAGGGAGCTACTGGTCAAAGGGGGTGCGGGCAGTGGGATCGTCGTAGCGCACGCCGTTGTCACGACTTTGAGATCATCTAACAAAGGTGAGGGAGATGAATAGTTGGGGTACGTTCCCTTGACATCCGTTCAAGCTCGTGCAAAAGCCAATCCATACTTCTTCATAGTAAATTGGCCCCAGAGTTCTCGAACTACTCTTCGGCAAAGTATGTTTCTGGAGGGGCTGACCTCTTCAACTGGGCTGCGGCCAAGTTCAGCATCCCCTCGCCACCTACAGTAGTCGTCGTGTGATGCTCATACTCAGAATGCGATCAAGTTCGGCCTCGCCGTTAAGCACTTGAATATATGCCTATTACCCCGCCAGGGGAGCTCGCATCTAACACCGTTCCGCTGTGCGCGGACGGGCGAAACGATTAAGGTTTCACGTCGCTCACGCCACCGTTAGATTTGTTGAGTTACTCTCTATCGGTCGTTACACCGAGACCAAATCCTGCTTCATCGTTTGTCCCTTCCCAATCGACTCCACCCGCCCCCATCCCGCTTTTTACTTGCAACGCGGAAAAAGAGAGGAAGCTCTCCCGATCATCTCCCCAATCATTTTTTGCGTGGGTTTCCGTAAGGTCAACCGATGTAAACGACCGACCCGTCGGTCGAGATATGCAAAGGGCGGAGCCCACGAGTACGGGTAACAAGTAGATTCGATCCAGGAGTTTATCAAAAATTAGTTGACTGTTTTCGGGGGGACGGATACATTACAAGAGATGTGGCACGAGTAGGCAAACATACATCCTTTTGTTACATAAGACAACAGGTTTTCCCGTAACGAGTGGTCCGGGTACTTGAATTCGGACTGTTGCTTTCGCGCGGCACTGTCTTTCAAAATGGCGTTCGAGATCCTCCGGCGGAATCTCATCCCCCGCAAGTTCGATGACGGGGGCTGTCATATTCCGTCCACCCGCAGCTGCAGCAACACAGCATCTCTCGACTCTTCCTTTGGCCGCCAATCCATGGTCAAACCTCACTTCCGTGGGAACCGTCACATCTTGTGGGTATCCGCACTTTTGGACCTGAACCCGCTGTTCCTCCCTCGCATACCCTCCCGGAGACCCAACAGGAAGTTCGCCAGGTCTCCAAGGCCCAACGCTCCCCCAAAATACCCGTCTCGTGTCAGGAGTCTCCCGGAGGTGGGGGCACCAAAATGGTTGTGGCCACGGACAATGGATACGACGGGTCCGTTCTGAAGCTCCGGGATGACCGTCGGAAGCATCTCTGGGGTAGTATTGGACTCTCCTTCGAGCACCATGGAGGATGAGTAGGCGAAGGAGTTGCGTTGCGCAGACACCTGAAAACTGAGAGATCTTATACACGGCATCGAGGGTCTACTGAGGCGATGCAACTTACGTGGGTGGTGAGCATGGTATCCGACGACGATTCCACTTGCGGTGGTCTTTCCTAGCCGTCGCTGCCTGTAGTCGTGCGGAAGTCCGGGTGTTTCTTGACCTCGTCGATCCCAGAGTAGTTTGGCAGCTGCATATCGCGGTTCAAGAAGGGGTGCCAGATCATCTATTCACTCTCACTCACATAAATCCAGGCCCAAACAGGGGCCTCCATGGACGGTTTGTCCGTCTTGAGGACGTGACCTTTGTTCGTCAACCCAACGAAGCTATGAGAACAGGCTGTAATCTTGATCAACTTGGACAGCTTCCTGCGCTCTTCCTCTGCGAGTCTGGTCAGATTCGTGTTCGCTGGATCAAGGTGGTCGGGTAAGAGTACTCACACGTTCATCATTCTCCTGCGGTGGTTTCCTGGTTTCGTTGCCCTCACGATATGCAGTCCTGTGCCCGAAGACGCATATAATGGGGAGAAAAGATTCCATGGGCACGCATTGCAAGTCATGATGCATGAAGACGCATGGTTCGCGGGAGATGGCCTATTGGAAGAGATAAATTTTCGTGACACGGTACAACTGGTGTAGACGGAAGGCTAAAGTCGCGATAGTAGTAGTGGATGGGGTGGACGCGGATGGTAAAAGCCGTGAAACTGGGAACAGGAAAGGCGTACCTGAAGACTACGAGTTGGGGTCTGGACTCGGAAGTGGGTCGAGGTGAGCGGTGACTTAGACGGACCTGGAAGCAAGGTGCCCCGATCGGTTTTCCGGTTTCTCTCATCTCGATCCTGCACCTCTGGCCCCTGGGCGTCACCTCGGAAGTTCCTCGATGTTCGCTCACCAACATCGGTTTGGAACTGCTTCCGTTGGAAACGCTCTGGAGTAAGGTGTTCAGGGCCCCTACAACACGACGTCAAGCAACATCTCCCGTCTTTCAACATTCAAACGTTCAACCTCCGCTTCGCCTAGACATTATTCCAAACGGACACGGCCAAGCATAGAGAAGATCGCCCACTGTTTTCCTGGACCACACCCACACCCCACACCCCCCATCCGCCCATTGCACTCGGGGTTGGGATCGGCAGCGGCAGCACTACCAGTTTGTGGTCATTGACTATACCCCAAACGACCTCGCGTCCTCTGCACTCGGTCCCGGGCTCGGTTGGTTTCGGTGCCCCCAGTTTCGTCCGTTTCGCTAGACGATCAGCTCGCTACGCCGTCATATCTCCTTCCCTCCTTCCCACCGGTGCTTACAATGTAAATTACCGTGGTGCGGTTTCCCCCTTGTCACGGTGAAGCGTCTCACTTTCCATTTCTTCGTCGGGCAGTACTGATGTCCCTGTACAAGGTTACAGGTCGCTCGTGTAGATTCATCGGTGGGCACTGCTCCGTTTGGCCTCCTTCGGCAGTGGCGAGAGCATACTTCGTGGTGAGGTGGTGGCAAGGATAAACCGCTGGACAAGGATTGTACAGGCTCTGATACAAATCTGTGATTTGGGAAGCATTTCAATGGGTCACCTTGAGCAGCTCGTCCCCTCAGAAATACCCTCAGTCGAGTTAGCTTGTCCTTCATGCGGTATCTCCGCCCATGTTACGGGTCTCTGTCGTCGGTGCATCGCCCTTGTCTGACTCCGAACATCGTGATGTGTCCAGACTTTGAACCATGCCTCCATGTCGTAGATTCCCATCCGACAGAGCACCTCAATGCCCTCTCCGAGTGTTGGTTGTACAGCGAGGTACTCTCTCCGCCTCGTCGTGAGCGATAGTGCCCCTACGAGATCACGTCAGGGTAGGGGCTGGATGTTGTAATGCGCGCCAGAAGGCTGGGCTTCCGGGCCTGCAGGGAACACTGGCACTTCGTGTGAGGATAATGGAAGGGGGAGAACAATGGTGGGCCAGCTGCAACCTGGTTATATGCGGCGGCTCAAATGGTCAGCAGTTACGCGAATGGAATTGATGAGACACCAATCCAGAGTTTTAACCTCTGTCATCTCCTTTCCTTTCATATAATGAAACCCACATCCTCGGTCGGAGAATTTTAGGTCCTCTGAGAGTCTCTTGGAGGTGTGGGTTCTTCGTGGCTCTGTTTCACCTTATATTCTTTGAGTGATGAAGTGTGTTTTTTACTGCATATCAGGAATGATCATCGATGCTTTCGGCCACCTGTTCTAGCCTTCGTCAGGGTGAACCTCGGCCAAAGGCACCCTAGGGCTGGACAGCGCTGATCTGGGTAACCGATGTTTGGTGATAACCCCAAGGAGTTAACACCAATTTACTGACAGACAGACCGGACAGGCAACCAACCCAGTTCATTTGATCTCAGAAACTAACTCTGTTGTCCCCTCACCTTGCACACTCTCCTGAGTTTGTTGAGCACAGTGATAAGGTTAGGATACATGCTTCAACTCTGGTCCACCCTGAATGCAGTTCAGTGGGGATGTGGTGGTGTTAACAACAAAGTCATTTTATATACCACTCCCAACAACTGAACCATACATGGTTATATTTGATCTGAATAACATAAGTCCTTGGTCTTCCTATCTCACCCTTGTGTTCAGGTTGGCTTTTATGGAGATAATTCTGGCCATACTGAAGGGACCAGATGAATTGAAAACTGAGGACAAATTCCACAATCAACAGCATAGTCCCCTACAATGGGATTATGGTGTATCTTAAAATTTGAACACCAGTCCATGGGATCCACACAATGGTTGGTATGCTCAAGGATCTGTGGCACTGATTGGAAGCATATGATATTGTATTGGAGGTACTATGGGGGAACACAACTGGTAGCTATCTAGTGCTCACTTCACTCAGATAACAGAGCATATACCTCAATGGTTTCTTACCCCCAATAGAACCTCTGCAAGTGGGAAGCTATTGGTACCTTTTACAGATAAAGTTAATGTACAAATGAACAAAAGTAAAGAGATAGTGGAGAACAGACAAGGAATATTCCAACAATATTCAGAATGTGTCATTTGCAAAGCACAATGGGAGAGTGGTCAATTTAGAGCAGGTAGATTGTATGATTCCTTCATCAGGAGCTGACCCTAGGGGAGACCTGAATCTTTGTAAGCCTCAGATCATAGTTAACAATAATAAGGAGCAACTTACAGAATGGCCTGCTGTGCTCCTTTATCATGCGCCTTCTTGCAGGTTTGTTTGAATGACTCTGAAATATTAATCCATGGCAATACTGTGCTCCATTTTTCCATCTCCTTCCCAAGCTTTTGGAGGGCACCTGGTTGCTGGTGGGACAATGAGAGCATTGCATCTTCAAGCTCCTCTGTTGTGCTACCACCCACTGGTGTCCACACCAGCCACACAATGGTAATCCAATACTTCAACTTATCCCACTCTCTTGCATCCACCAGGGACATCGTAGTATGTGGGCTGTAGGTACTGGTTTCCAGCTCATCTAACCAGAAAGCTATACGCTGAACTGCCAATTTCCAATATGAATAGGATAGGTGCTGAATTGCCTCAGATGACTTGATAGTATCCAGTAGAATTCCTGCCCATCTAGGCCCACTAATATTATCCCCAGCACAAACCTGCAAGTCATTCAACAATCTAACAAATTCCTCCACCCCAATCTGCTCAAACTTTTGGTATCCAATAAGCCCAATGGCATGTATGATATGTGATCGCAACCTTGAGGAGAAGTGGTGTAGGTAGTGAAGGTCAATCAGGTGTTGTGCACATATTTCAAGTTGTGGGTATGGTACAGTGAAATCACTTCTAGAGGTCCAAGCACAGAGGAGGTCTGCAATTGCCTCACTATCCTGACTGCTGAAAACAATGCTGGCTAACTTCTGGTGGTGTTCTGTGTGAATGAGTTTGGCCTCCATGTTCCTTGGATCAATGTGACGAAATCCAGTTTCAAGAGAGAGAAGGAGAAGATCTCTTGCACCCTCTAGGGTGGAGTAGTTCTCACATATGAGAGAACACCATTCATATGCCATCTCTGTTAGCTGCTTGCTTTGGCTCTTTGAATTGCATAAGCGCTCTAGTAACTCTGGGAGTGGTGCACAGAGAGGGTGAGAGGTGTTGATTGCTTGGGCCATTGCTTGGGAGAATTTGAACAGGATCTGATCAAAGTGATTACTAGCAAATGAGAGTGAGCAGCAGAAGGACAGAGAGAAAGGAGACAGCATACCTCTTGTCTTGAATCTTCAACAGTTCCCATTCAACAGGTCTGCCAATGAAAATACAAAATGCCAGGATGTTACTAAGCACTGCATTTAATGGGATAGGATTATATCCTCTGCACCAAGAGAACCCAAACAATGTTTTAAATGTGTCTGGTGCATTGCGCTTAGCCCAGGACAGGTGTAGAAGTGCATTTGAAGTCCATTCAAAGCACACAGGAGTAGCCTGTCCATCATAACAATACATCCAACAGACCATCCTAGGAGCGTTTTGACTAGCATAGATATTGAGAAGATACTTGAGGTCAAGATCAAGGGATGTGGCATCATGAACAATGGCTGGGAAAGGGAACCTCTCTCCAAACTCTTCAGATACACACATTGCACAGATGTGGATCCACAGAACAGCTTGTGCAGAGTGGTATGCCCTATCCCTTGACCCAGGATATACCCTCCCATTGGAATCAAAACATCCCTTGAGGGTGGAGACAATCTGGTCATATGGAGGTTCCACATCAAGCCCATTCTCAAACCACCAAATTGTCCCAGCAAGCCTGATGGCTGCATCAAGTGCCTCTGGATCAGTGATGTTCCAGAGGATCCATGACACACACCACACATCACCAGCATTTGTGCTGCGGAGTGTGGCAAGGGCTGTGGGAGTCAACCATGGGGAAGTGGCTTCAGGTGTAGTGATGAGGGTTGGTGGGGGGTGGATCTGCGGGAGATGAAGTGCAACACATAGAATTCTGCATTGGACATTCTCCCACAGACTGTACAAGGAGGTCACCCATGGCATGGGCTACTGAGGAGTGGGCTGTGTGACTGGTAGAGAAAGATCACGGGAATGGAGCCATTGGGTGACTGAGGGCAACCAAAGCAACGCATGGAGGACCTGGCATTGAATGGCCTCCCACAAATGGTGCAGAGTGGCCAACACTGGTGACAACAGCAAAGGCATACTGGTGGAAAGAACAGGATGAAGGGTGGTGATGATGTGAGGTTTAGCTGTCTTCCATATGCTGCGGAGAGCAACGGATATCAGGGTCTGAAATGGACACTCGTACGAAGTTGTCCCAACAACAACTATCCCAAGGTAGAACAGGACTCCGAGCACAGTGAGGGTTATGAGGACACCTGCAACGGGGGTGTTGATGGATGCCATGTGCTTGCACAGTCCACAAGCGAGGAGGAGGAGGGCAACCTGGAGCATGACTGGGAGACTCTCGACGAAGAAATGGAGGGGCCACTTCCTCGGTCCATCGCACTTCCGTTGACGGTCTCCGCAACGCTCGATCGTCGACCCGCCTGTGTTCCTCAAATACCGGTTGAGCCACTGCTTTCCCAACATTGCGACGAATGCGGCGAGCAGCGAGATCAGCAGACTCGCGTACATGAGTCCAGTGACGGTGACGATCTCGCTGGGAGGGCTCTCTTGGACGGGTGGCACGGTGGGGGTCTCGTTCGGGATGGCAGATTGGTTGAGGGTGAGGAGGATCGCACGGAGGAGGGCTGCAGATTGCTCGTTCGGATTGGGTTGGAGACCCGAGTGGACGTCGATGACGAAGGCGGAGCTGACGGCGGAGAACAGACCCGCCTTTCAAGAACGAGTCAGGTGGCTCATGGGAGCGGGCGATAGGGACGGCTTACGAAGATCAAGGTGGTGTTGAGGTCCTCGTCGTACTTCTTGACGTAGTCTGTATCATACTCGACCGCCTCCTTCTTGTAGACCGCGTAGAAATCGAGACGGGCGTCGTCGTTCTTGATGGGTTGGAAGAACGTTCTGAGAGCATCTTGGAAGCTGCGATCGTTCAGCGGCACGTTATCGAAGCAATGCAGATATCGAACGTACCACTTTGGATCGATTTGCAGTGGAGGGGCGTCCTTTTTGACCTCTTCTCCCCCTTTCCCCTTCTTGTCATTTTCTTCCATCAGTTGTTGCGTGTGGTTCGCTGTAGCCGGAGGATATCAAGAACGGGGTAAATCGAGTGGACGTTACGCCACGGCACCACAGAGGAGGAGTGTTGGCTCTGGAGATGGATAAGACGGTGGATTCCTGGGCGGCCCGCAAGCTGGACTCGGTACTCCGGGTATGCCACAAGACGCCGGAAATTCATTTACAAGCGCCCGAGATGGCCGCTAACAGATCCTGTGAAAGTCTACGAGCAGGGTGATGAGGCCACGAGACGCGTCCGTTCACACAGATATTCCCGGGACTGAAAGTCCTGGGTCTTATATTTTTTTCGTTTACTTCCGTCCTGCAAAAAACGCAAAAAAGCGGGCAGTCACGTGGCCCGTTCTCACGATCACATGGTTA
>Ga0307510_10010489_pt1 | contig 11006 bp, 5 predicted proteins | sample 12_EM_MG_FD_207224 | JGI IMG/M metagenome (GOLD analysis project Ga0307510, IMG submission 207224) | Populus trichocarpa ectomycorrhiza microbial communities from riparian zone in the Pacific Northwest, United States - 12_EM | ecosystem: Host-associated > Plants > Roots > Unclassified | place... | reverse complement strand
GAAAAATAAAATTAGTGGACAAAATAAATTATCCAATAAAATTTAAATTTAATATATCAAGTGTATGTTGTTAAAGACTTGTAATTTTCGATTTTCTTGTTATTGAAATATGCTATTTTTCCTTAATGTTTTTTCGTTAAATGATTCAATATATAGTTATATAATTCGACAAATATCTCACTCATATTTATATCATGTTCTTATACAATATCCTTTAATTCAATATTTTCAGGTAATTATAATTTTAATTCCAAAACTGTGCTTGGGACACGTTGCAAGATGAATTTCAAAGCACCGAGCCATAAAGCTTCAAACTCTAAGAAGAGATTTTGAAAATCTCTGGATGAAAGAAGGAGAACTCATTAATGATTTCTCTTCAACAATAATTGAAGTTGTGGAGAAAATCTTAATTTTCCTCAAAAAAGAAAAAAAATAGATTTTTTCATCAACATTATTGAAGAGTTGAGAGATCTCACTCAACTCTCAATCACCGTGCTAGTGCTAGTAGGTTGATTACAAGTTCAAGAGCAAAGAATATCAAGAAGAAATGGAGCCAAATAAATTTTCATCGAACAATAAACAAGGTGATATTGGCAACTCCAAGGAAGGCGCATTTGTAAAAGGACTGCAGACACGAAAGAAACCTCGATGCAAAATCTGTAAGAAAGTTTGAGATATACATTTCACTTGATAATATGAAATAAGCCTATATATACTGATGCAGACGAATCCACTTGATAATGAAAGGACATTAATGTAATGAAGTTTTTATGTATTTTTTCTAGTTGTATAAGAATAAATGTTTTTTTTTTTAAGAAAAGAACATGATATGTACTGAGTATTAATAACTCTAATTAATGTCAAGTTTTAATAGAGCATTGACCATAAACATTTAAGAATAATGCTTTTGATGGCGATACAAAAATCATATGAAAATATTCTGGAAGGAATTATTCCTTAAGATCCTTGTATGTCATTCACAGTGTGTTCTACAATCTTCACTTCCAAACTGCAATGACTTCTTCTTTAATGTAAATCTTCAAATGTTGTAAATTTTCTCTTTGATAAATACCTGCATAATGTCCTTTATAGACCCCTGGGGTATTGATGGGGGACCCTCTGAAGATCAAGTCAGTACGAGGTATTTTTATGTGGTAAAAAGACATTAATAAAGGTATTAATGAGCTTTTATGAAGATAAAGAACAAGGAGAAGAAGATGTAGAAGTTAGAGAAGAAGAAGGATTATGTTTATATCTCAGAGTATAAGGTTTCAAACCTTTTTTCTATATACTCATGCTTCCTTTTATATTACTTGGCTTGACCTGCTTCATACAACGTTGGAGGGGTGGAGATGTAATTTTGTAATAATAAAATAATATTATTCTACTGCTCGTGCCAACACATCTAATTAATATAAGCATGGACCACTTGTTCATATTTAATGGGATGTAATGGGTATCATAATTACTAGCCCTAACCCAGAGTATGGGAGGCTCCGTTTGGAGTTATCTTTTAGCTATATACTGAACCTGAAAGTATTTAGGTTCAACTCATACGCTGAACCCAAGAGGAATTAGGTCAGCTTGTGACTGCACCCAAAAATGGTTAGGGACGGGCACACCATAGCCCAACATAGAGTTAGGCACGGACGCGTCCTGACCCAACTTGGTGCTGAGCGTGGATGTGTCCTGGCTCAATGTGGAGCTGGGCGTGAACGCATCACAACTCGAATTAAAGTTGGGCGGGGATGCATCATGACCCGAATTACAATTGGGCGCGGATGTGTCACGACCCGAATTAGAGTAGGGCGCGGATGCGCCCTTACCCTACTTAGAGTTGGGAGCGGGCACGCCATGGCTTAACCTAGGTTGGACGAGGACGCGCCCTCACCCAACTTAGAGTTGGGTGTAGGCATGTTTTGGCCCAACCTAGGGTTGGGCACGGACGCGCCCTTACCCAACTTAGCGTTGGGCGCGAACACGCCATGACCCAATGTTAAGTTGGACACCAAAAAGATATAACCCCATTTTGGGTTATGACTTTCGTGTGATGGCCTTTAAATGGGGGAGGTTTTTAGAAAACCATGACCCATCAGTAGCCCCCCAACTTTGCTCATTTTTTGGAAAGATGAGGAGACTTAGGACCAAAATTTTTTTTGACTAACCTTAGTTGAGTCATAATTCTGATCATGATGTCTTTTACACTCCCCCTATTAGGGTCTTACTAGCAGAGATGGTGTTCCTAGAGAGTTCATTGTTTAAGTCTTCAAGATGTGTTCTCAGTCCTTCCTTTGAAGAGCATTGGACAATCACTATTGTCCTGGAGAAGTGGGTCTTAAACACCACAGGGTTGTGTAACCCTATTTGGACAAGTAAGATGTGTTATTATAGGAAGGTTGGTTCCAGTACTTGTTAATGTTGTAGAGGCTGGTACTCGTGCTATCCAGGAGAGATGTGGGTCCCAGACCGGACACAGGGTGTGTAACTCGAGTTAGATAGACAAGTTGCGCCTGGTAAGGCCGCCCCAGCACTCTTGAATGCCATAAAGACTAGTCTTGTGCTGTCCAGGAGAGATGCGGGTCCCAAACCACACACATGGGTATGTAACCCGTTTGAACAGACAAGATGGGCGTTAAAAGCCGACTTGAAGAGTGAAGCATTGATCCCCTACTACTACCCCGGAGAAGTGGGTCCTAAACGCCACAGGGGTGTGTAACCCCGATTGATGACAATAGAGGTTGATGCTCACTTTGAACTTCGCTACCATTTTGGATAAGTGGGCCCCGAATGCCACAGGGGTGTGTAACCCTGTTTGGATCGGTAGAAAGTATTTCTGAGAAAGGAATGTAAATTAAATAAGAACACAAGTGATAAAAATATGCATTCTTCATTTATGTATTCAATAATGATACAACATAAGATGGTTTGAGTGCCACATATGAGGAAGGTCAGAGCCTTGTAGATTTTACAGGTGATAGATGTTAGCTCTGATCACCCGTGTCACTCTGAAATAACCATCCTATTTTGGAGCTAGCTTTCCTCTACTTTCTCTGTTGCATATGGCTTCTAGCTTCCTTAGTACCAAGTTCCCTTGTTTGAAGGTTCTGTTTTTAACTCTAGTATTGTGGTACTAAGTAGCCTTGTGTCTGTAAGCCTCATTCCTTATTGCAGCTGTGAGTCTAGACTCTTCCAGTAAGTCTAGATTGACTTTGAGTCCTTGCTCATTGTTTTGAGGAAAGAAGTGCAGTACTCTGGCACTAGGACATCTAATCTCTGCTGGAATCATGGCTTCAGTTCCATATGTGAGGAGAAAAGGGGTTTCCCTATTGAGATCTTTGTTGTTGTCATGTATGCCCATAAGATTTCATTCAAGAGCTTAGCCTATTCTGACTTAGCCTCTTTTATCTTCTTCTTCAAACCATTGAGTAGGACCCTGTTAGTAAGTTCAACTTGACCATTCGTCTAAGGGTGTGATATTGAAGAGAACCTGTGATCAATCTGCAACCTTTCGTACTGTTCCCTCATCTTCTGGTTGTCGAATTGGGTTTCATTGTCCATTGTCGGTGATCAATATCCTAGGTAACCAAATCAGCAGATTACGTTCTTTCATAAGAAAGAGATCACCTTGTTGGTTGTGATGTTTGTTAATGCTTTAGCTTCCATTCATTTGGTGAAGTAGTCCACAACAACTAGAACAAACTGTCTTTTCCCTGTTGCTTTGGGGAAGGGTCCTAGAATATCCATTCCCCATTGGTAGAAGGACCAAGGATAAGTGATCATTATCATCTCAATTGAAGGATGCCTTGACACTGGGGCAAATCTTTGACACTTATCACACTTCTTTACCAGGTCTTTAGATTCTTAGAGAATGGAAGGCCAATAAAAGCCTGCTCTTATGGTCTGAGCAGTCAAGGCTCTAAATCTTGTATGCACATAAACTCCCTCATGCATCTCCCTCAAAACATAAGTGCCTTCCTCTGAAGACAAGCACTTGAGGAGCGGTGATGATGTAGATCTTCGATACAAGACCCCATCAATCAAACAATAACCTGAGGCTCTCTTGGTCAGTTTAATGGCTTCCATCCTGTCTGAGGGCAAGGTACCTGTGAGTAGGTATTCCTTGATTGGTACTCTCCAATCCTCAGCTCTCATAATTAAAGGGACTATAGCATTGCTCTTTTCCATGCTAGGTCGGTCCAAGACTTTAATCCAGACATCAATGGAAAGGTCAATTGGGTTAGCATTGGCTAACTTGGAGAGGAAGTCAACTTGTGCATTGTCCTCTAGTGCACCCTGGTGATGTTGATCATCTCGTCCTTCTGAGTCAGCATGGCTTTAGCCTTCTCAAAATATTTGACCATGGTTGGATCCCTGGCTTCATACATCCCCTAGCATTGTCCCACAATCAGCTGAGAATCATTATGCACTTGTAGGGGGTACGCTTTCAAGGCTTCCATCAAACCTAAGCCAGCTATCAAGGCTTCATATTTGGCCACATTGTTGGTAGCTGGAAACCCAATCTAAGCCCATACTGGTAAACCTGCCCCTCTGGGCTAGTAAGTAGGATCTCTGCCCCATTTCCTTCTTATGTAGAGTTACCATCCATATAGAGTTGCCAATACTGGGAGGGGGTTTGTTCTAATGACTCAGGTTTTACCAATTTCGGATCAGGAGACGGATCCTCTGTGACAGCCTATTCAAATCTACATTCCACTATGAAGTCAGTCAGGGCTTGCCCTTTGATTATGAGTCTTGGTTTGTATTGTAACCCATTTTCTCCCAATACTATTTCTCATTTCACCAGTTGTCCTAACATGTCCAAGTTGTAAAGGATTTGTCTTAGAGGCTGGCCTGTCAATACTACCACTTGGTGTGCTTGGAAATATGCCTTCAACTTTTTGGAAGTTGTCACCAGTGCTAAGACAATCTTTTCTACTCTCAAGTAGCGGGTTTTTATATCTAGAAGTGTATTGCCCGCATAGTAGATCGGATGTTGTACTCCTTCTTCTTCCCTAACCAACACTACACTAACAGCCCGGTCTACCACCCTTAGATACAAGAACAGAGTATCTCCCTCTCTAGGCTGAGAAAGGACAATGAGGGAGGAGAGGTAAACCTTTAGCTCTTCGAAAGATTTTTGACACTCAGGTGTCCACTAGAAGTTGGAGGTGTTCCTCGAAACTTTGAAAAACGGTAAACTTCGTTCCCCCAATCTAGCTATGAATATGCTCAAGGCTGTTAACCTTCCTATGAGGCGTTGCACCTCTTTCACTATCTTGGGGGGAGTCATGCTCAACAGTACCTGAATTGTTTTTTAGTTGGGTTCAATCCCTCTATTGCTGACTAGAAAACTTAAGAACTTCCCCTTCTGGATAGCGAACATGCATTTGGAGGGGTTCAACTTCATACTGTGGCTCTCTAGTACTTGGAAAACTTCTCTAAGGTCTTGTAGATGTTGTTCAAAAGTCATAATTTTCACCAACATGTCATCCACGTATCCTTTCATGATCCTGCCCAACTAATGTTTGAACACTTTATCCACCATCTTTTGGTATGTTGCCCTTGCATTCTTTAGACCGAAAGGCATAGCCCTGTGACAGTAGGCCCTCTTTCACTTATAAAGGACATTTTCTCTTCATTAGTTGGATGAATGGGGATTTGATGGTACTTAAAGTATGCATCCAATGAGCTAAGGAACTCATACCCTGCTGTTAAATCCACCAATTTATCTATCTTGTAGAGGGGGTAGTTATCCTTTGGGCAAGCCTTGTTCAAATCTGTGAAGTCCACACACATTCGCTATTTATTGTTGGCCTTCTTTACCATCACAACATTGGCGAGCCACTCAGGGTATGTCATCTCTCGTATAAATTCTATTAATATGAGCTTATCTACCTCCTTAGAGATGGTCTTTTACCCGTCCCCCCTTATACTTTCTCTTCTTCTGTCATATTGGGGGAAAGCTAGGGTCTACACTCAGCCGGTACAAAGCTATTTCAGGGTTGATCCCTGGTATATCCTCTGGATGGAAGGCAAAGTTTCTTCTCTACGATACCAGCAGCTCTGTGAGATCATGTTTATGTTGACTGTTCAGGGTGCAACCCACTCTTGTGAGCTTTTTCTCAGTAGGGCCCAAACTGACTTCAACTATTTCTTTAACTACCTCTGTTTTGACCTCGGGCTTCTCTATATAGGTTTCGGGGCGATCAATTAGTAGGGCTTTATTGCCCTTCATACATGTGTTTACGCACTCTCTTAAGGCTTCCTAGTTCCCCTTCACCGTAGCTACCCCTTTAATAGTTGGGAACTTCATGGTTACATACTTAGTGTTAGCTACTGCATTAATCTGGTGGAGCAATGGCCTCCCAATGATGGCATTGTATGGGGGATGGGTGTCAATGACTATAAAGGTATGTTAGATAGTTACACAACGGGGTGCAATCCCATTGTAACGGTCGACCCTACTGCCCCCTTACGGGCACTACTGACCCTTTTATCCCAATGAGGGGTGTTGGCATTAGAGTCATTCTAGAGGCGTCTATGCCCATCTTTGTTATGGCCTCTACTGATAGGATGTTCATTAAGCTACTGTCATCCACTAGGATCCTGTGGACCCTGTGACCCTCCATGACCGTGAAAATCACCAAGGCATCTTCATATGGATGTTTAATCCCTTGTCCATCAGCAAGGGGTGAAAGTTATGGGTTCATGCCAAGAACTTTCTTGACCCATTGTCACTAGAAATTGATCTCTCAACCTTGTTCTCTTATTACTGGTGACGCCTACATTGGTATATGAGCCTTCTAGTATGATAAGGACCTCTAAGAGTGCTGGTCTCTGTTGTCTCACTTCATCTCCCTCCCCTTCTTGAGGTGGATCATTTTTTAGGAATTGTTTGAGGTATCCTTGTATTAGAAGTCTCTCCACTTCTTTCTTGAGAGCATAACAATCCCTAGTGTCGTGTTTCTTCTCTTTATGGAACTGGCAATACTTCTTGGAGAACTTGAGGCTGGGATTGAGTTTTAAAAGAAGAGGATATTGAAGTAGGTTCTGACCCTTCAAAGTCGTGTAGATCTCTGTATAGCTAGTGTTTATAGGAGTGTAAACTCTTTTGGGCCTACTAGGATGTTCCCTAGAGGGTCCTTTCTTCTTAACATCCTATCGTCTAATAGGGGAACGATTCCTGTTGGGGGGTTCAACTCTGACCCCCTCTCTATGTGGCTTCTTCCAATCTTATATGGCTCTCAATTATCTACTTCACCTTCAGGAGTTCTGTCTTATAGCAGGTGGAGCTGTTTCCACAACTCTTCACTTCTACCCCCTTAATCAAAGCCTCACAGGCTATGGGTCCCAACAGGTCTTCCACCTCAAGCATTTCTTCATTAAATCTCCTCAGATATGATCGAGTGGACTCCTTCTCACCTTGGGTAACTCCAAATAGCCATGTGAAGCTTTTCTTTATGGGAATGCTGGTGCTGAAACGTGAAACTAGTTTGACACACAAGTCATCAAAGCTTAGGACAGACCCTGGCTCCGGGTTGTATCACGTCCTCACGTTCCCTCTAAATGTAATGGGTAATATCTTGCACATGATGTCATTATCATGAATGACCAGCTCAAGGCTCTCCCTCACATATTAGATATGCTCTTGGGGGTCTGTAAGTCCATTGTAGTTATCTAGGTTCATCTTTATGGATAGATACTCATTTGGAACCTTGGTTTCGAGGACTCTCTTGGATAGAGAGGAACCTTCCACCTGATTTTGGTGGTCAGGTTGGTGATGCCGTGAGTTCTCCTCATCCCTTTTTCAAGGTTTTTCTCGATGTAAGTCAGATGAACTTGAGGAATCTAGCATAGAACAGCGAGAGTGATGACTTATTTCTCTCCCACAGTGGCTAATATGGACTCTATGAGAATGTTCACTTTTTAGTGGTACCGTGGGACGATGTGAATGTTCTCAAGCTAGACTATGAGGACGTTGTTTGGGTGGTTCCTTCTCATTCTGCCCATATCCCTCTACATAGCTGAGGCGTCTCCGGGTGATAGGGGTCCTATGTGGCTGAGGTGGTAAGTTATGTGTTGGGACATCGCGAGCTGGTTGAGGATAAACAATGAGTTGTCCTCTCAATCTGATGACCTCTTTAGAGAGCAAATGTATCTGCTCAACCATCTTCTCAATCTGAGGTTGGGTGGATGTACCAACAGCAATGTTGACATTTATGATATGCCTTGGTGTGTATGGTTATGCTATATTGGTGTAATAGATGGAACAATCGTCAAAGCTTAGTTTCTTACTGGAGAAGTAATTAGCTTTTTATAAGAGTTCCCACAAACAACGCCAATTAATGGCGATACAAAAATCACAGGGAATATTCTGGAAGCAATTACTCCTTAAGATCTTTGTATGTCATTCACAATATGTTCTACGACCTTAACTTCCAAACTACAATGACTTCTTTTTTAAAGAAAATCTTCAAAGGTTGTATATCTTCTCTTCGATAAATACATGCACAATGTCCCTTATAGACCCTTGAGGGTGTTAATGGGGACCCTCCGAATATCAAGTTAGTACAAGGTATTTTTATATGGTAAAAAGACATTAATGAAGGTATTAATGAGCTTTTATGAAGATGGAGAGGAAGAAGGAGAAGAAGATGGAGAGGAAGAAGGAGAAGAAGAATGATTGTGTTTATGTCTCAGAGTATAAGGTTTCAAACCTTTTTTCTGTATACTAATGCTTCTTTTTATATTATCTAGCTTGACTTGCTTCATACAATGTTGGAGGGGTGGAGATGTAATCTCATAATAATAAAATAATATTATTCTACTGCTTATGTCATCACATCTAATTAATATAAGTATGGACCGCTTGTTCGTATTTAATGGGATGTGATGGGTATCTATTGATTAATTTTGTAAGTGCACAAATCGTAACAAGTAATAAAGTGATGATTAGAGTTTCGTCCCATGAGGATTTGTAAAAATTACTATTAATTACCATAGTCGTTTAAATTAGGATCTATTTGAGGAATCGAATGAGATAGTTTTCAAAACAAAAATTAATAATTAAAAACAAACAACTAACTAATTAAATATTATTGAATTCAATTCTACTGGTTCTGAGATTTTTGACTTACTGTAACTATTCCTATGTGAACTTTCTCAATTGAATTAATTACTCCTAGCGTTGATAATCAAGTTTTTCTAATTTAAACACTAATCCCTCTCAAGTATCAATGAATTATTTCGACAAGCAAACTTCATATACTTTACGAAATTTCTGAACTTGTCGAAATTTATTAAGTACCGTAAAACTTTTAACGATTACAAAAGTTCCTAAGATATCTCTATCCTATATATTTCTTAAGATATTTCAAACAACAGCTAAAATAATTATCACTTCTCAATCTCAAATTGAATTCCAAATCATTTAGATGTTGGCCAAACATACACAAGCATTAAACATAGAATGAAATACTCAACAACTAATGTAATAATTCAATCAAAGAAATTGTTCACATATTCATAATAAGGTTACATAAAAAATTCCAGAATAAAAGTCTTCTCCATAGTTAAATTAAAGAGAAACAAACTTGATACGAAGAACATCACTCAAAAGCAAAGAGTGGCAGAAAAGTTGCTAGGTGTCTTCCAATCAGCTCTGATTTTCAACCCTTGTTTTTCTCTGCTTTTTTGTCTCCTTTTTTGTGCCGCCTCCTCTCTTCTTTTTGGTGTATTCTAAGGTCTCTCTATGTCTCTCATCACCCTAGTTGATCCATGTTTTTCTCTTTTTATATTCTAGCCTTTTTACCCCTAGATGGAAAGAAGAAAATTTCCTTCTCTGTTTCGTATTCCTTTCCTATCCGGATATTGCGGGCCAGATTTGAGGTAGGAAACGTGCGAATTCAAAGATCTCTATTTCTGGAGAAATTGTAGAAAATTGAATCTTCTTTCCAACGACACTGATCTTGAAATTTGTGGACCTCTAAGACTTGAGATATGAGCCATAACCCGAGACAGCATTTGGAGTGCAGGAAGTTCGGGTCTGATTCAATCCCTGTTTTTCGACTCGCTCTTTGGGCTTTAAAGCAACAAAAATGAGTTATATGCCCTTCATATGTTTTGTAGATCTTCATCTCAGATATTTGAAAATGGTGATGAAAGCCTTGAACTGAGTTGTATAACTTCCTTTGCAGCCCAAAATCAATCGATGTTCGGTTTTACTACCGAATTCTACCTACTCAGTAACCTAGCATCTGAAAACACATTAATTTTCCACGAGGTCAATAGTTCAAAAAGGGATCCAAAATTCTAATTAACTTGTGCAACACATCCAAAATATTTCAAAATCAAGCATGAATAGTGGAAAATATACATGTTAAAAATTCCCTTATTAGTATCATAATTACTAGCCCAGGCTTGGAGTTTGAGAGGCTTAGTATGGAGTTACCTTTTAACTATACATTGAACCTGAAAAGGAGTTGGGTTCAACTCATATGCTGAATCCAAGAGGAAATAGGTCAGCTTGTGACTATACTCACTAATAGTTAAGGACGGACGCACCATAGCCCAACGTGGAGTTGGGCATGGACGCGTCCCTGACCCAATATAGGGTTGGGCGCGGATGCACCATAGCCCAACATGGAGTTGGACACGGATGCGTCCCTAGCCCAACTTGGAGTTGGGCGCAGACACGTCCTAACCCAACTTGGAGTTGGGCACGGATGCGTCACGACTCGAATTAGAGTAGGGCACGGATGAGTCACGACCCGAATTAAAGTTCTCCACTTAGAGTTGGGTGTGAGCACTCCATGACCCAACCTAGGGTTGGGCGCAGGCATGCCATGGCCCAACGTGAAGTTAGACGTTGAAAAGATATAACCTCATTTTGGGTTATGATTTTCGTGTGATAGCCTTTAAATGGGAGAGGTTTTTAGAAAACCATGACCCATCAGTTTTGATGCAATATGAACCTCATAATTATAACAACTTTATAATTTTATTTA
>Ga0307510_10010488_pt1 | contig 11006 bp, 6 predicted proteins | sample 12_EM_MG_FD_207224 | JGI IMG/M metagenome (GOLD analysis project Ga0307510, IMG submission 207224) | Populus trichocarpa ectomycorrhiza microbial communities from riparian zone in the Pacific Northwest, United States - 12_EM | ecosystem: Host-associated > Plants > Roots > Unclassified | place... | reverse complement strand
AAAAACTTCTCTTTAGTATGTCTATTTCAACACCTGTTAATATTTGCAAACTAAATCATTCTTTGTATGGTTTGAAGTAGACATCAAGAACATGCTTTGAAAAATCTCAAACCACTCTCCTTGTCTTTTTATTAACTCAAAGTCAATATGGCTCTTTTTCTTTTCTATACAAGACACCTAATAAGATAGTCATCCTCCTTGTTTATGCAAATAACATCATTGTCACTAGTCCTGATATGATGACCATTTCTAAGATTAAAAAATTGTTGAATTCTACTTTCCACATGAAAGACCTTGGGCAGCTCACCTATTTCTTGGGGTTAGAGGTGCACCGTCGGTCTTGAGGTATCATTTTTTAATCAAAACAAGTATATTCAGGATTTAGTTCAATTAACATGACTCACAAATACCATTATATTGACACCCCCATGAAAAATATGAAATATCAATGTGATGAAGGAGGGCTTCTTGAGGATCCCATTCTTTATAGGATGTTATTTGGTAGTCTTATCTACTTAACCATCACCCGACTTGACATCTCATATGTTGTCCATATTGTCAGCAAGCTTATGCAAGCCCCTCAACATCTCTTTCTCATTGTTATCCACCTTATCATTCAATACATCTTTGGCACACTTAGTTGTAGCTTATTCTTCCATACTGGTTCTTCACTCTAATTACAAGCCAACTATGATGCTAATTGGGCAGGCTACCCGAACACAAGGAAATCCACTACCATATGGTGTTTGTTTCTTGAAAATACAAGAAGCAGGATTGTGTATTTAAATCATCCACTGAGGCCAAGTACCATGACATGTTTATTGCTTAATCTAAGATCATTTGGTTTTGTGGTTTCCTCATAAAGCTTGGTTTCTTTTGGGTTCACCCTACTCCACTATATACTGACAACACTAGCACCATTGAAATTATTGTCAACCCAGTCTACCATGAGCGCACAAAGACTACCACTTTATTTGGGAGGCCTTTGACCATAAAGTTATTACTCTTCCACACATCTTCGCCATTCTATATATTATAAATATCTTCACCAAATCCATGACACATTAGTGCCATCATTTCTTGGTTAGCAAATTGATGCTTGAAGACTTACCAACATCAATTTGAGGGAGATGTCAAAGGAAACTTTTTCTCTATTAGCCAAACATTTAAAACTAGCAGATTATATATCCTATAAAGTTTTGACAACTAATTTCATTCTTTTAAATCTTTTCTTTAATTAGGATATACGTTTTAAGTTGATATTTTTGTATATGGTAGTTTTGTTGATCTAAATGTCAATAATTAGCTTATACAACTTGTACTCTTTCTATATAATGAAAATTCTCCATTGAGATAAGTAATGTTTTTCTATCGAAGCTCTCTGAGTTTATAAATAAAAAGGTGTTGTAGCAGGCACTAGTGTAGGAGAAATACTTGATGTAGTCGGGCTTGCGATAAATGATGATTCTAAGCAGTCAAGTATGGATTTACCATAATTAGATGAAGATCTGCCCTTGACAAATTATATGAATGGCCTAGCAGATACATTTATGGATAAATGGAACAGGTTTAGGTCCAAGAGGAGGTCTAGTCGTGCTAGACCAAAATAGTGGCTCAAAATGACTGTAACTTTTGATCCGACTGTTGGATCGGACTAAAATTTTTACAAGAGTTTCTAGAGGCTATTTTTCCTAAAGCCATAAGCATGTCACTTTGTGGACATCAGATCTTTATATATCAAACATCTCGTCCAGACCCCTAGTTTTGGCAATTTTATTATTTTCCAAGTGTTTTCGAATTTCTTGCTTAATTTTGAATTTTATGTTTCTTTCATTTGTATTTTTGAGATTTTGTTTTTGTTTCTTAGTTGAGGTAGGAGTTTTAGCTTGGTTTTGTAAACTTTCTAAGATGACATACTTCATTGTTATTATTTTAGAGAGAACAAACCTGTGAATTTAAAGTTCATATTTACAGCTTTTTTCGCTCATCAAAATTCTGTATTATTTGTCTGTTGTGTTCTTTAGCTTATCAATACCACCTCCAGCACCGGCTACACATGCAGTATTGCTGAAAGCAGTCCACATGATACTCGAGGGTATCGTTGCAGTCTTTCTAGCTCCTCTGGAGTGGCTTCTTTGGCAAACAATTGCGGCGATCGTCATACTTAATGCCTTTAGATATAAGATTCATGCAAATGCCCTCTTCCTCACAAAAGAAGTTGTAGGAGAAAGTAAAATTAACCAAATTTGGAAGTACGCAAATTCCCTTTGATACAATCCCAGTCATTAGATTGTGTGCTAAATTTATCTGATCCAAATGAGCAAGTCCTGCCAGGATATATGGTATAGGACCAACTATCTAGTTTTGGCTTACATCCAACACCTTCAGTTTGTAGAGATACACAACTTCTGGTGGCAAACAACCTGTCAAGTTTGTGTTGTTCATCAGCAATTCCTCTAAAGTATCTGCAAAGTTGGCTATACTTGGTGGCAGGAGCCAGCCTCAAAGTTATTGTTGGCAATGACCACCATACAGTAGCTTAAGTTCCACCTAAGATCGCAGGAACTGCGTTAGTGAAGCGATTATTATTGACAAATATCGCTTCGATTTTATTTTTTTTTTTTGGAAAAGCTGAGGTAATGGTCCTTCAAACTCATTGTAACGATGGTCAAGATATTTTAGCATAGGAAGAGAGAGCAGACCAGAAGGGAAAGTGCCTACAAATCTGCTGTTAATTACTGAGATCAAGCTCATATAGAAGTGAAAGGTTAGAGTTTGTGGGATAATACCACAAAATCTGTTGCTATTCAAATGAATGAGTGCTAAGCCAGTGAGGAGGCCTAAATATTCATCAGGAAGGAAACCTGCTATATCAGCAAAGTTGAGGTCAATGCCAGCGACAACTCTGATTTTGGGATCATCAAGCGCGACTGTACAATATACTGCTTTATAGCTACCTACATCAGGACCAACCCAATTGGCGGTGAAGTTGTATGGGTCAGAGTACGTAGATGACTCTTTTTCATGCATGGAGGGCAATATAAACTTGGTGAAGCCTGGGGTTTGAGGTGGGAGAATGGCTGTGCGAGCGATGGCGGTGATAACCATGGTAGTTATGCTTTGCAGCTAGATAGCTAGACAAGAGAAGTAAAGCACGGCCATTGATAGAACAAAGCAGAGACGAAGCCATTTGATTTTCGTGGGTTTAAGGTAGTATTCTTGGTTGCTTATGCAAGGAGTTACTTTCCTTGTCAAAGGCATCTTTCAGTCTTATGATTAATCATGCTGTTCATGTCCAATGGAAGACATTGATTTCTTTGCTGATACTAGCATCTGAAGAAAGTATCACAACGACCCGGTACAGCGACAGTTAACCATAACCTATGATCCTAAAGCATGGCCATTTCTAGATAAGCTTGAAGATTTCAAAGTGTAACATCTTGTCCCAATCCCTGCTGTTCATGTTGTCCTTTTGGAGGTTGAGGACACATTTTATGCTATAGAATGACATGGAGATTAGTTGCAGACTATGCAATTGGAAAAATGGTGTAAAGGGAGGACGATGCGCACCATAAGGACTCGCCTCCTTCCAAGTAGCTTTCGCAGTTGTTTCAAGTGGAGCAGGAGAAAGACAGCCTCAGCCACCCTAATAAAAAGAGGAGAATTCCTTCAAACTTAAGTGATCAGTTGTGGTTCGAGAACCTTTTTTAAAATAATTTTTATTTAAAAGTATATTAAAATAATTTTTAATTTTTTTTTATTTTTAATATTAATACATCAAAACGTACAATTTAAAAATATATAAAAAATAAATTTTAATCAATTTTTATTTGAGACGCAATATCAATCAAAAACTAATTACAAGACATAACTTACTAATAAAAATAGACATATATTATCTATATATAACTATAACTATAATATATTATAGTTATAGTTATAAAATTCAATTAAGATATTATCCTTGAGCAAAACCTTCAAATTAGAAGGGTCAATTTCCAAAAAGAAATTTCTTTTATAAAAAAAATTAATGGATTGGAACTCGGGTTTTTAACTGAGTCTAGTTATATTATTTTATTTTTTTAACCTGAATTGATTTAAATTTTAGGTCAATCATGTCTTGCATTGACCCAACCGAAGCAGTCTGAATTTTATGCCAAACGTAAATACTAACAATTTGTGGCTGAAAGTTCCATAACCTGTACATGATCAAAGGAATTAACTGCAAAAAAATAAGATTACCAAACCCTAATCCTCCGCTGAAAACGTTCTAATTCATTGAATGAATGGAAAACTCCCATCAAATTTCTGCTGCAACTGCATCTTATATGAGACCAACACGCCCAAGAACCATACTGAAATTCTTCCCATTAAATAAGCACTGTGTTCTTCCTAGATTTCTACCAAAAGGAAATCAAAAGTTTTTGGAACATCATGTTGACCATAACTACAAACTGGTAAGAGTAAAATTCTCCATCAATCCAAAATAAGATCTGCACAATCAAGATCACGCTAGCGAAACAACCAAAGCTCAACAAAATCTGCAGCAGTGGCATTGAAGCAGGCACCGATCATCCTTTGAATAACTTTTTTCAGTAAACGGATGACAAAACATAATAGATTTCCACAGGACACTTTCCTTCCAAAACAAGCGCATTTGTGAGACTATTTCATTAGGGTGTTTAAAAAAAAACAAATTAACTAATTAAAAAACCAAACTGGAAAAAAAAATCATAGAATCCGAAGAAAAACCACTTTGTTTGATTCGATTTTGATTTAAAAAAGTTGAAACTAATTAAATCAAATTTAAACTTGACTTAAAAAAAAAGATATAAATAAAAACTTGATCTAATTCTAAAATATTTCTCTTCTGTTTTTCAAATTATAAGTGTCCGGGCCAGTTTAAAAGTATCTCGACTAATTTTCCGAGACCTTGAAGTTAACGACCATGTAAGCCTTTAGTGGTTTTAAGATTTGTAACACTCGAACTGGTGACCTCTGAAGAACAAATTCAGAGTCTGACCAATTGAACTACAACCTTTAAAATTAAAAAAATATTTCTCTTTTGATTTTATTTTTTTCTGTTGTCCTCCCCTTTCCCACTCTCTTTCGTTTTCTCCTGTGACTTGTTTCTCTATCTCTCTATGACTCGTTTCTCTGATTTTTTTTGTTCTTTTTGTTCTCATGCAAAGGTAGATATTGTGCTTCAACGTTACAAAGTCAAGAGTGGGTTAAATGATTTACCTTTTTGTTTTCACAACAAAACAAGTTGGAGCAGTTCCTATTATAAGGTAAAGGCTCTGCATCCTGAATTTAAAATTTCAGAGTAATAAACCATTAGAAATCTTGTATTTCTGGGTTTGTTGTTTTGTTCTCTGTGATTATTTAATATTTATTGTTGGATTTAAGAGAAAATAGCGTGATGGTGCTTGTTTGATTTGTGTACTTGATTTGCTGTACTGGACTAATTTTATTTTCTTGTTAGTATAAATTTTATTTTATTGTTAGTATCTTCTCCCTCTCCTGGTGTAACTTTATTAGAGCTATCAGTTTTTCTGGTTTTCAAAGCAAATAAACCAAACCAGACCAAACTGAACCAGTTTTGAACTGATTTTCAGTTTGGTCCAGGCTAAATTTTTCAGATATTACAACTTCCAGTTTGGTTAGATTTTTTTGCCCGAACCAGACCAAACTGTGAACTCCCCTAATTCTCATCATGACACAAACAAACATCGTTTAAGCTGAACCACTAATTACAACACTCAAAATCGAAGATGGTCCAGACTACATATTTTTGCACGAAATCCCAAGAGAGCACTAACATTCCTCGAAAAAATATTCGAAGTTGGGAAAAGAACCCTAACAAAAGCATTAACTTTTATCATCATCATCGTGGTCATCATGGCTGCAGTATCACCAATCATATTAGCCGCCGCCGCCAGATCCATATTTCTTGCCAAGGACAATGACCTGCAGCTTGTCATATCCAGCAAGCACACCAGCACCTGCCACTGCACGCAGAATGTTTGCACCAGCACCCTTGAAGAGTGATTTAGCTCCTTCATTCTTGATGATCTGTTTAAATGCATCCAACGAGCTCTTATACTTTACGGCTTCTCCTGAAGTCATCATCATCCTTCTACGGACTGTATCAATGGGGTAAGAGGCCAACCCAGCACCTATTGTAATTCCCCATCCTAACATGAAACTTGCAAAGAAACTATCCTGTAGAGACCAAACAAAGCAATATTAACGATTTGATCATGTTAAATTTCATAAAATATAGGAGAATCAACATAGGCCCATATAAAAACATTAAGATAGCTCAATTTGACTTTGTTTGATCAAACGGTGGTAAATACAGGACAGCAGTTTTACACGTACAATACTTAGCACATGGTAGCATAAATCCACAAGATAAGTAGTCCATTTCATGTTGCATTTTGTGCCGCCAACATAGGTGGTCGTGATCAAGCACCATATTTCCCGTGTAAAACCATTAACAGGAAAGAAGACTTGAAAGCAGGAGAAAAGAGATTGACAGAGATGCAATAAGAAAACATGGCACATACCTGCAAATCACCAACCAAAACCACAGGCTTAAGAGAATCGTACATTCCAAAGTAGAGCCCACGGTACACAATAATTCCAACACATGATATGTTAAATCCACGATAAAGTCCAGCAACACCATCGGACTGGAGGGTTTTCTTATAAACATCAATCAACCCATTAAACTGCCTCCCGCCACCCTTTTTAGCTGCCTTTGCATCATTAGCCAAACGAGTACGGGCATAATCCAAGGAGTAAACAAATAGAAGAGATGAAGCACCAGCAGCTCCACCTGACGCCAAGTTCCCAGCAAACCACTTCCAATAGCCATCCCTTTCCTTCTTGAAATTAAACAACCTCTTGAAGTAATCTTTGAATGCAAAGTTCAGGGCCTGGTATTTCATGTGTACAAAGGTGTCAAGTGACATACACAATGCCACAGTCAAGCACAGCTATTAAAACTATTAAAAAGGAGAAAAAAAAACTCTTAAGGAAATTTTGAAGTGAAATGACCTGGGTGGGGAAGTATCTGATAACATTAGCAGTGTTGCCTCTCCAAAGAGCAAGGATGCCCTCCTCCTTGATGGTTCTGGCAAAGCAGTCAGTGATACCCTTGTATGGTTCAGATAATCGACCAGCCTTGATCATTTCATCCTGATTTTGAATCAAGAGTTTAACCCGCTCAATTGGAGCAGCAGCTGTCTTTGAAACAGCAGCTGACACTCCTCCCATGAGAAAATCAATCATAAATCCTTTAGCACCTTTCTCGGATGGTGCTTCAACAAATATTGGGGAAACATGTGGCACAAGTGCCAGACCAGTTCCCTGAATTGCAGGATGCAAATGGCCATGGAAACCATTAGAAAGTGCACCACTAGTCATGATATAATTCCTGGTGTGCAAGTTTGAGGAAAGCTTTGAAATGAGAGATGACTGCCCATGTATCTTCCTGAAAACCGATGGATTCCCAGATCCATCCGCCATGTTTACTCAAGATGGTGATCTGAACATAAGGTAAAAAAAACAAAAAAATTTGTTAGGCTTCAAAAGCAGCTTTCTTAGCACATTTTCACAATGCAAAAATATGAACCTACACAAGTACATGTTAATCCAACAGAGAACCATGATCGCCATTACAAATTTACTTAACTTTCACCTAACAACAACACAAAGCATCAAAAAAATAAAACCATACCACATGAATCAGGAACTACAACCATTCAAACACAAGAAAACAAGCAGTTGCCTTACTCACAATTTGAGTGTCAACAAAGACCTCATTTTCAACATGACCTAAAGTTAACAACTAAAACCCACAATCTGAACATCAAAACCCACCTCATTTCCAACATAATCCAAAGTTAGCAATCATTTCTCGCTATCGAGCATGCCTTAGTTTAGACGGAAGCTTAGGGTAGTGCCTATGTAGAATGGGCCACTATCATTGTCGAAGACACCTTTTTCATACCCTGTTTCGTCTATTGGAGCTATTGAACTAGACTGAAGTAGGGAACTTCCTAAAGCATGTGAGACCTCCAAGGTTTGGGTGTTCATTATTTCCAACATAACCCAATCTTAGAAACGACCAATACAGCTAAAACCTACAATTTGAATGTCAAAAACCATCTCATTTCCAACATAATCCAATCTTAGAAACGACTAAAACAGCTAAAACCCACAATTTGGATGTCAAAACCCATCTCATTTCCAACATAATCCAACGTTAGTAACGACAAAAACAGATAAAACCCAAAATTTGAATGTTAAAACCCATCTCATTTCCAACATAATCCAACGTTAGCAACGACTAAAACAGCTAAAAACCACAATTTGAATGTCAAAACTCATCTCATTTCCAACATAATCCAACGTTAGTGACAACTAAAACAACCAAAACCTACAATTTGAGTGTCAAAACCTAAGCCATTTCTAACATAATCTAATGCTACTAACAAGTCAACATAAAAAAAGGCAAAAAAAAAAATCCAATCTAAACAGATAAGAAAAACAGCTAAAACATAAAACAAATACTTCAAATTTTCTTTCAGTTTCTCAGTAACCAAACAGAAAAGAAAAGAAAGAGGCAGAAAAACCTGAGTGAAAACAGTAACTGCCTCCTGATACTAAAGAAGATAGGTTTTTCTAATATTGGTCCTTTATACCTGAGAGCAAGAAAAGTTTCTAGGGTTTTTCTATTAAATTACCATCTTGACCTTTTTCCTGCCCATCTCTCTCTGCCTCTTCATTTCTGTTTGACCCTGACACTGTCACTGCAGTGTAGAAACTCCATTGGTGCGACGTCAAGGGAGTTTCATATTTTGTGGGCTTTATGCCTTATTTAAAGCAGGGTTTTTAAAGGCCCAATAATAAATTTTCTTTTTAAGGAAAAAAATTGGTTCAAGGGAAATGAAGGAAATATAGTTATATTTATTTGAGTATGTTGAAAAAAAAATATAAAGAAAAATAATTTTTTGAGGATATTATAAAAAAAATTATATTATATTTTATTTTCTTAGCTTCTCTAAATAGAAAATATTTGTGTATCACAAAGGAAAATTAAAAATTTATTTTCTTATTTTTCCTTCCTTTCTTTCCTTTTTTTATTCCTAATTTTACCATCAAAACTATAGTTTTAAAATCCGGATTAACCCGTGCAAGTCGACCCTAGGCTTGAATTGTCCACGTTGAAGAAAAAATAAACTCGGTTGACATGATCATTAACCTATTGACTCTTTTTAAAAAAACATTTAGTCAAAACAACATTATGTTGATTTTTTAAAAACAAGTAGGATCCACCCTCCTAATTCAAACAAAGAAGATTGACTTAATTTATTTGCCATTATTTTATTTCCCTTACTTTTCTTCAAAATATATATGATGTTAATCTTAATTTATAACACACAAGTTGATCAAGAAATATTTTTTAATTTCCATCCGAGAATACTCTTTATCAATGAAATAAAAAAATCATTGAAAAAACCATGTTGATGATTCAGCTTTTCATTAATCGGTTTGATTTGCATGTTATAATTTTAGGCTCAATTTAAGTGAAGAATATGAGATATAAGATATTTGGTGGATGAACTAATTGATTGAGAATGATATGCTGAGATCCTATCAAAAAGCAGTTGGTGTTGAAGGCTAGTTACCATTTGTTTTTGGGTTTGAAATTATATTTAGTTGTGTTTTAAAATAGCTTTTTACTTAAAAATACATCAAAAAAATATCTTTTCTAATGGTTTTTATGTACTGATATAAAAAAAAATCTAAAGAGAAAAATAATTTTCATGTATTTTCGAGCAAAAATCACTTTTGAAATGAACCTTGCACCATAATATGAAGCACACACTAAGGCTATATGATGTGACCTAGCTTTAGATAGTCATTCAGTGTCCATGTTTTGGGTTAATTAAAGAAATTTGCTCATGCTTCCATGTTAATTTTGCATATTGCATTAAGGCTATATGACATTTCCATCAAATATTAGTTTAGTCGTTATTAAGTTAGTCCCCTTATATGTGTTTAGCATCAACCTAAAATTAATAAAATGTATGAGCTCAAAAGAAAGGATAGAAACATGCCTGAAACAAGCATATCTAAAGTTATGTTTGGTTAGTCTTTTGATATATAAAGAATAAAAATATATTTGATTGCAGAGACAAAGTTGGAAACATAACAATAAATTGGTCTTCATTGTTTTGAAGTAATTTTTTTTTTGTTTCAAAACATAAAAGACAAGGGACATATTTTCTATGTCTCAGCTATCTTCGCTTTTTTTCTTCAAAATAGTAACCAAACACTATTTAATATACCGAATTAAAAAAATTATAAGATGTTTTCATAAACTTTGTTATTAAGCAAACAACATTTATATTTATTTAAAAATTGTGATTTCTAGCTTTTGAAACTTATTAGTTACATTTATTTACCTAATAATCACATATAAGCATCATTTCTTTCTTAGATAACATGTTAATGTTTGCAAGAATGCTCTAGCACCATAATTCTATATATTTTAACTGGTTGATTCATAAGAGAGTAAGATTTTAGAATAAACAAGGAACCAAATAGTTTACATGAGATGGATGTGCGAATTATATTCTACCTTCTAGTATGAGTCTAGCTATGTTGTATATAAATGAAAAAAAGTATCTTAAGGAATGATCAAAGAAAGGCACTAAGTAGAACTTAAAAATGAGCATTTTCTTAGCCAATAACTGATTTAGTTTCCTTTAGAAGTGTATCATTAGAGTGTAAGTAATCATCAACTTGGAGGTCTTGTTTTTCATTTTTTTTACCATCAATTTTAGCATGACCCAATCTATATAAGATTTTTAGAGGTTAAAGGAATTTATAGTCCCCATCACTATTTTGAAAAACGAGTGAATTTTAGGGAATAACCCAGAATTGGGTTGTAACAACCATGAATAGGAACAATACCCCACTCAATGATA
>Ga0307510_10010487_pt1 | contig 11007 bp, 2 predicted proteins | sample 12_EM_MG_FD_207224 | JGI IMG/M metagenome (GOLD analysis project Ga0307510, IMG submission 207224) | Populus trichocarpa ectomycorrhiza microbial communities from riparian zone in the Pacific Northwest, United States - 12_EM | ecosystem: Host-associated > Plants > Roots > Unclassified | place... | reverse complement strand
GCACGAATCATCTCCCGGAATATTTTAATGGCTTCATCAACCTTTCTTCCTTTTCTTCCACAAAGAAAAATTATCAAGTACTTGTAAGTGCTGTCATTTGGATTACAACCGCTAGCTTTCATCTCACCAAATATCTTAAGAGCAATCTCTGTTAGACCTGTTCGACCATATTGCATTATCATGATTGCCCATGTATCTGGTGGTATTAAGAAGCCCCTTCTCCTCATTTCATAAAAGAGGCTTCTCATGTGCTTGAAATCTTTCCCACGACCTGAAACTTTCATTGCCATGTTGTACGTTTCTGTAGTTTGGCAAAAACCATTTTGCTTTCCTACCCACGCAAAGAAATGCAATGCAGCATTTCCATGCATACCGCAATTGCGTAAGGTCTCGGCAACAAGTTCTGGTGTGAACTGAATGGTGCATTTCTCCAGGGCATCTTGAATGATGGGCCAATCCTCCAAGGATGATAATATCCTCAGAACTTCTTGCAAGTCCTGCTCATCGTAAGCCTTTGAAAGTGGCTTCACCGAGTTCCAATCCACCCTTCCTTGCACTGATTCATTACAGTTCGAGTCAACATGGAGCTCCTCTTCCCTGGACAAATCATTTCTAGTTACTTCATCATTTAGCGAATGAAGTCTGCAGATTCTATGCATCTGCTTTACTTTTCTAATGTTGTCCATCTCTCCCTTTCTCTCCATACAAGATATAACCCACTCAAATATTTCATCACAAATAAACATCTTGGAAGCCTGCATTTTCCCCAAAACCTTGATAATTTCATCTGTTCTCAAAACTTTGCAAAGCTCCTTGATAAATATTGAATAAGATTTCCAAGTCGGCTTGATTCCCTTATCCTCCATAGTCTCAAACACTTCCCATGCTTCAGATATATGGTCTTGGCGAACATGACCTGCAACAATGGCCATAACTGCCACACTGTCTATCTCAACTCCTCTTTCCAGCATCTCATCATACAGCTCGCAGCATTTCTGATACTCATTTGATCTGAAGAGGTGTTGCATTAGCTCTGTATAGGTAGAAGTAGTAGGCAAATGTCCAAACTCTTTCATGCTCTGGAACAGATCGAGTGCCTTAGAAAGTTCATTTCTCCTCAAGTACCCATTGATGATGATCCCATAAACCTTCCCATCAACAAAATCTTTTCTCTTCATAATTTCAACAATTTCTAGAGCATCTGCAATCCTATTAGCCCTGCTTAGTCCTTTCACCAAGGTCTCGGAAACTTCATAATCAAGCTGTATTTCTTTATTCTTGAGATCACGAATCAATTCTAAAGCTTCTCTAATTCTCCCAGCCACGCAATAGCTCTTCAGGACACAAACATGAACATCATGCTCCGGAATCTGAGAGACCCTAATCATGTCATCAGCCACCGATTGAACAGCACTAACATCTCCTGACTTTGCCAAGCAATTCAATAACATCTTGTACAAACTTAAGTTAGGTTCCATTTCCCTTTGCACCATTTCCTTGTAAATTTCCAAAGCGATTTCACCTTTTCCAGCATCACAAAGTGAATGCAACGTCACTTCATAAACTTCTACATCAGGTTCACACCCAGACTTTCTCATCTTCTCATGGACCAACAAGGCTTTGCCTATCAACTTTGCCTTCCCATACTGTCGAATAAGAATAGTCCAAGTCTTAATATCCCTTTCGCAAGAGTACTTCTCCATCTCCTCCAGTAAAACATCCACCACCGAGAACTCTCTGGCTTCCCCAGCTGTATACAACATGGTATTATAAGTCTTCGTTGTATGACAAAACCCATCTTTCGTCTTCACCCAATTAAAGAATCTATAAGCTAAATGTGGCACTTTATAGCACCTCTTCAATACTTTCTCAACAATCTCTGGTTCTAGCTGAAACCCCACTTTATCTAGCCTTTCCTCCATTGAAGCTGTGGAATTTTCTGCACGAACAATCCCAGTAATCTCATGAACTACAGCACTAACGTCAGTTTCATTCAAAGCTCCCGCCTTTATATCTCCGAAAGCCAACAAAGACCCCTCCTTTTGCAACCCATTATTCAGTTCAGCATTTCCACAAACACCTTCTTCGCGATACTTGAATTCTCCACTTATCTCGTTATCTCCCACATGGGTTTCTCTAGGTATAAAAAACCCATATGGATTTCTATCTGGGATCACAACATCAGCACCCAAGATCTCAGTTATCTCTTTAAAGAGTGAATTAATGGTTTTAGTTTCTGCATGGCCTTTCAATTGGGGTTCTTGAGTTTTCTTCGAATGGGAGGGTTTAGATGATTTAGAGAGGCTGGAAAAGTGAAAAATTTGGTATGCGGAGAGCTGGGAATTAAGAGGTTTATAGCTTAAAGATTGGAGTTTGAATGTCTGCCTCATTGTTTTAAGACATTCATTAGCTACTTTGATAAGTAAAAACTGAGCTTCAGTTCAGCAGAGAATGGTGCTTCTTTATACAAATGTTAGAAATCACACCAGGAATTTGAAGATTGTACGAGGAGTAATTATTAGTGGTTAAAAAAAAGAAAAACAAATACCATGTAAGAACAAAATTTGAATAAAATCATTATGCACAACATATTAATACAAATTCAAGGCTCCACTAAAATTTATCATAATTACATAGCTTTTACAAATTCTTGTTCTTAAGACTTTCTTTTTAATATATGTTAGGTAATATTAAAAAACATAGACACAAATAAACATTGTATTCATATTTTAATTAAAAAACTCTTTTTTATATTAATAAGAATTTTCAAAAGGTATAAATCATTTTCTTTAAAAGAATCAAAGATAAAATAAGAAAACAACCAAGAATCCCTTATAAGAAAATAATAACAAAGGTCCGATTTAATAATTTATTGAATTTTGATGTAATTTTATTTATTATTTTTTTACATTTTAGTCATATGTGGTAGATATAGATTTAAAAATAAAGGCACAAACAAATTTTTTATAAATATTTTATTTTAAAGTGATTTTTTTTTTAATTTTTAGTAGTGATTGTAAAACAGAATAACAAAACTTTTATGATTTTGTTTTGTTTAAAGATGTAAAAATAATATAAAAGATAACAAAATATATAATCAAGGATCTAATTTAACAAATTTTGATGTACTTTTATTATTTTTTTAGATTTTAATTATTATCTTTTGTGGACCTATTTGTTTTATCATTTTTAGAGTTTTAATAGGTAAAATAAAGTTTCAATAAGGTACTATGTAGATGTAGGTTTAAAGGTGATTTAAAACTATTATTGAGAAAATTGTTCTCATCCTTTTAAGGTTTGAGTAATGTAATACTTTTTCTCTATCTCTTAAAACATGATAATTTATACTCTTAGTCAAAGCTAATTTCAAATTTTGATGGAAATATAAAAATGTCCTTGTATATTAGTAACATAGTCCTAGAAACAATTCTCTCTTCTTTTTCTTCAACCAAAATATGATTCAATTGTTACTTATTTTCTCTTGAAATTGATGTATCATTGGACCTCATCTCTAACTTTTTTTAACGCATTAAGAAGCTAAGTTGTAGTGATCTCGTGTTGCAAGAGAAAATTATATTATGTGATTGTTGCTTTGAGTGCATTTTTGCACAAGACAAGTTCCACTAAAGAACTATCATCTTTAATTTTATCTTCTGTCATTTTTCTTGACGTTCTCATTAGTTTGATCATATTCAAACAACTCTGAAGTTGCCTTGTATTTTTCTTGAGTAGTTCAAAAGGTACTCAACATCCATTGTATCATGATATTTCAACTTTTTGATTAAAAGATGCAATTGTTGAATACTTTCTATATGAGTGTTGATCCAAATTGTTTGAAATCATGTTATTCATAGCTTAATTTTACAATGTCAAAAACAATTTGCAATTGTGTTTGTTTAAACATCGGTTATCCAAGTCAAGATTGCCATATTCATTGCATCTAAAACATCTATTTTCTTTAGATTTGTGATCTTAATTTCACAACCTTCTAAAAGATTTCAATAAAATTAATGACAATAATGCATCTTGAAAGCTTGTATGATCCTTGTATCACAAGGTTGCATATTTGATGTTGTGTTGAGTGGCAAGAAAAATAATTCAATATTTTTCAAACCTTCAATAGTTTTTGGATGAGCGGGACAATTATAAAAAAACAAGAGAATTTTTTCTACTATCCATTTTCTATCAACTTGTCGAACATAATGTTAGGATCCCAGTCATCCATACTCGTTTATTAGCAAGATACTTTCAATTTATATTGCTCAAGTTCACATCCTTGAAACACCGTGGATTAGCATGCTTGTCACATCTTATATTGTAGAACTAAAAATCTCAATCATCGTGTCACTTATAGTTCATACTGCTTAAGTTCATATTTAATAAGACTAATTACATTTATAAACGTTTTTATGGCTGAACAAATACATAGAATAATGATAATTTGATAATTAGAGGAGGATGACACGTTGCCTACTAAAGCATTTTCCTCCTATAAACCCATTTTGTAACCCATTTTAACCAAACAACAACTTAAAAGCACTCTCAAAACACCTATAAACCAATTTATAAACCTAAGAAACCCTAAAAACGATCTACAAACATGAAATCAAATTGAGTTAGTTTTTTCTTCATCGGCTTCAATCTATTTTCTTAGGTAATATTGAGATTTTAAACAACCATCATCGAGCTACCTTTTCAAATGAAACCTATGGACACCAAAATAAACTAACTTGGTGGTTGGAATATACGAAAACGATAATTTTTCTTTATACATTGGAACCCCGCAAAACTTTCTTTGTTTTGGTGAACAAGGTTTTTTTTTTTTGCAATTTTTATATTCTTTGTGTTTATGCATAATGAATTTAATAAAAAAAAAAGGAAATTAGACTCGGTTTGGTCCTTGGCATGGATCAAGATTTTGACGAGTTAAAACACAACATTCAGAGCTTTTTTTTATTGTTTAATGCAATTTAACCCTTTGTTGTCATTAATTTTTTTTATTTAACTTAAAACAAAAAAAAATGCAATTTCATCTTTTTTTATCATTTAGCTTGAAAAAATTATGCCTAATTGAGATCATGTCCATGACTCAGGTTGTAAGTTTTTTCGGTTAATTCAAGTTGACTGGAGTTGATACAGTATGACATATTTTTTAAATTTCATCTTCAATTCTTTTATGACTCTTAAATTTACTTTTGAATTTAATTCAATTTGTGATCGATGAGGATCGAATCATGGCCAGCCAAAAAGATAATATAGGAAGGAAAAGAAAAGAAACAAATTATTCAACTGAGTTAACTCATTATGATCGTATCCATTACTCAGGTTGTAAATTTCACATGTTAACCCAGGTCAATATAATGTGTTATCTTTTCATTTCACTCCCTCAAATGGTTTTATTTCATCTTTTGGCATATATTGTTTCACTTTTTATCTAAGGTTAAGTAAGGTTAAAATGACAATGAGATAGCAATTTCATCGATGATTTCTAATACTTATAGAATTTTTTCAAATGCTAAAGGAATATTTCATCGATATTCTCCAGTTTTCTAGTGGTGCATGCACTGCCACAAAGAACTTGAGAATTTTATTACGCCAAGCCTAGTGGGTTAACACAATGACCTGTTGACTCAACCTCTGAACTGAATCGATTTCAAAGTAAATATGATGAGAGTTGACTCAGTGTTACCTAACCAACTTGGCGGGTGCACCTGAACTTGATTAACCCAGTTAAAACCCAAATTGGATTTAAAAATAAAAATAAAAAACAACATTGATTATTTTTTATTAAAAAATTATCAAAACAACAACATTCTAGATTGACTTAGGTTAAACTAGGTTAACTCACTCAACATGCAAACTAGGTCATGGCCCCCGTCGGGTTTAACAACCTTGCTTTTGTAATCCATTTTTTATTTATTAAATGATTATAAAAATAGACATTTGCATGAAAGACAACAAATAAAATTATTGATGACAAATTTATTTTTTCAATATAAACTCTATTTTCTTATCAATGTTTTTCTTTATTGTTTTAATGAAAACATTTTTTTACAAGAAGCATTTAAAAAAAAAAACTACCGTGATCTCAAAGTTTGAAATAAAATATCAACATGACGTTTCAGTATTTTGTGTGTGATTGAATGGAAAAAATTAACAAATATGATAAAACCATGTCAAAAATCTAAAGAACAAAAAAATTATTTTCATTGAATGTTAATGAGCAATTTGTTTTTGTCATATTAGATACATAATAATTAAAACAACAATTGTTAACATTCTCATAAAAACCCATAATATTATTTAATAACTATGGAAAAATAAAAAAATAATTGAAATATCATGTTAATAGTTTTGTATAATGTATTTCAATGGGAAAAAAAATCATAGAAAAAGGCCAAGTACCTAGGCCAAAAAGATGAGGCCAGCACGCCTGGTCCAACAGAAAAAAAGTCAGCGGGCATGTGTATGCAAGGCCAAGTCTATGCACTTGACTCTCACTTTTTAGTAATAGTATACAAAGAAGCTTTTGTATATAAAAACATTGAGAAAATTACCTTGATGCTCGTGAAGTTTAGTAATTTTTTTATTTTGTCTCAATTCTTTTAAAAATTATATTTTATATTTTACAATTTATAAGTTCATAAGACTTTACAAAGCTAAAAAAAACAAAAAAGGTTGATAGTCAAAATAAAATGGTAGTTTGATACAATTTCCAGTACGTGTTAAAGCATACTCTACTCAGAAATTTGCTCTTTCTTCTTTGCTTGAACTATCCCAACATATGCATATTTCACTTATGAACTAAGAGCTTTGGTTGCCATGCTTCAGTAAACTTTGCAGGCTCAGCCATGGCTGTAAACAAAACTCTTTCTTTGACAGGCATGTTTTGTGCACATTTCGTAAATTGGCTCAGGGGGGTGTAGCTTCCAATACTATTTATATCTCACGAATTACGGTAGATTGTAATAGTTAAGTTTTTTTAAAAACAATTAATTTAATTCTCGAATTATTTTAGTACAATTTAGCTCTTTTGAGTTCAAATTAGCATTTAATTGCAAGTTTTCTTGGAAATAAAAGTTGGATTGAAAATAAGAGGTTCAAAGTGAAAATAATAGATAAAATAGATAGTAGATTCCAATTTCATACAAAAAAATTATTTTCATCCCCTATCTTTTCAGGTTTATAAATAATTGGTCTCTTTAATTATCCAAAATTTAATTTTGGTACAAAAGGATATATATTTTATTTTTCAGTCTTTTTTTATTAGAAGAAAGAGAGATAAAACGTTGAATTCTAACTTAGTAAAAGAAAACAATTGTTTATTCTAATTATCAAAAAGGTTAAAATCGGTGTCAATAGCTTCCATTTAATGAGAGTAATTTTACCTAGGAGTTTTTTTCCTTCTCCTTGCCCGAGAAGTCAAATCTAATCACGAAAATGTTTTTTTGTTCAGGTTTATTTTAATTTTTTGAGCTATTTTCTAGTTTTTTTGGGTCATAGATAAATTTATCAAAATGTTTATGGTGTTTTGGATAAAAAAGGATTAAAAAATAGGTTTTTAAACCAAAAAAATTAAAGCCATGTTTTTCCAGCAACCAAAAAAATAAATAATCCGTCCTCTACACTCTTTAAAAAATAAATAAAAATAAAACAAATAATTTTAAAAATTAAAAAAATAAAAACAAACCCAGACGAGTGAGCTTGAAGACCCTCATGCCTGAGCTATTTTTTAAAATGAACGGGCACATGCACCTTAACTTGCGTCATGAGTTTACCTTGTTGACTCGAATTTATCGTATTGTTTTTTTATTAAGTAAATGTTATTTTTTTTACCAATTTTATACTTCATCGTTAAATTAATTTAGAATTGAACTTTTCAACCCACAAATTTAACTTTTCAACCCATGTTAACCTAAACGGATCAAATGATTTTTCATTTCATAGTTAAAATCTATTTTTAAAAAAAGACACATAATCAGTACCTAAATATCTTCTTTTGCTCTTTAAATTTTTTTTACTTCCAACCTACAATATAGTGCGAGTGATTATTCCAACCCTACAACATAGCAAGGGTGGTGGAGCCGGTGATTTCTTACAAAAACAAAATGCTCTCTCAACGTTTGGATATATTATTTTTAGCTGTCTCCACTAGGTCTGCCACCAAAATTCTGCCTGGTAAAAAAAAACAAAAAACAATGAGAAACAAACAGAAAATTATCTAATCACAGCTTTTGATGTTCATATGAAGGAGAAAAGAAACACCGCATTAATCATTCCCACGAGAAAGCAAACATCGCCAGAATAATCTCTGGAATAGAATGGGTGGTGATTGCTTGCAGTCTTACAACAACGATATTGGCAACCATCCGAAGCTGGTGGGTTTGTCCAAGTTTGAAAATGTTTTTTTATTTAAAAATATATTAAAACAATATTTTTTTTTAAAAAAATTATTTTTTGACTTCAAACATCAAACCATCAAACCAAACCGATTACTAAAAATAATTTAATTTGAAGTAAAGAAAAAAATAAAAATATTTTATTATTTTTTAAATGAAAGTGTTAGAGAAAAGCCAACTGAGAGAATTGGGCGTGAATTATGATAGAAAACTTATAAACAAACTACAAAATAGCATTGAATAAAAAAATGTAAATATGATCATTCTACATCTTGCAGCAAATAATGCTATTACAAATCCAAAGTTGGCAGCATAATTGGTGGAAATAGGAACAGAAAAATTCAATCGCAAGATCACTTATTAAAATGGAATTACACATGCATTTTCTTTTTCCATCAGCTTATCAAAAAGAGAAAGAGAGAGAGAGAGAGAGAAGGAATCTCAGACGAATTGATCCAGAAGAAATACACTACAATTACAATTTTTTTCCCAACAAATGAAGGATACATACCTACAAATTTCGTTGAAGATGATAATCCAATGAATTGGAATCAAGCGTTGTTGACCCTAAAATGACATGCTGAACTGCCAAAAATGGCACAAAATCAAGAGCATGATGACATAAGGACTGGTCAAAGATGTTCTATATATTCAACATAAAAAAGCATGGCTTACGTTCAATTTAAGATTAATAAGAAACAAAAAATTTCACCTTTCCCCCTTCTTTCCCTTTCCACACAACGTAAATTCCAAAACTCATGGGTAAGGATCACAAGCCAACTTTCAAAGAATATCCATTCCCATTCTATGCCTTACACTGCTAGAGTTAACATAACTATTTAACAGACTGAATTAGAAATTGAAGGTTTGTTAAGATTTGCAATGTTGTGGATAATTATAAAGAAACAAAGAGGAAGTTGCACTCTTTTGATCATTTGTGATTCCTACAAAACCATTGAGGATGTCCTAACAGCAAGTCGCAAGAAGAAAACATTTATTTTCTTTGTTTTTTTCCCCCCTATATCACACATAAAGGTAAAGCCCGTGTTTAAGATTCCATACTAGAATTTGAAAATATATTAGACATCCCAGAAATAGCCCAGTGCACCAAATTAACAAAAGTTATGATATTCACCCCAAAAGTCATTAGGCAAGTTATGGTGAAGAAAATTTCGCTGTATGGACACTAAAAACATTCTTTTGCTTGATGTACTTTGAGGAACTCCTTTTTTATCATCCACAGACCTAAAACTCATCTTTTGCTTGTAATTAAATGTCACCCAAAAAGAAATACTTTGAGGAAAGTACCTTTTTCTAAAGCCTCTTCACAATTTCTTCATTTACACGGTCATAATAAGTCATTCTCCGGATGCAATTTTTAGCTTCTTCAAATTTATGGCCTTGGAATGCACTTGCAAAGGAATTAGACCAGTTTTGTAATTTCTCTTGCATCTGCATAAACAATTTGAAATTGTAAATATAACATAAACAAGATATAGACATACTTTGGAAAATTACAGAAAAATGAAGCCAGTCAGCCTGTGTCTCAGCATATGAGGCCCAATATAGCAATCTAAAAGAACTATTTTGAATTTACAACGAAACTCATCACCATGTTCCAAATTCTCATAAAATTTTCCAAAGAAGTCATACCGAAGACTGGATCTCCTTTAAAGCCTGATAGTCAGGTGCCTCTTCAACTGCTTCCCTGATTTCCATAATCTGCAGTGTCAGAAATTAGAGTAATAAAAGATCCAAGTTCAAAAACATAGATCATCTGCTTAGGAGCTTGCATGCAGTAATCTACCCAAGAAATCTATGCCAGGAATGAAATACAGAACAAAAACAAGAAGCTCTTATAAATTACCTCAGCTAGCAGCTCTGGTTCTGACACTGTTTCTTCTTCATTAACATTTACACCTTCAAGTTTCAGCTGTAAAAAAGAAAGTATATAATTATATGAATGTTTAGGAACAGGAGAATTTATACAATGAAATACATGAGGGAGGAAAAACAGGCATTCTTGGATTGCGTAAGAAGAAATATTACCCTGAAATACTTAGAATCACATTGTCCAAAAACTTGATGACACCAAACTATTAACAAATTTTAAACATGTCCATATTATTTTTCTTGTGTATTAGCATGATTGTTTAGCATATGCATCCTCTGGCCCCATGCCTTCTGTTATCCATCAACTATTTTATACCAAAACAACCAAAAAGATCTAAACACATCTAATTAACAACGCCCTTGATTTTTCTTATGCTAGTCAATTGATCAAATGCACCATGAACTACTGTATCATAAACTCTACAAAAAGTTATAACTCCAAGCATAATAATTTAAGCACTCCAAGTGGTACAAATAAGGACTTATCAAAAAGGTTCTTAAATATTCAACTGACATAAATCAATGAGAAAATCGGCATTCTTAGTTGAAACCTGGAAACCCCTTATACTGTTATTACCAAAAAGGCCATAAATGCCGGTAAAATAGCACAAATAAAAATGCTTCAATTTATGCCGGGATGATATCTAAATGCTTACAATGTATATTGCCCTTGACAAGGCATTGTTCAGCGTCCGGTAAGCATCTATCACCCTAG
>Ga0307510_10010486_pt1 | contig 11008 bp, 5 predicted proteins | sample 12_EM_MG_FD_207224 | JGI IMG/M metagenome (GOLD analysis project Ga0307510, IMG submission 207224) | Populus trichocarpa ectomycorrhiza microbial communities from riparian zone in the Pacific Northwest, United States - 12_EM | ecosystem: Host-associated > Plants > Roots > Unclassified | place... | reverse complement strand
TCTCCCTCCCACAAACACACTCACACTAAAAATAATAATAATAAAAAAAGCACAATAAAGTTTCTCCAGTTTTCTAAAAATTAGGGGTGAACAAAAAATTTGAAAAATAAATTAAATAAAAAAAACCAGAAAAAAACAAAAAAAAACCGAACCGTGAATAAAAACCAATTAAACTGATTATAATTTTCAAAAAACTGACCGGTTCGGTTTTGGTTTTATAAGTCTGAAACCGAAAAAACTAAACTAAACAGAATCCAAACCGAAAAAATCGAGTCAAACCGAGCCAAACCAAAAAACCGAGCCAAACCGAAAAAACCGAGCCAAACTGGAAAAAAACCGAGCCAAATTGAAAAACCGAGCCAAACCGGTTTTAACAAGATTTTGTTCTAAAAAACCGAACCAAACCGAATTGAAATCGGTCGGTTTGAACCGGTTTCGATTTTTTTTAAATCGATTTAGTTATTTTTTTTAATAAAAACTAAACCAAATAAAAAATAATCACCACTACCAGAAACAATCAAAATTCGTGACGAAAGAGAATCAACATAGTTAACCCTTCTCTCCCATCCTCCATGGAAGTAGCACCGTGACCCTCAAGCCAAAATAGCCCAAAATAATTAACTCTCCTCTACACCAGCGGTTTACTCTCCCCAAAAAAAAAAAAAAAATTGAAAAAAATGGAATCAACATAATTAACCCTTCTCTCCTAGAAAGGGCTCTAGACTTTTTCTTTTGGGTCCAACGTTGATGATAATTAACTCTCACTACAAGCCACACTAGAAGAGGCTAGATCTTCATTCTCACAGCTGCAAGAGCAACAACATAGCACCGTGACTTCTTCTTCTCTAGTAATAGCATTCCAGTCGTTCTTCCTCAACTGTTCGCGGTTTCCATTGAAGCATCACAGTCTAGAAGAGCGGCTTTGCACCAGCATAGTACCGTGAACCCCATCAAGCTGCAGCAGCGACCTTCTCTTCTGCACACGGCAGCTTTAGCAAGAAGAGTTTCTTCTCAGTCATGGTGGTTTACCGAGAGCATTCTTTAAGGATTGTCTTCAGCCCTCATCTCATCTTCAACTGTTCCAGCAGCAGAGAAGGATCTTCCAATAGCAGCCATGACAGCTCCTCCTTCTAGCGATGTTACCTTCTCTACACCTCCAGCAGAATCCCACCATTGCTAAGCAAAGAATTAGCTTCAGTCGAGCAGAAGCTCCCATCGCCAGCATGGGGTCAGTTTCAGTCCAGCAGAAATTTCCATCACTAGCAGATGGTTGCATCTCTTCTCCGTCCAGTAGCAACTGTAAGATCTTCATCTTCTCAGTCCGAAACAACCTCCATTAGCTTCAGCCACCAGCTCCTCAACATCACAGCAACCCCTGCCAGCAGCAGATCCAACAACGCCAACACCAGCACCTTGTTGGAAACAAATAGCAGAAACAAAGAAGAAGAAGATTGAAACTGAAAAGTGGTAGAGCTGCAGCTCACCAGAGACGATTTTATTATACTTTTATTCTACTTTCATAAACAGAGGAGAGAGGACCTATATAACAAGAGCTGAATTAATAAAATCTAGGAAAACTTAGACTTCCACTATCTAGAAAAAACCAAGATAACAAGAGCCATAAAAGCTGATAATAAAAGACATTAAAAATAAAAAATTATATTTAATACTTTCTTTTAATTTGTAATCTTTAAAAACTCTTGAATTGCTGAAACTTCTCAACTAGAACAACTTTATTGAAGATGTTTGCAGGTAGATCATATATGTTAATAAACTCCAATTGTTTCTCTTCTTGTTTACCATATCTTTAATGTAATGATGTCTTAATTCTATATGTTTTGATCTTACATGAAAAATTGATTTCTCGATCAAGGATATTTTGTTGCAAATCAAAAAGGATTCTTTTCATCCACATTGATTGACAAACGACTTCATTTGCTGCAATATATTTTGCCTCTGCAAAAGATAAAGCTATAGAGCTTTGCTTCCTTGAACACTAAGAAATTGTATTTGTTCCAAGACAAAACACGTAACCAGATGTACTTTTTCTATCATTATAGCTTCATGCCCAATCACTGTCAGTATAGACAATCAACCTGTTTTCATCTTGTTTTCTATACAAGAGTCCATGATTCTTGGTTCTTTAAAGATATCGCAAGATCCTCTTTATTGCTGCAAAATGAAGTTTGCTAGGATTCTCTATAAATCTAGAGATAATGCTAACAGAAAAAAGTATATCAAGTCTTGAATTTGTGAGGTAGATTAAGGATCCAACAAGGCTTTTAAAATACTTTGAATTTATCTTAGCCGCACCATCATTCTGTTGTAATTTCTTATTTGCTATCATTGGAGATGTTACTAGCTTACATTCTGACATGTTAAACTTCTTTAAGAGATCTATAACATACTTTTCTTGTGAAATAAAGATTTTTCTTATAGATTGCTTCACTTAAATGCCAAGCAAAAATCTCATCAACCCAAGATTTGTCATTTCAAATTCTCTCATCATAGTATCCTTGAAATCTGCAACCATATCTTTACTTGTTCCTGCATAAATCAGATCATCAACATAAAGACAAACCATTAGAAAATCTTCTCTCTTCTTCTTTACATAAAGTGATGGTTCGGATTGACTTCTTCCAAATCCATTCTGATGAAAATAGAGATTAATTTTATGGTTCCATGCTTTTGGAGCTTGTTTTAATCCATAAAGGGTTTTATAAAGTCTGTAGACTTTATCTTCTTGTCCTTTTAATTCATATCCTAGAGGCTGCTGGACATAGACTTCTTCTTGCAATTCGCCATTAAGAAATGCTGACTTAGCATCAAGCTGAAAAACCTGCAATTGAAGTTGTGTAGATAATTCAAGAACTATTTTGATAGTTTCCATTCTTGTAATAGGTGCAAAGGTTCTGAAAAATCAACTTCAGGTTGCTGAGAGTAGCCTTTAGCAACAATTCTAACCTTATGCTTCTGAATGTTGTCATATTCATTGTATTTGATCTTGAACACTCATTTTAATCCCACTACCTTCTTTTCTTTTGAAAGATCAATTAACTTCCACATTTGATTCTTTTCGATACTTATCATCTCCTTTTCATAGCTTTCCTTCATTCTTCCTTTCTTACTGCTTCTTCAAAATTCTGAGGTTCTCCTGAAAAGAAGGCAACATGAAATGAATTGTAAATGTCAGTTAAAGAATGAACTCTCCTTGGAGGAGATTCTGAGACTAATTCATCAATAGAACTTGATGAGCTTCCTTCAAACTGTAAAATTAAACTAGTTCTAACTTGAGAATTGGAAACATCAAGCTGTTTTGAAGCTTGAAATAACTTTAGTATTGCTGATTCTAGATTGACTGAATCTTCCTATTTCCAAGCAGGAGATTCATCAAAAATAACATCTCTGGACAGAAGTAGCTGATCCTTTTTAGGATTGAAAAGTCGAAAGCCTTTTGATTCATCACTATAGCCAATGAAGATAAGTTTCTCCTCTTTCTCATCAAACTTGCCTCTGTTTTGGGAAGGAATAAGAGCATAAACAATACTGTCAAATACTTTAAGATGACTAACATCAACTTTTTATTTATACCATACTTCAAATGTAGTTTGATTTCTAACTGCCTTTGTTGGAGATCTATTGAGAATATAAGCTGCAGTGTTGACAACTTCTTCTTAAAATTTATTAGGAAGTCATTTCCCCTTTAACATGCTTCTTGCCATTTCTTCAATAGTTATATTCTTTCTCTCTACAACTCTATTCCGCTAAGGAGTATGTCGGATTGTAAGTTGCCTTTGAATGCCATGCTCTTTGCAATAATCAAGAAAAGGCTTGTAAATAAACTCTTCTCCACAGTCTATTATTCTATTATTAGGGTCTTCATTCGGTACCCACTTTGCTTTTCTACAAGAGCTTTGAATTACAGAAAGACAGAGAAGGCTTCTGATTTTTATCAAGAAAATAAATCCTAATCATTCTCAAGTAATCATCAACAAAAAGTAAAGAATATCTCTTGTTACTCATAGATGAAGTTTGAGTAGGACCACAAATGTCTGCATGAACTAATTCCAGTGGTGCTTTAGCTCTCCAGACAGTCTTTGGAAAGGGAAAACAATGTATTTTTCCATACACATATCTTTCATAAATCCCAACTTGGTTCTGGATTGAAGGCAAACCAAAAACCGACCTCTTCTTCTTTAATAGCTGCAAGCCATTGTAATTCAGATGCCCATATCTTAAATACAAAGTTGAGAATCATTAAGATGTTCACTTCTCATAGTAACATTATGAAGGGATTTCATGTTAAAAGGAAAGATATTATTAGAACTCATCTGGACTATAGCTATTCTCTTATTTGTCTTCTTATTATAGATCTCACATTGTGCATCGTTAAAAACCAGTTTATAACCTCTTCTCATCATTTTTCCCACATTTAATAGATTCTGACCAATGCTAGGAGAGTAAAACATATCATGAATGCATTTTTTATTACCTTCATTTGAGTGGATTGCAATATCACATCATCCTTTAATCTCCACCCTTTTGTTGTCACCAAGTTCAACATGAGAAGAAAACTCTTCATCAAGAGTTTCAAAGTTTGAGCGATCATCAGTGATATGATGACTACAACCACTATCAAGATATTAGATTTCTTATCCTTTGTGTTCTGCATTCATACAGGAATAGAACAACTGATCTTCTTCCTTTGAAAATTTTGTTATATTGTTCTCTCCACTGCCATCTACCTTATCTTCGTGCCAGCAATTTTTGTCAGAATGAGTGGAATTTTTCCGTGTGGTACACTTGAAGAGACAATCTCGAGTTCCATGACCAGTCCTCTCTTGCAGATAGAGCAATATGAATTGTTGCCTATTCTTGGTTGAAAATTTGCTCTTCTTCTTCCTCTGCTTCTACCTTTACCTTTGTTGCGATTCTAACTCTCACTTGTTGTTCTATATGTGTCTTTTCTGAAAAAAGATCTTCCTCCTTTCTGATCTTGATGAAAACTTGTTCCCCTACTGTTAGAAAAATTAGCTTTGATAAAAAAAGCCTGCTCCATTGGTTGCTTGCTATACTGGTTTACTCTTTGTTCATGCACCTCAAGAGATTCCATTAATTCATGAATTGAAAGTCTTGACAGATCTCTTGTTTCTTCAATAATAACTATATGTTCAAATTTTTATGGTAAACTTCTTAGTATCTTCTCTGCAACTCTTTTATCAGAAATATTGTCTCCACAACTTTTGATTTGATTGATGATTTTAGTAGTTCTAGAAGAGAAATCTTTAACCAACTTATTATCTTTCATTGTAAGATTTTCAAATTCTCTTCATGGATTCTGTAGCCGAATGGAGATGGCTTTCTGAGAGCTCTGGAATTCATTTCTCAATATCTCCCATGCTTCTCGTGTCTTCCTAATAGAGAAAATTATGGGATAAATTGATTTACTTACTCCCTGCTGAATAATTCTTACAGCAGTTGCATTTCTTTATATATTCTGCTTGTATTCCTTTGCATCCTCTTCTTACCAGAATGTAAAAGATCTTGTCTGGGGTGTTTATGCAAACCTTTCATCAACTAATGTCCACAAGTTTTGTGAAATAAAGATAGTCTCCATCTAAGAACTCTAGTATGCGTAATGTTCTCCATCGAAGATGGGAATCTGCTTAACTTTATAAGAGAAAGTAGAAATACTAGAAGAAGAAGCCATATAGAAGAAATTAACCTTGCTCTGATGTCAAATCTGTTGGAAAACAAATAGCAGAAACAGAGAAGAAGATTGAAACTGATAATTGGTAGAGATGCAGCTCAATACCAGAGACGATTTTATTATACTTTTGTTCTGCTTTCTTACTTTCATAAACAAAGGAGAGATGACTTATATAACAAAAGCTGAATTAATAAAATCTAGGAACACTTGGACTTTTACAATCTAGGAAAAACCAAGAAAACAAGAGCCATAAAAGCTAACGATAAAAGACATTGAGAATTACAAATTACATTTAACACACCTCCTCCGCATCAGTGACAGTCCAGCAGCTGCACCTATAGCTCCTCACCTTTTCATCATCACTGCAGGTAAAAGGTTTCCTTCTCATTAACGGTTGTCAGTCAAAAAAAATTATGACGTTTTGGTTTTGATATTATAGAGCTTGCATTTCCCATTGTATCTTGTGTCGTATTAGTTTAAAATTGTTGTTGTTGTACCCCATGCTAGCTCTTCGTTTGATAAAAGGACAGTGGTGCACAGGTAGGGTTTTTTTCTTTGTGATGAAAGGCAACATTTCCTTATTTCAAAATGATAGAGGTGTTTTGGAATGGATGGTTTCTTTTACTTGTTGGAGAAACGAGAGCTAGTTTTATTACCTAGTTGGGTTTGAGTCTAGAGGGCAACAAATTTCCCTGTATGGTTTGGTTTTGTGAGGCTTTGCTACTGAAACAGTAAATACTTGATCCTTATAATGTTTCCTCGTAGTGGGCGTTTCTGCACTTGTTCGAGGGAGTGGAAGAACATGGCTTCATGCTTTATATTCCTTTGAACCTACACGGATTTTAGGCATGGCACTGATCATTACCTTGTTGCAATATTCCATTTTTAACTTAATATTACAGAGAAAACTAAAACTCCTACTAATACTATTGTGCAGGGAGAGAGAATTCATTATGGATGGTAACAGCAACAGTCCAGCCACAACAATGCATTGCACACTTGCCTAGGTCCTTGGTCTTTGGACAACATTGAAAGAGCTGCTACTTATTAGGTGGAATTGGACGTGTTTTTAGGTCTGGATAGTTGATTTGAGAGTTTTGGTTCCTCATCACTCTTACTTCTTCTCTTGAAGTATTCAGTTGTGGATTTAGTTTTTAGACTCCTTTCAGTTGCCCTCTACTTTCTTTTCTATCATTTTCATGTCCTGTTTTATTGTTTTTTTTAATTAGACGTAGTATTATTGTTCTTGAGTTTGGTAATACTGTCATGCTTCAATGTCATTTCTTTGGATTAAAGGGTGTGGATGGGTTCATTTATAATTTTTATTGGTTTTCTTTCATGCCTCTCTTTTAGGTCTTCTTACTTCTTCTTTTTTGTTAGAGATTATCATCATCATCATTATCAATAAATTTGAAAAACAATATTATTATTTTTGAAGAAAAACCATAAATTTGATTTGAATGATTAAAAATTATAAGAACTTGGATCAGACAAGTTTAATATTATTATTTTTATTATAAATATTTTTATTTTTTTATTATTAGGGGAGCCAAACCCTAAAAACTTGGGTCTGGCTTGTCTCGCGAGCCAGGGTTTGTAGACTCGCTCGCATAGGTCTGTCATCACACATGGTTGCAAGACCCAAGCAAACATATCTTCATTATTATAAACAAATCATCACAAAAATCTAATTTAACATTTTAGATCTAAAAATTCAAATCATATCTTCCCATTGATATAGTTCGTGTTTTATGTTTATGAATTTGTTATTCCTTCAATAGAAATTCTATCTTCTATTATTAGTATGATTATTATTGTAGTGGTTGTTGTTGTTGTTGTTGTTGTTAGTATTATTATTATTATTAGTGTTGTTGTTGTTCTTCTTCTTATTATTATTATTATTCAAGTAAACTTGGGTTAGGCATGTTTGCTAGACCCAAGTAATGTGGGTCAAAATATTATTTATAAACGAAGTATAAATAATTTATAAACAACAAACCATCACAAAAATCTAATTTAACGTTTTAGATCTAAAAATTAAAATCATATTTTTCCATTGAAATAATTCATTTTTTATGTTTATGAATTTTTTATTCTTTCAATATAAATTCTATTTTATGGTTGTTATCGATATAGTTTTTATTCAAAAGTATTTTTTATTTAAAATAATTTATTTTTATTTTTATTTTTAATATTAATACATTAAAAAAATTGAAAATATACAAAAAAAAAATTTAAAGCAAAGAAAAATAAAAAAAAATTTCAAAAATATTTTTGAAATACAATAACAAACATGTTATAGTATTCATGTTTTTTTCTTATAAATCTATAATTAATAAAAATAATTTATAAACTATCATAATTAACAAATTCAAGGAAATAACATAACTTGATGTTGCAACCAAGTTGTGCTACTCCTACTTCGATTGAAGCCTTATGACCCAAGTGTCTTGGGTCTGGCTTGGTCGCCAGACCCGAGGCTCTTGCTTGGATGTTGCATGGCAGCTAAACCCAAGTATAGATACTTGTGTCTGGCTTGACCGCTAGACACAAGTTTTTTGGGTCTAGTATGACCGTCAGACTCAAGTGTAGACACTTGGATCTAACTTGAGGGTCAGACCTAAATTTCTTTTAAAAATATCTCTTAAAATGTAAAATATTTTTTTATATTTTAAAAATAAATTATTATTGATCCGGGTGCAAATTAACTAGTAAATGTCTAAACCTTAAGAAAGTTATGTATCCTTTCACTTTGTTTTAATTAATCATGAAAAATGAACTTATTCTTGGAAGAGCTTCAACTACCTGCGAGGAACAAATTACCCAAGGAGCACGCATCAATGTCACTAGCTTTATTGTATCTAAAAACTAAAATGGTCTGCCAGAGGGGGTCCAGCTTGCAGGTGTGGTTTCGGTATAAGCTACTTAAATTTTTTATTATTATTATTTTAATTATTTTAATATAATAATATCAAAAACAAATTTTAAAAAATATCTAAAATCAATATTACTCAATAAAAACAATATCCGTATGAGTTCATTGCGGTGGAAATTAAAGAAGTAGCTCCAACTGTTTTGGATAGAGATACAAAATTGCATTTTTTTAATAAGTTAAATTAATTAGTTTTTGAGTTTATTTTTCTAATGGTTAGGAGTTTATGTCCTTTTAGAGTCACTAAAATTTATATAATTATTAACTTCAGGATTTATAAAATTAGTCGAGGTAAACACAACCGGCTCGAAGACCACATTAATTAATAAATAAATAATTGCATTTCCTGGTTGGGTTACTAATCTTTTAACGTAACTCTCCATAAATCCTGATCCACTACCATGGTCTTAGAATATAGGACAAAGTAAGAAAGTGAGCTTTGTCTTTGAGTTTGACAACAATTTTGAGATTGTAATTGTTTTATTGTGGTTGTTTCTGATAGAAGTTTCACAGAGAAGGAGGAAAAGCTCAAGCACACTGTTCCATTTACTTTCAAGTGTTATATAATACACGTACACGTCTGTTATAGAGATAACAGAAGATAAGATCATATCCTGTACAACTCATAGATACACTTAGATTTGTATTTGAACTATTCAAATTAACTAACAATATGGGAGAGTAGTTGTCATCATCTGATATGCCCCCTCAAGATAGGCCACGACAAGAGAGGCCAATCTTGGTTTTGAGAGTTTGAAACTTGGAGCGGGGCAGCGATTTTGTAAGTGCATCAGCAAGTTGATCATTGGAAGAAACATGAGCCACACGTAGAGAACCTGTCTGGACCTGATCCCGAATAAAATGAAAGTCTATGGCAACATGTTTCATTCTTGAGTGGAACACTGGATTAGAACACAACTGAGTAGCTCTAATATTGTCGCAATAGATTGTAGGAGCCTGATGTAAATTAATTCCAAGATCTGTCAAGAGTAAACACAACCATTTTATTTCAGCAGCGGTAGCTGCAACAGATCGATACTCAGCTTCTGTTGACGAACGTGCAACAATCTTTTATTTCTTTGAGTTCTAAGAGATAGGATTGCGACCTAAGTACACGATATATGCACTGGTTGAGGAGTAGTCATCTTTGTCGCCAGCCCAGTCTGCATCAGAGAAGGCATGAAGAGAGATTGACGAATTACAATGAATGATAATCCCTTCATCTAATGTACCACATAAATAGCGCAAGATGCACTTGACAAGAGCCTAGTGCTCAGTTGATGGTTGATGCATATATTGTGATAACTTGTTGATGGCGTAAGTGATGTCGGGACGTGTCATGGACAAGTATTGCAGACTTCCAATGATTGTGCGGTATTCTGTAGGATCAGAGAGAGTGGGTCCGGAGTATAAACTAACAGGAGGATTGGTAGGCAGTGGGGTGGAAACAGGTTTAGCACCTGTCATATTGGTGCGAGCAAGAAGATCCTGAATATACCGACGCTGAGATAGTAGAATTCCATGTCTATGAGGAACCACTTCAATGCCAAGAAAATATATGAGAGACCCGAGATCTTTGAGAGAAAATTGTTGAGCAAGCCGAGTTATGAACTGATCAACAAGAGCAGGTTGATTTCCGGTGAGAATGATATCATCCACGTAAACTAAAAGGTAAAGATTGGTGGTGTGTTGAGGACAAAGAGTGAATTATCTGCATGTGAATTCTGAAACCCTACAGCCATGAGGAATTGGCGCAGCTCATGGTACCACGCCCTTGGTGCCTGCTTAAGGCCATAGATGGCTTTACGAAGCTTGCAAATAAATGTTGGATGATCAGAATCAATGAAACCCGGAGGCTGGGACATATAAACATCTTCCGATAAATGACCTTGTAAAAAAGCATTATTGACATCGAGTTGGCGAAGAGACCACCCACGACTGACAGCAATGCTAAGGACAAGTTTCACAGTGGCAGGTTTAACGACTGGACTGAATGTTTCATGGTAGTCAACACCAGGTCTTTGATGGAAGCCTTTGGCCACGAGTCGAGCTTTAAACCTGTCAATGGAGCCATCAGAATGTCATTTAATATGAAAAATCCATTTACAACGAACAATGTTAGAGGCAGAAGCGGGTGGAACAAGTTTCCATGTCCCATTGCTGACCAAGGCATCATACTCTTCGGACATGGCCTTACACCAATGAGGATTTTTGAGAGCTTGGGTCACAGTTGTAGGTTTTGTGACAGAGGTGGAGGTAAAGTGGGTGTGAAGGTTAAGCTTTCTCTGTGGTTTGTGGATGTTGTTTTGAGAGCGGGTAGTCATGCGATGGGGTATAGTAGGTTGGAAAGTTTGGTTAACAGATGT
>Ga0307510_10010485_pt1 | contig 11008 bp, 6 predicted proteins | sample 12_EM_MG_FD_207224 | JGI IMG/M metagenome (GOLD analysis project Ga0307510, IMG submission 207224) | Populus trichocarpa ectomycorrhiza microbial communities from riparian zone in the Pacific Northwest, United States - 12_EM | ecosystem: Host-associated > Plants > Roots > Unclassified | place... | reverse complement strand
CTCCCCCAGGGAATCCGATTTTCCATCACGTTACTTCAGCTCCGCTCCCCTTCCGAATTTCGAAACCTACAGAGTGATACTACATGACCAACCTCAGATCACACAAGATCACAGGCCACTCTTTGCCTATCTGCAGCATCGCTTCCGCTCGCCGGTCTTGGTAAGTTAATAATAGCAATTGTGCACCTTCCTTTCCCCCTTATCTCTACCAATAACATCGCCCGTAACCCCCTCCATCAGCCCAACCACCGGACATGCACACAACTTGGATTACCCCACAATTCGTCCTACCTGATTGCCAAGTATTAACACCAATTGGCCCTTGCGGCGGGGGGGTCAAGTTGCACTTCGTGCCTGAAATCGCCCTTACGAATAGACCCCCCCTCCTCACTCAGGAATATAAGTGGTCGAATGAATGCTTGACAAGCTGACGCGTGCCCATAGATATGGCCGAAGACCCGACTTTGTGGATTCTCGGGGGGTTCCGCCCAGCTTTCCCCTAACATTCACGAGATAGATAAATAAACCACCGCAGGGTAGAAGAACGTTCAACCTCTCGACAACGTTATCGTCGTCGTCGTCATCATCGACACGATTTGAGTCAACCCCTCTGCTGTTGGTGGGTAGTTATCTTGGTATCCAAGGGGGTGTCCACGGTGAGCTTGCTTTTGCTGACTTACTTTTTTTCTGTCATTTCGTGTGTTGCGCTGGATCGTTGCGTTATCTATGTATGCTCGAGTACTTCAGGTACACAACTAAATGCCCAAGACTACCGGATAATTACCGTGCAGTATAGCAAGAAGTGAATTATATAGCCCTGGGGTAGGTCTATCTATTGAGTGACCGGGTTTCGGTTGAAGCAAGGCCCCTATGGGCCTTTGATGCGAAGATCGCAGGCCACGGTGTTATCACACAGCATTCAACACTTCCCCGCGTGATAGGCTCTGCAGCGGGGTTTATCGGCCTTTCGATTCATTTGCGTAGGGGTAAGCTTTTGTGGTTGATTAAAAATGCTCAGAAAGGCCCGACTAACGATAGCGAGATAGATAACTGGCCACCTCGCGTCTCGCGTGGGGTGTGCCAGCGGACGGCCAGCGCGATTTCGCTATTTACAGACAATAAAAATAATAAAAAATTGCGCCAATAACTACGGCTGGAGATCGCTACAGTTACTTCCTCCTCCTCCTGCCAGTGGCCAACTCAAAAATATCGATTCGCGGAATGGGTTCAAATTAGATCTGCAAGCGGTGACTTTGTGCTAGAGCCTTAGGCGTTGTACAAGTAGTCAGCCAGAAAATTTAGAATAGTAAGAGGTGTCGATCGGATTGGGTAAGGTAAGCAAGGCTGTGACACCTAACATTTCGAAACAAATTTTTCTTCTGGTCAACCACCGGTACCAACAAGGTGTCGACTGCTTTTAACTCACACCTGCGCTGGACCCACCACCCTTCTTGGTAGACTACCGGTAGGTGCCCTACTACGGTACGGGGGGCCTTCAAATGATGCCCCCAGATATTGATAAGCCACCCGCCGGCGGCAACTTCTGGAACAGCTTTAGACGACCTTCTGCACGTGGAAAATTTACGAACTTCCGAATCGAAACGTGGGTGGCCTTCCGGATGTGTGACTTCTTGGTAGCGAATCTGCCGCTATAACCTTCCATCTTTAACGAAGAGTGTAGGCATTGTTTTACCGGTACCGTACTTGTAGCTTTGTGCCAGCCAGGGTGCCTGAAGCACCGTAGATCTCGGCGCGCCGATAGTCGAATGAGAGGGAAATGTATATAAGTCATTAGTTTGGTTGAAGCTCGAATAGATATCACCAAGAGATCCTAGCCCTATGACTAAACAGGGAGGTTTCACAGATGATATCTGACCAGCCGTCTGAGGTCGACCCGGCCCGTAGGCGTCACTGGCTCCTTCCGTATCTCAGTGCTGAGGGCGATAACAATTCCTAGCAAATCTTCTTCGGGTTCGATCATCTGCGGGATGCAATCAGCATGGGATTTAAAGACTAAAATCGGTAATATAAACCCCCAGACCCAGCCAGTGTCTACCCGGTTCGGATGTAGGAAGCAAAACACACTTTCCCGGTACTCCCCGCCGCAGCAGCCCTTAGCAGGGAGCTTCCACTCTACCGTACCGTAGTTCTCCTTCGGCCGAAATGATACAAAAAAGGGGACGATACGGCACTCGTGCGAACGAATATAGCATAGAGGGCAGTTGGAGATGCTAGGAACGGGGACTAAACCTATCACTGAATTTTCTACCCAAGAATTCAATCATTGGTTCGTCACGGTAGGCGCTCAATAGGAATATTTCGGTGCATTGCCCCACTATTGGTAAGTCTCCGAAAGTTAAGTTAGCGATTCTCGAGACTGTAGAGAAAAGCCGAATAAGTCGGACGTCGCAATTGCTTCTTCAGGTCTAGCTGCTAGTTTGATTCGCACGCACAAGTACTCGTACAGTATCCGGAGCCGCAAGGCCCAAGCTAATGATTTGGGCAAGCGCAACTCATACGGTAGCTCTTTGGTCGCGCACGGCCCCTATCAACAGTGTTTTTTCCGAGACTGTTTGTCCGAGGCAAGAAGCACCCAAATATCGAGGACATAATTTTGTTTGCGGCACAGACACGCACGGACGATTACAGTAACTTTACATTTTTCTGTGTTCGCGTCCTTGCCTGGGACGGGTAAGTTTGAGCTACCGCGATACCTCCAGTCGCTCTCACATTAATTTATGATGGTAGGGAACTCCACCGGTGCAGTAAGATATATGAATTCGCCGGGCAGATCAGTGGAAGCGCCTTGTCTTAGTAGTCTTGCCTGGGGCTGAGAGGATAAATGGTGGTTCATGCGGACAGTCACACGAGTGACGGATTATGATGTATAAGATCGACTCACTAGCCCCTGGGTACCGTAGTTCATCCGGGGCTGGAACGAGGGAGGGGGGACCTCCGTTCCATCGAGTGCTTCATCAGGAGACTTTCGGGAAAAAAGTGGTATGATGGACTGTTTTAGGAATTCGCTTTCACGGTGAGGAGCTGTGGTACTAGGCTAGTATTATGCAAGTAGAGAATTAGCCTTCCCTCGGGGCGTTCACAGCCGGGTCGGGGGAAGTGGATGAATGAAGGGTAGGGGGAAAAGAAGAAGAACGAGAAGGATGAGAAAGTATGTGATCGCCCCGAAGTCCGGAGTTTTTATATTTCTGGGAACAAGTATTTTGCCGGGAATGGAATGGGTTTGTTTACGGGATTCAAGATTGAGCTTGCGTTTTCTCATGGGACGGGAGGTACTGTATTGCGTGAACAATGCGATGCTATACCGCACTGGTAACTCTGCATTGAAAGGGCAGACTGCGGAACGAGCATGTGAAACAGCTTTTATAGTTCCAACTAGACTGCGATTGTATTAGCATTACCGCACTTCATTTAAAGCGTCCATGGGGATCAATTTTATGGCTGTTTTGTAGTCGGGGAAGTGATTTCTTTTTTTTTCCTGCAAGGAAAGCCGCTGCTTTATCGTTGCTTAGCGGGCCTGAGATTGATGGCGGCGATCCCCGGTGGGAAACGGTTCTCTTCCTCTTTCTCCTCGAGTATTCCCCCCTCCCCACCGCGCTTGGCATCCTTGATTCCTCTTCCTGCTAGTACCGGTGTAGGAGCCGTCCGCAAAGCACAAGATAAGGGAATGTATTGGGTAAAACCAAAACCCCGCCCCTGGGTCTTGGGTTGGAGGAGGAGAGGGCGTTGATGGTTCGGAGGGGCCGGAAGGGGGAAAGTCTTGCGGTTACTTGTCTCTCTTACTTTCTTTTTCGGCTGGAGAGAGCAAAGCATCAATGCCAATCCACAGCTGGGGTGCAAGTTAAACCTAAACCGCGTTGCTCTGACGGAAAGCGACTTACCCTCAGCATTTATTCATAAAAATTTAATACCCTACGAGGACTAGCAGGCGTTTTCTTCTTCTTTTCTTTTTCCTCTTTGCAAACTAGCCCGAGTCTGGGAACCACACCACCCCTCCACGCCACGAGAGGTCAGAGGAGCACCCGAATATTGCAATGCAATTAATGTGTAAATAAGTTGGCTTAATTTCCACAATTGAACCTTGAGCTTCTTCCTCTCCGCAGATACAGTATCTAACCACCACCTCCAGCATCAGCATCGCCATCGTCACATCTTTTGCAGTACGAGTACACAAAGGCATTTCCCATTTCCTTTCCACTCTTTTGTTATAGCTTATTATACATAGCACAAGCCCACCATCGGCATTTTGAGAGTTTGTGTTGTGATGGTGGCATTAACTTAACTCGAACGGCTCTTACCTAGCGCGTTGGGCGAAGAAAAAAAAACAAAAAAAAACAAAAGAAAGCATACACAGTCCACAATATTTGCCCTTCCCAAGTTTCAAAAGGCGCGAAAGGTGTGTTCAGCTGTCCAGCTAAGGCACTTGATTTATTTATTTCTTTGGTGAGCTTGTTCATTTTTATTTTTATTTTTTCATTTTTTTGTGTATCCATTTTTCTTTTCTGGTAGGGCATTTTTCGTGGGCTGCGAGTTGGTTCAGTATTCGTATTGGTCATCCGTATGTGGTTTGGTCGGCGATCTCCCCGCCGCTTGTTCCCTTGTATGATACAGACCGAGAGAGAGAGAAGGAGAGTGGAAGGGAACTGTCGATAGGGACAGAGTTCGGAGAATTTCTTTAACCTCCTCTTCCTCTTCCTCCACTCGTTCCTCCTCCTTCCACTTCCACCTGTTTTCGTCATCCTGTTAGCGTCGCGGATAATGGTGAAGTGATAATTCTAGTTAATATTCTTCCCCTCCCTCTCTCTATCTCCCTTTCCATCCCATCTTCCCCCCTTCCTCATCTCTTCAGATTGCTTCACACATCTATCACCTCCTGCCGTACCGTGATATTGTACCACAAGTATCCCATTGCCAACAATCTGGGCTCGTTTATTTTTTGAAACCAGCCCCCGACTCTTGCTTGAACTCGTTGGTGGTTGAGGAGGATTAGCTCATTCAATCCGGAGGGCCCCCTCTGAAACGCTCTGCTTCTATCTCCTCTGATGTTCCAGCTCAGTTCAGTTTGCTTTTAATTCTATCTTCTGTTCCTGCTTGCTTGCTTGCCCGCTCCTGTGCCTGTGTTTGCCCTACTTCAATCGGAGGGCTATTGTTTCTATGGCCGGATAGAAAAGGGAGAAGACGAAGAAGGGAAAAAAAAAAGAAAACTCGAGCTAATATCTTTCGAAGGCGCCAGAGGCTTGTGGATTACGGCAATTCTACTGCCTTCGTCTAGCTTGACCCGACCGTTTCACAGCATTCGTTAACCTTGAAAAGTATCTCAGCCGCATCAAGCAAGCCTGCCTACCCATCTGCCCTACCGGTACCTACCTACCCACCTACAAGTATTAATTCCTATCTACTGCCTCCTTCCTGTCTTCATTCTTTCCATCTCTCTTATATATCTTTTCCGGAGTTTGTCTCCTACCTTATCCCTAATCTTATATCAAACTATACTCCCTCTCGAGGTTTCTTTCATTCTTCCTGGTGTTATTGGTAGGAGAGAAGAAAAAGAAGAAGAAAACACAGGGAGACAGACAAAAATACAGCAATGGCGCAAAGATCTGCTCGCGCGCGAGTAAAGCTCGATAAAATATCTTCGGGCTCGGCAGCCCCTGGAGAGAGTCATGCTCGAAAGGGTACTGCTAAGCCTGGTGCTGGCGGCCTTATGACCCCATCGGCGTCGAGTGTGTCCGGGAGTTCGAGGAATAGCCTACAATATCAGTCGCCAAAGATCAGAAAGTCGAGTTTGAGGCGCTTCTTCGACTCGAACAGCGAGAAGATTCGCGAGCGCTTGGCGGTCGGAGGAGGGACTGCGAAGAAGGACGTTGGGTTTGGGCTTGGATTTGGTTTGCCGGGGGGTGGCTTGGAGGAGAAGGTTTATGTCAAGCGGTGGGAAGGCGGGGGTCGGCGCGGTGAGGTTTGGGATGCTGGGATTAAAGGGAAAAAGGTATTCTACTACGTTTTGATTACGTTTTGTCTGCTTAATAATTGGGGTTTGAGCTAATACTGAGTGATTTGTTGTGATTAGGATTTGGAGCTGTGGTTTCCGGATGGTGATACACTGGTTTATTTGACGGATAAACCTGCGTCTATTAGAAATCCGCAGGGTCTATACAAACCTCCCCCTCCCCAACCGTCTTTTAGGATCAAGTCGTCAGTTCTCAGATCGACAGAGTCACCGTTTCTTATCGCGCAGCTGGAGGGGTACTTTCGGAACAGACCTGCGACGCCTCCAAGGACAGGGCTGTCCCCAGATGCAGAGGGCTCCTCACTAAGCATGGATTATGAGTACTCTGGGTCTGGCAAATCGAATGATGAAGAAGGAATTCTGCACCGACTCTACTTCCCCGCGCCGATGGGCGCGGATAAGACGGCTGTGCTCCGATACCACCTCACGACAAGGAATTTCTTTGCAATCTTGTTCGGTAAATCACTCGTGGGGATAACATTGGGGCAAACTTTGCTGGACCTTGTAGAGAGGACGGATTTGTATTTGTCCCCTCCAAACCCGTTGGCATATGATCTTGTAGACCGCGGAATACAGGAAGTTGAAGGTCCATACGGAAGTATATTAAATCCGCAAGCCGGGCACAGCTTTCATTTCCCTGGTCCTAAGGTTGGTAATGCACACACGCAAAAATTGATCATGGATTATTTGCAGAAGCGTGAGTTCGATGATGTGCGCAATTGGCCAGAGGGTGCTGCGGGGCTGTTGGTTTGGGCGGAGCGCGCGGGTGCATCTGGGGGATTTGGGTACGGGCTTGGTGGGGGCGATATTGGAATGGCGGGGATAGAGAGCATGTGGAGGGAAGGCTTCGTGCACTGTACGGGTATGCTGGCAAGGTTGGAAGGGGGTGGGGAATGGCGGGAGATATCACCTATCACCAAGGCTCTGATTGATAGAGCCTCCCTGGAGATTCAAGTTCGCGTTGCAACGGCCGATCAGAGGTTGTCGAATTTTAACTACACAGATATGTGGCCTACTACGTCTGCTGCGAGTCCACCTGCTCGGATAGCTTTCGACAAATTCCAAAAGTTCCTCGTGAAGCACTACCAGGCGCGCTTTGGCTCTTGGCCACCACAGACTCCTGATGGTCGGTTTACGCGTATGTTGTACGTCCAGCTATCGAGAGACTTTGCCGCTCTCTACGATTACCTTGTCGACCGGGATGTCTGCTGGTCTGGTCCTTCACTCATAACCTTCCTACCCCCAGGGAACAGCCGTCATAGCATTCAGCCCTCAAACAACATGAGCAGTACCCGAAAAATAGTAAAGCCCGGCTCGCCCCACTGGCGAGCGGACGATGATGACCTCCAAATGACGGATATCCTCCTAGGCTTTGACGACAGGCTCAACTATCCCCACATCCCTCATCCATTCCCGCTCGTCCCGCCAACAATGTCCCCACCGGCAAAACTAAAGCTAACCTCCAATGCCTCCTCTGCTGCGGGTCGCTTCTTCCAAGGCGCTGCTCGTCGCGGCTCTATCCCACCACACCTCCCGTCGAATTCAACCCCATTCATAAACAGTGCGACAGAAAAGGCCGCCGCGCTGTCACTTTCTGAATCCACGAATATAGAGTCCCTCCTCTCCGCGTCGACCTCCAATTCTCTTGTCGATGCTTTCGCGAAACATGAAAAGAGCTTACAGCCTACCGAAGTAGACCCTCATGACGCGCGCAAGGGTCGGTGGTTGTTGATATATGGCATCTTACAAACGCTAGCTACGGTATCTGTTGATGCCCCGGGGTTGCGGTGGACGGATAAAGTTGATTACTTCCTCTGCGCGAGGCTTCGCGGTACCCCACCATGGAAGGGCGGCACGGGAGCAGGCGTCGACGCGGTAGACTTTGGCGGCAATGCTTCAACCGACGAACGCAGTCATTTCAGGTCCCATTGCTGGACCGTGCCGAGAAGTTGGCGTGATGTGCCAGTGCCTCCTCCGCCCGGGACACCCGTTAGTAGCATCGCTTCCCCATTCCTGCCACCCTCACCGCCGCTACCGATGGGCGCCGCAGGACCACCCCGAGAACGCGAACGCGAGCGCGACGACGGGCGCGAAAGCGGGGACGATGGCGACGACGAAATGGGTGGGATGAGCGACGCGCAAGCTGAGGCTGGGAGGGTGGACAGGATCAAGAAGAAGGATTCTAAAAAGTCGTTCGTGGAGAATAAAGTGCGTTGGCAGGACGCATGGGGGACGGGTCATTAGTCTGCAGATGGGGGCTTTGTAGGATACGCACTTCATTTTCTTTTGTTCTAGGTGGGATGGGATGGGATGGGTTTGCTTCGTTCATTGCTTTACTTTTTCCTATATTTCCCATTTTTTATCTTTATCTTTTCTTTTCTTTTCTACTGATTGAATACTAGGCGTTTTCTTGTTTTCCTACTTTGGCCAGATTGGTATCATACCGTTTTCCTAACCCTAACTTCCTACTCAGAAAACTTGACGGACTTTATTCTCATTTTCTCTTGCCTTTTCTTATTCTGTAAACTCGGGCTTTGGTTTTTCGTATGTCTACCGTATTTATTTATTTCCACCCTAACCTATTCTCTACTCTTAGTTTATTAGCGCTCGGCTATACCTTGCGTCTCATCATGGGTATGACTGTTAGCTATCTCAGACCCCGACGTAGAATCGGGATATTTTCCATAGGGAAATTAAAAGAACTATTGTGCCATTTCCTGAAATCTCTTTGCACGACGCCGAGATTTAAAGCGCTAGTAGGGGAATACTTGTCGGTCGGCGAATTAATTTTTGCGCAGTTCATAAGTTACAGTAGATCCATCCCCGTTATCATGCACCTTGGCACCGCCGTGTATTCCACAAGAAGACTAGACCGATAGCTATTCTGCACAAGTATCAATAAAAAGGAAGCCGGAAAAGTACTAGCACGGTATGGACAACGTTCCGGAATTGAAGTCTCGGAAATTGTGAGCCCGGTTAAGTTGCGCCACGGGCAGCAGGAAGCTTCCCGGAAGAAGCTTAGATGATCGGACCCCGCGCTATGTACTGTAGTTGAGAATTCCCTAATTGTTTTGGAAAAGGGGGGTTGCAAACGGGGAGATCCTGAGCTCGTCCCCTATGAGACATTGGAAATAGAAAACAGGAATACTAGACCTTACCGGAGGGGGCAACTTCAACGATTTGGGGCTTGGTTCGACCATTGGAGCTTTTATGGCAGGGTGGATTGGTTGGGGTGGGTAGGCGGGGTTCAGCTAGGTCATGTAGAGTATCATATCTTGGACATCTATGCCTTTCGAGCCCTGTTGAAGCATCTTGAGCCCTGTTTAGTGTATACGCCAGGTTAGACTGGGCTTTGAGGGGTGGGCCAGGACTTAAATTACCAAGCGCAAGAACTTGAAAGTTTAGGATTTGGGTATCGGGCTTGTGGTGCTAAACAGGGGCGGATTTAGATTTGAAACTTTATAGTTTAGTCGTCGTTTGTGTCGGATGTAAAAACCTCTTATATAGGATATACCATAGAGTAAACTAGACAAGAATAGAACGAACGGGCTTGAAGATCAAGAGGCTGTGAGAGTGTTTTTCCGGCAAAGTCCAGACTCGAAAAGCTAATCTAATTTACAAGATAGAGTTTGGTCCAAATCCTGGCTCGCTAGATGCGATGAGAGGCAGAGTCTAGACTTGAGGAGTGATACCGATTTTGTCTTAAGTCCAGATCTGGACACCGAACAGGGGGCTTGGATGGTTAGGAAACAACCGTAGGTGAAAGTAGGGTTGAGGTATGGGCCTAAGTTAAGGTATAGTGCACAGGCATACGCAAAGAATTGGAAGGATAGAAGGGAAGCAATTGGTCTAAAAGGAAGGTTCTATAATAGGTTTACTTTGCCGGGGAGGGGGGGCAGGACTGCCAACCCTTCTTAACTGTTGACCTTTCCATAATATACTACAATATATCAGCAAGCTCGGAGTGAAACGAGCATTTTAGCTCTCATTCTTTTTCCTCCCTCCCTCGGCAATAGAATCTGCGTGATGGAGCCAGACTCACACTAGTTTACGGCGTAAATCCCTTATAAATAGCTCCCCTCTGCATTCAGGTTCAGAGACGGATGCTGCACCCCACGCATTTCTGGACTTGCTAGATCTAATTAATCTGGCGGAGAATTCTGGGGGATCTTATTTAGGTATCATAGCATCTCGTAGTTCTAGACGGCTAAAAAAGCACCGGAAGATGAAAGTGGATTGCATGACTGGGTCTTGGGCTTCGGTGGTTTACGCCGGATATATCGCGCTTCGATGAAAGCGTTGATTGTACGATAGGTGGTGACTTGTCTGTTCCCCCCTTTGGGAGGTGGAGTGTGGGAGATCCGGTTCTGTGTTGTATTGTGTGATCAGGATCACGGGGTGTCACTCGCTTGTCTTGGGTTGCTGCACCGGGTGGGTCCCGTGGGTAAGGGGGGAAGCTGTGGGCTCTCTTGATGGAAGGACAGCTCTTAAGATACATCATCCTATTCATTTTTTTCTTTTCACCTTTATTCCTTTTTCCGAAGTTAGTTACCTTTTAGTCTGAGGCTCTTTCAGATTTGTGGATGGCGGAATGGAGAGAAATATTATTTAGATTTGTCATAGTTTGGGTCTGGTACTGTACAGTGACTATTGTCCCCTGCTGTGTGCATCGGGTAATGCTTTTCCAGGTAAGTTTAGGAGGCATGAAGAGAGGCGTGCTTTGCGGATGGGGTACTGTACTGCATCATGCGATTGGGTGGTATGTTATTTGGGCGCTAGTGTGCGGTGTTGGTGGAGATTTGTAGGTGTGTGATGTGGATCCCACGTTTGCCTCAATCCTGGTTTATGTGGGGGGAGGGGGGGGTTATGACAAGAAATCACAAACCATCACTCGGACTGGGTTTTCTCCAGGGGAGAATATTATACCTCCTGCGAGTACCGTACTTTACACGGGCGCTGCAGGTATACTGTGGACGTGTGGGG
>Ga0307510_10010483_pt1 | contig 11010 bp, 11 predicted proteins | sample 12_EM_MG_FD_207224 | JGI IMG/M metagenome (GOLD analysis project Ga0307510, IMG submission 207224) | Populus trichocarpa ectomycorrhiza microbial communities from riparian zone in the Pacific Northwest, United States - 12_EM | ecosystem: Host-associated > Plants > Roots > Unclassified | place... | reverse complement strand
CCCGAAGGAGAGAACGGAAGCCGTAGCAACTCATTTGCGAGACTGCTCGGAGAATTACAATACATCGCGAATGCAACTCGCCCCAATATCACCTATGCAGTGAACAGACTTGCATCCTACATGGCGAATCCAAGCTTACAGCACAACATAGCAGTAAAGCGAATCCTGAGATACCTAGCTGGGACACGATCCCATGGAATAGCGTACAAGGCGCACCCCCAACAGAAGAACCTATACGGATATGCAGATGCTGCATATGGCAACGCAGACAATAAAAGGTCAACTACAGGATATGTTTTCCTTGTCGCCGACGGAGCGATAACCTGGAGTTCGAAAAAGCAGATCGCTACGGCATTATCTTTGACAGAAGCTGAATATGTCGCGCTTTCAGAATCCGCGTGGGAAGCCTGCTGGTTACGGAGCTTGTATGACGAGCTTGGACTCCTGCCCAAAGAATCACCGATGCTTGTGCTTGGGGACAACAAGGGAGCAATCACTTTGACGAAAAACCCCCAGTTCCATAAAAGGTCAAAGCACATAGAAATCTGTTGGCACTGGGTATGAGAACAAGTACAGCAAGGTACCATAAATGTTGAGAGTTGCCGAGATCCAGAACAAACAGCCGATGTCTTAACCAAAGCACTACCACGTCCTAAACATAAGAAACACGTAGAGGGCATGGGACTTGCACCCGTTTGAGGGGGAGTGTTGAGATCGGTGGAGATCGCCACATCAGATAAGCAAGTGGGAGCAAGTACTCCACGCCAGCGCTCCACACACATACGATAACATCACACTCATGCACGCTGCTATCGCGTGAATATATGACATATCATTACACAAGCTAGAATATATAAGATACAGCGTAGGGAAGAGAATATATTTATCTATCTGCGAGTGGACACATCCCACTCCATCACTTCCACATGCACTTCCGGAACCACTCTTCCTCGCCACTTAGTGTTCTATTCCTCCCTTACTTCTACCAACAAAACAAAGGGAGGGACTCGGAATAGAATGAAGGCAGTTGAAAGCGCCTCTGCGACGTTAGCCTCCTGGGTGCAGGTGCGCCGGGGTGGTGGTAAATCAACCCAATTGGAACAGGTTTGAGGCATCGATCGTGGGAAGAGTGCCATGGCAAGTCAAGCCTGAGGTAGTTTGGTGACGCATCATGATTGTCCCACTCTATCATGATCCTTCGCTGATGGCATCCTCAAACCAGATGACTTGATCTCTCTTCCAAGCTAGACCTGATCTAGACCCACTCAACACCTTTTCTTTTGGATGTTCCTAATGCCAATCATGAATTGTCTCCGCGCTCCCAGGTCAATACACACAATTGCCATGCTCCCGTTCAAGTTCCCGGGCACTATGTTATTTCCTCACCTGTAGATATCTGTCTTGGCTTCTGTAACCTTTGTTACGGAACGCAGGTCCTCTTGAGACAAAACCCAGATATTACATTGGCACTGAACTTGTCATTTGGAATATCAGACCACAAGTTGAAAGTACACGAAGGAACAGCAACATGTTAGGCAGAGCACAGGACGGACAAGCAATCACATCAGGTGGGGGAGCTTTAATGACAAGCTAAGACAAGTAACAGTATTCTTACACACTGCAACGTACTGAAATGGGCGTATACACAACACCACGGAGTTGATCCTGTGGGCAATGACAAAGCGGACACCTTGATAAGGGACGTCCTCAAAGGAAATCCAACATCTCAAGCACAATCACCACTTTGTATCGCCCAGCAGTGCCTGGTTCCATCTGAACCATATCAACCTTCGAATCTGGGTGGTGCACATAACGACTAGCAAGTCGTCAGAGATTTTCGACTGCTGGTTGGCCAAGGGCATGGGGTTGGTGCGTCGATGGATCAGGAAAGGCGGTCTGGTTAGGGCCTGGTATAATACCCCGAGGGGCATACCCCAAACCATGGTTTCCTTGGTTGTCCTGCAAGGAATCCGATTGGTAATTCATGCATCAAAAGTAAGTCAGTACACACGGGAGAAATAACTTGTTTGTGTTCTGGGGCACCTTGAGCAAATCCTACATTGGGATATGTGCACGGGACCGCAGGGCCCTGGTGACAAGGTTGTTGGTCCATGCGAAGGGTCAACAGTCAGTGTACGTATCAATCACTTACGTCATGTAGTTTGCAGTAGTATGCTAAACTATTGTCGAAGTATTGCCGGTCCTGCGGGGTGTCTTGCACAGCACCATGGACTCAGACAGCTGGAGGTACGACATCCTCCCATTGACCTTTGAGTTGGGCACGACTGGCAGCGGGAGGCATCTAAACACATTTTGCACAAATCCATGAGCATTCACACAAGGGAGATTGTTATGATGTGCTAGACTGACCGCAGCATTGTGAGGTACATGGTTGTGCTGTTGAGGTGTTGTAAGGTACGTGTCTGCACTAGGCTTGGAATGCCTATTTTCCTCATCGCTAACACCTCTGACACACCTTGCCCAACACCTCTGATGCCACAGGGCAGTGCACGTGCATTGCTGCCCTCTCCATTCTCATCTGTCAGAATTTTTCTTGTTGTTAAGTACACGTCATAGCCTAGAATGTAAGTAGCTACACGAAAACTATATAGAACTGCGCGCAGCACTGGAAGCAGGAGGCAAAGTATCTCCCGGGCACCTGCTTTTTGTGTGGTGTTTTTCCTCCCCTTTCCCCTCTCGCTCACCTGGGACATATACTTGAACTCAACTTGTAGACACTATTCTACCTTACAGTGTAATGAAACAAGGGAGTAAGTGTAGCAACTAATAAAAGTAGAAAGTGAATTCCAGGCATGTGTTGGCCTCAGAATGTGTGGGTAAGACATGGGAACTAGTGGTATTGAGGATATACTGCTACCCACCTCAGAACATGTGGGTAAGACACAGGAACTGAGGGTACAAAATCAACTGCTCTACAGTATATAAACATGTTACAGCTCCTTTGATTTATCAAGCATTTATGCAGTTAAGTACCACTTAACGACGCGCATTCGCTTATATCAGCTCTCCTTCCTTATTAGTACAATACCCGGTCTGCTTTACTGCTTTCCTGCACTCTCAGACTTACCCGTTATCTAGATACACAGCAGTTATCACTTAACACATACTAATTACCTTACAGCCACAGTACCTTCCTATTCTGACCACTACTCCCACACATTACATCAGCCATACTGTACAAGTCATTTTGACTCATTCAGAGTCATACCCCTTGGTATATCTCTAATGCGTGAGACAGTTCTCTACTGCAGACTGTAATCTCTTTTGCATATGATAGTTTACCTTAGTAACTACTTACTCATCCATTACCAAGGCTTGCTATGCATTCCTTGACTCACTAGATAGATGACTAGGTAGCTCATGTATATAAGACCTCCTGAAGAGCCCTCAACTCTCCAGACTTGGTCTCTTTGTAGAACCAATACAGGACCATAAGCTCCTTAGAGTGACTCCCTTACTTCCCAGTCTCTAAGTAATCCCCTCACGCTCTAAGTCAAGCACCTAGAGTCTGCAATACTATCTAAGTTAGTCTTAACTTAGCTTTGCACTAAAGTAACTATGCGACCTTTATCTTTAAAGGTAGACTCTAAACACTTACCCATAAGTACTCAAGGCGAGTATTTACAATACGCAGAGTCCATGCATAACAAAACAAGTGATTAAGGTTCTGGGGTGCAAGCTAAACAAGTGTGAAAGTAAACTACTGTCAAGGCTAAGGAATGTAAGGTGCTGGGTATATGATCTTATTGATCTGCTCCGCATGCCGTTTGCTACACTCCCCCTCATTTCGCAGACAGACTGGGCACTGCAGCAAAATGCCTCCTAACAAAAATTGGGGCATGCAAGGATTATATTCTGCAGCTGTGGCCGTGTGTTGAACTTCTTCTGCCAGTGCACCAGTGTGTGGCAGTGCATGGCACAGGGACATGTGTGACAGTGTGTGACATGAGTGTGACAGCCACCAAATGGCTGCGTTTGCAATGCCTGTCTCTGCCAGTTCTCTGCCTTGACATCTTCCAGAACGACACAGTGCCCTCTCGATGGGCCTCAAAACGAAAATGAATTGGCTTGGTGGTGGTGGCATAGGGTGATGGAAAAAGGGGTAACAGGTGTGTGGTTGGCTCTTCAGGGTGGTCTGGCAGACTGACTCAACTCCTGCACAGCCAGGGTTTTTTCTGTGGGCGACAATACCCAGTGCAATGTTTTGGTGTGGGGCGTTGATGCCTGCAGTGATGTTCATGGCCTCAACAGGCCCTTTTGGCTCAAGGGTTTGCTTCCTTGGTGGCCTCCCTCCTGGATCCCAAAGGGGTACTCCCTTCCAACTGGACAGGATGTCTTTGTGCGACACCTCTTGTGGCACCCAATCGGGCTTGTATTTGCCCTTGTCTGGGGTCCCCTGCAGCAGTGCCTCTGGCCTGTGTTGGCCTTCTGTTGGGCCTCTTTGCTGTGTCATGCTGCGTTTGTGCTCACCCTCTGGTGGCGGTGCCTTGGCAGGTTCGCGTTCACCCTTGTTTGGGCATTGGTTGCGCTTTTATGATAGCACCTCTACATTGTGCTTGCCCTTCTGTGGCAGTGCCTCTTGTGGTGGCACGTCGACTTTATGTCTGTGCCTGGCTTTGTCTTGCACCCAGGGTGCCAACGCCTTGGGCTCAGCAGTGGTGGCTGTCTCAGCCTTGCCAGTGGGTCTGATGCCAGCAGTTCCTTCGGCCAGGGCTGGTTCAGTGCCCATAAGCAATGGCACTCCCCCTTGTTTGTGTGCATTGACACACAAGGGTTCAACTTTCTGGAGGTCCACGTTCACAACCACACCAGCAAGCCCAAGAGGGTCTGGGCCTTCAAGGATCACAGGTGCATTGCCCAATGTTGACAACACTCCCCCTGCTTCCTGCAGGTCTTCTGCTTGCAGATTGGGCAGCTTCCAGAGTTCAGGATGGTGACTGTCTTTGGTGGTGTGCCACTTGATAGCAGCACCTTCTCCACCCAGCGAATTCTTGTGTGCAAGGGTGTCAAGTGGTGATAGAACAGGGGAAGATGAAGATGGGAAAATTTGAGGGGGTGATGGGGCAGCATGCAGCTTGCTCCCCACACATGGTAAGTGAAAGTTTTGCTCCCCCTCAAGCTGTGATGCTGACCTGATACAGGTATCTGGATCAATGATGACAGTGCCCAGGTTGGGCCATGGATCAGGGCGCATACAAGCACCCTCTTCAAGCACAGGCCTCCGTGCCTCATGCACACGGACACAGGCCTTCGGGATGGCAAACATTGGCTCCCAAGCAGTGGAGCCCTGCCTTTGTGGGTTGGGGGTGTCAGGAGGATGGCTGTGTGCCTCTCTGATGGGCATCTTGCCCTCCAGTGCATGCGCTGATGTCAGGACCATCTGGCCCATTGCGCACTGCAATGCCTTGCCCAGGAGCAACTCCAATGGCCCTCCAACTTCGGTGGGGGCTCAGATCTGCTTGGGTGCCTGATGAATGGGGTGTTCCACAGCCTCATTTGGTGGCAGCGGTGTGTTGTGCAGCTGCGGCTCCAAGTCCACACTGTGGCCTGGTACTGGGATGGCCGGCATCTCTGTGTTGATGGCCAGTGAGCACTGCATACTAGCAGCCTCTGGGGTGGTGGGTAGTGGTGGTGATGAGGTGAGGAGATATGCTTTCTCCAGTGTGGCAAGGTGGCTAACCCTGGGCTCTTGCAGCTCGACAAGAGGATCCCTGTCCCCTTTGACACTTGCATTCTCCCTGGCAATTCCCCCCTCCTCCAGCATGACTTCTGGCCCTGTGCCCTTGAGGTGCACAGGCAGGTTCGCGATTGGATCAACTTCTTCCCCTGGTGTTGAGTCCAGCCCAGTGTGAGTGACTCCTTTGGGGGTATTTGCATTTGGGTTGCCTGGCTTCCCCTCTTTCAGGTCTGGCTCCACACAGTTGTTGTATGTGTGAGCTCCTTCTTCGATGGCTCCAGGCTTGCCCAATATTGCCTCTGGTTCTGTGCCAATGGTTTGCACATGAACAATGGGGTCTGGGGTTTGTGGGTGCTGCTGGGACAGGACCGCCTCCATGCTGATGATTTGCGCATGAGTGTCCCCTTCCTCTGTTAAGGCTTCAACGGGCCTTGATAGTATGACTTGTACTAAGAGGTGAACTGGTGGCAAGTACTTTGAAGGAGTAGAAGTCTCTAGTGTTGCTAGAGATGACTCTGAGTGGCTTATGTAAGAAGTGGGAAAAGGGGAGGCACTTGGGGAGCTTTCAAGAACGTTGATATTGTTAATCAAGTCAAGCTTAGGGCTTGACTGTCGAGATACAGGGCGCTTATATACAGGCGGGTCTGTGCACTGGCCACTACTCTAAAGGTAGGTAGTTCTGGTCAAGAGGGAGCTGTCTGAGTTGTATGGTAATCCGCGGACAAGTGCTGCAGTCTGTATGAGTCGAACAATGGGGAAGCAGATGAGGACAATAGAGAACTGAACGAGTTGCCTAATCGATCCTAGACAATGGCGGCGGGCGATCCAAGAAGAGAAGCATCGTCATGATGTGATGACGACCACAAGGTTTGAGATTGATCCAAGGAGATCTGGTCTCTGCATGCCCAATACGGTCTAATGGGCATCTAGCATAAGCAGCTACCCTTTAAGGTAATTGGTATTGATGGTGACCCAGTTAAGGGCCATGTCGCTATCTGCATCGTCTGCGGAGCTCTGCGTGGATGAGGGATTGTCTGCAGATCCTCCGGGAGAGGTCAACTGGTAGCTCTGACTCTGGGGCAAGGTGCCAGCTATGGGCGACAAGGCTGAAGGGGTGATTGACTGGTAACTGCCTTCACGACTGGTACGTTGTCATATAGGTGCAAATGAAGGACTTGTGGGTGACAGGGAGTGCTTGCGGGACACAGGACTACTGGGCTGAGTGAGGTAGGCTTCCCAGGGTTCGATAGGGGACTCTTTGGGAGATAAGGTCTTGGTATGACCTCCAGGGATGTCGGGTTCATAGTGAGTGACTGGTTCTGGCTTTAAGGGTGGCGCATCCTCCATAGGACTATTGTTAAGGTCCAAGGGCCTTAAAGACACGATGTGTGTGGGTTGGTTTGGCGACGACTGGGATTGCTCAGTGGGTTGTCCTCCTGAGGCAATGATCACGTGATGTAGCGCGGTACCGATTGGCTACGTGATAACAAGTAAGTCCCCTGATGATATGGGCGACTTCTGAGTGTTCTGTTAGAAGTAGAGGGGAGAGCTTCAACAATGTGTGAAGCGACAAGGGATAAGCCTATGACTTTGAGAACTGCACAATAGTACAACTCAACACGGTCAAATGATAATGATCAAGAATAGGCTGTCTGACTCTGAGAGTCCTGGGTGGAAGCTACAAGTCTTGGATTGAAAACCAAGTTAGGCTTAGGGCCCAACTGCTAAAAGTACGAGCGCTTATATACAAAGTGAGAAGTAACAGGTCACAGAGGTCACAGAGAAATATGGAAATATTTAGTAACGTAGATCATGACATGGCAGTTCTAAGTATAGCTCTATCATGAGCTGGCAATCCAGAAAAGGATAAATGGTGATGCTGCGGATTGCTGCGGACTGCGGATTGATGGCATGTGATAGTTGACTGCGGAATAGTCAGGTGATCCATCAGGTAACTTGTCAAGTGATTTGGTAGCGGTCCGAGCGGTGCGTGAGGGAACGAGGGAGAGAATGAGTGACCGAGAGTGTGAATAAAATGGTAGAAAATGGCGGAAAATTGAAATGGGGTCCAGGATCGTAACATGACGCCCTTCCTAGAGTAGTCGTTACCACACAACCTAGGGCGACATGGGTTGCAACCAATCAGAGGGAACACAAGGTATTCCGATGTCCATGCTATCTGGAGTTGACTGTCTTGTGTCTGCAATTTGACCTTCCTCCATTGACAAGTCAGAATCAGTTGTTTCACCTTCTTCCATTGATTCTTCATCAAGTTTGACAATTGGTTGGACTGGGGTTCGATAGAGTTCGCCAAGTCCGAAACTAGAGGGTGTCGATGTGGTAGAGGTTCCAGGGGTGACTGATGGTGAACGTTTTAACATGGCGACAGGTCGCGACGGTGATGACTCCGTTGAGTAATAAGGGGGGTAGGAGATCGTGTTGGGGAATCAGGGGGAGTGGGTTGTTCCTCGGGACTCATTGACCATGGTGTTTCTGATTCACTTCGCTCACGTTTGAGTGGCATTGCAACGTGTCGTGGTGATTCCCGTCATTTTCCCATACTGGGGGATGGTTGGGACTCCTTCCAAGATGGTCCTTCTTTACGAGTGAACTCTTCGTGTTTCTCGAATAGGGTGGTAACACAGTAAGGCACTGGTTGTGGTAAGCAAGAGGAAGAAGCCTTGGGAGGTAAAGGTTCGACTTCTGGTGAAAGTTCTTTTCACTTTCCAGTGGCTTGACAGAATTGTTCTCCCTGCCATTCGGGTGGAGTTGGTTCGTTACTTTGTAGTTCTTTTGTGAGGGGATGTTTGGGTAGTAAAGGAGTGGTACGACTTGGTGTCATTGAGACAATGAGGGGAGGAGGAGATACTGGTTTAACTGGAGGTGACGGTTGGGGAGTCTCTCTGGGGAATGGGGGAATATCCCATGGAAGGGGAATGAGGTCAAGTGATGAAGGTTTGGTTATCTTCCTAATGGGTGGTAATGGGATTTCTTCCGGCATTGGTGACCTATTCCATGGAGCCGGAATGATAGGTGTTGCCTCTCTTGTTGGTGGTGATGGGGTGAGTAATTGGGGTAAGAGTATGTTGACTGGGTCAGGCGTTTCGTCCATTGGTGCTGGTGGTTCGTATTGTTCCATTGATGAGTATTGTCGTCGATGTGATCCCCAAGGTACTAAGGGGAGTGGTGGTGATGTGACTTGGGGTGGTTCTACAGGTGGTGGGCTGGGAGGTGTAGGAATGAATGGAGGGGCAAATGGTGATGGATCCACAAGGGGTGGTGATGGCATCCTTGGTACTACTGGTGGTAGTGGTATGGCTTCCTTTGGTAAGGATGATGACGGGTGGATGAATTCTCGAAGGACTGGTATTGGTCCAACGTGAGATGGTGGTACAACAGCTGGGGTGGATGATGGTGCTTCTGGAATAGTAACGGCTGGTCCTCCTGTTCCTCCAGAAGGGCCTGGACTGGGTATGAACACGGGTGATGGTGACTTGCTCCTCATAGTTCTTTTACGATTTTTGAGGAGAGTTCAAAGTCCTTCAAGGAATGTTTGATTCTTTAGGACATGGTAATAAGGGGAGAGTGTGCCGAATGGGAGGGTGGTTCTTTTTTGAAGGTCCTTTTCTTTCATGATTAGCAAAAGGATTTCTTTAGTAACCATGTCATAGAGTCGTCGGTGGAAGTGATAAAGATAGAGGGTGGTGTTGCTGTCTTTCTTTCTGAATAATTTGGCGATGGTAGTATTCTTGAATTTGTTATTGAGGAGGGTCCACTTGGCGCTGAGTCAGACCATGGTTTTAATGCATTCTTCATGCTTCTTCTTGAGCAATGTGGAGGAGGTGTTCTGGGGGGATAAGTCTGGCATCGGTGTACTGCTCGGACTGGTTATCGTCTTCTGTTTCTTCGATGGGAGTAGGGGGGTCGGGGTTGGTGATGTGAAGTGGAATGTTTTCTGTTTCACTGGTTGTTTCGTTTCTGCTACTCTCGCTAGTAGTGCTAATGGGGATGACGTTGAATGGGGTTGCGGGTCTAGGTTGATATCAAGGGGGATGGGGAGCGAAGGGGGTTCATTCGTAGTTAACGTGAGTCCTGAGGACAGGGTCTTCATTATCAACTGGGACCATGATGGCTTCATGGTCGATGTCAATGGCATCGAGGGTTTCTCTTGGTCGCCAAGTGGTCCAGTGGTAGGTGATGTCAAAGTGTCCACATCGAACGAAGGTTCTGAAGAAGTAGAGCTGATTGTGGTCAGTATGCATGCGGATGAGGATGATGCCGTCGTCGGTACCCAGGGTGAAGATAGTAGAGGTAGCAAATCCTGAGCTAGGGAGTTCATGGTGGACTGAGGACATGGTGGTTGGGGATAAAGAGCATCATCTGAGATTCCAAGGGTTCTTATACTGCTTGGTTGACTTTTGAAATCCGCTAGTAGATCCGAAGCGTGGAGATCCTTGGAGTTAACCCAGGAATCATGAGCTGGCGAGTATCCTTTCCAGTGCACAAGGTATTGCTTCTTCTTCCATCGACCGAATAGGCGTTCTTTGAGTATTTGCTCAACTTCCCATTCTGGTTCGCCTTCTAAGATATCAGGTGGCGGTTCCAGGAAGTTGGGTCCGTGTTGATCGGTTTCTTTGTATGGCATGAGTAGGGAGGCATGGAAGACGTTGTGAATCTTCCAGTTAGGGGGTAATTTGATTTTGTATGCCACTTTTGATATTTGGGAGACTACCTCAAAGGGTCTGTATCTCCTTGGTGATAACTTGGGTGTGATGTTACTTGGGAGTCATAGGTTTGTTCCTTCTAACCAGACTTTGGATTTAACAGGGAATGGTGAATGGCGTGGTTGTTCTTTGATCCAGGATTCTTGCACTTTATGTTGTGCCTCTTGGGCGGCTTTCCTGGCTTCTTCGATGGATGAGAGTTGTTGTTCAAGGGATGGGATGTCTGTTTTTCTGGTTGGTTGATGAACTTGCGGGGTGTAGCTGATGAGTAGGTCGAATGGAGTTTTCTTTGTCATAGCGGAAGGCCAGGAGTTCTTGGTATACTGAGTGAGAGGTAACCAAGCATGCCAGTTGTTTTGCTGAGTACTGCAGAATACCTGTAAGTACTGTTCGAGGGTTTGGTTGGTATGTTCGCTGGCTCTGTCTGTCTGAGGATGATAGGCTGTGCTGATGTTTTGATGGATATTCAAGATGCGGCAGAGTTCTGTTGAGAATTTGGATATGAAGCGGATGTCACAGTCCGAGATTATCTTGTGAGGTATGCCATAGTGAGGAATGATGTTGTTCAGGTAGAGTAGAGCGACTCCT
>Ga0307510_10010482_pt1 | contig 11012 bp, 12 predicted proteins | sample 12_EM_MG_FD_207224 | JGI IMG/M metagenome (GOLD analysis project Ga0307510, IMG submission 207224) | Populus trichocarpa ectomycorrhiza microbial communities from riparian zone in the Pacific Northwest, United States - 12_EM | ecosystem: Host-associated > Plants > Roots > Unclassified | place... | reverse complement strand
CTTGCGTCCCTCCCCCCCCGGCTTCTGTTTCTGTGCTCTTTTATCCTGTCTTGCACTTTCTCCGCTTCCCCCAACCACTGGCAACCCCCAAGAGTCAAGACACCGTCCGAACCCTCTCTCTCATTGCATCGTGTCTCCTCCTCCATCACTCGATCGCCGTCCCGTCTCTTCAACAGCAGCGACCAAATTCTTACTCAAGTGAACCGACGAAATGCCAGCCGCGGCTAAATCCCCACTGAATTCTAAGAACCCGGCCACGGTCGCGAAGAAAATATACGCCGGAGGCGGAATTGTCGGCAATGGAGGGCACGGGGAGGTCGTGTGTCCATTGTTCAATGCCGACGGTTCGATATGCAGGAAGAAATGCGTTGGTGTAAGTCATCTCAAATTCTGGAAGAGTGTTTCCACGTACAAGGGGGTCATGGTTATGTTGACTCGTTTTTTCTCTCCCAGAACTTTGCCTACCGGTCCATTTGTGAGCATATTCGGCGGGCACATCCAGATAACTGGATTCCGAAGCTCCCAGCGAGCCCCGAAACTTTCGCAAAGATGGTTAATTTACCATCCAGAGGTCTGGCAGCGGCTGCTATGAACGCTCAATTTCATATGAGAAAGCCTCAGCATATGCCAGCTCCATCTGCTATGGCGGTGTTTAGAAAACCCGGAAAAGGTCAGTCAGAACTAGGCTGTTCGGAGGCCCTTCTCTGCACCTACGTATCTTTGTAGCGAGATGCCCTGGTTCCTTTCCGAATTTGGCGTTGAATTATCCCACTAATCCTATTGCAGCTCTTTCCAAGCATGAAGATGAGCAGTATGTTGATGGGATGTCGCCTCCATCATCGGCAAACGAATCAGAAACCCTTCCTTCAATATCCCTGTCTACAAATCCAGTCACTTTCCAATCAAAGTTTTCAGCCGTAATATCCGACTACGAGGAGCATGACGATGAAGAAGATCACGATTTTATGGAGGAGGATGAGCTTGAAGAGGAGATGCCCTCGAGACGCAGCGATATTGTAAGTGCCTTTTTTTCTCTTTTCATTCTTCAATTCCCGAGAACCAGTGCTGCTTCCATCCAGAGGCTCGGCGGGGTGCAGACCAATGACGGAATGCTTTTGCTCTCCCAGCGATGATAGCAGTTTGAAGGCTTTTCATTGGCTAGTCTCATGTTACTTGTGACTCCTGACTAGGTCTTACAATTCCTCATGTAAACTTTATGCACGGTGCAGTAGCTTTGGTGCGCTATGACATCGTGAATTAATAATAATAATCTGTTTCAAACACGCTAGCGCTCGGGACTTGATAGCTAATATTCCACACCGTTAGGATACGGAGGATGATAGTGATGATGGCCGTCACAACTCCCACCGTCATCAATTGCTTCACCACAATCACCACCGCAGCCATTTGCAATCCCAGCTTCCTCCCCTTCGAACCGGCAAGCCCTCGGCCCCTTTGAGGCGAAAGCGTCAATCCTACTCTGCCAGCAATCCCGAGTCCGGCGCCATCCCCGACAATTCAAGTACCCAGTCCTCCAATGCTTCTCGTTGGGATGAGCTCATCGAAGCTGCAACCACCCGTGCTGTAGCAATTGACCCGAAGCCTTTTCACCATCTATCCCACCATCACGAATACAGCCATGCTCCGGTGGGTTTCCTGGTTGTGTTGATATAAGCTTAAACCTTCCTAACATTTGTAACAGCAAACACCACTATCTCCTCCTGCGACTGCGTCGTCGTCTCACCCTTCGCTAGCACCCACCGCTTCTCCGCCATCCACCTCGGCTTCCGAATTCCCCATGCCGAGTCCCCGCAAGCTCTTGTGCGCTACTTGTGATAACCTCACACCGATCCACGAAGCTTTCGCATGTACAGAATGTATGTCCGGCTTCTGCGATGAGTGTGCTTTCAACTCCGGAAGGAGGGGAAGCTGTGGAGAGTGCAGAGCTGTTGGAGGGAAATTCAAGCCCCTCAGAATTGTTGTCCGATAAGAGCGAACCAAAAGTTCTGAGATTTTTTTCCTTTTCCCTTTTTGTGAGGCTGGGGGTGTTTTTTTCTTTCCCTTCGCATTTTGGCGTTTGTAACATCATATCTTGTTTTGTTTTTTTACCTTGTTTCTACACTTTTTTGTTGTATGTTTTTTTCCGGCGGATGTTGTTTTTCAAACAACTAAAAAGACGTTGATTACCGTTGTCCAAGGTCGCTCTACACACGAAGTATGATAACAGCTATGAGGAAGTGAATGTAAAGTTAGTTTCTTTTTCACTTTTTTTCTTCTTCCATACCCTATGTCTTGCTGTTTTGCTTTTCCCATCTTGTGTAATGGTTCATAGGAGTTTGTTTGAGGTATGTGGATGCGCATACCGATATACCATGTAACAAAAGTGCCTAGTCCATTCGTCAAACGCAGATTTTTTTGATTTCTTTTTTCGAATACTGTAAAAAAGCGCTAAACTTTTTCTCTCCTCGCCATCCTTTTCACTTTCTATTTAGATTTTAAACCTTATGGTGATGATGATGTTCACACCGCGTATTCTAATCTGGTTAGCACTGAGGGAATGGAAGGGAAAGGCAAGCGGAGAGAGAGGGTAGAGAAAAGAAAAAAAGAAATAAAAGGAAAGGTAAAAAGTGAAGGGGGGAAATGAAAAAAAAAAAAAGAGAGAGGGAAAACCTCCTCCATCCGTGAGACAACTAAACGGGTGACTACTTTTGGGAAAGCTGGGAATGCACGATGATGTTGACTTTTTTTTCTCTTTTTTTTTTTTTACCCTTCTTCCTTCACTTTATCCTTTTCTTCTTCTCTCATTTATGATATCGCACTTGCAGGGTGCGCATTGTGGAGCGTGTCAAGCATTGAGTTGAGGATGTAATGTAGGCTATGATACCGGTACCGTAAGGGATCATACCGTATCGCACGGTGCAGTGGAATGAATGATGCGATAACACGTGATTGTAATATAATAGCATTCTATCATTTCCTTTTCCATTTGCTGTATCGTGTTTTCTGCCGGCATTGCGAGTGAGTGAGTGAGTGAGTGAGTGAGTGGGTGAGGAGGGAGGGGAGGGAGGATTTCGTTTGCGGTGTTCTCTCGTGAGTACCGTACTTTGCATTTGGATTAGTTATTCTATCGTGGTGGTTGGTGGACTGCTGTGACATGGCGAGACTAGAAGAGTGGAAAGGTAAAGTTAAGCTATTACTACCGTATGGCTGAGTGGGTTGGTAGTCCGCTGTTTGATATAATTTAGCTCCTCCTTCTCCTTCCCTTCTTCCCTTTTCCTCGCCCTTCCTCTAGAATCCAGGTACGAAAGAGGAAGGGGGAAGAAGAAACCGTTTTCAGAGCTATTTGGTTAGTTCGTTTACCTACCTTAGCTCCTTACAAGTATTGTGTCATGGCAGCTCACCGCTCCATCTCCTCGCTGACTAGGTAGGATAGGGTAGGGCAGGGTAGGGTGCAGTTCAGTACAGTGCAAACTGAGGTACTGTGCGGTCACATCCCCGGAGGCCTTCCCTTCAACCTGAATTCAAACCAAGACGGGACAAGACAGGACAAGACCAGACCAGACCGACCAATCCACGGCAATCTAACCCGACTAAAACAAACCTGACTGCCGTAATTTAACTTATCATATCTACCGTACACTACTGTACCGGCGACAGCAACAGCTTCCCTCGCCGTGCCACAAAACGCCATGACTTTGATAAGATCTATTATATCGTAGCCTTGCCTGGCCCGGCCGAGCCAAGACGGGCCTAAGCCCAGTTCCGCTAGAAACAAAGTTACGACACACTACCACATTGTAACACGCGAGAGATGTAGGCGTAAGGGCGCACCCACAGTTGTCATGCTCGAGGAGTTTAAAATAGAGCCTTCCCCCCCCCCCCTCCCCCCGCCTCCAAGAGATGGGTTTTGAAAAAGAAAGAGGAACTTGTTTGCTGGTTTGCCCGTTTGTTTGATCGTGGGGTAGCGGGGTGGAGGGGTGGAGGGGTGGATTGGCGGGTTAGAAGGTTGGATTGGCGGGTTAGAAGGTTGGAAAAAAGAAAAGAAAAGGGAAAAAAAAAAAGTGGGAGAGCGAATTGATGGGGGGCTGGTTTGGGAAGGGGTGTGTGTGAGAGCTTGTTGTGGGGTGGATGGTAGGAAGGAGAGAAAAAGGTTTGCGCTGGAGGGAGGTGCGAGTGGAGGGGGGAGGGATGGCTTGGGCTTGGGCTTGGCGGTGGTGGGATGGTGGATGGATGAGCTAGATGGATGATGGAAGGATGGATGGAAGTATTATGGTTGGCGTGGGGGTGGTGTCATGAGGGGTCACTCGTGGCTGTGTGGTGGGGGTTTGTTTCCTTTGGCTGGCTTGCTGGTGGGTCAGGTGGTTCGTATTGGAATCGTGAGGATGAGCATGGTACGGTAGGTGGTTGTTTCGTAGGAATGGAGATGCTGTGCGTGGGAAATCCATGGTGTTTACGGTAGATATTGCAGGGTCAGGTGTTGTTGTATTGTATTGTGGTGTTGTGAAGGGCATGGAAGTGAGCGAATATTGAATTGGAGAGTCTATGTGTGGCTTGCGCTGAGTACGCAAGTGGGTTGGTCAGTTACCGTAGCCGAGGGACGAACCGCTCTCGAGTTAACTAGTGGGAAAACGAAGTGCGTGGGTTGTCCACGAACACATCGTGTGTGAACTCCAAATTACCTACTGCTAAAAGTTAGAATTCGTGCTTCTTTAAAAAAAAAATCCCTCTCCTTCTCTCTACCACCTCCAACGAATAAATGGAGAATGGTCTTGTGAGAGCTTCCTCTTGGTCGAAACCGTTATCTTCTCAAGAGCGAGTGTAATTAAGCTTTGGTAATGTTGCAATCCTACTGAGGGTCGGTGGCAATCCACACTTCCGTTTTGTCAGCTAGAACACCTAGGGTGGTCGAGGTCAAGACAGAAGCGCAGCAACGCTGATGACTTCTAGTTACAGTACAATACAGCGCTCCTGGCTGGATTAGTTTTAGCCCTAGGCAGGGGTTGCGCTCTCTCCGTGATGCTAACCTGAGCGGCTAACTTCCCAATTCCCCAGGAAAAAGAGCGCGGACGCCACCGTTGCCAAAACCTTAGCTATCCTCATCACTAATTATGGGGTTCAGCCGGGAAGAAAGTAATTCGGATGTGAACTGGGTAATTGAGATGGGATGCCGTGAAATCTCGTGGTCGCTGCTGAACTGGCCTGGACTAGGACGGTTTGCAACCGACCGAATCCTTGAAATTGATGACGGTGATGGTGATGTGCCAATTGTCTTGTCTTCCTTTTTAGAAATCCCTGAAAGTTTGGTTTCCCCGCTATCGGGGGTTTCGGGAGGTTCTGGTTTAGGGCTGTTCGTTAATTAGTTGCAAGGTTTCATGGGAGATATTGTCTTGGTGGGGGCTTGCTCTGCCGCTCTTGCCCTTCGTTGCTGGGGAGCACACAGGATCAAGAGAGCAGTGCGCCGGACCTGGGGCATGTGGTGAAGATCTTCATGTTGTATAGAAGATTGGCGCTTCGTCTTCCTAAGGCATCTGTTCGGTCATAGGACCCCCCCGCAACCAGAGTTGGAACATTGACCTCTGAGCCTTTGCTTTCATAAGTTCCCTGTCCCTAATTTTGCTCCACTGCATCTAGCTTTGGGGTTGCCGAGATTGTGGAAAGCTGTAACTTGTCGGTTGTAGGGAATTGGGCTGTTTGTGGTACCGGTATCGGCACTGAAGATTTACTGTGCCGCAATACATGCACTCGCCAGAATAGCGTCAGAATTCTGGCCATGAGCCCACTCGCTAAACCACAGCAAGAGGACAAGAGTTCCGGAAAAACTCAAAATCAAAAAGCCACCCCACTTCTACCTGAGCTCGGAAAAAAGCGCTATCCTAAAATCAGGGAGTTGGATTCCCCGGGTTAGCCTACAACTAGCACTTTGACATGTGAGTTTTGCATAAGGCATCACTCGGTAGGTGTTTGATCGTCTCTGGTTCAACATCCCCCTTGACATGTGCTGAGTTGCTGGAATAGACATATCCGCATATGGCTAGAATAAGAGCTGCTTTACCGCGAGCGACAACTTAAGAATTAACGAAGGTAAATGGTAGAATGCGGTTATAGTAAGGGGGCCCTAGCTGCTAGGTGAAGTAGTGTGTGTGATTTACTATCGCGATTCCTAGGGGATTACATTAGAGGGTGTACTCTGGGGGTACCGATGCTAAGGGGCCCAGCCCCAGGCGGTGAATCATATGACTTTGCTATAATATTTTTGAAAGGGGTTTTCCAGGGAACTAGTTATACCTGTGCATTAAAGTGCCGTGCTCTGGTTACAAAGCGGAGATCTCTACTCGAGCACAGCACTCGTACATGTTGCATAGGTCTCGACTGTGCCATATGTGTGCTACTCTCTGCAGCATGGTACATACACGAGCGCAGGGCATCGCATGTCGAGCGATACAACAGCTGTACAATCCCGCTCCCGTGAAAGCCATAGGATGAGGCACAGCATGAACCCCCGAGTGCACAATAGGGGGCACCCCGCTACCATATGCAAGGCGCTCGACAAAATCCCGGGTGCTTTAAAGTATATCAAATCCCCACGAAGTAATCTAAGAACGGAGAGAACTACTCGGCCGGCCTGCACACGCACCATCAAAGCCCCTTCCAAGCCGTAATTGACTCACTCCACCTCTCCCGAAGTTAGCTCTACTTGTACTTGTACCATGCACAATGTAGCATACCACAAAACACCACCCCTTACCTTCCTCCTCCTCCTACATACGCACAATACATACGACCTATGCTTTTTACACCAACAAGTCATTACCAAATCTACCACCGTTTTGGCTTCCCTCCTATTAAGTAACAGAAAGTAGAGCGACTCTTTCCGAGCCCCCCCTGCCAGTGCAACCGGCGGTTGAGCTCTCGTGACGGTGAATTAGAAAAAAAGCAAGGAAAGAAAGTTCGCAACCGGCCCGTGGCGCGGGTCACGGACCGGTGAGCGTTTTGTCACATAACTTACCGCCGACCAGTCTGGTCATTTATACGATATCACAACGGATTACAAGCCCCCGATACGCCACCGAATTTACATGTTGTATGGCTTTTGTCTTGTGCGGGGATGGGTTTGATTGGGGTTGCCAGGGTGAGTCATCTGATGTCACTCGGGTGATCGGATGAAGGGCTCTGGGCCGTCGTCGGAGACAAGTGAACTAAAGGGGTTTAGAGCAATGGTTATTGTGGTTTTCCGAAAGGTTGCGAAAGGAGCCCACAGCTTTCCCAGCTTTTTTTTCAGAGCTTGATTGCGCAATAGTATCCACCATGGGCCGTACTAAGAACTTCGCTCTGAAGAATCAGATATACTGTGGATTCTCGAGCTCAGTGGCTTGCCAAGTTCTAATTAAACAGAGAGCTCTGAAAAAAAAAAGGATTTGCAACCTTTTGTCCAGCGAGTTTTTCGCAACCTTTACGAAAAGCACAATACTCTAACTGTGTGAGCCACTACCTTACAAGGAATGATTTGGAAGGATGGATCCCCCCGTGCGTGGTGACCTTGAATGGAAGAAATAGATTGATCTTTTAGGGGATCTTTTACTTCCCCGTTGGATAGTTGTGCCAGTAAGGCGTCCAAGCTTTGAGCTGAGAGGCTGGTCTGCCGAGACAGCCACCTTGAACCGGAGGTACTTGTGTGCGAGTTGCAACCGACGTCGGCATGTTCAAGGATGTGCCATTTTGAATAAGATTTGGAGAAATAGGGATTTGTGGTGTCCTTCGGAAGGGAACCTGCTGTGACATTTTTCTTGTTTTTTATAACTTATATCGAAGCGAGCTGTCACGCTCCGATACTTTGAAGGGGCGATGTCAATTGTGGTAAGCCGAATTGTATGATTTCCTTTCACGCCATGTTTCTTCAGCTGGAAAAGGGCACGAGGCATAGGTACCCCTTGGCCTCTCGTGGCGTCCGAGAGAGATCGGTGGGGTAAGGTCTCAGTTTGAAACTTTAGTAATTTATGCGTGGTTGAGGAAGGAGACTTTGCAGATCTCGTTGCCGGTGCACCTATAAGCAAGATCTTTCTGGAGGTAACACAAGACGGACTCAGGGGTACTTGTGCGCAAATTAAGTTATGGTGCCGATCAACCACAAAACACGCCGGAATCCGGGGCCTGTTGCACCATAACTTGGTTTGTGCGCGGGTAGGGCATGCTATGTTGACAGCTAGTGGCGAAAAAAAGGGGGGGGGATAGATGCACGTTAGATGGTCAGTTAGTTTTGTTGGTATGGAGTTTAGTTGTGCTTGGTGCTCGAGCAAGTCCGAGGAATTTTATGTCCTGGCGGTCTGGGGTATAGTACTCGAGTACTGCCGGGATGCCGTTTCCGCTGTGAGCGATGCGACACAGGAAACCGTCGCACAGTACCATTAATTTAGTGAGCTTAGGGAAATCCTTCAGGGATACATACTCACATTGAACTCTCTAATATATAAAATTCTATCCATAAGCACCTCTAGTCTCTGTACCCGGCCTGTTTGATGCTTTGGTCATCCGAGTACAGAGTATCTAACCGAGGAAGCCGCATATGTAAACACTTGGCCAATGGGAAATAAATGCCGTATCCTTGTTGCTGTAGTGTATCCCCTCGATACCTCTAGAAAATGTGCGTTGACTCTCATGTCTGCTCTCTAAGATTGGCCCGTGGTATGGGTTTCAGTTGGATAGAGAAAAAAACTAGCACCCCCTGTTGCTTTACCTCCTGCCAAGGGTTTAGGGCATTGGGTATCAACATTATAGCTTCAGGAGATTATTATGTAAATGCGCTGACGGAAATGGCGCGGTTTCCCCTCTGTCCCCTCTTCTACATTCCCCTACTAAGGTCAAGTCCCCGCCCACCTGATTCCGGTGAGGGGGCAGGAGTTATAGGTGGGCCTCGCAGTTTGTAGACTTACTGGCAACTTGGCAGGGGAATGTTGTGTAGATAATATGGGTACCGGACTGTGTATATGTGGGAGCGTACCGCACTCCCAATTGTGCTTAAATGTAATCTGCAGAGTTGGTTGATTACAGTTTAGAGTCTACAAGCCTTGAAAGGTATGATTCGGGAGGGCAGTGGGCTGGGCTGGCTTGAGATCTATGCATTGGTTGTAGTGTATGGGGTTTTGCAGTTTTGGGGTGGTATGATATTAGTATTTCTAATTTCACATTAATCCGAGATCCAATTAGTGCGACAGCTGGCACTGACTACATCGGCCCGCTGGCTTAGAGAGTGTATACGTTTTAGGTTGGCGAAGTAATACTCCCCGAGTATCACTTTAAGTAGGATATGATACTGTACCGCTCTAACTAAAGTGCTGTTAATTTTAAGAGAACATTGCAGCCTGGTCTAAAACACGCAAATGGAACCCCCGTTAACGGCACTCAAATAGTAGGTTCATGTGAACTCCCGCCTTCCGAAATGAGGATGGGGAGACCTCCGCCTCATCAATTGTCACTCACTAGAGTTTGCTGGTCACGAGAAGCAGTAGTACCGAGATATAGTGAGCTTAGGCATACATTCCTTCTGAGCAATAGATCTAGATGTAGCCCTTCGCCATAGTCCCGGGAATCACAAGCATTCTAGTCCCCTATAAGCTCAGGTAGAAGAAAAATGTGCTCGGACGTTGGAATTTCCCTTCTTAACTAATCGAGGGGAAAACACCACAAACTTAGCCGTGAGCTGAGACAAGACAAAAAGAATATTCATGGCTCCTTACTAGGAGAGGCAACTATAGCATCCTGGCCCATTTTTCTTCTATTCGAGTTTTTACTGAATTATATCCTATTGTTTGGTGATTAATCTTCCTAAGTTTGGAGTCCCTCTGTCTTCCCGCATGGACCCTTAGCACAAAATCTAGTGTTTCAGGCATATCTGAGTTAGGTGGGGATCCTGTTACCCGTTGGTACAATCCCTTAGGAGGAATAGGCCAAGGTCGTAGGGGTCTTAGGTTTGTGGAATTATGCCCACTCCAGTAGGTGGGTGGTAGGAGATCGTAACACTAGACTACAAGGCTCCACGAAGCTAGGCACTATGCTTTTCGATATTTATCAAGACCGACAAATACAGTACAATCTTGGTGGCAAATTCATCGTGCCCTCCCATATTACACCAAAAATGGCGGATTTTCAGCACTCCTAACTTATCAGGAAGTAATACGGAATTAATAAAATCAAGCTATACTTGTAATGCAAGCAATTGTCTGAAATTTCTAGGTAGAAATAATGGGGTTTTTACTGCTCCACCATGAGACCCAAGCCAATTTTTGCAAAGCCAAGTGAATACATGAAGATGATGATATAAAGAGAGAATGAAAAAACCCTAAGAAGAAATAAAGAAATCTGAAACCCAGTATCCATCTGAACCTCTCGCACGCTTCGTTCCTAAGTCCACTGTCGGAGGCGTTGGGGGAATGTCGCTGCCCTTGTCACTTGGGATCGTTGCCACCAATATATCCCACTCCGCGGCAGGTAGGTGAAGTGGCAGTTAAGTTGCCTGCCGTCCGGTGGCCAACGACCTCCCCCAATTCGAGGCAGGTGAGCAAGCCATCTTACCTACGCCTTCAAGTTGTTCGTGCTCCCTGAAAGCGCTCTGATAGGGATATTCGTTCCTCCTGTGAGTATTCGATATACGCCTTATATGCGTCTGATCTCCAACGTCCTAGCGTCTGAATCTGGGACTCCAAAATTCTAACTTCAGCAGCCCAGGTTGCTGCCCCGCGGCGAAAGCTATGACCATTCCATGTTGCTTGTCTGAGACCGGCGGTTGTCCCCAATTCTTGTAACTTCTCTACAACATGCTGTCTGGTAAATGGTAGTTGTTCTCTTCTTCCAACACAAAACAGGGGTGCTGTTTCCGGGCGGTGAGTATCCATTGCAAGAAGTTGTTTCATTGCCCTGACGGGTCATGCTTCGTCATGACTGCCTGCAATAATTAGCTGAATTCCTTGTTGAAATGGGTCAGTTTTTGATGCTGGAAGGGTAAGTTCAATATGCTCATC
>Ga0307510_10010480_pt1 | contig 11012 bp, 13 predicted proteins | sample 12_EM_MG_FD_207224 | JGI IMG/M metagenome (GOLD analysis project Ga0307510, IMG submission 207224) | Populus trichocarpa ectomycorrhiza microbial communities from riparian zone in the Pacific Northwest, United States - 12_EM | ecosystem: Host-associated > Plants > Roots > Unclassified | place... | reverse complement strand
TGCGATCCCAGATATCACCGACGTATCGTCCGGCGACGGTGATAAGCCCCCGCCGCCCGGTACGAACGCCGCCGCCGTCACCGCCGACGACGACGACGACGGTGTCGGTGCACCGACGAGGGAAGACGACGCCTCCCAAAACGGAGAGCCGTGGGACTGCGTGGGCGACGGCGTGCTCGATTCGTGCACCGTGACCGTCGTCGACGTGATCGTGTTCGCGCTCAGCGTGGCGACGCTGCGCGCAGGAGCGGAGGCGGGGACGGCACCCCGACTGGTGTTCTCCTCGCCCGCGCGCTTCCGCCTTCCGGCGCGATGCCTGCCGAGGGAGAGAGCTCCCCTGCCGTCCTCGGCGACGATTTCCATCGCGCGGGCAACGCCGCGTCCGCGGCTCCCGTCGACTGATATGAGAGAGCGGGTGCGCACGACGCCCCCCGCACTGACCGTGCTCGTCGTGACCCCCGTGCTCTGGAACGGCAGCACGCTCGGGGCCGTGAGAAGCGCAGGCGAATCTACGGAAAGAAGCCCCATGTTTGCGCCGGGCACGATATCTCCGGCGCGATGGCAGGTGGGCGAAGTGGGAACAGCTTGTTCGGACAAGGTCACGCTCGAGAAAGTCGAGGCTGAGGTTGTCGGGCGGATGCGGTGGTGGGGTGGGTGGTTGCCAGTGGGATGCGTGGACAGCGGTTCGGTGACGGCGTCTACGTTATTACTGCTCATGTTGGCGAGGGCCTGGCGCGTGAGGTCCATAGCCCACAAGTCCCACTCGAGCTCGCAGTCGTCTGCATCGCAACCGCCATCATCGGCGTCAAGATCGAATGGCCCTAAGGTGCTCGAGTCTTCCGTCGTGGCCTGCGACGGTGTCTTGAGCAGCTCTGTACCGCTGTACTTCAGGTCCGAGGGCCCCAGGGGAGGTCCTCCACACAAAATCCAACCCATAGCGTCGCTGACGCCTCCCAGGCCAGATTGTTGTGCACGCTGGCAAACTTCAATTCGCCACTCAGGGTAGGGAAGGGCTGACGGGCGTAGGGAACCAGTGTAGAAAGGAGGGGGTGAGGAAGCGGGAGAAGAGAACGAGGAGTTTGGGAGGAGGTAGGTTGGGATCAAGGTGGTACTGATTGTGTCTGGTGAACATCGGTGTAGGACACGAAGGAGGTTTGAGTGTGCTGAGCAAAGGGCAGATTATCAGACAGCGAGCAGTTGGAGGCATCACCTCACGCACCGAATCCGTCCAACGTATCCAGGATGAGCCAGGTGCCTTGCGTTCCGTCGCCAACATTGATGTCACACCAAGGACTCTCGCCCTTGGCATCTGGCGTTCTCCCCTCAAACAAGTCCTCCATTGGGAAGGCGTTACCCCTCAGCGTCTCGCCGCACTCTGCTGTGCTCCTGTTCTGTTGCTTTATATCCTCTTTGGACTCGCGCCGTCCCCACATGTGGCCGTCAGCCTCACGGGGAAAAGTTCCGCCGGACCAAGGATCGCTCCACTGTTCGACTGTTGGTGATGATGAGTGAGGCTCGGGGCCACCCGTAGCGCAAACATCTGTACGAAATTTGGCACAGACGACGTGGGGACTTGGCATGGCAGCTGCAGCAGTATGTACAACGTCTTCTTGACCGCGCAAGGTTGTGAGCGACATCAGCGAGCACGTGTGAACGGGTGTAAGATCCTATGGTTTGCGTATCGCCATTGTAAAATCAAAAAGTAGTTCTCAAAAAAGAAGAAAAAAAAAGAAGAAACGATCGTGGCGGACCCCAGCGTCGGGGACGCGGGCGCTAGCAAGACTCGACAAACTCACAGTTCGAGATTTGAAAAGGCTCAGCATGCCCTGACGAATGACCAGATACCGGTCTCGCCACTCCAGCTTCGTCTTCCTGCGCTTGCGCATCGAAGGCGTCGCGGGCGACCCGGCGCCGCTACCACCATAGCCAACGGCAGACGAGCCGCGCGAGTCGCCCGGCGCGGGCTCTTTAGACTTCCTGATCTTGTTAGGGGAAGAAGACGGGTCCGCTGGGCAGGAGGTAGAGCTGAGGGCATGCGAGTCCTTGTCCTTGTCCTTGTCATTGGTGATGACGCGGAGAGCGCGAACGTCAAGCTCGAGGTACGGCTTGACGTACTCGAGCATGACTTCCCGCTGGAGCCGCACGATCGTACCAGGCGGGTGCAACTCGAGCAGCTCGTGCGGGCACAGGCGGTACCACGCAAGCGAGTAGTCGTCTTCGAGCAGCTGGCCCGTCGAGAAGGCGAGCAACGGGTAATGATGCGGGGGTAGAGGGGCGGCGGTGAGAGGCTCCGTCGGGGATTCGGGAATGGGTGGGGAGGTGACGCGCGGTGTCGGGGTGTGACGCGAACGTAGTTGACGGGCGGGCTCCATGAAAGGGTAGGGCTCGAGATCTGAGAAGAGGTCATCGTCGAGCGAAAACTCGGGGTTGCTGCTGAACGGGTTCCCGACGGAAGCGAAGGTTATGGGTGATACGGGGCGGTCCTCTGAGGGTATGTTGTCGTTGCCGGCGATGATTCTGTTGTACACCTTGGAAAGGATGTACTGCTTCACCTCTAAGATCTTCCAAGTCGAGTCAAAGTGAGCTGTGAGCCATTGGTCTGACCCGACTGAGTCCTTGGGGGTCAGGAACGTGGCACAAACAGGATAGGCGATAAAGAAGATTATCACTACTCACCAAACCGGCAGGCTATGGGGATCAGAGGTTGGTCACAATTCATGGTGAAAAGAACAAAACGGGACGGTGAACAGGGAGGGTGCCATCCAAAGCCAAAGCTTAGAGGGCCACTGGCACCAATTGACGGGATATTAAATTTGATAGCCATTCAGGCTTTTCCCGATTCGGACCTGCCACTCTATTATTATAAAGACAAACGGTGCGGCGATACAATGGCTGATAAGATCAAGAAGAATCGTCATTAGATCCCACATCCCTCTAACATCTTTCAAGAACCCCTTCCATAGCTTCCGTTCTCGAGCGCTCCAACTCTCTCACGCAAAGAAAGCTCAGCGAGCAACCCAACTACTGCGGGGCAGGAGAAGAGGTACTATGATGGCGTCGAGGTTAGCGCCACTGTAAGATACAACAATGAGAAAGAGTACAGACCCTTCCTGGAAACGGAACACATCCTCATTGCCGCTCATCTCATGCACTAGCGTAAGGCGTCTCAAGTTCGTCAAGAAGTCTTCATGCTTCTTGTTCTTCTTTCCACGCTACACACGGGGATTTTGTCAGCCGAAAGCCCAATACGGAAATCGGGATGACCATACCATCTTCTTACCGAGCCTATCCAGGTACTGTTCAACATCGTATAATGAGTAAACACCATTTACAGAGTGTTACCGGCGCACCGTGATCTTGCTGAGTAGGAAATACACCAACGCAAGGATTATGGTGACGCCGAACGAGTACGCCCATACTTTGACGATAGTGACGATGTCGGTGTGTCTACGCTCCATCAGCAAATCGGAGCTGAAGGCAGTTGCTATTGACCAACCCGTTGTGTTGATCTGGACCAGAAATCCACCCAAATAATGCGAAAATACTGGCAAGGATATCAATCCCAAGGATGGCCCCGACGAGTTGCCACGATGGCCAGGTTCCAGATCCACGGGTCACAAAAATCAACCAATTCTATTACCCCAACATTTATCAGTCCGTCACGTGGGCCTCGCTGGAGTCTCACCAACACTTACCTCTGTAAGAGCAACCTCCAGGAAGAGAATTTCTTGGACACTTCCCCAGTTCTGGATGATGCCTCCACTGTCCAAGAACAAAGTCGCACGTAATATCCAGGTCGCCCCAGCCAAGAGCATGCCGATGACGGTAGAAACTACCCATATCCTCGGCAGCTGCCACTCAACAGGGGCCCGCGCATATGGGGCATTATCATATGCAATAGCGATGGTACCAAGGTCAGCAAAGAGTGCGATGAATACAATGAGATCCGCGCGGATAGTCTCATTGAGTATGATCATGGACAATGTCAAGTAGATCTCAAGGTGCAAGCAAAGGGCGATGCGATACACAATGTATGCTGTCATCGTGGAATGAATATGAATCAAGGAAGTTTGCGCGGTTGCAAGTCCGTACCTTTCATGCGGTGGAAGATCTGCCTTGCAACCTTTATGGCAGTGATGATTGTCGAAAGACCCTCGTCAAGGAAAACGACATCCTTAAAGAAGAACACAACACTGTCAGACCGACCTATGTCCAAACTAAAGCAAAAGAGAAATAACGCATACCGCAGCACTGCGAGCAGCGTCGGAGGCACCTTCAACCGCGATACCACAGTCGGCCTACTCTAAAATTAGACTGGCCTGAACAGTAAGGAGCGAGTGAAGAACATCACCCTCTTGAGAGATGGCGCATCATTGACACCTAATCCAATTAGCCAAAGACAAATGTCAATTCTCTAAATTGCTCACCGTCCCCAGTCATGGCTGTCAAATGTCCACGATGCTGCAACATTTCCACAACCTGATATTTCTAGTTTGCGGGATATTTTGTCAGAAGCCCGTCCTAATGGCGCCATAGACTAATACTCACATGCTCTGGAGTAACCTCTGCAAATCCGTCGGCACTTTCCACGAAATCATGTATCTACCCAGATCGCATCAGCATAATATCGACATGGTTCCACCTCAAGCCCAAAACATATACGACAGGACACTTACGTCCGATCCGGACATGTTCCCAGTAATTAGACGTTCAGAATCATAAACGTTGGTTCCGAGGGAGAGCTGCCGACAGGTCTCTTTTGCAATTGCCACTGCATCGCCAGTAAGCATCTTAACGCGTACACCGAGATCACCAGCCTCAGAGATCGTCTGGGCAGTATCCGAACGAGGAGGGTCGAACCTGGAGATCCATCAGTGGACTAGGACAAGGCGCGCCGACGAGGGAAAGCATGGCAACACACATAGGGAGTAGGCCGAGGAATTTCCAGTCATCATCATTCTCTTTAGTTGCTACACCTGGGTGGGAGCACCGAGCGGGCCCATCAGTGATCTCTTGGGGCATCAGAGACAACTTACCGAGTGTGCGGAAACCTCGTCTAGCAAATTCTTGCGTTTTCTGTTTGATTGTCTCTTGAATGTCAGGTGGTGGGTTCGTCAGACGCAAGATCCTGACGACTTTTTAAATGTCAATAACAGCAAAAGCAACCACTCTCATACGCGTTCGGAGCCCCTTTCGCAGCGGTATAGTGCTTTCCATCCTTCTCCACCTCAGCAGTGATGCGCTTCGAGACAGGATCAAAGGGAGTGAACTTGTGCGTGATCCAACCACCCTACATGGGACGTACTGATGAGTTTCCGTTGACGTGGATGGTAGAGCACAGCACACCTTCAGATTTTCTCTAGACTTGGGATAATTCTATGGAGAAAAGGTCGCATTAGGAACGACTTGAGGTCGACAGTAGTTGTCAGGCACCTTCAGGGTTACGACTGTGACTTTATCGATTGGGTCCAGGGCTTTGACATTGTGCGAAGAAGCCAAGACGGCGACAGTGAGCCTACGAAACCACATTAAATAAGGAATATCTCTGGAAAACTCAGAGTACGCACATCCAATCCAAGTCAACCCCTTCGACTGCCCATGCTAGATCACCGTCCGAATCAATGTCGCATATCTCAAGATGAGGGTCAGCACACACGCTCGTGAACGCTCAGTTGATTGGCTGTCAGGGTGCCAGTCTTGTCTGTACACAGAACGTTTACACCTGCGAGACTCTCGATGGCAGTCAGTTTCTGCACGATGGCCTGTCTCCGGGCGAGGAACGCGGCGCCGACGGCCATTGTTGTTGTTGTGACACAAGGCAAACCGACAGGGACACCAATGATCTATACGGAATCGGCGGTAAATGACCGGTTAATAGAAACAAATGACAAGCGACTCGTACCAGCAAAATCAACGTGTAAACAAGTAAATTGTTACCCTTTGGCGTCGCGATACCTACACCACGGAAGAAACCGCCGATCCAGATAGCTAACAACCAAACAATCACCCTTAGACGCACGCCCACATTCGGATCATTGACTCCTGAGGACGAGCAGAAGCAAGGACGCACAGTACGAGTAGTGTAATTCCGATGCTTGACATCACGCGTTGGAAATGCCCTGGTCCTGTGGCGCCACTGACGAGGCTGGCAGTGCGACCGACGAATGACTCCTTTGCGATATCGGTGACAATGATGCAGCATTTGCCGCGTTTTACACCCGTGGTGTAGTAGACCGTGTCACCGATGTCTAGGTCGCCGGAGTGAGCCCTGGCGTGGACACAAGAAGAGAGAACGTACATTTGTCAACAGCGAGACTCTCCCCTGTGATTGCGCTTTGATCGACTGAAAGGACGCTCGGGCCCTTATCTATTTTTGGAGTGTCGCCTTCGTCATCACCTCCCTTCTTGTTTCTCCCATCGTTGGAACCGTCACTCGTTCCTGCACTCTCTCCACTCGACTCTTCGCGTTTCTCCGACGGACCTAATAGTAGGACCATTTAGCCTTATTACAGCACTCATAAGTGAGTCCGCGGCACCCTGGTCTTTACCACGCTTCTCCAAGATTGACTGAGCTTCCTGACGATCCTTATCGCTATAATCGGCGAGGATCTACAGGAATTTATTTCAGTTGGTTGTAAGAGGGAAGGAGGAGTAATGGACCCGCCTTCCCATCAGCAGGGATTGTCTGTCCCTCTTCGACAATGGCGATATCACCTGAGACGATCTCACGAGCCGCAATTTCCTGTTCCTTACCACCGCGGACGACCTAGTACGCATAGACGAGTCAATCAAGGCATGGCGCGATCACAAGGGATTATGGGCATACGATGGCTTTCATGGCGATGTCTGCTTTGAGCTGTTCGACGATATCGCCCGCCTGCTTCTCTTGATACCAACCGACAAATGCGTTGAGCATGAGAATTCCAATCTATTGCGTCGTTTTTGGCAAAACGAAAGGAAGTCCATTGGACGTGAACGCACGATGACACCAAAGTCAATCCAATCTCTGAGACCAGCAGCGAGGAGCACTGCCAGTTCCATAACTGTTGGTGGGACGTCAGCGGAGTGAAGCGGGTGCGTGCTGAAGGCCACGCAGACCGAAAAGAATCGGGCCGCGAAAGTACCCAACAAACTGGATAATGGGATTAACCCTTGGACTGTATGTAGGGATGATAAGTGTTTCCGCTGGAGATTAGGTAGGTTTGGGTCGACGCACCTCTCAAGCTCGTTATACCCGAAACGAGCTCTCCTGTCGTCAATCTCGGAATCCGACAAACCCTTGGTCATGTCCGTTTCGAGCCAGGTCTGGGGAACCTTGCGAGCCTTTGTGCCACGCACAGGAACCTTCTTCCAAGGCATATACCAGAGCCGGCGCATCTCTTGATCCCCGCCGTCACCGCCATCATCGTTGCGCCTGCGTTTCTCCTTCTTTGCCTCGAGGTCGATGAACTTGAGCAGGCGGGTATACTCGTCAGGTTCGTTGCCGAGGTTCTCCTCGTCGGAGCCAGCTCCCTGTGGGTTTGGCAAATATCGTTGCTTCTCTGTGTCGAGATCTCCCTGCTCGACATCGCGCTGACCGGGTCTTTTGTTCTTATCATCTGCTTCGGCTACTTGGGGCCGCGGGTCGCCAGAAGAGGCCGACATGGGTGAGCGTTGTGTGCGAGGGTAGTTGGATGATTCAGATCCGCTTTGGGGTTCAAATTCACTTGTCAAAAAGTGGGTACTGACGTCATAATTGAAGGCTGAAAGAATATTAATAATCTGAAAGAACAACAGGAAAGCGGTATACCAAATCTGTTGGTCAACTTGCTGATGTCTACCACGAACTAGGGTCACATATCGCGTAGAGATTGTATTTGGTGCGGGCTAAGAGTCGTCAGTGAATAGTGAATATCAAGGTATCTCACCGATAGCGTTACCACTCAGCCAAGTGGAGCCTTTACATCACGCCTTTAACATGTCCGTCACCTGCATTTAATCCCTTGGCACGTGACCGTTGTGAACAGGGATCTAATCACTTGAATCCACCTCAAAGATTCCAAACGCAGTCCTAAGGTATGATGTTCCGCCTAGTACGACCAATCGAACAAAAACCCACATGATACGATCATGACAGCCTTCGACGTACCACTGCCATGTAACATATGACCTACAGAATAGTAACGGATTACGGGGAGAAGGGTTTGATGTCTTCTGTACAGGCTGAGGTGTCGCGGTATGCATATGATACAGAAAGGTACATGAAGGCGATCACTTTTGCTCCCGAGGTTCTGCACAAAGCAACATGTGAGAACGGAGTCCGCCGAAGACAAGAATAAGTCACAATGAACGTCACTTACGGGACCACTGTACATTCAAGATCAAGCTGTCGTAACCACGCCCGTGCATCTTTTCCATCGCGCGCTGTGCCACCGCCCGCTCCTCGAAGCTGACAAACGCAAAGCCCTTCCCGACGCCCGTCTCCCGATCGCGACCGACGTAGACACGCGCGACGCGCCCAAACGAGCCGAACAGCTCGCGCAGGTCGTTCTCTTGCGTGTCCTCTGAGATGTTGGTAACGCGCAGGGTTGGCAGATCGTCGCGTGAGCCACCCGGACGTCCCATCGATTCGCCAGGACCACGGTTGCGCATCGAGGGCGGCACGTATTTGCTTGGGCCACCTGCAGCTGGTGCAGCTGCGGGGGCGGGGGCGTCCGCGTCCTCGTCGCCGGTGGGTGGAACCAAGTCTATGTAAAAAGTATTCATGAGATCGCCTTGGGCCGGTTGGCCGTCATGGGTATCATATGGCGCACCGATGTTCTCCAATCCGGCGAGTGAGTCCTTGTATGGGCATTTGGCTGTAAAGTGGTCCCCCCTGCAAATCCTACAAACGACCTTCCCTGCGCCAGCTTTTGAGAGGGTGGCCTTCAAGGCTTGCTGCTCCGACGATTCCGATTCCGCCGACTACTCATGCACGCGTCAGTGAAATTGGTGGAGACGATGTAGATCATACCGAACCTTGTTTCCGGGTGAAAGTTTTAGAAAAACGGTCTCTCCGACGGTCGTAGTGGCCCTATCTGGCCCCGGTTTGTTGCCCTTTTCGAGCCCGAACTTGGCCCACGTTTTTCTCTCTGCTACCGCATGCTCCACCAGAGACTTTTGGAGAGTTCGCTTGATTCTCCTTGTGATCTGGTCGGATGGTAAATAAGGACGGTCGGTAAGCCGATGTGGAACGGCCACGACGTACTTTGACTTTCTTGCCGTCCTCGTTGACCGCGTATTCTACTATGGTGCGAATTCCATTTTCATCGGTATAATCTTCGCCTTTTGATTGATCTAGGCCACAGTGAGATCGCGAAGAGTCGAGTGCGGAAGTGCTCACCAAGGTCTTCGACGTCGTCAGCCCAGGATTTCTTTTGTACGCTAACAGGCAGAAAGTCAACTTCCTTGGATGTGGAATACTGTTTGAACGCACGCAGCAGCCATCTTTCAGGAGTAAATGATGTGCACCTAAGTTTTTCTGTAAGACCAATAATCAGGGTGTGTTAATTGTTTGTTTGGGACGGCAAATTTCCTGCGAGGAAGTTCCGGTCCGGGTTTCCGTGACTGGGGTTAGGTGTCCCGTCCCGCTGACACTTCAACTAAACAGGTTTGAAACCACTTCATTATCTTACCCGCCTGTGATGTGAGCCCAAGTGAATCAGTCCTTAGGGCCAATCCTTCTCCCCCATTCTTCATTTCTTCCATCGAACCACAACTAGTTTATCCTCATCTTGTTAATACCGCACTTCAAGTTAAAGGCATGCCACACGTCAAGGTCGGAAATGTCATGCCAGGGGAAGTCTTCGGTGCGGGCGAGGTTGGCATCATGGCGAGGCAGAGGGGGGCCACCCAGGGAGTAGCTTTGTCTTCTTTCCGTTCTGTCTCACTTCTTTCGCCCACTAGTTTCATCTTCGTGCGATCCCCACCTGCCAAGTCTGATCACCCCTCAATTCAGACCTACATGTCCAGCTTGTTCCACGACGATCTTTTGACCGCGATTGCACGCGCCCCTGTGTACCTCTTGGTTTCCCAGGGCTATTAAATCGATCCGAGGTCTCTTAATCTACATTTCTCCTCCCAGTCGTCCTCATCTACCACATCACGCCCATCACACCATCCTGCTTGACATTCCTGGGCACATATCGACATTGAAATGATCATTGACGACAGGGTCGATACCAAGTAGAAACAATTCCGAAGCGTAGCCCCAAGATAATCGACAATGCCGTACTGTATTTGAACTGTCCAATAGATTTACCCCGATGTTGCCTTTGCTGCCCACCCAGTTCCCTCCTTGGATCAGCATCAACGGGCATCACTATCTCGCTCAGCATTACATATAACAATGGAGGCATAGATCTTGCATCCCCATTTTCGCGTACTATTATATGCCCAGTTATCAACTCACCGAAACTATTGGACAGAAAAACAGTTCCGCCATTTCCTTTACGCCTCGTGCACAAGGACAATGGTTGATAGTCTTATTTCAGGGGAACGGAACTCTTGGCTTTCGCTCTTCATTCAGTCTCCTTCAGCTCTCGCCCTCGTGGCAGACGTCACAGCTACTCATGGGTTGTTCGCAGACAGATCAAGGTGTCTAATTAGGACCTCTTGGAGCAGCAATGTGATTGGATACCTGAATCATCGCGTCCACGATCCGCTCCGCGTGGGATTAAGCAATACCTTACAATACTGCCAGTGCGAACTCAGCAACCAAAAATTTCCATTCGATAGGTGCGTGTTGCCCCAAATTTTTGAAAAACGCGGCCAGAGCAAAACGAACAACCTCCAAACCAGCACGCACTCAATGCACCTGAAACCTGACAGGAAACAACTACCCATATGAATCCGCTCAACAGATTGACGGAATCAGAAACCTCCGAATCCTAAACCAAGATCAACTTGAAGTCCCGGACCAGCCGAGGCTACAGTGTCCATAATGTCACCAAATATCTGATACATGGTATCAATGTTCCGCACTGTTGACGCGG
>Ga0307510_10010478_pt1 | contig 11013 bp, 15 predicted proteins | sample 12_EM_MG_FD_207224 | JGI IMG/M metagenome (GOLD analysis project Ga0307510, IMG submission 207224) | Populus trichocarpa ectomycorrhiza microbial communities from riparian zone in the Pacific Northwest, United States - 12_EM | ecosystem: Host-associated > Plants > Roots > Unclassified | place... | reverse complement strand
GGGCAGGCTGGCAGGAACAAAGCCCCTCCTGCTCATTGCCCCTGTTGTCCTCCCCTACTCTTCCCCTCGCATTTGTCTCTATTCTATAAGGGCTGCAATTTAGGGTGCTCGAGAGTGAGGAATGCTGATTTGAGATGAGTTATCCCTTCCTATTTGGTATTTAGTATTTACCGGAAAGCTTTTGACCAGGTGCGCAACATGCATTCCGGAAACGTAACGACATACGCCGGTTCCGTTCCACCTCTCACGTGACCGTGAGCTGAGTTTATGCCCCTTCCGTCGTGTCGCGGGCATGTTTTCCCCTAGTGTCCATGTGCATGTACGGAGAAAATTATACACAGTATCCAAGACTCCATCATTCGTGGTTATGTCAACTCAGATCTCGGTTTGTGATTCATGGGACCGTGAAGTCGTTCAGTGACGGTTACTGACGACATTCTCTCGTTAAAAGTCGTTGGCGTGCGTACGCTCCCACCGTCAGCTACCAGACAAACTTAATCTACCCAAACGCGGGGTTTATGTACTTCAGAAGGCCGTAAGGCTGATCCATGGTGCTCGTCTTATAGACTTCCTCAGGCCGTATCAGTACGTCATTCTGACCAACCGACAGAATTGACCTTCTTTCCCATATAAGTCTCACCAACTCTCACAGCAGCCACAAGAACTTCCGCAGAGCCCGGAACCCATGGCAGAGGACCATGGGCCAAGAATGCGGCAACTTTCTCTGTCTTCTGGCACCAGCTAAAACGACCGGAAACCACCAGCAGCAGATAGCGCAGAAACAGGTGAGAGTGCACTAATGCTACCTCCACAGCATCACTGACGCCATCCATTGACTGCTTTGTGACCCCCGGCGATGTAGGCCCATGCGTTGTGGACATCATGATGATGCGAAATGTTTCGGAAGTGAAGCAAGTCCTAGTTAGAAGCGAGTGGCGCAAAAAGGCAGGGAGCCTGAGAGCAATCCCTGAGTTGGAGGTTACAAGGCACGGTTTGGATGTAGCGGAGGGGCGTTTCGAGAAAGCGGTGGGATCGAAGGTAGTCGGAGGAGTCACAGGTGCGTCGTTTATGTTCATCCGACAAAGCCATAGCTGAGACAACAGGATAGTGATCAGATAATAAGGCCCTGAGTTCCTCAAAGATGCAGGAACAACGATGTCTCAAAATTGATCTTCGGACGCCGCTACCTTCAGTACAACACTGAAGTGAGCGGTGTCTGTCCCCCTTTGGGTACATAGACTGAAAAATCAACTGCGAAACCGACATATGACCAAAAAATAGATTAATTAATATTATTTCATCACCATGCGTCGGTGTTCGCTCATAGTCTTGTCCGGGGGCTCTTCCGTAACGTATACGGCAAGGATGGCCAGCACTCCCACATGAATCTTTCTGTGGAACGTCGCACGAGCAACCGGCCAGGACGGGAATGTCTGACGTTTAACAGGTCCCGAATGTCTCTCTCGATTTGACGAAAGTAACGCAGGGCAGACAATCTCATGGTAAAAGTGCGCTCACCCGATAGTCGACAATCAGCCAGAGTACTGTATGGTAGTGTTCAGCTCGGGTGAAAGTATACTGGCTTAAGCTTCGTTTTCCCTCTTCCTACTGACCTGAGATATTTCGTCATCTGTGCCTTTCCGAGGGGCGCGGAAACTAGGGCGGAACAAACGGATTATTGATTTCCCTGAATCTCCGACTCAGATATTCTCAGTTTGTGGCGACATTCCAAACAAGGCGCCAGAGTGAGACAAACGTTGTGTGGTGTATTAACTGGACCGCAGACTCGCGTGCTTTGATGGCCATCCCGTTGTACTTACTCTGGCCATAAACCACGGATCCCTTCAATACAAGGACTTAAGGACTCCACCGCCCAAGGACCGGGCCAGGGGCTGGCCCTAGACACGGCCCTGGTCCTAACTCTCCTGGGCCACCATTCGAGGGCCAGGGCAGGGCCTGCTTGCTGTTCTTGAAACACCCCATATACCCCATTCGAGCGGCGTCCCGCATTTCTGAGTGCGACTCAGGCTAGTCCTCGCCGCACACTATCTCTTCTTACCTCGCTTTACTCGCCAGCCGATGTCAAATTTCGAGCCCTCGGGTTGCTTCCATAACCGCCCAAATGCCCTGTTCCTCTGGGGGACGTGGAGCACCCCAACAGCAGCCCAGGAACGTCTCCAAAACCGTCGTAGCCCAGCGAGGGCTCAGGGGGAAATCGACAACCAGACAAGAACCTGAGGCTCTAGTTTGTTATGTGTTGTATTGTATTAGGTATATACAACACAGCACATAACAGACTATGGAAGTCATTGCCTCGAACTCGAAAGTTGTGGCGACGCGAACAGGGACGCGAAGGGGAAAAAATTCCCGTAGACGTAAAGCCAAGTAGCAGCTGCGATCGTCTGGTAGGCTTGTTGAGGGGCGAGGACGATTCGGAACTAGTGAGGTGAGAGAGCAGAGCCGTTGGACATGGCCGGTGAGAGGAAAGGCCACAACGATCAGGGAGGTTCGCTATCATACACCGTGTACGTGATCATTATAATTGCCATCATGACCCAATGTACTAGAAATGGTAGAGTAGCACATCATAACTGTGGGATCGGGTACGTAGAGTGCAAGGCAGTCTTCCAATTTCAGAATTTCTTGGGAGAAAACAAAACCTGTATGGTATGACTGTGGAAGCCCTTAATCGATTTATGAAAGATTGTGTTGGGTTCAAGTAGTTCGCATGCGATGAAAACGTCCATCCCTACAGCCGGATAGTTAACAGTCCCGTCTCAAACCTAAAACCCAAAATCCAAAAGTCCTGCCTCTCGCGATCTTACTCTCCCGCAAACAAGCGGATGACCATATACATCGTCGACCCTATGAAGCGAACAACTGAAGGGAAATGCGGGACAACGTCAAAAACAACCTCTGAGAGCGGAGGGAAGCTGACTCACGGGCGAGAAGTGCAACAGAATAGAATATAAAAATGAAGTATCCGTTTACCGTGCGGTTCGCGCCGTCCGTATTGGCGTTCCCGTTGATAGTACTGCGTACCAGGTGAGCGCGTACAGAAGGGGGAAAATGGGATAAGCGCTTACAGAACAACAGCGACCAACAATGCCTGAAAAGTGAGGCGCACATCATAAGCCATCCTTAAACAAGTTGGAAGATCGATTTATCACCCACATTCGAAAGCACCCAAGCCATCAACACACTACATAAGAAAAAAAAACTATCAGAAACAGTAAGAATGAAGGAGACGCTGCGCACTTTGTCCCGAAATCACAGTAATAATCCTCCTGTGCAGTTGCCGCGTCCACCTCTTTCTGCTCTTTGGGTGGCTTGGTCGACAGTACGTGTATTACCTCTTCGTACGCCGCATTGACACCCGTCTCGGTAGTCAGCACCGGCACGTCGACGGTGTCCTCCCGGGTGCTCGTTTTAGCAACGCCCAGCTTCGTACCCCAAGAGATAACGCTGTGAAAAACAAATGAGACCATTTTAACTCGCAATCTCGCGCAGCAACTCACTGAACATTCGCAAACTGTAATTATTGAGAGATTATTGGTTGCAAATCGGGCGGGCGAGCATGTCACTCACAGCATGGACGTTCAGAATGTTGATGTACGAGGGCAGAAGAAGCATGTACTGTACGGATGAGGTAATCATGTGCCACGGGTCCATCTAATGCGACACAGTAATTATTGCTGATTAGTATCCCGCTAAACTTAGGCCACGCACATGGATGATGGACGCGACGACGTATGAACCAATCGTCACCGACAATGGTATGACAACATCACGGAATATCGCATTCGTGAGAAGGTCATGAAATGTCGTGCCACGACGCGCGGCAGTGACTACGTGCTGAACACCTTTGATCGCCAAGAAGATCGCAGCAAACTGAATTCGCTTCACTGTCAGCCAACTTTCCCATATATTAACATCGATCGTGGTGACGCACTGTCATGTAGGTGGTAAGGATGGCATATCCCACAAAAGCAAGCGTGTAGCTTGTGTTAGCCTGAGAGCGTCGAGCTCCGAGTCGATTACCAACTCGGAGGGAGAGAATGAAGCACATGAGCAGCAGGCCAGTATAGGAATACCTGGCGACGGTGTTGACCACTTCGATTGTCTTCCCACCGATGATGGCCGGATCCTCAAGGGCATTGGTAAGGACAAAGAACGAAATGAAGAAGTTGCCCTGGTTCATACACAAACGAGATAAGTGAGTATGCGAACGCAAATTTTACGAGATATGTGGGAAACGCACGAGGGCGAACCAGGAGAAAATCATATTGAACGCCTGGTAGAGCAGTTCGAGGTGTATCAAGAATTTGCGCACAAAGGTGTGCGAAGAGCGATATATGCAATAGAACTTCGCGATGCTGTGTGTAACGGCGAAAGATGAGCCATTGAGAAACCTGCGACATAGCGAGACAAGCTCGGGAACCTGAGAAGAATCAGATCGGAAAGCCATTCCGAGACAGATCATCGCGTACTTGATCCGGCATGTCGGTAACGGCATACGCGGACTTGACGTAGTGGAGAATCCATGATCCACCCCGCTTCGACACCAGTTCCCAACATGGGATCTATCAAGGCGATGTATAAGAAACGGAGGCCAATCACATTCACATCACATTTTCCACGCACACGATCTTCAGCCAGGTACATGTTTGCTGTAAAGATATTCGCACCAGCACCATGCTACGGTCGTTTAGCGAGAGACCCATAAAACAAGGGATGAAGGCACCATTGTTTCACCGAGGAAGTACTTCTGCAGCGGACCCTCGCCACGAGTGTCGTTCTGTAGCGCAATATATCGGTACGCGCTGAAAGCGCTCGGAAGCACAGTGATGTAACCAAACACCGATTCTCTACAGCGGTGCTGTGAGATGAGCAAGCAAGAAGGTCCGACAAAACATACAAAGATTTGTCAAGGATGTTAGACATCTTATACTCAAAGTTCTGGGCAGCCACTGCGTTGTCGAGCACAAGGTTATAAAAACATGAGACTTGTGGGACGCTGAACGGAGAGACAGACCAAGAGGATTCAAGAGCTTGCGCCCATATTTGCCTTTGAAGGCGACGATTTCTCCGCAAGCACCCCCGACATTCGAGTTGATGTCGAACGTCTTCCACAGATGATAAATCGAGCTGGGGCCGGGCATCGTACCGACGTCCAAAAGCACGCAAACGTTAGGTTGAAGAATCGGTCCAAACGCGTTGAAGAACCATCGGTGCGAATTGACCTTCTTCTGGCTTTTCTCCTTCAAGCAAAAGATAATCTGCACGGGTACAATTCCATCCTCCGCGCCTTCGATCTTGTTTGATGGGGTAACAGAGACTACAGAGGACGTAAGACAGCTGGTAAACCAAGTGTCGGTAATACGCACTCTGAGTAGTATACTCGTATATATGTGCCGCCACGGGCTTACCGTTGACTACGTTAGTCGCAATGCCTTCTTGATACGCGCCTATGGCTGCGATGACGCTAAGCGTACGCGAGCTGATCTTCTGGCGACCGTCGCTGACGATGCAGACCACCACTTTCTTCCAACCGTCTTTACCCCACGTCTTGCTGCGATCCCGCTTACACAAATAAGCAATGTTCTTCATAACGCCGTGCATCGTCCTTGTAAATAGGCTGTCATTCTCGTCGCACATGGCTATGACAATGCATAGCTCTGTTCGACGGGGCGGGTCATAGTGGACCTGACGGAGGGTGAAACCGTTGTCCTTGAAATCGTTCGGGTCACCAGTCGCAGCAGAATAACGGATGTGGGTGAATTCGCGCCCATCTTTATGGGCACAGAGACTAAGTAACTTAGTTGGGACTGTCGAGTCGACCACAAAGTTGCCATGGAAGAGCCTAGAAAGCAAGAGGGAGCAAAGGCGATCAGGCAGTCATGTACGGACAAGCCAAATGATAGACGCACTCCACGTGCTTCAAAGTCTTGTGCCGGCGGGGGACGCGGTGTGAGATGCGACGATGGGAGATACCGCTGTCTGCTTGATCGCCTGGGTAAGACTGACCTGGACCTCGCAGAATGGGTATGGTGATCTCATCTCTGGGGTCGTCATCCAAGTTCGCATGCGGATGGAATAAAGCCGAAGAGGTTTGATTGCTCGATGAAGGGACGGGAGGATCATCGGGGTCTGCAGTACTGTAAGATCGACCAGGTGTGTGAGAAACGCGCTGCTGTTGCGGTTGGGACTAAAAATGAGGCGATGGTGAGTAGGGATTGCCTTAATGGCGCTGCATAACGGTTGTGGCCTACGAATGGAGAACATACTTTACCACGTGGTTGGTATCCTGCCAAGGGATGAGAAGGGTTTTCTTGGAGGGTCGAGAAATCTAGGGTGTGGTTCTTGCGGTTCCTCGATGGATGGGGCGAGTGGCCATCGTTGTACCGCCCGTGTTGGCCCTCGTCAGACTAGTTAACCAAAAATGAATGGATAAGAATGATCGAACAAGTAAGGACAAACCTCCGGGTAACGGGACATAATAAAATGAAACAGGTGGTTAAAGAAAAGATAGGGGGACTACATCGGGAAAGTTCCAGCGCTACCGAGAGATAAGGCTGATATGATACTCACTCACCACACGCAATGCATGCAGGACGACACGTGCCCGGAATGCCAAGCAAAGCGGGCGCTCAATTGGGGGCTCAATTTGGGGCTGTTTACCACCTGCTTTTTTGTGTCATCACTACCGGACTACCGGGATAGATCGACGAGTTGGCGCTGTAGTAGTAGCGGGGAGCGTACTATGGTAGGAGCCGAAGATGAGATTTGCTGCATCGCAGTAAACGGTTTGTTTGTTTGTCTACTTGGCCGTGAGGAAATACTACCATATCTGTATCAATACATCACGCTGCTGAGGCCCTTCCCACATGCCTACGACAAAATCAGAATCTGATAGAACTGTGCACAACTCCATGGACTTCAACCTCGTATTTCACCACGATGGATTCAGACCCACCCAGCGGAAGATCCGAAAGCCTGTTCAAAGGTTGTAGCCTATCGCATTTTCTTCGCGGCCCAGGGATGAAAGGGCGAGGCTCGACTTGGATGGGTTTCTCAGCCATTTCGGAGCACCCATCGTTCAGCCGATGGCCGAATTACTCAAGCGGGCACAGCGTAGTGTATTTCGCCGCCCTCCACATTACCCAGAATATCACGCTGTACCAGATCTCTGGCAGGACGAAAGGGTTTATTATTACTATCTACTCCCGGGACGGGACAAAGGAGAAGGTGACACTCTCGAGTCGCCAGGTACTAGTCATCTAGCATATGTCACTTGTTCCAAACCGCAACTCACGCACAAGCAGAAGGCCAACGATCAAGACTTGTGTTCCATCGATGGTGGGCTGGAAGGAAATTCGGATCAAAGGAGTGTTGGACGAACGACCATGGGGAGTGAGTGAACTCAGGCTGAGGGCTACATGGCCATAGATCTGGCAGGGCGGTGTGGGAACAGCGGCATAGGCGAAAAAATGGAAAACAAGCTAGGGAAGAAAATAAGTTAGTCACTGAATCTCGGAAATTCTCCAGGAAATAACAACAACAGTAGCCTGCTAGGAGACCGGAGGACGTGAGGAGCTAGGAAAGCAAGTGTCGGTCACACGTACTCTGAATGGTATACTCGTATATATGCGACCCTGCGGGCTTCCCGTGAATGAAGTGTCGCGATGCTGCCCCGACAGGCCCTTAATATAACCACGATAACACCGAGGTTCGTGAGTTGATCGTCTGACGGCCATCGCCGACGATGCAGACGACTGCTATCTTCCAATCCTCCTTACCCTAGGTCTCGTTGTGCCCGCGTTACATGGATGGGTAAAAAAGTTCTCCATGACGCGGTGCATGACCCCCGTAAATGGGTTGTCTCACTCGTTAAACGGTTCTGATGATGAATAACTTTATTCGACGGAGCATGTCATAGCGCACCTGACGAAGGTTGAAACCATTGTCCTTGATGTCTCTCGGGTCACCAGTCGTGGAAGAATAACGCTGATCAATCCACGTTCACCTTTATGAACACAGAGGATAAGCAACTTTGTCGGGGAGGGCACAAAGTCGCCATGGAAGATCCTAGGTGTGACTGTGGAAGAAGAGAGCGACAGCCAGTCTCACGCGCGGACAAGCTCAGCAGTAGACGTACTTTACACGCATTAGGGCTTTGTGCCTGTGGGAGACACGTTGCAGGATGCGATGACGACGGATATCGTGGCCTGCATCTTCATCCGGGTGGGTGATGTGCTGACGATGCCGGGGCAAAGGGAGCGACGTATAGGAACGGGCGGACGGAACCCACGAAAGGGATTGACGGCTTTGACGAAGATGATGGGGGAGCGATGTAAAGGTCGGCAGCGCCGTAGGCTGACTTGGGGTACGAAGGTGCTGCTGCTGCCAGTGTTGCGTTTGGGGAGGACTACGTGTCATGTCACGTGGGGAGGATGAACCGTATGTTTGGTGCCGATAAGGTTCGCGATTGGAACCCTTCCGTCTGGGGATGAAAAGCAGCTCGGTGCTGACTGCTTCACCACTACAGGGTCACGAGGTGGTTATCGACGATGTACGTGTCATAGGGGATAGGGGAACATGAAGTTCTGATGAAGAATTCCTTCCGATGAGAAGTGGATGGGCTTTGAGCCTCATGCGGCGCAATGGGCATGGGGTGGTGATTGGTAATATTAGTGTGAAAAGTGTCAGTCGTGGGTAACTCTACACCTCATTTTGATTGTCATCCAAGCCAGTCCATTGTCGAGGGACATCATGAAGGCCACTAAACGGTGAGAGAAAGGCCTTCGTCCGTACTAAGTGGTGGCTTACTCAATCCCGTTTCTTAGGCTCCGTGTCCTCTGCGTCGGTCGGGTGGGTTAGGGTTACCACCCGATATCTACCCTCAATTTGTGCCTTAGACCATTGATGTACGCTCGCAGGCAGGCGTCGGGAAGTCATCACTGATCAATCGCGTATTCAGTGTGAAGGAAGCGGTAAGGGGCCATCTTCAGATATGTGTGCAACTGACTGAGTTGGCTCTTGATCAAGGTCGTTTCAGACTGGAAACCAGGACATGCAGACATAGAACGAGAATTCACTTGCTCAGCCGGAAATCAAGCCTTCCTTCTCCACGACTCTGAAGGATTCGAACCAGGGGATACTAAAACCTTCGATATCGTGAGCAGATTCGTCCTGCAACGACGCAATCCGAGTGTTCCCCACAAAGACCGACTCCACGCCGTGTGGTGAGGATCCTTTTGAGACGTGCCGGTCAATCCGATCTCACTGCTACTAGGCTATGTGCGGAGATGCCGAGGGCCGGGGGGCGTATATTCGAGGCAGGAGACGAGAAATTGCTCAAGGTCGCTTTTGAAACCCAAAGTGCGTTCCGTACCATTACAATCATGTGCCTGAGGCAGGATGGACTGATATTCACGAATCACGGAATCAGCCCCTCTTGTGGTCGTCTTCACAAAGTATGACCTACTACTAAGGACAAAGGTGGCCGAGTTGCAAGAGGATCAAGGTGGCCGGTACTCGGAGGATCTGGACATGCGAAGCAAACAAGAGGCCCAGAAAGCACTTAATACGTGCGTGAAGTTCCTCGAGCGCACGGTGAAGGGCATGAATATACAGATGCCACGTTATGTAACAGTTTCAAGTGCGATCTCTCATTCTTTATTTGATCGGTGTTAATTTCTCCTTAGCCCATCCAGGTTATGAAACTGGCATTTCGTCTCTCGTTGAAGTCACTTGTAACTCATCTTCATAACGTTGTGCCCTCCGGCGCATTTTTAACATGGGTTGATAACAAATCATGGCGAAATACGTGTAATTTGTGTTCTTAACGATGTGAATATATATTTTGGTCATGCGTTGCCGGTGCATCGCACGAGCGTCGGCGCAGTCTCGGCGCCGCGCCTCTCAGGTCAGGTGGTGTCGCACGTCCCACAAGGGCAAGGGCAGGCCCAAGAGGGGACATCAAAGCCGATTGTCAAAGAGAATGAAACACGTGAGCAGGCGGTTGACGTAGGAACTGCAGGAACACTAGTACTTGGGGACCTTGTCGATCACTCCACTCTGACCGTCTTTCCACCGGTCATCCAGTGGTGGTCTGATCCTCGGGGTCATTGGTTCTGCGATGCTACGGGACCAGCTTGAGGACGAAGGTCAGATTGGAATGCTGTCCCAAAAGGGATCAACACGCACCTGATTCGGCATGTTGGTAACGCCATTCGCATGCCTGACACTGTCAACATGCCTCGGTTTTTGCACTGAATAAACTGTTACATAAACTCAAAGATTTTTCAAAATCTATATTTTGAAATTCTTCTGCATAAACTTTATGTTTATTTTCTGTGACAAAAACCGTGAAAAAACTTTAAGTTTGGCCACACTGAAAAAAACAATAAGGTTTGGCTGAGCATTCTTCCTTCACAAAACAAAAACTGTGCATGGATTTAAAGTCCATCCACACATTATCATGATCTGATGACCTCTGTGAAAAAACTCAAAGTTTATTGTTGTCACACTTGTCACACGATTCTCTAGTGAAAAAACTTTAAGTCTGTCCTTGTCACGCTCATCATGCATTATTTCACGATCACACCACTGCACCCTGATAAGATTTGATCTACTTTTCAAATCAAGATTAAGATCTTTATCTCTTAAGCACATGCACAAGACTGATAAATCTAGAAAAAATCCATGAAAATTCCTATTGACAAATTTAATGACCTAATGAATCTAATCTAATCAGAGTCACACCAATCATTGGCATCATCATCACATAAGTCAGTCATCATTGGTCGTTGGTAGTGTTGCCATGGCTCAAGCCGATGTTTTTGAGAAATCAGTGATAGAAAATCGAATAAAATAGCGAAAACTATGAAAATAAAGAGGGAGATAGATTAGATCAAAAGCCATGGGGTCACTTAAGATGACTTTGTAATCTGACCAGCCATTCAAGCAGGACTCGCTTTGACTTGATTTGGCAAAAAAAAAAGTGAAATC
>Ga0307510_10010477_pt1 | contig 11014 bp, 12 predicted proteins | sample 12_EM_MG_FD_207224 | JGI IMG/M metagenome (GOLD analysis project Ga0307510, IMG submission 207224) | Populus trichocarpa ectomycorrhiza microbial communities from riparian zone in the Pacific Northwest, United States - 12_EM | ecosystem: Host-associated > Plants > Roots > Unclassified | place... | reverse complement strand
GAGAAATAAATCTCAATGGTAAACCAAAAATTAGGCAGCCCAGGTACCCGAAGGTAGCACTGGCGCAGTCCCCACCTTGTAGTGCAATGGAGGTGGGGAGCTCCGAGAATTGACCATTGGTGAGCGGCAAATACTGCTACCAGGCACAATACGTATGGGGAGGGGAAAACCCAAAAAAATCAAAATGGGGGAGTCTTTTGGATAGGTGAAAGTGATAGAGATGACTGAAAGGAATGGAGATGGAAGGGGGTGGCGATGGCGATGGCGGAAGGTGATGGCGATGGCTGAAGGGGATGGCGATGGCTGAAGGGGATGGCGATGGCTCAGAGTGATGGAGATGGGCCGAGGGGAAGATGGCCCAAGGAGGTGGAGATGGCCCAAGGGGATGGAGGTAGAGCTGGCTCAAGGGGATGGAGGAAGAAGGGGAGGTGAGAGGGAGGGAAGTATTTATAGAGGAGAGACGGGGATGCCAAGCTTTCGTGATTTGGCCGACAGGAAATGATAGGGCTGGCGATTTAGGTGAACATGCGGGAGGGTCAACGAGAGGCAGTTTTGGGCTGGGGTAACCATTAGGTGACAGGCCCGTTGTGAATATCATAGTTCAGAATGCAGGGGGTGACCCCCGATTTACTAGACTCAATATTTTACCTTTACCTCCTCTCATCTTAAGTGAATAAGATGGAAAAGAGGAGAAAAGGAAAGAAAAAAGAGAAAAAATCAGCCTCTGGAATAAATCAAAACTATCTGGCCTAGCCACACCGGCTCACTAGTGGTTTGGGTGTCAGTTGATGGAAGCGAATAGTTGTCAGAGGTAAGGGGAGCGGATAGTTGATGGGCAAGGATAGATAATGGCTTTAGTGATTCTGTTTTTTCTGGAGTTGAGAGGATTGACAGAAGGGTTTATAGTCATGTCTTTCCTTTATTATCACTGAAGTACGTAGGTAAATGAGGTCATGGAGAGAATGGAGGTGGGGGATAATCCAGAATATTCCGACGATACAATGCATACAAGCCGTAAGAACTTTCGTATTATACTTTGGGGATTGTGAATCGTTCAGTAGTTGTGATACTTGTTACGGGAATGTGTCATATGAGAATTTTGTAAACACATCCGATGGTCATAGAGGTCGAGGGTGGCCTGCAGTCATCTGTTGGACAGTAGTCCTTGGCATACTAGTAGTGTTTGGTGCTGTAGATGGGAAGCGTCCGTCCCAGGGAACTACTAAAGTCTGGAAAGGCGACAGCTGGTAGCTGTGGTCCTTCGGAAGTTACTAGCTCCAGCCTGTAATTAGTGGGACCCTGTAGGACCCGTCCTCCCGCCATTTGTAGGGACAAGCTTTTCCCATCCATCATCCACTGGGTCCGCAAGTTCCGGAATCTGAGACAATGATGGGGCAAGACCATCCGCCCTCCCATCAGGATCTCTGGAACGAACTGACTAGGAGTTTGGGCTCATTATGTACAATCAGCTATTTACCGTGACCAGCACCGTCACTAGAAATTATGTATGGCTTTCAGTCCTGAATTCTTTGGGATAAGATTCTGGGGGTTTAGAGAAGCTGTAGTAAGGTCTTGGAAACAGATATGCAACCCCATAAGCGCTATCAAACTAGGGAATGTGCCCTGAGAGATCTTTAGGGCAGCTTGATCATGAGTTACCTAGATGTAGGAACGGGTTATGTATGGCTGTTTCCACAAGATTAGCGGCCTTCAGAGGCTGGTAGTATCATAACCCGGTCACTCACTTTTTAAAGTAAAACTAAAGACTGTCTGCGCGGAAGGGGAGATAGATACTGGAGGAGGATATCTTGATCTTAATTCTATCATCGCACTCAGGAGGGAAACCAGCATCCTTAAATACATAACTCAGAAAACTTTTACACTCTAAATTGTTCTTTTCCTAGACTCTCTTTCCCTATGATAACATCCGCTGCGTCTTTTCTCTCTCTGTCCAACTTCCCCTGACCTCTTGTCCGTTCCCTCTCCTTCCTCCGCTTCACCTCTCTTCCATTCCTAACGCTTCTTCTGCCTTTCCCCTCCCTTCTTCCTCACTTCTTCAATGCGCACCCAGCTCCTACTTCATTCTCCATTTTCCAGATTATTCGTGTTTGTCCTTTATGCGAGAGGCGATGAATTCCAGATATGTAGTCATTGCTCTTGAGATGTCAAGATTCTGCTATCAATAGAAGCGCCGGTAATTCACAATACTTTTCCCTGTTCCGAACGCTGAAGGAGTCAAGAATCGCCTAATACAGTGCAGTATGTGACCCTAATGCCTCACTTACAGTGAGAAAAAAACTTGTCTGAGGCCGTGATTGGCATACTACTTTGGGATCTTACTGGAGCCATTGTTCCCGAAGGGATATGATAGGAGGAATACAACGATGAGAAGAACGTGTGGGGAGTAATTCGCCCTAGTGGGAGAGTTGGCAACTGCTTTACCCCCGCCGAGGAGCAATGCATAATTCTGGAGCTAATGCACCGGCAAAAGGGGGGGTGGGGTCCTTTGGTTAATGCCCATGATGGCGGAAGTCACAGGCTGGAGTTTTTATCTTAGGAACGGGTTCCGGTACAGGGGACATAGATTGCGGGTAGCGTTCATTACGGGGCCTCCGGGACCCCGAACAATGTGGGCCCCCGTCAATTTTGGGCGGCAAGGAACGGGGCCTCGCACGGGTGCGGGGCGGGGACAACGGACAAAATCCACCCCCGGCCCGTGTAACGGTGGGACCACTGAGGGCAAAACCCACCCCGCCCCGTAACGGACCCTAATTGCGGGCTCCACAAAGGGGATCCCGGCACCCAACACCGCAAAACACCCATTCTGGTGAAGCTATTGGTTTCCCATGCAAATTCGCAGTAACTCAGAGTCGGTCAGGGAGGCATAAATATCTAGCTGTCTTTACACTTTGCCTTCATCCCCTCGCTTTGTGGCCAGGAAGACAATGACAAAAAAGGAGGAATAAACCTCAGGGGTAGATCAAAAATTAAGCAGCCCAGGTGCCCGAGGACAGCTGGCGAAGTGCGAACCTTTGTAGTGCAATAAAGGTGGGGCGCCGCGAGTATCCACCAACAGTGAACGGTGGATCCTGCTGCTAGGTAAGTATGAGGAGAGAAGATGGAGTGGGGTGAAGGAGGTATTTATGGAGGAAAGGCAAGGATGCCAAGAGTTTGGGAATTTTGGCCGACAGGAAATGGTAGGGTTTGGGTTAGCATCGAGGGGCTGGTGAGTGGTGGAGGGCTGAGTAGACTATGGTGATGAGCTTTTTGTGAATCTCGCCCGGGCCTGGAATATGGGAAGCTATTATTGATTTTTTAGCACCAATGATATTTTACTTGGCTCCTTCGTACATTGGCGAGGAGCCCGATGAACGGACAAGGGGAAAAAAGAGAATATTGAAATGGGCCGTACGTGGCCCGGGAGCCCTTGATAAACTACAGTGGTGAGAACGAATACCATGAGAACTAGTCCGCTGGGAGCAGCTAATCCTGCTACCTATATCGTGCTGCGCTGTTGGGGGAAAAAAAGAAAGAACATTTGGACATCATATCACTGTTGGATTAAGGGGGAAGGGGGGACAAAATCTGAGTATTTGAGAGAATAGAGTGGGGGGAAGTAGTCCTAGATGATGCATTTGCACAAACAGGGAATTGGATATTTGGGGGAGATAGTGTATTGTCCAGTTAGTGAGTAGTGAGGGTTCTTTTGAGGGGTGTTCTGGATACGCCAACTGCTTGTGTCGGTTCGTTCTCGATAGACATTTGAGTAGAGCATTCACTTTCAAATTCCATGGCATAATATATCAGTAGCCTGAAGGAGCCCCGCAATGCTAGAGTCAGATGTGCAATCTGATAAAGCCATTGAATAAGGGTGTGATTCCAATCCTAGCTTCCCATGAGAGCTCACTTAAGGCGGTTATTGAGGCATTAGTTTAGGATTCTGCACCCACAATTACACGGGAGATATCCCGGTTACTACCGTATTGGAGGTTTTTGTATTTTTGGGCTCTTGCCTTTATCCCCTCGCTCTGCGGCCAGGAAGACGATGGCAAGCAAAAAAAAAAAAAAAAAAAAAAAAAAAGGAGAAATAAATCTCAATGGTAAACCAAAAATTAGGCAGCCCAGGTACCCGAAGGTAGCACTGGCGCAGTCCCCACCTCGTAGTGCAATAGAGATGGGGAGCTCCGAGAATTGACCATTGGTGAGCGGCGGATACTGCTACCAGGCACAATACGTATGGGGAACGCTTAAAAAATATCAAAATGGGGGAGTCTTTTGGATAACTCAAGCGAGTAGAGAGGACTGAAGGGGATGGAGATGGCTCAAGGGGATGGAGATGGCTCAAGGGGATGGAGATGGCTCAAGGGGATGGAGGTGGCCCAGGAGGGTGGAGGTGGTGGCCCAGGAGGATGGAGGTAGTGGCCCAGGAGGATGGAGGTGGTGGCCTAGGAGGATGGAGGTGGTGGCCCAGGAGGGTGGAGGTGGTGGCCCAGGAGGGTGGAGGCGGCCCAGGAGGATGGAGGTGGCCAGGAGGATGGAGGCCCAAGGGGATGGAGATGGTTCAAGGGGGATGGAGGAAGAAGAGTAGGTGGGGGGAAGGGAGATATTTATAGAGGAGAGACGGAGATGCCAAGGCTTTCGTGATTTGGCCGACAGGAAATGATAGGGCTGGCGGTTTCACATGTGAGGGGGTCAACGGGAGGCGGTTTTGGGCTGGGGTAACGATTGGGTGACAAGCTGGTTGCGGATCTAGTTCAGAACGCTGGGGGCGACTCCTGATTTACTAGGCTCAATATTTTACCTTCGCCTCCTCTCACATTAGCCAGGGAATAAGATGGAAAAGGGGAGAAAAGGAAGAGAAATAAGAGAAATAATGACCCTCTGATATAAATCAAAACTATGTATCCTGGCCACTCTGGCTCACCAGGGGCTTGGGTGTCGGGGTTGACGGAAGCGAGTAATTGTCAGATATAAGGAAAGCGGATAGTTGACGGACAAGGATAGATAATGGCTTTAGTGATTCCGTTTTTTTCTGGAGTTGAAAGGATTGACGGAAGGGTTTATGGTCATGTCCCCGAGATCTACTTCCCCCCTGTTAGAACCCCAACCAAATCAAGTCTTTCAGAAGTCAACATTCTGACTTTTGATGATATACTCATGTTGCTTAAGCTGGAGGGGACCTTGACATTTGTCGAGTGAGAAAATTAGTGTGGTTTAGCTCAGCCCTAGATCGGCCGAGGTTAGTTGAAAATGTTCTGGTAACAAAGCCGGATCGATACTGACCAGAGTCTGACACCACGGTAGTGAGTTTGTGAATAGGTAGCTCTGTCTCCGGCCGGATCGGAACAACGCCACCGGAAAGACCTTTATAGGTCTTTTCTCTGTTCTCACCATCCAGCCCTTCTGCTGCACTGATCGCTTCATTGGCCTAGAACATAATATCAATTAAATCCCACCCCTACTCACCCAACACCCCAGCAGCAACCCCCGCCCGGCCAAATGCCCCTGATTCGACCTGAATGTACGAGACAAGGTAAACTTACATTTCAGCTGGTATGTGCCTCCTTTGCAGTCATCATTCTGCTACCAAACAACACACCATCGAAAGGCATCGCAGGATAGTCAAGCTTCTCACCAAGCTGCTGTCAAATAAGGATATGTGTCTTCTGCCCCCCGGAGCTTAGAGCCAGCAACGAGGGAAATGTTATCCCTCTCCGGATGGGTGTATACATTTAAAGGATCAGTAGATGAAAATTTTCAAAGGAGTGATGACCGCCACCTCTTTCTTAAGTCCACTACAGAATCAGCAGGAAAGCTGGGTTGACCTTTGCCATATTGATGACTTGTTGGATAGGATCGGAAGAACAGTGTTTGAAGGAGATGTGTTTCAACCCGATAGTCTCGCTATACGGGTCGGTACCCTCGATCGACGGTACCCGGGGGCCAAAATAAATCCTTCAACGAGATCACAGGCGGAATGAAGCTGTCGGAGAAGTCGGATCTGCCATCTCATAGCTCTTGGATTCGCATAGATAAGATCGACCGCGATACTGGCATCAGAGATGGTATTCTGTTCGATCTTGCGAAGAGCTGCGGTAAGGCCCTTGGCGTTGAAATAACCACTACCTGCTGACTTTCGTTAGCATAGGGCAAGCGGGATTCGAGGAAATGATACAGCTTGCCGGTTAATCCAAACTGATAACCGGCATTCATAGTAGCTGCAACAAAGTCCTACGGGACAGTACAAATTTGAATACGGTCGAACGATGATATTCGTGGAAGCCGAGGGAGGCGGGGGCTTCTGGCGTTAAGGCGGCGTTGCAGATACCACTTCACTGAATGCAGAGGAAAACCATCGTACCCTGGAAACTGTCATTGATAAAAACCTCCATGCGCCGGCCGCAGAACAAGCCCAATCAGATATATACATAAACTATGGCATCCACAGTGGCCGGCACTACGAAATAAATCCTTGGTGGAAGGAACACATCGTAGCAGTTTGTGGTAGCAGCGGTTTCAGCTTAAGAAATCCAGGCTTTCCAGATAGATTCTGAATAGAAGCTCGCCCACAATATACCTAGCCACTACGATTATAAATAAAAGTAGCCATTTCTCGCATCAAAAGTCCGATACACCAGGAAAATCACCGGCGCCTTACATGACACTAACGATGATTTAGTTAGTTATTAAACTGCGATGGTCTTCACAAAGGACCCCCAATGATTCTCACCTAATATCATACTGTGGGGCACTTATCTCGCACTAATATCCCTTCTAGGTCTCCCGGGGTGGAAGGGACTCGAAAAAGAATGGGTTATAGATCCTTAGCCACTCAGTTTACCATAGTAAACCCTTTTGATCTTGTGAAAACTGCCAGGCTAACATGTCAGCCAACTTGAAGCGGCAGGTCGGAGCTCTAGCTAATGGGTTTAAATATTAGAAAGCTCTTGCCTCAACAACGGAATGTTCTATAACAGTACCTTGGGATCCCATCTTCTGATCATTGTTAATATAATAATAGAGCTGACCACGAGTTGCGGCTCGCGTCCACAAATTGCCTTTTTCCGCTCTTAAAAGGCCTGCGACATTTTCTCCGGAATCATTTTCCATCCAGCTAACCATCTGGTCTAGCAAGGAACTTAGCATACTAGCCACAGACTGCTCCTTCCGCGCTGCGAGCTCAAAGTAAAAACACGCGATAGCCGTGTTTCTTCTCCTCCTAGCTTAATTGCACAGCCTATCCAGAACCAGTGAGTTATCATCATGGCTAGTTAGCAAGGGTTCCCTTTCTTCCGGCATGGGAGAATAACCATCGTTACCTGATAGATGCCCCGCCGACCCCCGGAAATCCATCAAAATAGAACTGCGTTATCACCCTCAACCTTCCCGCCCAATCCACACCATCTTCCGAATTCTTCAGTTAGTGTGAGCCATTCCCCCACATTACGCCAGCAACGGTATAGTTATTCCACACACTAATATTGTTTGTATTCAAGTAGTTGGTGTTATCGTTGACCGTATATTGCGACATCTTTCGATCTTTGCTGCTTCCCCGCCGTAGGGGAGGAACTATTGAGGATGGTCGGCCGATATTTCTGACCACTGAGCAGGAGCGGTAGTATATTAGTGGTAAAGCAGGATTGCGGATGCCATTACACAGTAGTGAAGAATGCATCGAGATCCTTTCTAGCTACATCCAAACAGGGTTAGAGGCCTGAGGTACTTAGGGGACGACACCCTTCCCAATCATTCGGGACAGCGCAGCATAGATATCCTCTGAAAGCTCCCTACTGCTCGTTTATTCCTAACCGGAAGACCCCATATCCAGAATATGGCTAAAAAGGGTGTCTCTGGGGGGGGATCTGGTATATTAGCAGTTCCTAAAAGGAACCAAGTTATTGTATATCCTCATGCCGAACCATCTGGGAACGCTACCGGCGGTGCGATAGATAATAGTCTGGGGAGGTGACAGTAAAACGAATCCCCAGAACTAACTCCGGAATGCGTAGTACTGTAGGCAAAAAAGTGGGTTTATAGGTTTTCGCTAATATCCGCATTTGCACATGGCGTCCGTAGTTGGCACTCTATAAGGTCTAACTGGACGGCTGCCGCCGGGAGTGTTCGCGGGTGAAGAAGGTTTCGCAAGATCGTTTTCCTCCACCTATATACCCCCTGAGGACACAAGAGGGCAAGGAACCCCTGACACTCCGGTTGATCCTCCCTACCTTGTCTCTCGAGAATACGTTTCAGCCCTTCTGGATGTTTTCCCTAGAATTCGACAACAGTGGAAACGTATCTAGCTCATCAGAATAAATTATCAGCAGATCTAAAAGCCCCCCGCAGCCGTATCTCGAGTCAGCCCAAATTAAGCGGTAGACACTCCTTGCGTTATTCCGTCCTTAGAGTCCTCGCCCTCCGCGAGAATTGAGGAAGTTCACCTATGGCATGAATCCGCTTAGCATTCACCGGGTATTAAATAAGACCACTTTGGCCTCCCAGATGTTATGGGCTGTCGGTTGAGGAAAATAAAAACAGCGGAAGAGGGAAGGAAAATGAAGACAAGGAAGGCAAACATCTTTGAATTCCGAGAATCAAATCTTTCTTGCTTATCCTTCCTATCTATGGCGGGGCATAGGGTTTATATAGAAAAATACAACAATCCTCGCATCTCAACCTTCCTCTCTCTAGAGAAGTAAGGGAAATAATTAGAACTTGCGTGATCTCGGGAATCCATCCGGAAATACTAAAACAACAGCAGAATTCCAGTTCCCATTCCTCGGGTATTCCCATCTCTCTTCCGCTCTGCACACAGCTCATTGCCGGCAATATACCACAAAAACACAAGCAACCGGCCCATGTGCTGTGTCTTCGGAAATTCCCTACTCTGGAAAACGGGTGAAAAACACAGCAAAAGGTGAGCGGCTCAGCCCCTCTAAGCGAAGTAAAAAAAACACAGACCCTGCCGGAGAAGGAAACTCCAACGACATAGCATGTGGGCCATCGTTTGAGTTCTTACGGTATGCAAATCCCCATATATAGTATACAAACCAGGTACGCCAAGTCCTCCGCTCTGATTCGTAATGGGTGACAAAGGAAACTAGTAACCAATGATCAACATGATTAGCAAGGCACAAAGAAAACCCTTTAGCGGGGAGTGATCGCCCGTGATTTTCAACAATAGCTAGACAGGAAGGCAGAGAGAAGATATCTGCGGTACTGCGCTCCAGTGTCATACCCATGCCGGTAGTGGGGCTTAATTAAACGTTACCGACCACAAATCGCAGAGCCTCCCACTCTCGTCACTCCCTATAACCAGAAGGCAATGAACCCCCCCATAGCAACCCTTACAAAATCTCCGGGACAAAAAGCACCCCCTACGACTCACCCCACGAATAATGAGTCAAGTCAAAACTCAAGCTTCCACCGCTCCTAAGGTCTCAATTTTTACTTTCTCCGAGAATTCTCTCCGCGAGTATTAATGGCCGGAGCACACACTTGCTCTCCATCCCCGGCAAGCAAACCCGATCAGAAACGCAGGAGACTCATCCCAACCACTGCCACTTCCACCACATCCCCCCTCTCTCAACCAACGCTTCAAATAAATACAGTACAACTACAGCTCCCACAACTCCCACAACTCCCACAACTCCGCGCACCCTAGCCCTCTCACCAGAGGAACCGCCTTGCTCAAGCTCCTTCTCGACGCAGCCCAAGAAATCGACAAAGATAAACTGGAGGATGGCGGCCTAGCTTTACGCTTAACCGGCGACTAGGTCTGTAACAAGCCCCTCGGTGCCCGAAACGTGGACGTCAGCGTGGGAATAAACAATACGAGCGGGTGTAATTCCGCAACTCGGCTCTCAGAGTACATCAGGGCAATCATGGAGAAATTCGGCCTTGCAGTGTGAACAAGATCGGGAGCAATCCCGGGAAGTCTAAGCATTTAAAGACCACCGCTACAAAGACTCTAGGGCTGGATATCGTCTTTGTCAATCTGAGGAGAGGGAACTATCCCGGAGATAGTCGGATTCAGCAAATCATTTGTTCCACTTTATCTTCAACTATTACATGGGGGATATTGACGGCGGTCTTAAGAATTCGGAGCCACGGAAAAGGATCTCCTCCACCGTGACTGCATCATCAACGCCCTATTTTACAACCCACGCCCTGAACTAGTGGAAGACTTCGCCGGATTCGGCCTACCGGACACCGCCGCCTGTATACTCCGCACCCCACTACCGCCGAAAGAAACCTTCGCCGACGACCCCCCTCGCGTACTCCGCTTAATTTGCTTTACTCCACGCCTCAAATCCATCATAGTTCCCGAAGCCGAGAACGCCATGAAACTCCCGGAATTCAAGGCATGCAATCCCCCCTCCCTGCAGACATGGATTATCACTCAAACAAACTAACTCGCCTCACCTGTTCAATCCGCCCTCAAAACCGAAATCCCCCGCGAGCCCGTCGGCAGTGAGATGGAAAGAATGCTCAAAGGGCGCAATGCCCATGCCGCCCTGAGCCTAATCCACGAACTAGATCTCTGCAACGAGATATTCTCCCCACAAGTCCAAGACGCCCCCACCCTCCCTTTACAAGATATGAAGATCGCCGCGGATATCTTGCGGTACCCACTCCCCGGATACACCCCTTCATACCCACACATTTCCAAGCCCCTGATGGCCAATAACGAAAAGTGCCTCGCGTGGCCCATCGCCGCCATGAGCCCCCCTAGAAGACCTCATCGGCCTTCCCGGCTGGAAAGAAACCCCCCCGCCTCTATGGCAATGAAAGGAAGGAGGACCCCAAGCTAACGACTACAGGACATAACCTAAGTGAAGGAGATCCAAGTACTACGATCAAGATTTGTTGTCTCAATAGTTCTTAAGTCGGTGGTGTATCATTATTTGCATAACTCGAATGATACAATATAGTGGTGGTAACAACACCACCACTCGTAATCTGGCAATACAGGAAAAATAACTCTTTTACTAGCTTTCAAACACTAATACAGAGG
>Ga0307510_10010475_pt1 | contig 11014 bp, 8 predicted proteins | sample 12_EM_MG_FD_207224 | JGI IMG/M metagenome (GOLD analysis project Ga0307510, IMG submission 207224) | Populus trichocarpa ectomycorrhiza microbial communities from riparian zone in the Pacific Northwest, United States - 12_EM | ecosystem: Host-associated > Plants > Roots > Unclassified | place... | reverse complement strand
CCTAAACGTACACTTGCAAGGACTAAAGTAGCTTCATGGCAAATGCATAATTGCTAAAATCCTATAATATTTTTAAAAGCCTAGTGCACAAAGGGGATCGAGAAACTCTCGGTAGTTTTTCCGCATTTAGAGAGTGAATATATAGATAATGTTTTAAGGGCCTAGCCAGGTAGCCAATGGGAAAATTATTATTTGAGAGGCCAAGCTTTTATAAATTAGAAGAATTTGATACAATATGTTTTTAATCTTTCAATTTTTATATTATAAATTAGAAAAAATTGATACAAGATTTAATACATAGATAATATATAGATGAATACTCTTCTTCATATCACCTGAACCAACCTATTAAAGGTTTTTTTTTCCATCTCCATATCATATGCTTCTATATATGAAGTTCTAATTAATTTGAGATTAGATTACAGAATCTAGCTAATTACTTGTAGCTAATAATAATATAATGCATGCTTTTCATATATACATGTCGTGGACAACAACTTGGGAATATCCATTGTGTTCATTTGTCAACTCTCTCGCACACACACACTTTATTTTCCATCCACTTTATCTTGATTTCGTGTTCTTGATATGCTATTAATTGATTCTTTTAATTCTCTTACATAAAACAGACTCTACCAACTAATTAACATATATTCGCTTTGATTGAAGAAAGAAAGAAAGAGAACTTCATACACTCGCACAATTAAAGCCCCCAACATTCTGGCTATTGGTATTTTTTTTTTAAAAATCTCATTATTTTTAAATATATTTATCGTGGCAACTTCGTATAGTTAAGTTCATGTTGTACGTAAATATTGCTTAGGTTCCGTTTTAAATACGTATTAAGTGTTTAATTAATCAATATACATCATAATTTTATTTTAAGCTTTCTCTTAAAATTGGTGTAGTTACTCATATCAATGTTTTCTATCTTCAAGAAATTTTGAGTTCAAACATCTTCTTCATAATTAAAAAATTGTGGAATTCTGACCAAAACTGAGATTTGTTGTTCTAAATCTCAGTTTTTATGTTTAATGATATTCTTTCTCTTCCACTGCCCTGAGTTGAGATTGATCCAAGCTATTCTTCAATTAATTAAAACAGTGTTTATATCACTTTTCTGGGATCTGCTAAAAGTACAATCTCTAGAGGTGATCAGATTCCACAAGTACTTATTCTTCTCTTAATCATGATCAATGTCTTAGTCTACTAGTTGATTAAGATATTTCCCCTTGTTTGTTTAGCCTAATAATCATTCACTAAGCACATATTGGATGTGCTTGCAGGAGTGGAGGTAAGGTGACATTTTTTCATGTCGGGCCCTCCATGATTACAAGTTAATCAAGTTGATAGCTCTAATTCCATTTGTTTATATCGCAACAATTATTATGATCAATGAAGTCACTAAAGGAGAGAATAATATCATTTCCCATCATGATATATAGGAATTGTTGTTCATATCATATATATAATATCAAACAATATTGAATTGAGCTCTTAATAGTGGATGCCGTGTTTAGAGCACTCTCCTTTTCTTTTCTTTTTATTTTTTATTGTAAGTTTTTTTTGGAAAGAATTCCCCGGGGAGTGAGAAATGATATTAAAAGTGTGATTGAGAACGTAGTGCAAACTATGTTCTTTTAAAATTTGATTTTTTTTGTTTAAAATGATTTTTTTGTGTTTTCAAATCGTTTTGATATGCTAATGTTAAAAATAATTTTTAAAAATTAAAAAAATTATTTTGATGTATTTCTAAGCGAAAAACTCTTTGAACTACCACCGTTACCACAATCCAAAACACACCCTAACACAACAGAATTGTTGATCAATCCATGTCTCTCCCTCTAGTTTTATAACTCATATAGATGAATAATAAAGTCTTGGGATAGTTAAGGTAAATTCTTGGGATTTTTATTCTCACTTGAAATGAATTTTATTTAGCTACTTGTAAAGTCTTATAATCCAAGGATATCTTTAAATTTAAATAGCTCTCTCATTCAATCTTAAACTAATTATCTAGATCTAATTAAATAGATACATTACAAAAAATAAAAATAAAATTCACTCGTCTTTTTTAAAATTCAAACAGTACTAATATAGGAAAAATAAATACAAAATAATGAAAACAAATTTAGAGGGGTTTCTCCCCCAACCCTAGCCCAATTGATATAAAAAAGGGGGTACGAGGGAGGTATAACTTGCCAGGAAAAAGAGAGATTAGAAAGGGCCAATTTTAGTAAAACAGATCCTCAAGTGTTTTTGGGCCTTTGATTTTATGTATGGACTTGGGCCCATTATATAGTCATGACAACTAAGTTAGCACACCCTCCTCAAGTCTACCTTTTCTATTTTAAAAATATATCAAAATAATTTAAATGTAAAAATAATATTTAATAATATGAAGGTAGATATAATATTCACACCATATTAATTTAATTAAAAAGAACACTTCTAATGTTTGAGAGGCTTGTCCTTGGCTCGTTTTTAAGCCAATGTTATTAAATTTAATTAAAGTTGTGTTTGAAATCACTCTAGGTGAAAGACCCCATTAAAATTCAGTTTATTTTTTTTACTTATCTATTTATTTTTAAAATAATATATTTTAATCTTTTTTAAATAAATCTTGAAGTCTTTTACCTGATAAGTGGCCTACCCGGATTTAATAATTTTGCTTTAGACACGATATTTTTATTGTTAGAAAAATACAGAAATGCCCAAGCATTCATATTTTATACCGTAGCAACACCATAAATTTCCTCTTCACAGTTTTTCTAGGTTGACAGCAAGCCACAGATGCACTAAATACCTGTCACCTCCATTGCCTCCACGTGTTCTCTTTCTTCTTCAACCAGACTTTTCTAGCAGTGAAGAAAGAACTAGAAAAACTGAAGCCGACCATTCAAGAACCCAAAACGCTTTAAGATCAAATCACCAAAATGACCTCTCTTACTTCACGTTTGATCCATTCAAGAACTTCACTGTCCAAATTATAGTACGTTCCTTTACCTTTCTCTTTTTTTTTCGAGTTTTTTGCTTGCTTTTTCAAGAATTGTAGTGGCATTCTTTATAGAGTTATTTATATTGATAAGAAGGTGAAATAATTTTGTTAAGAATTTTTTAAAAATTGGGAAAAAATGGGTTTTTTGTTTAATATTGTGTGGCATTGATTTCATGTAAGATCACATTGTGTTCTTTTCTTGTTTCTTGATGTGAGTGTTTAAGGGCTTCTCTTTATTTACTGGAAAATGCCAAAAAAAGGTTAAAGAGAAGATTTTTTTGGGAATTGGCAATGATCCTTGCTTATGTGACGATAAAGATTGGCGGGGTTTCTTGTTTTTAGTTGCTTGCAGATGTTTTGTGAATAGAACAGCAATGACAACTTAATGTATGATTCTATGGTGTTACCAAATGTGAAGGATGTTGCATTTTCTGATGAGCTTGTTTAATTTTTGAGATAGTACAATGGCTGTATCAAGTAATGGGAGATATTTATCTACTGATTCGAATAAGGTTGATGAACCCTTTAAAGTTGAGGAGGCTGAGACATTGAATGTACCTCCACCACCAACAGAGAAGGTATGCTGGACAGTGGACCGTAATTGGTGCTTTAGATATATTGAGTTTTTTTTTTTTGTACATTTTGATTGATATACTAGTCGATGCAGTTGCTTGTATTGGGTGGAAATGGATTTGTTGGCTCTCACATCTGCAAAGAAGCTGTAGACCGTGGCTTAACAGTTGCTAGCCTCAGCAGGTATGGTGACCCTTCAAAGTTGTAAATTTGGTCTTTGATAGTTGGTGATTCTCGTTTGGTGTCTGCTTATTCATGTACCCTTTGATGCCAAAGAGTTTATGAATGATTGTTGGTTAATCAAAACATATAGCAATCATAGTCTCCGGGGTTTATATAGGGAATATGGTGTCTTACCTGACTCATGTAATTTTTTTCTTCAAAAATGTGATTGTATTGCATTTTATGTTAGTGGTGTTTGTTGTTCTCGGTAGCTTTTGCTTTGCGGAGGCTTTATTCTCTTTTTACACTGACCAAATTTTCTTTCTCTATTCTGTAATAATGCTATCAGTGTCTGTTAGAAGGATTTTTCTCACTTTTTAGGAGTGTCCCAACCTTTGAAATTCTGGATCATGTGCATTGCTGGTTTATGGAGTGATTTCTTGTGTTTTTGTGCAGTTTTTGGCCTCTCATTATATATAGATTCTTTTTGTTTCTGTTAAAATTATTGGCTTTTCCTTTCAGGTCTGGTAGGCCATCAATACAGGACTCATGGGTTAACAACGTCATCTGGCATCAAGGTTTACATTGTGCTGTGGTGCTTTCTTTTTGACTGTGCTTTTGATGTCATGATGTCTCTAATTTTTTTTTTCTAATGGTCCTCTTGTGTAGGAAACCTACTATCATCTGATTCGTGGATGGAAGCCTTAAATGGGGTCACCTCTGTTGTATGTGATCTCCTCACTATTCACCTAAATAACATTTTGTTTTTGTGTGCGCGTGTGTGTGCAATGGTTGTTTTGCTACACAGGATGTGATTATGCTTCTCTTCTTTTAGAAACGAGAGATTGGTCTTTCTGCTAATTTGTGCATGCTTTCTAGATTTCTTGTGTTGGTGGTTTTGGCTCGCAATCTTATATGTATAAGATTAATGGAACTGCAAATATAAATGCAATTAGAGCTGCTTCAGAAAAAGGTATTATTAGAGGAAGCCAAGTTTTTTTTCACCGTTTATTTATTTAGTTAGTTTTTGTGGCCTTGTGGTGATTGATAACTGATGAGTTGTGCATAAGTGTTGGAAAGCTGTTCCAAATAAAAGCCCTCGGAAGCATAAGTCTGGCTCATGGTTGTAAGAGGGAATCCTAGTTTACTTGAAGTTGCTCCATCCATTGTTAGAATTTTCTCTGATAATGGATCTTTAATGATGGATCTTCTCATGTGAAAAAGATGCTCACATATTTTGGAGTTATGAGTGAATTAAGTATTTGAATGGTCGTAGCTGTCATGCTAAGCTGTAATTGTGTGGATTTTTGTAAGGGAAGGAGAGACTTTTAGGCTCCATGTTTCTTTCTTAATTCTTTTCTCCATGTTACCTATTTCTTCAATCATCCTCTAAGGAAGCAAATTCTAGAGGGCATTTTGTTTTAGCATGTTTTTGGTTTTTGCTGCTACTTTCACACTGCTATTCTTCGTTTCATGGCATGTCTGCAATCTTACAGCATACTGTGTTATACTGATAACACAAATGAACTTTTTAAAATTTTGTGAATTTTCATATCCTTTTAAATGTCTTTGGCCACAAAATAAGTTGCCTGTTAGAGAGAGAGTAGGTGGTTCCAGTTCTATTTTTTTTCCCCTTTTTGGTTGGGGGTTGAACTTATTTTAATGGATTGGATTTGTTGTAGGTGTAAAAAGATTTGTTTACATCTCTGCTGCTGACTTTGGCTTGGTCAGTTACTTGCTGCAAGGTTATTATGAGGGAAAGGTACTAATTTTCATTACTGCTTATTTCAAGTGCTGTATCTAGAATCATGTCACGATAATGCTGATGGCTGGCATGGCACATCTTCATCTTCATTTTTCTGGAAACAAGGACTGTTTTCTAAAGCTTTATAAAAACTAGTTTGTATTATACGTAGATACAGTTTGATTTTTATAATACGTTGTTTGATATGAAATAGTTATATCACAAGAAGAATCAACACTTTCAAGTGTGCCTTGATATTTACTTTTCCCCTTTCTTATCATTCTTACCTCATGTAAATTTTTTACTTGTGGTTTGTTTGAAGTAGAAGGCTGCTGAAACAGAGTTGTTGACCAAGTTTGCATATGGAGGTAATTTTTTTCTTTCCATTATTGTAATTTGTACCTTTTATATATCTGTCATTCGTTTTACTCTTTTAGCAACTGAAATCTGAGAAAGCTGTCCTAAAACTTTTGAATTTGGAAAACTGTAAAATTTCCTTCATGTAAAATGCTATTATGATATATTGGTTTCATCCTTTATATCTTAGTACTCTTTTCACTGCATTTAATCGTCAAAATCTTGCAGTTTAGAATGCTAGTGTATGTATTGGTTAGTATCGTGGATTATAGTAACCGTAAATCTGATGAAATATGTTTTGTTTCCTTGTTTAGGAGTGGTTCTCCGGCCTGGGTTTATTTATGGAACTCGCAATGTTGGAAGTGCGAAGTTACCTCTTGGTGTAATCGGTTCTCCATTGGAGATGGTAAGTTCTTGTGCATCCTTATATATTTATCTAGATTACCAGGTTATCCCAAACAATACTTGAATGTCGTACATCCAAACCTGAAGCTTTTGGCAGATTTAGGTTAGCCAATCAAAGCCATTGCCTCTGCAATCCCCCCTGTGATGACTTTTGAATTTCTCAATATCTGTCCTCCTCTATGCACCTTGCAATTCATTCATAGTTTTAGTCCTTCAGCGCTTGAGCAGTCTAGTTTAACTCTATTAGGGGATAAATGGAGATCGCAACTTGTGTTTTAGGAGCATGCTATGATTCTGCTCACCAGAAATCAAGTTTTGAGGAGTGTTCTGTTGCCGTGTCATCATTACATGGGAGAAATGCTTGAAATGTGATGAGGAGGATTCACTCATATCATATTTTAATCTAGTAATTTGGAGGTTCATTGTAATTTATTAATGGCAATCCCACTGCAGGTTCTCCAACATGCAAAACCACTTAAACAGCTTCCCCTCGTTGGACCCTTGTTCACTCCCCCTGTCAATGTTACTGCCGTGGTGAAAGTTGCAGTAAGGGCAGCAACTGATCCAGTTTTCCCTCCCGGCATCGTGGATGTTTATGAAATACTGCGTTATAGCCAGCAGCAAAGAGCAACATAGATTTGTTGATATCGAGAGTTCATTTGTTTTCTTCACCAATATAGAGTTCATCATCAATATCAAGATTTCATCTGGTTTCTTCTTCTCTGTAAGTTCTCAAAATGTTAGCTGTTGGAGTTGGACTCGAAGCATTTTGTGAACTGGAGACTCACAAAAAGGTTCCATTAACATGTCTGATGAAATAAAAATACATGATAAGAACCAGCTCATACCTGTATGTCTCCAGATCAAAAGAGTTTATGTAGGTCTTATAATAAAAATCTTTAAAGCTAAATTATTTTTTTGAAGAATCTCTTTTTTGAAGGTACAAATATAATTTTACAAATTCTCAAATAAACTTTTATATGTGTAACTTATATATTCATATAACAAATTTCTATATGTAAAAGCTATAAAATAAGTGAACATCCAATATATATATATGTTTTGAACTACTGAGATGAGGATGTGTCTTGAAAACAAAATCTTGTGAAGGAAGTCGCAACTAAAATAAATGATTGCAAATTCGAACCTAATGATTGCCTGTCAACAAAAAGCCCGGTGCTAAAAACATTAATGAAACAATATTATCTTATTGACTGATTTTTCTAGATGAGCAATTCACGTCAAATGATCTATGCTACAAGCTTGAATATTCAATAATAATCACAAATACTTTGATTTAGTCAAGGGTAGACGATGGCGAAATAACCAATAAGACAAGGGATATTTATCGCTGACCAGAACAAGGCGAATTCCGACAGATCTGAGGGCAACTAATGTGTCATACGTGACCAATACGTCCAAGTGCCTCTGTCTTACATGCAACGTGAACATGTGCCGGCGACATTGACTGTGATGCAAAGCTCTTGCCATTCTCTTCTTCCAGCTCTTAATTTGGACTGACACCTTCTTAAATAATTCTTCCAGCTCTTTCCCTAATTTTAGTACTCCCCATTTGTGTTTTGGACATCTTTTATTTATTCTTAAAAAGGGAGACATGATTTCTAAAAACGGGAATTAGTGAAAGGAGTAATCTGCTAGGATAAAGTATTTAGTTTCAATTGTGTAACCATTTAGTAAGTACTGTTTGTTTTTGTGCTAGAACATTCCTTTCAAAGTATTTTTTAATTTTTGTTTTTCTTTTGAAAAAGTGTTAAATTAATGGTTTTTAGGTGTTTTTAATATGCCAATGTTAAAAATAAAAAAAATATCATTTTGATATATTTTAAATTGAAAAATATCATCCATCACAATATCAAATCTACATTTACTTCTACTTCCTTTAAGTTCATATACACATCTTATAAGATACTGGTGCACACTTGGTGACTTGTTTTATTTTTTTTGGATAAAGGTATTTTAAATTAGTTTATGCATTAATTGAAATTAAATTTTTTTTGGACAATATTCAAAATACACCTCACATTTACTTGATATATTCATAAGAATTTAGCCAATTCCTGTTAATGTTAGCCCAATGTTTAAGTTCAGAAAATCAATGTTAAATGGAACAATTTTTCTTAACCATCAATGTTAAATGTCTCCAATTTATTAATATGATTTGATTCAAACAATCAAATCATGCAATTTCCTAGTAATTACAATCACTAATCTTCTCCTCGAGAACTGGTCCAAGCTCTTCTCCTTCAAGGCTTTAGTTTCACCTTATAAATAACACATTCTTCCTTCCAAGCTTAAACCAAGAAAACTAGCTAGAATCAGCTCAACCATAGGTGGACAACAAGATGATCATGAAAAAATACTCTTTAAATCCTGTTCTATCTTTCTTTTTCTTCCTTTCTTTGATGATTTTGTTCTCAGAAATGGGAGTGGCCCAGAACACAACATCTTCAATCCCAGTGAATGTAGGAGTGGTTCTTGACTTGGCTTCTTTGGAGGCCAATATTGCTTTGAGCTGCATCAACATGGCCCTTTCAGACTTCTATGCCTCTCATGGTGACTACAAAACTAGACTGGTCCTCAACACCAGGGACTCAAAGAAAGATGTTATTGGTGCAGCTGCTGCAGGTTCCCTCTCTGCCCCTTCTCTTGGTTCTCATCTCTTTTCTCCAATTATGAATCATTGCTCACCATTTCTTACTGCTAATTATTAACCTCCTCATGCAACATTTTAACAGTAGAGATTTTTACATTTGTATTAATTATCTAATGAGGGTCTCCTCCTGCAAATCTCTAGTTTGTTCATAGAAATGCAGGTCCACTGACATGATATGAGAACATATATACCGTTGCATGCTTGTTATATTTTTCTTTTCAAGCTAAGGGTATTCTCAGAAAAACCTGCACATATCTAAACAAACTCTCTTTCTGATCGTGTTTACGTAAGCCATTCACGCTCCAACCGGTTTATATAACCATTCTAGTAACTTAAACTTTTAAATCAAGATGATTATTTGATATTTACTAGGAATTTCTTCCTCAACCTTTCATTGTACTGAACCCAAAATGACAAAGGTGGGTCAAAACACACAAAAGTCATTATAAATTGTGGCTATCTTACTTTCCAAATTTGCCCCCCCCCAGCCGTATAAATTGTGAAAATAAAATAAAAATTGTGGCTTTCTTACTTTCCAAATTTGCGGCCCCCCTGTCATCATCGTGAGCTGTACACCCCCCTGTATCGATAACATACGCAGCATAAAAATTTTAATGAGCAAAAAGAGTGAACGTTAAATTGTATATAATAGTTGTTTTTTCAAAAGATTTATAAAATATTTAAAAAAGTCACGAAAACCTACATCCCCTGTAAAACAATTTAAAATCTAAAAACATTAAAGAAATTAAAATATAATCCTAAAAAACAAAAAAAAATTTAAAAAAAATAACAAAATTGATCTAATGCAACTTTCAACCCTAGTTTTGAAATATTTAATAGTCCAATAAGCAATACAATTATCTTATTCCTCGATTAAAAAATTGGATCTCTTGTTATTTTAGTTTTAAGATATTAATATAGTCTAACATGATCTTCTTTTTAAACCTAAACTTATTCCATCCTTTTATAAAAATATTTTATAAACAATTCCTATATTTATTTAAATCGTATTCTCACATAATTTATCTGAATCATATTCTCATTTAATAGTATCAATTTCTTATCTAAATGTTCATAACTTTCATATGCTATAAGCTCGCATCAACATGTGCATGTTTTTTTTTTATAATCATTGAGAGTATATTAAGAAGGCCATAAAACGAATAGCCAAAGAGAAATACAAGAGATAAAAAAAAACAAAAAAAAACAAAAAAAACCAAAAAACTGATCTACTACAGCAAACAACAAGAAGACTACCTAAGATTTCTTATTACACCATAATATCAACATGTGCATGTTATAAGTAGCTTATCGGTACTTGATGCCTAATCACTTTTGGATTATTAATAATTTAGAATTGAACTCATTGAATAATTTGTTTAACTTGTCACTGCCTTATCAGCCACCTTCTTATATGTAATTAACAGCCTGAGATGTACTTCTTAAAATAAAATATGAACATGATTTGGCACAGTCTATTTTAATTGTTTAGAACTGCTACGCCGATCATTGCATTATACTTTAATCATCATTCAATTATGATAATCATGTGGTTACCATGTCAATCTATAAATTATTTTTGTTGATATAGAAGCACTAGTTATTGCAATATACATGTACACTCACCAGTTAATTAGCCAGTTTTCCCTCAAGTTAAAACAAAAATTCATGCTCTGCTTAAAAAGTTTGGATAGATATTATATAGTGAAAGAAATATATAGCTCGATCAGCATGGATTGCTAGACAAAAGCATGCTAATTTTCTGCTGTCATGCCGTTTCTTAATTTATAAGGTAGTGTTTAGTTACTGTTGCAAAACAGAAAAGACAAGAAAGTAAAGATAAAAAGAACATTTTTTCTTATTTTTTTTAAATAATAAAAATTCACTATAAAATTGTTCAAAATTAAAGACGTATTTATTTCATGCATAAGTCCCTTCAGTATTAGAGCATTAACCAAATCCAACATAAGGTGTAGAGCAATTAAAAGAGAGGAGCTCACAAATCATAAAACGTGACTGCAGAATGATCATCCTATAAGAAACTGTGATCCTTTGCTTGATCGTTCTCTGCTGCAGAAGTCTTTAATTTTTCTGTTCTCCT
>Ga0307510_10010473_pt1 | contig 11014 bp, 8 predicted proteins | sample 12_EM_MG_FD_207224 | JGI IMG/M metagenome (GOLD analysis project Ga0307510, IMG submission 207224) | Populus trichocarpa ectomycorrhiza microbial communities from riparian zone in the Pacific Northwest, United States - 12_EM | ecosystem: Host-associated > Plants > Roots > Unclassified | place... | reverse complement strand
CGATTTCGCCGCTGCCGTGCGTGGTAAGCGGGCACCGATCGCCGATGGCAGGACCGGGCGCGACATGATCGCGCTGGTCGAGCGCTGCTATGCGGAAGCGAAGCCGTTGAGCTTCGCTTGGGACGTGCCCGTGACGGTGGCGGCATGAACTTGCACGGCAAGACGGCGTTCGTCACCGGCGGCAGCGGCTTTATCGGCGGCCGGCTGATAGAGGTGCTGCGCCGGCAATATGGCATGCGCGTCAAGGCACTGGTGCGCGGCACGACCAGTGCCGGCGGCGGGGCGTTCCGCGCCGCGGCGGCGGGCGCCGAGATCGTGTTCGGTTCGTTGATGGACGAAGCGGTGCTGGACCGGGCACTGGCGGGCTGCGACCTGGTTTTCCACTGCGCCTATGGCACGCATGGCAGCGCCGCCGAGCAGCGCCAGGTGACGGTCGAGGGCACGAGGTTGCTGGCGCAGACCGCAGCGAAGCACGGGGCCGGGCATTTCATCCATCTCGGCACCGTGTCGAGTTATGGCGGCAATACCCCGGCGCTGGTGCCCGAAGACTACGTCAATCCCAAGCTGTGGGCCTGGCCCTATGCGCATGACAAGCTCGATGGCGAGGCGGCGCTGACGGCGTCGGCGCTGGCTGGCGGGATGGGCCATACCATCCTGCGGTTGGGATCGGTCTATGGGCCTTATGGCGCCTCGTTCACCACGGGGCCGCTTCATGCGATGCGCGCTGGCCGGCTTGCGATGGTCGGGCAGGGCGAGGGCCTGACGAGCGCGGTCTATGTCGATGATGTGATCCAGGCGATGCTGCTGGCCGCCGCGAAGGACGGTACGGGGCAGATCTTTATGGTCCGTGGCCCTGACGACGTGACGTGGCGCCAGTTCTACGGCGCCTATGACGCGATGCTCGGGCGGGATTCGCTGGTCGCGATGCCGCGCGCCGAGATGGACGCGGCACGGCGTGGCGTGTGGCGCTCGGCACTGCGCAAGGTCGTGCCAGAGGCGCTCGCAGCGCTCAAGGCAAGCCCGGGCTTTCGCGCCGCGGCGAGCGCGTTGCCGCTGGTCCGGAACGCCTATGCGCGGTTCGGGAAGAAGCTGATCAAGCCGGCGGCGTTGGCGCCTGCGAAACAGGTCGCCGCGACGGATGACCGGGAGATCCTGCTGGTCCCGGAGATCATGATCGACTATTTCAGCAACCCGTCGATTTTCAGCATCGAAAAAGCACGGAATGAGCTCGGCTATCAGCCGGTCTATTCCCTCAGAGACGGGATGGCCTTGACCGAACAGTGGGCGCGTTGGGCAAATCTGATTCCCTAGAAACCTCCGCGGAGGATCCACGGGCGCATTCGAAGCTGAACCTTGCGACCACGGTCGTCGGTTTTCTGGTTTCGATCGGCACCGGGCTGTGGTTCACGCCGTTCCTGGTGAACAAGCTGGGGCCGGCGGCCTATGGCATCATTCCGCTCGCCACCACGGTGGTGTCCTATTTCAGCCTGCTGACCCAGACCCTGTCCTCGGCGCTCAACCGATCGATCAGCGTGGCGTTGGCCAGCAACGATCTGGCCCGCGCCGGCCGTGCGTTCAGCAGCGCGCTGGGCGGGGTGTTGCTGATCATCACCTTGCTGTTGCCGCTGATCGCGATCCTGTCGATCGCCGCGCCGGCGCTGTTCGAGGTGCCCGATGGCGAAGCCGTTGCAACGCGCACCCTGTTCGCAATCGTCGGCGCGACCTTGCTGTTTTCGATCGTCTCGACGCCCTATCTGGCGATCGCGTTCGGGCAGAACAAGATTTACTGGAACAACTTCAGCTCGTTGATCCAGACGGCGATACGGATCGGGCTGACCGTGCTGCTGTTCGGCATCGCGGCGAACATCTTCAATGCCGGCATCGCGATCCTGGTCGCGGCAACCGCGGGCGTGCTGCTGAGCATGCTCTCGGCGAAACTCAATGCACGCGGGATCGGCATCTTTCGGCCATCCTTCCACCGCGAGGAACTGCGGGCGCTTTCCCGCACGTCGAGCCATGTGCTGCTGATGCAACTCGGCACCGTGTTGACGATGAGCTGCGAGGTGGTCATCGCCAACAAGCTGTTCGGTGCCTATCAGGGCGGCCGCTACGCCGCGGTGATCCAGTGGCTGCTGTTGCTGCGCAACGCCAATATGGCGCTGGTCGTGCTGTGCGTGCCGACCATCCTGCGCCTGGTTGGCGAGCACAAGCATGACGAGCTGATCAGCTACACCCGCACGGCGATGAACTGGTCGGCGCTGTTCATCGCGCTGCCGGCGGGGTTCGTCTGCGGGGTGTCGCCGCTGTTGCTGACGGCGTGGCTCGGGCCGCATTTCACCGATATGTGGCCGATCGTCGTGGTGCAGCTGATTCCGATGGTGTTCACCTGCACCGTCTTGCCGCTCTATTCGATCTCGCTCGGCACCGACAAGATGCTAGTCGGCGGCATCGCACAGCTCATCCTCGGCGCGGTAGGCGTAGTGATCGCGATCCTGTTCGGCTGGGAATGGGGCATGATCGGCGTCGCGATCGGTGTGAACTGGAGTTTCGGGCTCAAGGAACTGATCTTCACCCCGGCCTATGCCGCGCGCAATATCGACGCTCCCGCCCGGACCTTCCTCGCGCCGCTCGCCACGGTCGGTGTCTTGTTCGCCATTGCCGCCGCATTGAGCTGGGCCGGTGGGCGAGTGTTTCAGCCGCACAATATGATCCAGCTCTTCTATGTCGGGCTCGGTGTGGCGTGCGTTTACGGCGCGATCGGTTTCGTGGCGTTCCGGCCGATGGTCATGGGTGCGCTGGCCACCTTGTTCGCGAAACGCGCGCGCGCTGGCGGGCCGGCCGTTCAGCAGGGCTGAACGCGACAGACACGCGTCTCACCTTGTGCCGCGCGGCAAATACGCATAGCCATTGGAGCAACGAAGCCCCGCGATACGGGGCTCGGCGGTGGGGGCCGCTGCGACGGGTCGGCAAGGGAAGCCAAGTAGACAATATGAAAATATCGACGGTGATCCCGGCCTATAATCGCGCCGATCTGATTGGGGAGACGCTGCGTTCGATCGTGTCGCAGACGCGGCCGCCGCTCGAGGTGATCGTGGTCGATGACGGATCCACCGATGGCACGGCCGAGGTGGTGGAAAGTTTTGGCGGACCGGTGAGACTGGTGCGTCAGGCCAATGCCGGTGCGGGCGCGGCGCGCAATGCGGGCATCAAGCTGGCGCGCGGCGAGGCGATCCATTTCATGGACAGTGACGATGTCTCGTCGCTCAATACCTATGAAGTACAGGCCAGCGCGCTCGAACGGGGCGCCGACATGGCTTATGGCCCATGGTATCGCACGCGTTTCGACGGACAGGCGCTGACCCCAGATCCGGCGGTGTTGCAACAGGCACCGGTGCGCCCGGGCACGCCGATCGATCAGCTCGTGCTGTCGGGCCGCTGGGTGACGGTGTTTCAGCCATGCCTGTTCCGCCGCGATCTGATCGAGCGCGTTGGGCCGTATCGGACCGATCTCAAGCCGAGCGAAGATACTGAAATGCTTTACCGGCTGACGCGTGCCGCGCGCGGCATCGTCCACACGCCCGAGCCGGTGCTGCTGTACCGGGTGCATCCCGAACATCAGATTTCGACCACGAACACCGCCAAGCGGATGGTCGACCAGGCCAATCTCTGGTCCGCTTTCGACCAGCACCTGGCGGCGCGCGACGAGGTCACATGGCGGACGCGGTTGCGGCTGGGGCAACGCCTGACCCAGGCGGCGCGTGACGTGCGCCCCTTCGACGCCGGGATGTCGCGCCAGCTTCACGACAGTGTCGGCGCTCTCGCGCGAGTGACCAAGCCGGCGCTCGATCTCGCGGATCGGATCGCGGCGCGCTATCGTCTCATGACCACCGGCCTGCGCGACCTTGCCGATCTGCGTGCCGGGCCGGTGACCGCGAGCCAGCGCGAAGAGATTGCCCGTCTCGGCTATACCCTGCCCTCATCGCGGTGATGCCCTCACCCTGAAGGGGGCTCCCATTCCCGAACATTATGCTGCACTGCGGTCAGCAAGGGCGAGACGTGGGCCAAACGATCCGCTATCGCGCTGTGCGAAAGATTCGGTGAGTGCAATTTTCACGCGGGGACTGAAATGAAGCGTACCAAGTGCATGAATTGTGGCGAAGCGCGGCTTCACGAGTTCATCGACCTGGGCGACCAGCCCAATGGCAACAGTTTTCTCTATGCCAATGAGCTCGACCAGGAGGTTAGTTTCTCACTCGCCATGATGGTGTGCGACAATTGCTGGCAGGTGCAGATCAGCGAATTTCCGTCGCAGGAAGTGCTGTTCAACGACCATGCCTATATCACCGGTCGCAACGCGCCGGTGGTGGCGCATTTCAAGAAGCTCGCACCGCACATCATCGACAAGATCGGTCTCAAGGAGAACGACCTGGTCATCGACGTTGGTTGCAACGACGGCACCTTCCTCAAGGCGTTCGCCAGTCAGGGCATGCGAGTGCTCGGCGTCGATCCGTCGGAGCGCACCGGCCTGCTCGCGCGCGACCAGGGCGTCACGGTGTTCCGCCAGTTCTGGTGCCACGAGACCGGCAAGTCGCTGAAGCAGCTCGGCGTGAAGCCCAATGCGATCACCGCCACCGCGGTGTTCTACCATGTCCCCGACCTGCATGATTTCGTCGCCGGCCTGGCCGAGGTGATGGGGCCGGACACGGTGTTCGTGGTGCAGGGCGTCAACTGCCTCGACCTGATCGAGCATAATGAGTTCGACCATTTCTATCACGAGCATAGCTGCATCCATGCCGTCGGCCCGCTGCAGCGCCTGTTCGCGGCGCATGGCCTGGCCATTCGCGATGTCGAATTCTCGCCGATCCATGGCGGCAGCTTCATTCTCTACGTCTATCGCGAAGAGAACCCGATCGCGGAGAGCCCCAACGTTGCGGCAGCAGTCGCGGCCGAGGAAGCGGCCGGCCTGTTCAAGCTGCAGACCTATGAGGATTTCGCCGCGCGCGTGCGCCACAACATGACCGAGCTGCGGGCGTTGCTCGAAAAACTGAAGGCCGAGGGCAAGACGGTCTATGGGCTGGGTGCGCCGGTCAAGGGTTCGACCGTGCTCAACTATGCCGATATCGGCCCCGACCTCGTCCAGGCGGTGACCGAGGTCAATGAGTTCAAGATCGGCCGCGTCACGCCTGGCACGCATATCCAGGTCATCGACGAGAATGCGGTCGAAAAGCAGCCCGATTACTACCTCGTGCTGGCCTGGAACTTCCTCGACTTCCTGCTTAAGAAGAATGAGGATTATCTGCAGGCCGGCGGGCGGTTCATCACCCCCGTGCCCGAAGTGCAGATCCTTGGCCCGGGTGGCGTACGCGAGGCTTGAGCGCGAACATGAAGAATGTGATCGTCACCGGGGCGACCGGGTTCGTCGGGAAAACGCTGGTGCGCGAGATTCGCACCCGTTTCCCCGAGGCGAATGTCGTCGAGCTCGGCACGTCGGTGGTCGATCTGTCGGACATGCACGCCACGGCGGCGTGGATGCAGGGGCTGCGCGACAGCGGTTTCGCATGCGATCACATCATCCACCTCGCCGCGCTCTACAAGGCGGGCGACTGGCCGGTGCGGCATCCGGCGACGCAGTTGTTCGCCAATATGGCGATCAACATCAATCTGATGGAGGGCTGGAAGACCTACTTCCCGGCCGCCAAGCTGACCGCGATCATCTCCTACTGCCTCTATCCGTCCACCGAGCACGCGCACCCGGAAAGCGAGCTGTGGGGCCACGAGCCGGAGGAATATCTGTTCGCCTATGCCTTTGCCAAAAAGGCGCTGCTGGTCGGGCACAAGGCGTACAAGAAGGAATATGGGCTGCGCAGCACCACCGTTGTGCTGCCCACGGTTTATGGTCCCGGCGACAGCTTTGCCGAGAACAGCCATGTCGTCGGCGCGCTGGTCGGCAAGTTCGTGCGCGCCGCGCGGTCTGGCGCGCCGAGCGTCGAAGTATGGGGCACGGGCGAGCAGCAGCGCGAGTTCCTCCATGTCGAGGACGCCGCCGACGGCATCATCGCCGCGGCGCTCCATTCGGACGAGGAAGCGCTCAACCTCGGCATGGGCGATGCCTATCGCATCCGCGACATCGCTGAATGGATCAAGGAATCGGCGGGGTTCGAAGGTGTAATCGACTACCGCGTCGAAGGCCGCTTCGTCGGCGTGCACAAGCGCATGCTCGACGTGACGAAGGTTCGCGACGTGCTCGGATGGAGCGCGCCGACGCCGATCCGCGACGGGCTGCGGAAGACCGTCGACTGGTATAACGCCGATCTGGACCGGGCGAGCGCGTGAAGGCGAAGGTCAAATCGGCCTTTTACGGGTTCTTCGAGGCGCTGTTGCCCTCGGGGCAGGTGCGGCTGACTGACGGCCTGCGCCAGCGGCTCGTCGCCAACCCGCTGACCATCATCGATGTCGGCGCCGTGTTCGGCCCCGATCCGCGCTGGATTCAGCTTGGCGAACGCACCTGCCGTTTCCTGACCTTCGAGCCCGACGAACGCTCGATCGAGACGCATAGCGACGACGGGCCGTTCGAGATGCTGGCGCTGTCGACCGCGCTGGGCAACGAGCAGGCGCGCAAGCCGCTTTATCTGACCGTCGGGCCGTTTGCCTCGTCGCTCTACCCGCCCAACAAGGCCGCGCTCGGTGATTTCGGGCCGTGGCCGTGGCATGAAAGCGCCGGCATAGATGAAGTGTCGGTCGACCGGCTCGACACCTGCCTTGCCGGCCGTCCGGAATGGGCGCCCGATTTCATCAAGACCGATGTCGAAGGCGCCGATCTCGATGTGCTCAAGGGCGCCGAGCATGCGCTGGGCAGTGCGATCGGGCTGCAGGTCGAGGCGGCGTTCATCGAGCGCAATATCGGCGCGCCGCTGTTCGCCGATATCGACGTCTTCCTGCGCGGGCATGGCTTCACGCTGTTCCAGCTGATCCGCGAACATTGGGTGCGCACCAACAAGGTGATCGGGCCGCGCTCGCGCCCGCAGCTGATCTGGGCGGACGTGATCTATTTCCGCGACGCCACCGCCTTGCAGGCGCGGATCGCCGCAGAGGGCGAGGGCGCGCTGGTCAAGATCGTCGCGCTGCTGCTGGTGCACGGCTATCACGATCTCGCGGCGCAGATCGTGACGCAAGCGGCGGCGGCGGGGCATTGCACACCGGCGCTCAAGACCGAATGCGATGCGTCGATCGCCGCCTCGGTGGCGCACCCGCGCGCTTTCCTGCTGCGCGCCTGGACGGCAACCTTGCTCGCCGGATTGCTATGCCTGATCGCGCTGCCGTTCGGCTCTGCTGCGCGGCGCCGGATGCGCGAGCTCTATGCCAGGCAGGCGGCGCCGCTTTATCATTACCTCTACCGCGAAAGCATGCGCGGTGGGCTAGAGCGTTCCTGCATTCCCGATCTCGGCTGATCGATAGGCACCAGCAAAGGTGCCGATGATATCTTCCGCCGCGCCGAGCCGGTCGATCTCTCGTGCTGCAGTTAACACGGCGTCCAGCCTTTCGAGCACGGACGAGGTGTAGATCAGCTTCGCCGCCGGCACGTTTCGCGCGACCAGATAATAAGGCAACAGCACGGTAAGCGTCGCTCGCGGCGCGATGGTCGCGAACGCATCGAGTGTCTGCTCGGCGGCGGCGGCATAAAGCGGATCATCCGCGCGCATCCAGCCGTCTGTCTTTACCAGCGTGTGCAAGATGGTCGGCGGCTCGGGCAGCGACACGGGTGTGACGAGCATCGCCGGGTCGATCGCGGCCTGAACCGTCCAGTGCGCCGGGCAGGCGGCGCGCAAGGCAGGGTCATAGACTGCGCTGTTGGCAAAACCGATATGGCTGGCGCGCCCCTCGGCGAGAAGTCGGTCGAGAAAGGCGACAACATGTGGCGCCGGTGGCGCGGCATGGCTTTCATGCAGCAGGACATGCTCGATCGGTGCGCGGCGCAGCTTCTTCGCGGTGATATCGAACGATTCCGCCATGAAGGCCGAGTCGAAACGGCCATCCGCCGCGTGGCTCTCGCCTGGCAGCGTCGGTCGATAGGGCGGGGCTGGGCGCGGGCCGCCCCGCACGAGGCGCAGGGCGCGCCGCGCGACCGTCTTGAGCAATGGCGCGCCTGGTCGCAGCGAGCCGATCTTGGCGGTGATCGCGACCGCGCGGTCATCGCCCAGCACCTGGCCGATGACATCCTCGGCGGTGCCGATGCCGTAGGAAGGTGCAGTGTCGAAGTGGCGGATACCGCTCGCCCGGGCATGGTCGAGAAGTCGACGCGACTCGGCGGTCGAGGCGCCGCCGGTCAAATGACCGCACCCCAGCACGAGGCGGGGAATCAGCATCGACCGTCTCCGATATCGGCATCGAGGCGCTCGGCCAGCCTGAGCGCCAGTGCGATGGCGGTCAATGTGGGGTTCGCGAAGCTGCCCGAAGGGAAGGTGGCCGCGCCGAGGACCGACAGATTGTCGCAGCCGAAGACACGCAGGTCGCGATCGACCACACCTTCGCCGGCGTTCGCCGCCATGCGCGCCCCGCCCATGTGATGGAAGGCATCGTGCAGATCGGCGAACAGCGCCGGGTCACGCGCCGCGACGCGCGGGTCCAGCGTGATGGTGCCAAGGCCATTCTCGGCGAAGCTGCGCGTCAGCTCGGCGCAGAACAGATCCGCCGCCTCCAGTTCGCGCCCATCGAACGCCCAATGTATGCCGATGGCAGCCGTCTCGGGCGGTGCGGCGGGATCGAGGAACAGGTGGGATTCGGCCACGGGGATCTGCTCGATTTCGAGCCCGAGCAGGATGCCGCGATCGAACAGCGAATAGGAGCGACGGCGTATGAGATAGGTCCACAGGATCGGCGCGAGCATCCGCATCGTTCGTGCCGCCTCGGCCAGGGTCGCGCCGGCATGGCGCCAATCGCCTTTGGCAAAAACGCGGCGGAACAGGTCGCGGACATCGCCGATCGCCTGCCGGATCGAGCCGCTGGCATTGAAGGTCGCGGCGCAATTGGCGATGCCGTGGCGCTGGAGGAAATCGTCCGAAGCGCGGATCTTGACCGAATATTTGCTGCCGTCGACATGGATGTTCTCGAACCCGGCACGAAGCTTCGCCACGTCGCCGCCCTCGATACGGCCGACGATGCCGTGAAGATGGTCGATGAAACCGCGGCCGATATGGACGTTGCCGGAAAAGGGGCAATCGGGTGCCGTCGCCGCCGCGCGCAACAACAAGCGGGCAATTTCCATCGTGCCGTTGGCGAGAACGATCTGCGGTGCAGTGAGGCGGCGGGTGGCGCCGTCGCCCGCTTTTGCCTGGACCGCCGCCACGCGCCCATCGCGGGCGAATTCCAGCGCGGTGACCTCCATGTCGGTGGCGATGCGCAGGGTCGGCAGGGCGGCGATGTCGGCGGCAAACAATTTGGTGAAGTCGGCGACGGGCAGCCAGATGTTCATCGTCGCGGCGAGCGATGCGCCGAGATCGATCGGCGCCCCGCCGACGCGGCGCCAGACGCTTGCCGGGTCGCGGCCGGCTTCTGCAACGCCGAGAAAATCGAAGGCGCGGTCGAACCACGGCCGCAGCGTTTCATGGTCGATCGGCCAGGCTGGCTTGCCGGTATACGTGGCGTGAAAATCACTCGGGCCGAACGGGACGAGCTGGCCGCCCCACAATCGTGTCGTGCCGCCAAGCGCCTTCATCCGTCCCTCGGCCAGACCGAGATGGTCGATGCCGCTGTTCGGCCCGTGGTTGCGCGCGATGAAATCTGCGGGAGGCGTCGCCGGGCCGCCCTCGATCAACGTCACGCGACGACCCGATCGGGCGAGCGCGATGCCCAGCACAAGGCCGACCGCGCCGGCGCCGACGACCAGTATCTCCGGGTCGCCGCCGGGATGGGAAGGGCTGGGATTCAACATGCCTGCGACGCTTTTTTGTCTCTTTGGTGCAGTGCGGGATGGCGTTCCGATACGGGTCATGCGAAGCGCTGACCAGCATCTTTACGGTCAGCGATGGGGAAATATGTCGGCCGGGACAAGTATTGGTTCGGGCGCCGGGGACGAACGCGAGCGCTCCACGATCGAATCCACCGTCCTGTGCGGCAAGCGGATGCTCGTCGTCGAGGAGGCGCTCAAGAACGAGAGCGGCCATTGGTACGAGTATGTGAAGTCGGTCGCCGAGCTCAACCGGCTGGCGGGCGCGGAGACTGTCGTGGTCTCGCACGTCGACACCGACCCCGCCATCCGCCGCGAGATCGGCGCCCATGCGGTCTTTCCCTGGACCAGCTGGGACAATGTCTACCGCTACCCCCAGGCATGGCGTCGTTACCTTGGCATCGCGCACCACAATATCCGCGTCTACCGCGTGATGAGCCGTTTCGTGAAGCAGCACGGGCCGTTCGACATATTGTTCGCGCCGACCGTGGCGATCCATCACGTGATCGGCTGGCGCCTGCTGATGGCGCGGCATGGCGGGCGCGGTATCGGCCAGATCATCCTGCTGTTTCGCAACAATGCCGGCAGCTATGCCGATAACAGCAAGACGCCGGTGTTCAAGCGCTCGACCAACATTCTGAAATGGGCGTTGCAGAGCTTCCGGCCGCTGATCGCCCGGGGACGCGCACGCTTTGCCACCGACAGCAAGAAGCTGGCCTTCGAGTATATGCACCTTTGCGGCATTGAGCCGGAAGTGTTTCCCAGCCCGCGCATCGCGCCGCCCGCACCGCCGTCTCCGCCGGTGCGGGTGCCGGGCGCGCCGGTGATCTTCAGCTGCCTCGGGCCGGCGCGGTTCGAAAAGGGCATCGACGTGATGCAGGCGGCGATCCGGATGTATCTTGAGCGTTACCCCGCAGGACGCGCCCATTTCGTGATCCAGTGGAACGATCCGATCCTCGACGCGGACGGTGCACCCTATCTGCCCGACCCGGCATTGCGTACCGATCCTCGCGTCGAGCTGATCGAGCAGACGATGAGCAGCGCGGCCTATGACGCCGCGGTCGCGCGCAC
>Ga0307510_10010472_pt1 | contig 11015 bp, 4 predicted proteins | sample 12_EM_MG_FD_207224 | JGI IMG/M metagenome (GOLD analysis project Ga0307510, IMG submission 207224) | Populus trichocarpa ectomycorrhiza microbial communities from riparian zone in the Pacific Northwest, United States - 12_EM | ecosystem: Host-associated > Plants > Roots > Unclassified | place... | reverse complement strand
ACGCTGTCGCCGATGAAGGCGAAGTTGCCGCTGATCGAGCTGCCCCATGTGAGCGGCGGCGAGGGCGGCGCCTGGGTCTGGCTGGACGTCACGGTGTAGTCGGCCGCGGCGCCGTCGATCACCAGGTAGCGTACGGTGCCGGTGGCCACGCCTTGCGCGATCACCGTGGCGGCGAGCGCGCCGCTGCCGGATGCCACCAGTTGGCCACCCGCGTCGTACACCCGGATGGCCGCGCCGTTGGCCTGTCCACTGGCGATGGCCAGGGTGATGGCGGCTTGATCGGTGGTGGCCGTCAGGCGATACACCAGCGCACGGCTCTCTGTGGCGCTGATCACGGCCTGCCCGATGGCGAGGTCCGGCGCGTTCGCCAGGTTGGTGATGCGCAGGCCATAGGCGCCCAGTTCGGACGCGTTATCGGCGAGTACTTCCAGCGTATAGGTGCCCGGGCCAAGCAGGCAGGCTGAAGGCGTGCCGGTGCTGCCCGATTGCACGAGGCTGCCATTGGCTGCGCGGATGTTCCAGCGCTGGCCCACATCGCCGAAGCCGTCGACCAGCACCGTGGTCGGCGCGGCGATGGCGAAGGCGTAGCTGTCCGGCACGCCGGTGGTGGCGGTATGGCCCTGGATGTCGGTGCCGAGCACGAGGCTCGCATGCGATGGCGTGGTCAGCGAAGCCAAGTAGCCGATGTCGGTTTCCGCCGTGCTGTCCGTGCCATCGAGTTCGAGCTGGTAGCGGCCATCGCGCGGCAGCGCGAACAGGACATCCTGTCCGGCGGACAGGTTGCCGAAATCCTGCACGACATTGCCGTTCGCATCGATCAGGCGTGCGTTGGCGCTGCCGCCGCCGATGCTGTCGATGTGCAGCTTCAGATAGTCGCCGGCCGCGCCCTGCACGCCGTAAAGCATGGTGGAACCCGCAGGGGCGATACTCGCCGTTTGCCCGGTACCCAGGCCCAGCGCGGCGGTGGTGGCGAAGTCGAACAGGTTGAAAGCGAACGATCCGGTGGCCTGGCCGGTGGGGATCACGATGAGCTTGTAATCGCCTGCGGCGGTCAGCGCCAGCATGAGGCTGACCGAGGCATCCAGGCTCTGCCCGTTCGCCACGTTGCCGGTGGGGCCTTGCAGCTGCCAGGTGAGGTCCGGGCGATCGGCCAGGCTCTGGAACAGCGCGGTGGTCGGCGCCTCGAGCGAGAAATCGTACTCGTAGCGCTGGCCGGGCGAGGTGATATTCCCGCTCACCGGCGTGCTTGGCACCAGCGGCTGCACGGTGGTGACCAGGTGGCGCAGCACGAAGTTCACCGTGGAATCGGTGCTGGCGTACCAGGCGTTCTGCCAGGTAAGCACGTAGTTGCCGGCCGCGAGATGGAATACCGGCGGTTGCGTGTAATCGGTGCTGGCGTTGGCGATCACCTGGCCTTGGGCGTTCTGCACCTGCCACTGGCCATAGCCACTTCCCGCCAGCCCTTCCACGCGGAAGTCGCCGTCGGCAGCCACGTTGAACTGGTACGGCGCGGGCAGGCCGGCCACCGGCAAGGTGACGGTCGTGGGCGTATCGAGCGCCACCGCCGGCATCGAGGCCTGGTTCATCAGGGAGAAATGGAAGCTACCGGTGGAAAGATCGCCGTAGTTCACCGTCAGCACGTAGGTGCCGGCGGGCAAGTTGAGCAGATTCTGGCTCGAATAGCTGAAGTCGCGCTGGGTCACCTCGGTGCCGCGCGGGCCGATCAGGCTCCAGCGCAGATACGACGGATTGTTGACCGGGGTGTTCATCAGTACCGCGGTCGGCGCATCCAGGGTGAAGCTGTACTGGATGGTCTGGCCGGGCTGGGTGGTGGTACCGGTGATGTCGGTGCCGAGCGTGAGCGCTGCATTCTGGGTGCTGCGCCGTCCCAGCGTGAAGCTCAGCGATTCCGATTTCGGCGCGGCGTTGCCCACATAGGGCGAGATCACCAGCAGGTATTCGCCGCTGTAGGTCGCGGCGATGTCGGCCGCATCGCTGCCGTTGTACATCGAGCCGGACGCGATGACATTGCCACCGGGTGCAAGGATTCGCCAATCGGCGCCGTTGGTCGGTGAGCTCCGGTCGGTCTGCAGATAGAAGTGCTCACCGGCATTGGCGTTGAAGCGATAGATCTGCGTCTGGTCCGTGACCAGGGTGGCCTGTACGGGCGTGCCCGGCTGCACTTCCTGCGCGACATCGCGGCTGAGCATGCGGAAGGACAGGTTGGTGGGCGTGTCGTTGCTGTTGCGGAACAGCAGCGTGTACTGGCCTGGCGGCAGCAGCTGGGCGGTGCCCTGGTCGTAGCTCAGCCACTGCCAACTGCTCACGGTGCCGGAGGTGGAGCGAAGCATCCATTGCAGGTTGCCCGGCATGCCGGTGGGTCCCGCCAGTCCGTCAAATGCAAGCACCTGGGCGTGATCGAGATTGAAGGTGTATTGCGCAATTGACTGACGGCCTGTCAACGTGGTGCTGACTATGTCATTGAACGGCAGCGGCGCCGTGCTGGTATCGGTCGCACTGAGCGTGAAGGTATCGCGGTCGGTGGCGTAGGTGTCGTAGTAGTAGCCCAGGTCCAGCAGCGTGTAGCTGCCGTCGGCGGGAATGGTAAAGAGATTGCCGAAGTTGTCGCCCGATTGTGCCTGCACGATCTGCCCCTGCGGGCCGATCAGCCGCCAGGTGGGCTGGTAGCCCGACACCGAATCCACGTTCAGCAACAGGGTCTGGCCGGCGCTGGCCTGCACGCGGAAACCGGTTGCGGTGCTGCCCGGAGAACGCGTGGCGATCGTCTGCTGGCCAAGCTGGATGCCGGGCAGGCTGGACAGGTCGAAGGCGGTGAAGGCGTAGGGGCCAGCGCTGTAGCCGCTGGAAGGCCCGCCTTGCATGGTCAGTGCGTAGTCGCCGGCGGGCAGGGTGAGGATCTGGTCACCATTGGAGACCCACGTATTGAATTCAGTACCGCGCGGGCCCTGCAAGGTCCAATAGGTGTTGCCCGACTGCTGCGCGTCCAGCAGCAGCTGCGTGGTCGCGGTGAGCGTGAAGCGATAGGTCTTGGTGGCATTCCACGTGGCCAGCGTACCGGCGGTGGCGCTTCCCAGTGTCAGTGGATCGCCGGCGGGCAGGGGCATGGGCGCGACGTTGCCGGTGTTGTCCAGGCGCGCCTGGAAGTTGACCGGCGCGCTGTTGCTGACATTGCCTTCGATCAGCAGTGTGTAGCTGCCCGCGTTGGCCAGGCTCACGGCCGCGCTGTCGCCGGACAGCGCGCCGGCACCGACGGTGCGTCCGAACATATCCACGATGCGCCAGCTGGCACTGCCACCGCTTGCACTGGCAGCGTGCACGGCAACGCTGTCGCCGGCCGCCGCGTTGAACTGGAAGGCGGTGCTGGCGTTGCCGGTTGACAGGCTGCCGGACAGCGGTGCGCCCTGCGCGATAACCGTGGCCGTCGACAGGTCCAGCAGGTTGAAGGCGAAATTGCCCGTGGCGGCCGAGCCCCGCACGGTAAGCGTGTAGTCGCCCGCCGGCAGCGCCAGGATGTTCTGTCCGGAGCTGCCGTCGGAGGAGTTCAGCGTGCGGCTACTGACTTCCTGTCCGCGCGGCCCGTTGAGCGACCACAGGATGTCGTTGCGATTGGACAGCGCGTCGAAGGCCAACTGGGTCGCCGCGGCCAGGTGGAAGCTGTACACGGCCGACTGGCCGGCCAGCGGGATCGTGCCGTTCACCGCGGTACCCAGGGTCAGCGTGCTGGCGACATCAGGCACGATGTTGAGCTGGAATTTGTAGCCCACCGTGGCGGTGGACGTGTTGTAGGTGGCGCCATCGAGCGCCAGCCAGTAGTCGCCGCTGGCGGCTACGGTGAACGGATCGATGTTTTGCCCGAGGCTGCCGCTGAATACGTTGTTGCCGTACGGATCGAGCAATCGCCAGTTGACGCTGCTGCCAGTGGGCGACTGGCTGCCGAAATAGAGCTTCTGCCCCTGGGTCAGTGAGATCTTGTAGAGCTGCGAACTGCTCGGCTGGTCCAGCGTGCCGGAAATCTGGGTATTCGGCGTCAGCGCTTGCGCGGACGCTTCGGTAAGCATGCGGAAGGCAAACGTGCCGGCCTGGCCGCTGTAGCCGCGGATCGCCAACGTGTAAGTGCCGGCGGACAGGTTCAGTGCACCGGTCGTTTCCGAGGTGTCGTGCGGCGCCACCACCTGGCCATTGGGACCGCTCAGGCCCCAATTGAAGTTGTGGCTCAGGCTGTCGAACATCGCCTGGGTATCGGCGCCGACGGTGAAGCTGTAGTAGTTGGTCTGGCCGGGCTGGGTGACGGCCGTGGTGGTCTGATCCAGCGTCAGTGGCAACTGCGGATTGACCACCGGATTGAGCGTGAAGTTGTAGCTGACCGGCGCGGTATTGGTCGCGGCGCCTTCCACCAGCAGCAGGTATTCGCCGCTGCTGGGGACGGAGAAGGTGTCCAGGTCGTTACCCAGGTAATTGTGGCTGCCCACCTGGCGGCCGTAGGGATCGATCAGGCGCCAGTACGCCGAGCCGCCGGTGACGCTGCTGCTGTCGAAGAAGAACTGCTGGCCGGCGCTGGCGTCGAAGCGGTAGACGCTGGTTTCGTTGCCCTGCACCAGGGTGTCGGCCACGGCCGTGCCCGGCGTCAGGTCGGCGGCCGCCGTGGCGTCCACGATGCGCATGGCGTAGCTGCCGACCGCGTCGGCGGAACCGGTCACGGTGAGCGTGTAAGTGCCGCTGCCCAGGTCGAAAGCGGGCATGCTGTTGCTGGCACCGTCATCGGAAAACTGCCGCCCGTTGACCACGCTGCCGTTGGGTCCGGCCAGCGACCAGTTCAGATCCGAGCGATTGGTCAGGCTGTCGAACACCACCCGCTTGGTGTCCTGCAAGGTGAACTGGTACTGCTTCTGCTGCCCGGGCGCGTCCAGCGAACCGTTGATGGAGAGGGCTGCGGGATTCACGTCGCCGGAGAGCAGCACGCGCGGCTCGAGCGCTTCAAAACGGATGGCGGGACTCGACGCCGCGGTGGGCGCCGTATCGGCCTGCTCCGTGGAGGGGGTTTCGTTGGCGAGGTTACCGTTGCCGTTGCTGTGCGACTGTTCCATGTTGCCCTCTTGGCAGTCCTGCCGCGCTTGCGCGGCGACCGATCGACGTTGAAATGAGTGGGTTGCGTCCGAAGCTGCTTGCCGGCGCCGCAGAGGCGTCGCCGTGAAAATCCGGTATTACTTGCCCAGCGTTGCCTTGCACTTCACGCCCGACGGAATGTCGAGCCTGGGATTGGGCAGATCCATGAACACCACGAAGGTGCCGCTGGCCGCATCGACGATGCGGTCGACGCTGGCCACCTTCGCGCTGTAGTTCTTCCCAGCGGGAATTTCGGGCGCGATGCTGGCCGCCGTGCCGGGCGAAGGCTCGCCGAAGGCGCGCATGGGCATCACCACGCGCACCCGCAACGGATTGAGTTGTGCAAGTTTCAGCACCGCATGCTTGGTGGCGCCGGGCTCGAAGATCTCGCCCGGCCACATCATCTGGTCCACCACCACGCCATCGAAGGGACTGCGAATGGTGCGTAGGGCAAGCTGGCTGCTTTGCTGGACATATTCCAGGTGCGCTACCTCGCGGTTTTCCTTGGCGGTCACAAGCTCCGCCTGGGCCTGTTTCAGCTCGGCCTCGGCATCGTCGCTGTCCTGCCTGGACATCAGTTTTTCCGCCGCCATGTCGCTGCGGCGGCTGAACTTGCGCTGGGAGAATTCGATCTTGGTCTGCGCCAGTTGCGAGGGCCCGGCAAGTTGCGACTTGTAGCGCGCAAGATCCGCCGCCGCCTGCTCCGCATGCGATTCCAGCGAAGCGAGCACCTGGTTGCGTTTCACCAGGTCACCGCGCTTGACCAGCACCCGGTCGATCAGCCCGCTCACCGGCGCGCCCAGTTCGACCATCTGGGTGGGCTCGATCAGGCAATCGTAGGTGCTGGTGGCCGTGGCGGCCTTTGCCGTGCCGGCGGCCATGGCCAGCAGCGTGCAGAGCAAGACGAAAGTGCGGTGACGGGGCCGGCGGCGATGCACATCCACCCGCGCGCGTTCACTGCGCAGTCGGCCCCACAACCGGCAGAGGCCCGAAGGCCCGGCCGTAAGAGTCATTCCATTGTCCCCTGCAGAGCGAGCGCCGATGGCCCCCTGTGAACCATCCAAGCGTGCTCGCCCTCGCAAAAAATAGCGGCTCGTTCCTGCGCCGGCAAGAGGTGATTGAGCGCAAGTTCTTACGCTTTTCATTACTCTCGGCGATGTATCTGAAAGGCCTGGATTTGTCTTCTAGGCAGGCAAAACGGTCATGCCATGGGAGTCGGCGGATTTGCCGATTTCGCATAGTTTCTCGATGACGAGTCATCCAAAGCGGAGCAGGGCGGCGAGTGCACTTGAAGTTGTATCCACAATGCAATGAATTTCATGGGGATTCACAAAATGAAACCTGCAAACGGAAAGAAGTCCAAAGGATTCACCGAGGAGGAGCGGGCCGCGATGGCAGAACGCGCCGCCGAACTGAAGGCAGCCGCGCGCCGAGGCTCACGCGCAAGCAAGGCAGACGGAGAGAAAGACTTGCTCGCGAAGATTGCCGACATGCCCGAACCGGACCGGGGCATGGCCGAGCGGATTCACGCCATCATCAAAGCCAACGCACCGACCCTCGCACCGCGAACCTGGTACGGGATGCCCGCGTATGAAAAGGACGGTCAGGTCCTGTGCTTCTTCCAAAGCGCGCACAAGTTCAAGGCGAGGTACGCAACGCTGGGCTTCACCGACAAGGCGAATCTCGACGATGGCCCGATGTGGCCGACTGCTTTCGCCCTCAGGGAGGTGAGCGCCGCCGGGGAGATCCGAATCGGCGCGCTGATAAAGAAGGCGGTGAGTTAAAACCTGCGCCTCAATGCTTAGCAACCTTCCTCACGGGGTGCCAGAAGCGCGGACAGCAGCGTCGAACGATCAAACGGCTTCGTGCAGTGGGCGCAGCCGCGATAAGACTGGCCCTGGGGACCCGGCCCATACCCCGTGGCGAAGATCACCCGGACATCGCGGGCGAGGAGTGCATCGGCCACGGGATAGGAAAGGACCCCGTGAAGGTTGACGTCGAGAATCGCCGTATCGAAGACCTTTCTCGTGTCCTTGGCGACCGCCACCGCTTCATCAACCCAGCCAAGCGGGCCGACCACGGTCGCGCCTTCATTGGCAAGGAGCTCAGCGAGCGTCTTGCCGATGAGGTAATCGTCTTCGACGATAAGAATGGTCCTGCCGTCGAGCGACATGGAACTCATGTCGCCACCTCCTCCGTGCGGACACGCATGTCGGCGCGGGACGAAAGCGGCATGTCGATCCGGCAGGTCAGGCCTTCGGGGCGGAAGACCAGCTTGGTCGAGGCGCGGAGCGTGAAGGGCAGTGCGCGCTCGAGCAATTCGCTGCCGAAACCGCGTTGGATCGGAGACGGGTCAATGGACACCCCGCTTTCCATCCAGTCCAGTATCAGGTGTTCCCCGGACAAGCCGGCATCAACCCGCCAAGTGAGGTCGAGGCGGCCGGTACCACTGCTATCGGCGAAGGCACCGTGTTTGAGCGCATTGGTCCCCAGTTCGTGCAGCGCTAGCGTAAATGTCTGCACCGCATCGAAACCCAGGCGAACCTCCGGACCACTGGCAATGATCCGATCGGCAGGCAGGCACAGCGCCGTCAATTCCAGCTGGACAATGTCGCGCAGGTCGATGGCATCGTCCAGCTTGCCGCCCAGGAGCTCTTGTACCCGGCCGAGCGCGGCGAGCCGCGAAGCGAAGTGTTCCACTTCAGGAACTTCACCCAGTGTCTTCAGGGCGATTGACTGAACCAGGGTGAGCAGATTGCGCGTGCGGTGTTGCAACTCGGCGATCAACACCTGCTGGCGCGCTTCGGAGCGCACCAGGGTGGTGAGGTCGAGGAAGGTGACAACCACCCCGCTCGTTGCGCCGTCACTCGTCTGGTAGGGCGCCACCCTGAGCAAGTAGTGCCCAAGTCCGTCGCTGGTGCTGACGCGTCGCTCGGTCGGTGCGCCACCGCCGAAAACCGAAGCGATGTCCTGCCCGAGCATGCCCAGGTCGAACCGCCCCGTAAGGTCGGTAATCGGACGTCCCAGGTCGCTCGGCCTGATGTTGAAGACAGCGGCAACGGCCGGGGTGAAGCTGCGAATGACCAGGTGGTGGTCGAGGAAGACCGTCGCGACATTGGTGCTCTCGAACAGATTGATCAGGTCGCTGTTGGCGCGATCAAGCGCATCCACCTTGCCGCCGAGTTCGATATTGACGGTATGCAGTTCCTCGTTGACCGACTGCAGTTCCTCCTTGGAAGATTCAAGCTCTTCGTTCGTCGACTGCAGCTCTTCGTTGACCGAGACCAGCTCCTCGTTTGACGACTTCAGTTCCTCGATCGCCGTCTCGTATTCCTCGATGACCGACTGCAGCCGTTCGCGGGTTTCGTGCAACTCACGCTCGATGGCAAGCGCCGCGCCGTTCGCAGCATCGGCCTGCCGCGTACCGTCGTGCTCCACCGCGGGGCCATGATCGACGAACGAAACCAGGAACAGGGGTTCGCCTGCCGGGTGTTCGGCGAGAGGCTCGATATGCATGTCGACCAGCTGCACGTGCTGGGCATCGACGTCGAGCTCGATGCCTTCGCTGCTGGCTGGCTTGCCGTTCTCAACGCACTTGCGGAACAGCGTCCGGACATCGAAGCGCAATTCGCGGCGCGCCATCATCATCAGCTGCCGTGTGGGCGAGCCTGCGGGCGTCTCCAGGTACTTGCCGGTACCGCTGGAAAAGTACACGACGTCGCCATCGCGATTCACCACGACATGCGCAGGCCCGAATCGATCCAGGACCTGCTGATCCACCATTTGCCGCAGCGCCAGGCCGGTGAGCGGATTCCGCCGGTGGTCCAGCGATGCGCCATGCCTGTCGTCACGCAACGACTGGCGCAAGGGCATGATGGGAATGATCGACGTGGAGGATGGCCGCCGCTGGAATATCCGGTTTCGTTTGTCTATCGAGGCGAAGAGGTCACCGAACTGCCCGGCGCTTTCCGCCGTGCCAAGGAAGAGGAAGCCACCGGGCCTGAGCGCGTAGTGGAAAGTGGGAATGACCTGGCTTTGCACCTGGATGCCGAAATAGATCAGCAGGTTGCGGCAGGACACCAGGTCGATGCGCGAGAACGGAGGGTCGCGAATGACGCTATGCGGGGAAAAGACGCAAAGGTCGCGAATTTCCTTGGTGACGACGAACGAGCCGCCATCTTTGTTGAAAAATCGGCGAAGCCGTGCCGGCGAAACATTGGCCAGCAGGGGCTCGGGGTAGCGGCCAGCCCGGGCCACGGCGAGCGCGCGGTCATCGATGTCCGTGGCGAATATCTGCACTTTCCGGTGCGCATTCATCGCGTCGAGCTGTTCGCTCACCAGGATGGCCAGCGAATAGGCTTCTTCGCCCGTCGCGCAACCGGGTATCCATATGCGCACCGTGTCTTCGGCATCGCGGCCTTCGAACAGGCGCGGCATCACTTGCGATGCCAGGGCCTCGAACGCCTCGGTATCGCGGAAGAAGTTGGTGACATTGATCAGCAGGTCGCGAAAGAGGGCATCGACTTCGTGTGAGTCCTCGCGAAGGCGGTTGACATAGTCCTCGACGCCCGGCAGCTCGACGATCTGCATGCGCCGCTGCACCCTTCGAATGAACGTGCGCGTCTTGTAGCCACTGAAGTCGTGATCGGCTTGTGCTCGGAGCGCGCCGTAGATTGCTGGCAGCGCCACGTTGATGGATTCTTCGAGCGTACCTTGGGTGCCTGCGTCTTTCCCGCCGGTAGGCGAAACGGGTGCCTGGGCGAGCTGACTGATTTTTTCGCCGAGTTCCTGCGCGGGCAGGGCGAAATCGACAAGGCCGGACAGGATCGCCGAGTCCGGCATGTCCGGGTGCCGCGGGCCAAAGCCATCGTGCACCTGGGCAAACGTAAGGCCGCCGTGCTCCTTGATGGCCTTGAGGCCGAGCGTGCCATCTGAGTCGCCGCCGGACAGGATGACGCCGGCCGCCCGCTCATGCATATCCACGGCCAGCGCGCTGAGGAACACATCGATGGGCTTGCGCTCACGCTGGGCCCCCAGCTCATGCAGCCTGAAGTGCCCATCCTCGATACCCAGCGTGGCATGCGCCGGCATGACGTGGATGGTGCCAGATTCAACGGCCGCACCATCGGTGATCACCTTGACCACGAGCGGCGTAAACCGGGCGACCACCTGATGCAGCAGGCTCTCGCGCTCCGGGCTCAGATGGGTAACCACCACGAAGGCCGCTGCAACATCATGCGGAACCCGTTTGAAAAACCCCTCAAGGGCCTCGACGGCCCCGGCCGATGCGCCAATACCGACGACAAGGAAGGTGGGGGCGCCGTTCATCCGGCGGCCGCCTGGGTGGCCCAGGAAGGCACCTTTGCCTCGTGGTGTACCGGGTCGCCAGGCATGGTGTCATCCAGACAGGGGGAAATGACCAGCATGGTCGGAGTTGACCGGGAGGCTGTCAATGCGCGCAGCGTGAACCTGGTGTCTGAGGAAACTGGCTTCAGCCATGGGCTTGGCGTCGCGCATCGATGGCCTCTTCAGGAGCCAAAGAAATTAGTGTTGACTAATCAATCAGTGATTGCTAATGTATCAACCCATGACTGAAACCGCTGCCATCACTGCTGTCATGCGCGCCCTGGCCGACCCCACCCGGCGCGCCGTATTCGAGCGGGTGGTCGGGGCTGATGAGATCAGCGTCGCCGAACTCACCCGCGGAAGCGGAGTGACGCAGGGCGCCATTTCCCAGCACCTTAAATCGCTCAAGCAGGCGGGGCTGGTCGCCGAGCGTCCCGAAGGGCGCAATGTCTATTACCGGGCGCAGCCGGACGGCCTCACGCCGCTGGTCGACTGGATGAGCCACTACGGCGTCTTCTGGCGCGAGCGCTTCGCCAACCTCCGCA
>Ga0307510_10010470_pt1 | contig 11017 bp, 6 predicted proteins | sample 12_EM_MG_FD_207224 | JGI IMG/M metagenome (GOLD analysis project Ga0307510, IMG submission 207224) | Populus trichocarpa ectomycorrhiza microbial communities from riparian zone in the Pacific Northwest, United States - 12_EM | ecosystem: Host-associated > Plants > Roots > Unclassified | place... | reverse complement strand
TGGATGCTATTTTTGAGTTTTGGTTGAAGACATCGGAGCAGGAAGATGGGGTTGAAGCTCTTGAAGGGAAGAAGATAAAGCTAAAATATGTTTTTTTTTAGGTTTTTTTTTGGGTTGACCCGGGTCAACCCGAGTCAACCCATCTGACCCGTGACCCGATCACTTGACCGGGTCGATGACCGGGTCGGGTTTCAAAACTATGATTTCAAGGAAATAAGAAAAACTAACTACTTGAGTTATAGCTGAATAGATTTAATAAATTGATTTTATTTTAATTTTATGATAAAAAAAGTAGATAATAATAGTAAATAGATAAAAAATTACGATAATTTGGAGAGAAAAACCTTTGGAAGCATAAAATTAGATTAAAAAATGACAAAAAAAAAATTGGAGTCAACCCAAGTTAACGTAATAGATATGTAACCTGGGTGATAATGAGCAAAATAACCTAGATTAACCCGTAAAACTTGTGGGTTAAGTCATGAGATTGGAATAACCCAACATGAAAAAAAAAAGAGTGAAGAAAACCACAGCCAAATTTCAAGAACAATAAGGTTGAACGATGAAAAAAAAGAAAAAGAAGATAAGCTATCAAAAAGATACTGACCTGAGTTAACTTTTCAAATAACCTACCTCAGAAGCTGTTTTTGGTTGCCTAAAGATGCAACACATGCCACCTGAAGATCTATTATCCTTCTCCTGTGTAACACACGTGTCAATTATTTTTTAAAATATTTATTAAATATTAAAAAATAAATTTTCCCCTTATCCCACTTAACAATTAAAAAAAAAATGTAAAAAGCCAAAAAAAACCCTACATCAAAATTAATTTGTCTTCAACTTCAAGGGCAGTCATGTAAGAGCCTTGTGCATTTAAAGGTGAAAAGACATGAATCCTTCTAAATTCAAAGCTTAAATTTTTTAGTTTTAAAGGTGTTTTTGTATTTTCAATATTCAAAAAATAATAAAAATACCCTACTATAACCATTTCACTATTACAAGAACTAAAGTAATGTACACTGTAGACATCCCCTTCTCTTTTTAGTTTATTTTATTATATTATTTGTCATTGTTATTTTATATTTCACCTAATAATCATCCTTCTCTGAAATAACCTTATATCGTAAGCATGATCAGACAATTTTGCCATGGAAGTCCCTCGACTGGGATATATATATATATACACACACTTCACACATGCACATGCTTACGCCAAAACCAATAGACGCAAATACAATTATCATTCGAGAGATTCCGGTGCGTTTCCTGTCCACAATCTGACAGTAATCAAATTCCGCTTGCAGCCTAGTTACAGTGCCTGTCTGAAATCACAGTTTAGTTTTCCCACACCAGTCCAACCTGGGTTTAAATGGAGTTTGCTAGCATACAAGACTTGACAACCCAAATTATCAAAAAGTGAAAAAAGCAGAAACGGCAATGCTGAAAACCAGATATTTTCAATGTCAACCATCACGTGAAACTCCCATAGGCAGGTCTCTCTCTTATCTACGCTCAAACTTCAAACAGTTTCCCTTTCAGAAGAGAGTATAAGCTACCATAGCAAAAAAATGCACTTCTCCTCTCCTACTTTAAAAATTAGTCATTGTAACAGAAAAATAATTGCTTCCATATCAACTTAACGATTAAAAAAAAAAGTTCGGTTTCTATGATCTTCCAAATTCATCATAACAACACATTTCATTTCTCAACATTTGAGCAAATATCATAAGGCAGATGTCTTAGTACAGTTCTTTTCTTTGTTTTTTCAAATAGGAGTCTTAGTACAATTTTAAAGACAAGGAATATAACAAATATCTCTCACATGGGAAAGACAATGAAACAAAAAACACTTAACTCTGTTATATTCTAGTTGCCGAAAACATTATACTATTGGTTGTAAAAAGATATAAAAAAAGGCTTTTGGATCAGCACAAACTTCTAACCTAAATGCCAAACATAACATCAAAGATTTTGGATACCATGGACTTCGCTGGGGAAGCAATCACACCTCCTGACTGCCGGGCACTGGTGCTGCCATTTTGAAGATAGTGGGGCCGAGGAGAGGCTCTTAATGCGTTTGAATCTGGGGTTCTAGTCGATGATGGTGGGGGTAAGGTCATGAATCCCTGATTGTTAATTCTTTCGTTCAAAGCCTGGCGTTGCATTGGATCCACTAGCTTCACACCAATGATTAGTACTCCGTTGATTTGCATCCCATTCTTGCTAAGAGCCTTCTGAGCATCAGCTCGACTCTACACACAGCAAAAGGACAGACCACTAAATCACAATTCATAAGCTTTGACATGGAGCAGACTAAAAATCATGTAACACCTTGATACCATGGGCCAAAAGTATCAGAAAAAGTTGTGCACGGTTTCTGATACAAAGAAGCAAATAGAAAAGGTTCCAGAAGACTTCTGGATAAAGCATATAGGTATATAGCACAATGACCAAAACAGTTGGACAGATAAGATTGTCAACAATGTATATAATAATAGTAGATATATAACACACAATTCTTGGTGAAAAAAGATGATCCAAACGTGGGACAATAAGCCAAGAAAAAAAAAGCGAGAGGAAGAACATAAACCAGACAGCAGCAGCTTATTCTTTTTGTCTCAATTGTGTTCTTGCTTACAGAGTATTCATTCTGCAAGCTTATGGAATCAAATTAGGGTAAGAGGACTAATAAGAACCCAGGTCACTTGTTGATCTGAGAAATGATGGCTGAATAAACTATTCACTCAAAAGGGTCCAGAACCCAATTCAAACCCTTCAAAAAACTGCCAAAGGATGTATGAATATCAGGTGAACATTCTGTAGCAACCATATTATGCAAATAATCTATCATATTGGGTGCTAGCGAAAATCTACAGAACTTAGTTGATTAGAAGTCATCATGGAACAACCAAACAGGTATACATGAATACTTCCATATTCCCACTAAACACAGAATTGAGGAAATGTTAAGCCTCCTGAAAGTTTCAAATTCTCTCATATGTATCACCATCTTTGTCAACTTTAAAGCTCAGTTAGCATATGTTTCTGAGATGCAATTGTTCATTCATATAGAAGAACCATAAAAGTGCCAAAAGCCAAACGAAAATTTGCAACGATGACATGAAAAAAAACAACAAAAGAACAGCCTCTCAAATGATGATACAAGGCAAACGAGTAGAACCTGATAGAGAATGTGCATCCAGTTAGCTTCCCTTGGACCAGGAACATGTTTCAAGATCACACCGCATTTTTCAAACTCCCGTAACACTAAATTGGTATCACCCGGAGCAAATCTGAAAAATAAATATTTCCAATAAGTGGTATAGATCTAGAATGTAAGGAAACAACATGGAGAAATGGAGGACATTTCTCAACTTGCGACATAGATTAATAAAGAATAATAATAGACAAGCCTCCAAGGCTTCAGATTCCTGGCTGGATGCTTTTAAGAACTTCATTTACCATCCAACCACTAGAAATGACTAGCAACAAATAATTGCAATCATCGTTGGTTTGGCTTAAAACACTCCATCTTAGAAGTCAAACATTGTTTCTCAATTAAATCTGAAAAATGATTAAATGGACCAATTCTCCCATTCTGTACCCCACCTCATTAACACATCTTTCTATAAGCAAACCAATCATTGGTCAAAATCTCAATCTCGTTTTGATTTTGTGATTATGAAAAGCCGCTCATGTCATCTTCTTCTTTAGATGGATTTAAGCTTTATAATCAGAAATTGCAAGATTTTTCTAATAGAATAGTGCGAAAATACATGTTTGTAGGAGTCTTGGTTGAGAACTTCTTTGGCATCAGATAATCAACCTTGCATGAGCAGATGATACAGAGGATTTTACTGGCAAGACTTAAATACCACAGAAGGGGCTTCTCTATGACTCTCATAGTGGCAGCATAAGCAATTTAACGGCAATAAATTGACTTCGCTCATCACATCCAGCATAAAATTTCAATATTTTTTTATTTGTGTTATATGAAATTAAATTAGCTTATTTGCTTTTCTAATTGTCACACAGAAAACGATAATCTGGAATTCTGTCCAAAACACCAATCATTTATATAGGATGGCTGAAACAATTAAATTGCACCCTGCTAGCTCCTTTACATGGATAACAAACATAAAAAACAATTCCAAAATCAGTTTAAATAGAGCATGGTAACTTATTATGTGTTCTTGTTTAGTGGTTGGATGCGGCTTTTATGTCAAAATTTTATCTCATGATGATGCAGAAACATCCATATTTGTAATAACTTTTGAGAAAGAGTTAGAGATCTACATAGATAGATTTCAAAGACTCATCTGCTACAGTTACAAAAATTTCGAGGTGCACCTCAACGCCTAGGCACAATTTTATAAAGTTAAATGATATGATTCTGAAACTTATTTAACTATCTATATGCAACATACTAGCATTTAGATTGAACTCGTCCACCACAGGCATAGATAATAAAATGAGAATCAGATTTGTTTGTTTAATTCAATTTTACACTTGAATCAAAGTACTTCCATCCTAAAATTGATAAGATATATCCTCCCTCAGTCTAATTCAAATTGAGAAGGTGCTACCCCAGAAAGTTCGGTTAAAAAAAAAGGATCAAATTTGGATATAATGATTTAGACGATGGGTTCAATGCTATCATATCTTTGACTATTTCCCTGTGAAGATATTTTATCAACTCTATTCATTTTCAACCTAATGGTTGAGAAATAATCACAAATCATAAACTAGGCATTAACAATTTCAAAACTTTGATTTCTCTTAGCATAAGTAACCTTTAAGGCTCTAACTGACAGCATTGTAGAGATCTTCCAATAGTTTTGACAAGAGTTCTAGGCATATCAAGGTAGAACACAGAAAACATGGAAAGCTATTTGCACAACAACCATATTTCATCACTATCATAGTAAGACCGGCCCCAACTAGTTTGGTACTGAGGTTTAGTTGTGGTTGTTATTATAGAGTACATAAAGCCACCAATCTAAAACAACACTACAAAAAAAAAGCCCTAATTCAACGTTATCTGTACCTGTGAAAATCTGAAAATCTAAATGCCCAGTAAATTTTTTCAAGCTAAAGTAAATATCCATTTGATAGTACAGAAAGAAGATAGCAAGGAAAAGGAGGTAACATCATACTACATGACAAAATGCTAAGAGAGGAAAACAAGAAATAACAAATCAATGGGTGCATATAAAAAGGGAGATGAAATAATACCCATAAACAGTAACCCATTCTTCCTCGTCAAGGTTACCCGCAGGCACGCAGTTCCTATGCTTCTCCGGTCTTGCAACTTCTCGAGGCGGTGGAAGTGTGATTAAAGCACCAGGTTGGACGACACCCTCAACTGGAGAACCTTTACCTTTGTCTTCGTGTTCGCTGCTTCTAGCTTTTGATGGTGACCACCAAGTCGAAATCGGAGAACCCTGTTGAGTGTTCTGCCCACTGATCAAAGCAAAGGAAGTAGTAGCCTCGGATTTGGTTTTTGGGGGAGTACCAAACTCCCTCCCAGAAGACTGAAATGGAGATGTTGTAGGGTGAGATTTGATGTCAGGAGATAAAGGGTAATCAGGAATCCCAGACTCGGGAGAGATTTCCGAACGGTCCTCCAAGGTGTAAAAGGGAGGGGGAGGAAGATCGGAACCCCCAAAATTGTCACGCCATAGAGCAGATACAGCAGCAGCCTGAGCTGGAGTCGAGAACTTCCCTTTACCAGCAGAAACAGGTGATGCCAAATCTTGGAAAAACAAGGATTGCCTCCCAGAGGATTTATTCACTAAACTCATCTTTATTTCTTCTTCTTCTAACAACACACCTAAAGCAAAGCAAAAGGAAACCTCTCCTCTCTACTACAACCTAAAGCAACACAGAAATCAATCAGCAAAATATTTAGAAAAACAATGGGAATTTCTGAAGAGATAAAAGGAGAGAGTACCTGTGAGTTTAGAGATTTTTCCCTCCTAAAAGCAAGTAAGCTGAGGAGAGAGCTATAACCGTGTCTGGGTCTAAAAACTGTAATGGAGCCCTAATACCCCGATTCTGTGAATTCAAATGTTTTTTTGAGTTTTTTACTTGTTGAATGATGGAAATACCCTCCCTTCTGGGTCTCTTTCTTCGCCGTCTTATATGAGGGCACTTTTGTGATTTCGTTATTTGACGCCGCTCTTTTTTTTTAACCCCCTTCTACCATAATTTTAGACATCCTAGCCCAACACTTTGAATTTGTTTTTGAATATACCCTTTAATCAAAGACGCAGTAGACCGTTATTTAAATCTATCCAAGTATTTTATGATAATACGAGATGATACGAAAAGGACATCTTTAGCAGCGTGGTCAAATCACGGTTCTAAAAGAAATTTTAATTTTTTTATTTTAAATTAATATTTTTTTATGTGATTTTATATCGTTTGATACGCTAATCTTAAAAATAAATTTTAAAAAATAAAAAAATATTATTTTAAAACATCTTCGAGTTTTGAAATACAATCTCTACCACATTCTTAAACAAACTCTAAAACATTTCGTGCGACCTTTTTCTAAAAAAAAAAAAACAGACCAAGCATTCTTTACTTACCCAATTTCTAATCAATAGAGGGTTGGTTAAAAAAATTGAGATGGGGTTTATTAGATACAAAATCTTAATTTTTAATCTATTTTCAACTAACAAACATCCTTATAATGTTAATAAACTAATTTATTAACTTAAAACACCTTGAAATTCATCTAAAAACACATAATCAAATCTGGAAAAAAACACTATCAATCCCAATCTATTTTTTCAAGCAAGTTGGAGGTCAAAAATATCTCCATTGAATTTCTCTCATGAAGATGAGCCATTGATACAAAGATCTTTTATTTTGGTGCCTAGAATATAATCAACCAATAACTCTCTTCTCTTCTATTTTCCATCAAATTTCTCTCTCATCTCTCAAACTTAGAAACTAAAAAATAAACAAAATGAACTTTTTGACCAAAATAATTTTTTTTTGATAATTCAAGATTGATCATGAATTTTAATCATGTTTTATATTGTGGCTCTCTTGCTTTTGATTTTGTTTTTCTCCTACAATTTGAATTTTATCTCATGAAATTAGGTCACAAAAAAATTAAAGCAAAAACAACCAAAGCTGTGATGATGAAATTGAAAAAAAAAAAGAGGCTAAAGGGAAACAAAAAAAAAGATATGAACAGGGAAGCACCATAATAAACTTCAAATCTTTCAGTGTTTTAGATAATGCTAGTTTTTTTGCTTGAGTTATGCTGCGGGTTGAATCAAGAAAAAAATTGAACCTAAAAAAAAAGTTCATATTATGGGGAACTCTTTGGCATTGTTATTAAACCCGACCTAGCAGATCAACTTTAAAAATTCTCGTTGCAACTCCTTACATAGTCGAGTTTCAAATTAAATCATGTGAGAGTTTTCTTGACATGACCTAGTCGACTTAATGGGTTCAAAGATAACTCGTACAACCGGTAAAATGTGTGGTTTAGCTTTAAAAAAATTCAAGATGACATCTTTTTTCTTATATTGAGACAAAGATATATTAGATCGACCCAAGCTTCACGACTTAAACCACAAAACTCACGACCCGGATCATAGACTGGGTTTTACAACTTTGTTTATTTTAACTATTTTTTACTTAATGATATGATAACAAAAATAGACACTCGTAAAATTAAGCATCAACCAAATGTCAGAACTTTTGTTTGAGACTACGAGAACCTTATAGAAAATAAACAAAAAACATAAATATCAATTCAAAATCAATCAAATGTTGAAAGATAAAATTGTAAAACAAAAACAAAAGCCAAAAAGGATTCAATTGAAAAATAAAATAAAAGATAGAATTTAAAAAAGAGAAGTTATTTATCATTGTTATTAAACTCAAACCAACGAGTCAACCTTAAAACTTTTGATATGACTCTTTGCCTAGCCCAGACTTAAAATTAACCTATATGGGAGTTGACTCGACGTAACCCAGTTAAATTAGTGGGTTCAAAAGCAAGTCGAACAACCAGTAAATGTGTGGTTTGGATTTCTTTAAAAAAAATTGAAGATGTTTTTTCTATTAATATTAAAATTGTCGCACCTGACATCACAACGACCTTTAAAAATTAGAAAAAAAAAATAAAAACAGATATCTAGCATCTTGGTTATAAAAGAAAAGGATTCATAAAGCTTAAAAGGTGTTTCAAGGTTTTAAAGACTTAGGATCACTATCATTAACTTGACTCATTGTGTCTTTCAATCCTTTTTTTTTTTTGTATTTCTTGATTTGCCTTTTTTGTTGCTTTGGTGGGGCATCCTCATTTTGTTGTCTTTTACTTTTCCTTTTGATCTAGGCATGCTCCCTAACATTTGAATTTCTTGGGCTTGTTTTGTTTTTTTGGCTTTCCCATGGCTTTTCATCAATTATTGATCTTTGAAATTTCATTTATCTCTAGTGTAGGGTGTAATTCTAGTTAGAATTTTTCATGAAATAAAATTTATTCAAGCTAAAAAAGAAGACCATAATGGATATAAAAATTTTAGAATGTGAAAGGGATAACAAAGAGGGTTTTTTCTCATTTCAAGTGTAAGCGGTTAAAACCTTATCTTTGACCTCGTTCAATATAATGGTTTGGACTTTGCAAAGAAATGCATTTCACTAGTACATGATCATTGAATTCACTATATACCATTATGCATACAAATAAAACATAGCTCAAGAGACATAGTGAGAGAATGATTGTTCGTTTCTCAATTCATATATTCTAGTTTAGAGTTTGGTCACCTTAGTGGGGGAGTTGCTTAACTCATTTGTCATTTGTCATCCTATAAATAGAATATCAAATGTTGTTTTAACAAACATCAAAATATTTTTGGTAAAAGAATTGAGTTGAGTCTATGAGATTAAGCAAGACTATAAAGGTGTGTTTGTAGGTTCTTTGGTATCGACAAACATCTACAAGTAAGTGACAGAAATGGAAGCGATGCAAAGAGAATTTCTTAGCCAAAATTTTGTTTTATTGATCTGATGAAAACTTATACATTATGGATAATATTTCTTTACAAAATCAGAGTTTACAGGCGTAAACAAATCTTCTCCATTCATTCCTGTCAATAATAATGCTCCTCTTGAAAATATCTTCTTCACTACAAATGGACTTTCATAATTTGATGCTCATTTACTATGGTCTTTGCCAAGTAGTGGTATAATTTTTCTTAACACGAGGCCTCCTTCCTTAAACTCCCTTTGTTAGACTTTCTTGTCATACTCTTTAGCCATCTTTTTTGGTATAATTGGTGATGACATATTACAGTTAATCTCTTCTCATTAATCATGTTTAGTTGCTCACATCATATTTTAGTCAATTCAGCCTCAACAAGCTTAGATTCCATGAGGACCGTTAGAGAGGAAATCTCCATTTTCAAAGGCATCACCTCCAAAGATAATTTAAGACCTCAGGTAACATGCTTTAGAGGTAATAATATCTTTTATTTTGCATAAACAGACATGTAATATAGATTCTTAGTTGATCAATCAGGATTTCTAGTGACCATAATAATAGATGATGACTCTTTAAACAAAACATTTCCCCTTAAAGAACAAGATGTCAAATATATGTTTTTTTTTTCTATTTTTTGAAGGTGGTTGTGATGTCAGGAGCGACAGAAATGACAACATATTGGATTAACCTAGGCTTCGCGGTTTGATTCGCCAAACTCATGACCTAAATTATTGACTTTACTATTTTTTATTTAATGATATAATAAAAAAAATATACTCTTTCAAAAATTGAGTACCAATCAAATGTCGAGATGCTTATATAAGATTATGATAACTTCATAGAAAACAAATAAAATTGTTTATAACAATCAATTCAAAATTAATAAAATGTTAAATGATATAATTGGAAGAAAAAAAACTTAGCTGGTAGAATTTAGAAAAATAAATAAGATATTTCATTATTCATATAAATTAATATAAACAGTGAAATACCATAAAATTTTTCAATGTTTTTAATAAAGTAGCGGTGTGTGTAAGTATTTCAAAATTCAAACAAATAGAAGAAGCTAAAAAATATAAAATTAAATTTTAATAACTCTTAAATGTATTATGAAACTATACAAATAGTCCAAACATATAAAATTTTGACATAATATCTTTATATTTAATAAAGAAATACAATAATCCTTGTTTCCTTAATATTTAGAACTATCATTTTAAAACTAAGAAATGTTTTTAAGATTAAAAGCACTTTGGATACAAAAGAAAATTTTTATTATAGAAGCAAATTTTTCATTGATATTTATAATTTTATAATACCTTTAAACACTATTCTTATTTATCCAATGTATTAGAAAAATATAAACAATCTAATGGAAATAATAATGTTGTCGTGGACTAACACAAAAGCATCAATATTTGGATTTATTTTTAGTTACTAGTCAGGTGACCCGTACTATCCCGTGGGCTCACCTTTAACTTCCAAAAAAAAATTTGAGAGCAGGACCTAAACCTATTTGGGTCCTATCAGGCTAGGTCCCATGCATAGTTGGGTCCTGTTATGGCAAGGATCCAATGTTATTTTGGGTTCTGCCCAACTTGGCCCAAGTCTAGCCTTGAGTTAGCCTTGGGCCAGGCCGTGCAGGACCCAAGGTTATTTGGGTCGTGTACATAGCAGGATCCAAGTTATTTTTGGGTCCTGCAACTAATAATTTGTATGTAATTTGTAAATGAAAATAAATGTAAAATTAAGTGTAATATGATAAAATTATTATTACAATACATTTAGTAAAATTAGTAAATGATATAACATTTTCTTTAAAACTCATCAATTATTTTATTAATAATATTAATTACAATAAAATATACTCTTATAAATTTTATTGAAAGTAATAATATTTAAAATACAAATCATAATATTTTTAATATTATTAATTATTATAAAAATAATATTATTTATAACTCCAAAAATAATAATATTTTTTATATTAATACTATTAATTATACC
>Ga0307510_10010469_pt1 | contig 11018 bp, 9 predicted proteins | sample 12_EM_MG_FD_207224 | JGI IMG/M metagenome (GOLD analysis project Ga0307510, IMG submission 207224) | Populus trichocarpa ectomycorrhiza microbial communities from riparian zone in the Pacific Northwest, United States - 12_EM | ecosystem: Host-associated > Plants > Roots > Unclassified | place... | reverse complement strand
CTGTCTCCTACAATCCTTTGCTGTTCCTATCTCTCATCGTGCGACTCATATTTGTTCCATCTCCCCATTAACCTTCATGACTAACCTCTAGTATGCCCTTGGTGCGAAATCCTAAAACATCCCAAGGGTTGCCCCTTTAACTAACGTATCAACCAAACAACACTAACACCTCTGATACCATACTAGATAATCGTGCAACTGCTCTCAAACCAAATTCCTCTCTGCCATGTCCCATCAGCGTCACACCTATCCCCTGGGTATGGAACCTTCGTGAATTTCAACACACTAGTCGTCCCCCACGGTCCCCCGTCGTCCTCTGTCGTCCCCTGCCGTCTCCCGCCATCTTCCGATGTTTTTCGCTGTTTTCCGCCGTCCCCTGCCGTCCCCGGCGGTCCTTTGTAGTTACCTGCCGTCTCCTGGCAGAAGTTGTCTCAGGTCGTGAGGCTCGTCATCCTTGCTAATGGCGGCCGTCCTGGGAATTCAAAGACAAGGACTGACTACATTTTGCCGTACCGTCTCGTCCGGGGGTCTTGGCAGTCCCCCCGCCAGGCCCTACGGGGGCCCCGGCCGACTGGGAACACTGAATTTCGCCATGCTCACGGTCTATGATCAAATCATGCTGCGTATGTGTAAACTAATAAGCAAGAAACCATAATGATCGTGTAATAATCCTAGTATGATAGTAAAACTTTCTACCGAGAAGTAACAACACTTGATAATCTATTTAAGATTCTTTTTTTTCTTGTGGGGATATTATTTATTATCTCGGTTACAGGGCATCATTCGTTATCACTCATACTTTGTCTGCCGTCCTCGGCCGTTCTTACTCAGCCCTGGCGGTTCTCACCCCTGGCCGTCATCACGCACCCCCGGCCATCATTACCCATCTCCAGCTGTCCCCTGTAGTCCCCCTCACTTTTGTCAACACGTCCCCCCACCGTCTTTGGAAGTACCTGCCGTCTGTGTCACCCCCCTCTGACATCCTTACCAAGGCCCGACCGTCTTCTGATACCCTCAATAGTCCCCTGTACAATTACCGCCAGCCTGCCATCTCCCCTGCTGTCCACATAAGTAGCTGATATCACCTGTATCTCACTATACTAAGAATGGCCTAGCATGGAGGGCCCGGCTATCCCGGCCTAGCCCGGTGGTCCTCCGATTAATTTGCCTTACACCGGACGACGGCTAGCGGTCCCGTCCCGCCCTGCCGGTGCCATCCCATCCTGTTGGAATAGTCCCCGCCGTCCGCCGTGCTGCCCCCGGACGGTTCGGAATACTGAGTGTGCCTGACCTTTGCTTACACCCATGTAAAGTACCTCCCCAAAGGTGTTGGTGAAATGGCCTTTTTGCACCAAAACACGCCATTTTTAGTCTACCCCCACACCTAGAATTACTTCAAATAATATTGATGACTTATCTAGCTATTTTCACTTTCATTACAGCCTTTATCCGAGGCCACTCATCAGGTCAATTTACACTATGGGTCTAATCTACAAGCCCCCAAAGTGTATCATACCCATTACAATACCAATTTTCTTTCTAAAATGGGGCTTTCTCCAGCTTCTAAACAACTCTTTAATGAATTTGGTGAAAAATCGGAAAAGTTATGCTGTTCTAAACTCTTGTGTCTCTGAAAAAGGTATTGTAACTATGTATGAGAAATTAGTTTAGAAAGTTATTTGTGGTTTATAAGCTAAGTTACAAGTAGCTAAAAATCGCTGTTTTGGGTGTAAAAAGCCCATTTCACCAACGCTTTTGCGGAGGTACATTACGGCCGGAGATTAGCATTGAGGACCGATGACAGTAAGGGAATTCTAACCCCATACCCCTCTTGTGTTTATCAAGCTTTCTAATGGGTCAACCATGGTCGAAAAAGGGCCAACTCAACCCAACCCAAGCCCAATCAATGTTAGGCACAACCCAACCCAATCCAAGAAAGAAAAGCCCAGGTTAACCCAAGGAACCCTGTGGGCCGCTGCCCAAAAAAAGAGGAATTCAATATATATTAGAATACAGAATAAATAATACACAATGTTAGAGACTAAGGTAGAGATAATTGATAATGAGAGGAAAGGTAGTGAAGGGATGGGTGAGAGAGGAGTTTCAGTAGGATTGGAAGAGTTTAGCTGGACAAGTACGAATTTTGTAAACACTGGGTTGCATCAGCAAAAAAGGTGTTGGCTCCGGACAGATAGGCATTGCGTCCAGATGCAGGAAATCCATCCGGAGCATCCTGTCCGCCCATCCCGCCCCCAGATAACCCCAGCACAATTGTTGCATCCTAGTCCGTTGGGCACAATACAACTCGCATCCTGTCCGCCCAGTGCACCTGGATGGTCCATTTCACACCCTGATCTCCCCAAGAACACCAAGGTAAGTGTTGGAAAGCACCGGCAATCACTGCGTGTCCACTATATTTGGTGTTTGTACCTTTTCCTATATTTACTTGTTGTTTGTTACTAGTTCCTTTTGTCAGTCATTATAAATCTCTGAGGAGCGGCGAGTATACGTAGTTCGTATACTAGTCGAAGGATTCGCAGAGGTGGCCGGCAATGTGCGGAGAGGAAAGCGATGAGTGGGTCGGAACAGAGTGCGAGTTCGTGCGCGATAATGTTCACCGAAGGATTTCCGGAAAAGAAGATATGTGGTGGGGTTTCTTGTATTTAAACCATCTGCTCTGCCATAGATATACGGATAAGTCAGGCACACATTTAATCAATATACACACATTTCCTCCCTGGCTTCTTTGTACTTCTTCATCTTTCTAGCATGTACTTCCCCCATCCAGACCTCATAACAATAGTAAGTGACCTATGGGTCTCTTTATTTTTGGAACTATACCTGCCCCTGATGGCCTCTACTTACAATGGACTACTTTATCACCAGGTAAAGGCTGTTCAGACGAAAAAGGATATACACATAGGATGACTAACTATCCATTGTCCTGGTAACAACCCAAAACATACCCCTTATTTGATCACTGCTAACAACACTCGCAAAAGGTTTCTAAGTTCTTCCCCACCTCGTATCAGGCTTCATGATTGAATCAGTGGAACTATTGAATATTATCAACCATCGGAGAGGGGCATGCTCTTCCATTCAGGTTCACACTATTCATTACCCCTATGCGAGCGGATTTCAATGAGACCCATCCTGACTCTAGCGGATTCCCATGAGGCCCTGCCAGACCCTAGCGGACATCGCCCAGTGCCCGGTGATGTATCTGCCTTTTTCTTCCTGCTGATCTCTATAGCCATACAGACGCTTCGAGACCTACCCTATTCGATTCCCCTCAGTGAGCGCACTTCATTGATACCCTTCCGGACTCTGGCGGACATCTGCGCCCTGAGATAGCTGGCTTTTTCATCCTGCTGACCTCTATAGCTATGCGGACGCTTCGAAACCCCTACCATTCGATTCCCGTCGACCGGCGGATTTCAACGCACCCTGTCCTGATGCTGTCCGACCACTGGCTGAATGGCTATGCATACTTTTGTACTTTAGTTCTCTTGGTAAGTACCTTCAAATTGTTGGCTACTAGGTGCTACAGGCATGCAGACACTTAGAGACCTATACCATTCGATTCCCCTCGGTGAGCGGACTCCAATGAGGCCCTTCCCGACGCTGGCGGACATCTGCCCACTGAGGTATCTGTCTTTTTCCCCCTGCTGACCTCTATCGCTATGTGGACGCTTCGAGAGCTATATCATTCATTTCCCTTCGCCGAGGGGAATCCAACGCACTGTGTCCGGACACTGTCTGACCGCTGGTTTTAGGGTTATCCATAATTTTGTACTTTAGTTCTCCCGGCAAGTACTTTCAAATTGTTAGCTACCGAGTGCTACTGTTTTCTACACTAGCTTTATTAAATATATTTCTATTTTTATATCTAAAGGACTCAAATAAGTAAACATGACTAATACTGGATGGATCTTTCCAGACAATTTGCATAGTCTCCACAGTTCTCACCAACTCATTCATGGTCCTCAAATGTAGAGTTGTTGACTTAGGAGGTATCCAATGATAGCCAGTTACACTTGAGTACTTCCACTATTCTACTATCCTATCGGGTTGCATCCGGAGAACATTTCTGCGGCCGGTACCTTCTGAGTCCTTGGTTGCGTCTGGTGCGTTCGGGCCGCATGGACCCCTGCCCACACGCACACAATCAAAGACCGCACACCCAGGACGCGAGTTTACGTTCTATGCGACTGGACTGCCGGACGCACAAGGAGCACTGGGTGCGTCCGGGTGTAACCTTTTTTTTTTGCTGATGTTAATGATATCACGGGTGAAGAGTTACTCAATATTATCAGCGATAACCAACTTTCCATTTGCTGATTCAGGTGGTCCCCATACCCACAATGAGAGAGACTGATAGTTGCGTTTTCTTCTAGTAGTGGGATTAGGTACCGATAGGAGATTTGGCTCCGACTGCCTTTCGTCAAAATGTTCGAAGGCAGTAACATCTACTTCTTCTAAGTCATATGGTGGAGACACAGAGGGTAGACTAGGTGTGTGTAGATTAGCCGCCGGAGGGTTTGAAACAACACTCCTGATATTAGAACAAAAGCTCAAGATCTTGTATTTGGTATACACTCAAGGGCAAAGGGAAAAACAAGTTAAGAAGGGAAACAAAACTAGGCCAGTCAGGTAGATTGGAAAATGAAAAGACCTTGGGTACGCTTAAGAAGCTGGTGGATTTCTCATCGCTCAAATTGTCGGAACAAGTGACAATTGAAGAGCGCTAATCACCTTTCTGCCTAGCTTTTTACGATTCAATCCCTGACAGAACACACGTCGACTAGGACCTTGCTGCTGAAGTGAACTACTAGTATTGTTCCAGAATTCAGGGTTCTTGGACTATGGTTTCCATAGTGATCGTGACAAAGTATTACGAAGGTCTGAGTCAGAAGCCAGAGACAAAACAAGTGCTGGGTTCGCTGGGTAACCTGGGTTTAATACCCCCAAACTTAATACAACCCGGGTTTGCTCTAAGGTGAGCTCAACCCAACAAACCCAGCCCAACCTAACGAAGAACCCTGGTTAACCCAAAACCACTCTGACCCTTTGGGAGGCTTTATGGTGGAGTTCATGGCCTTTTATTTTTTTTTTCCCCTGGTATCATACTTTTGGCTATTGCTTCTTAATTAATCACACAACCTGTGATTCTCAACAAGCTCAATAAAGTCTTAACAGTTTAGCCTTAGGACCACGAGCACTACTCTATCCCCCCTTAATTCCCCTCTATCTTTGCTCTTCAGCAGGAACTACTTTAAATCCCCAAGCCAATAAAGTGAAACTATTGTATTTTCAATGTTATTTGGTAAACTATTTATAATATGATCAAGCCCGTATCTTGATACCTTCAAAATAGCCACCATCCTACTATCTACAATTTATACACCACAACAGGCGCTCTTTTTCTACAATTCAATTAAATAATTGACTGTCTCGACTGTGCCCCATTACACTTGCCCTTCAGCCATGTCAGCTCCTTTTTCTCTACACCTTTAATGTTTTCTTTGCTAATAAAGCGAACTTTTTCCCTGAATTTTCATCTTGTGGGGTAATTGGGAAACATTTATCATGAATTTTGCTGTTGATACGGAGAGGCCGCTGGCTATGAGTGGGAAGGCCAAGGCCATAGATACCGGCCTAGGCTATATAGGCTAGGCTGGCCAATCAGGCAGCTGGGAAAAAGCCTATATGGTATATAGACGACCCTGGGCTGAACCAGGCCTGCATGCAAGAACCAGGCTTGATCAGAGAGAAGTTCAATAGGCTGGGCCCACCTTCACTGATGCCTGGCCATCCTGGCCTGTTGGGAACATAGGTTGGGGTGGCTTTATCTAAGTCAGGTTCTTGACTCCTCTTATGATTTTTCACCCCTGGGCCACCACCACAATCACAACGATAGTGAGGAAGGAGGAAAGACAGCACAACAGAGAAACTGTCAGACTATGGTTTGACAAAGGAAATTGGGCCTGCACCTAATTAGTCAGACAACCTGTAAGGTTGGGCTTTCTTGCTGTGAGATTTTCTCTCTTTTGTGCTGTTCTCGGGGTTGGTTTTTCAAAGAATGTGGACTATAATTTGTGGTGAGAGTATGGGGATTCTTATTCTTTCTACATCACCGGACATGTTCTATATATACACAATGTTGACTTCACAGAAAAACCCCTTCGTTCATACACCCTCTAGTATTCTCTCCTATCTTCTCGCACTATCCAAGTTCTTTAGATGTTTCTCGAACCTTCTTTCCCTTAATTCTATCCCTTTCATCTGATTCTCTAATACAGATTCTGCCATCCTTTGCTGTCCTGCCACTACCATCTGTTTCTGTACCATCATCGTGTGCCCCTTATGTATTCCCACTCCTTGTAAACCTTAATCTCTAACCTCCAGTCTTCCCTAGTGCCAATTCCTAACACATCACAAATATTCCTCCTTAGGCTAATATTACAACCCAACCTACCATCCTGTTGTTAGTCACCGGCACTCCCCATGTGGCATGCTATCTGAGTTAGGGGTGACGCAGATTGTTCTATTCTTACAGGTTACTTGGAATGTGCTGGAAGTTTGGGAGCGTTGGCCTATGTGACGCACTGATAGCCTTTGCACTAGGAAAGAAAGGAGAGATGATGAGATAATATGCTATAGTGGGAGGAATGGCGTGACTGTGAAAAAGTGAAAAGGACAGATTGCTTTGTATTGATTTTGTGTATTTAAACAACTCCCCTCACCCCAGATTGCCTGATGAAAAAGGTCACGGAATTATAAGTCGGTCGTTGATATACTTGTTCCATCTCGCCGAACACTTTCCTTCGTGTGTTTCAACACATCCCTCATCTAATACCATACTATTCCATCTTGCAACCACTAACAAGCCCTATTCCTCTCTGCCATGTTCCACCAGTGCCCCAACAATCTCCGGGATATGGAGCCTTTGTCAATTTCAACAGTTTTGTGGGGTAGTTTAGTGAGCTTGAATTGATCATGATGTGTGGTTTTTCCTCCTACTTGATGTTTGTTGAAAGTGACAGTTGTTTGCCAGTACTTCTCCTATTCCAGAGAGAAGATACTAGGGCCCGAATATTTTGTTTTCAGTACTGCTCATCAACCAGGAGGAAATACTCCGGCCATGACAACTGCACTCCCCCGCCAACACCACTATCATAAAAATTAAAAAAAAAGACATAAAAGGTAAATATATAGTAGGATTCAGTAGGAATTGATATTTAATCAAGAGGTATAATTTTGGGTAGTGTCGAAAATGCCGGAGAGAGCTGCACTAGGTCGAGGAGGGATGGTTAGGTCCACCAAGTAAAAATTGAATCTTACTATATCCATACGACACAGCTATGTCGAGTGCCGTCATGCCACCGCTGTCGCGCATCCCGGGACTTACATCGCCTCGTTTCAAGAGCAACTCTACTGCATCCTCATACCCTCCATTGGCAGCCCATGCGAGCGGTGCCCGACCAAATAGGGTGTCTCTGGTGTTGGGATCGATATCTTCCCGCTCCAATAGCAACTTTACTATTCCATCATGCCCCCCCTTAACAGCCCGCACGAGTGGTGTTTGGCCATATCTGGTGTCTGCCGTGTTGGGATTAATGTCCTCCCGTCCTAATAGCAACTTTACTATTGCATCATGCCCCTCCCAGGTGGCCCACAAGAGTGGTGTTCGGCCATATTCGGTGTCTGCAATGTTGGGGTCAATATCCTCGCGCCGTAAAAGCAGCTTTACTACTCCTTCATGGCCGTTATGGGCAGCCCGCGAGAGCGGTGTTCGGCCAAATCTACCATCTGCAGTGCTCGGGTTAATATCCTTACGGCCTAAAAGCAGCTTTACAATTTCCTCATCCCCGTTCCCGACGGCCCATAGGAGAGGTGTTTGGCCCCATAGAGTATCTGCAGCATCGGGGCTGATAGTATCTTGTTCCAATAGTAGCCTTACTATTCCTTCATGCCCGTTCTTCGCAGCAAGCAAGAGGGCTGTTCGGCCAAAGCATGTATCTGCAGTGTTGAGATTGATATCCTCTTGTTCCAATAGCAATTTCACAACTGCTTCATGCCCGTTCTCCGCAGCCCAGGAGAGTGGCGTTTTACCAGATCCGATGTCTGCGCTGTTATGACCGATGTGATCCCGTTCCAATATCAAATCCACCACACCATCATGCCCATACTCCAGAGCACACATAAGCGGCGATTGGTGACCCCAGCCTTCTTGAGGGTTGCCACGGATATCCTCTTCATCCAATAGCAATTTGACTACTCCAACATGGCCACGAGATGCTGCCAATAAGACTGGTGTTCGGCCAGACATGGTACCTGCGGCGCTGAGATTTATGTCCTCTCGCCCTAAAAGCAACTCTACCACTGCTTCATGTCCCTTTTCCGCTGCGTGCATGAGTGGCGTCTCGCCATATTCTGTGCCCGGATCGTTGGGATTGACGTCCTCTCTTTCCAATAGTATCTTTACTACTCCCTCGTGCCCATTCTCCGCAGCCAACGAGAGTGGTGTTTTATCTTCTTCCGTGTCTACAGCGTTGGGATTGATATCTTTCCGCTCCAATAGCAACTTTGCTACTCCTTCGTGCCCGTTCTTTGCAGCCCATAACAGTGGTGTTTGGCCATTTTTGTTGCCCACCGCGTTGGGATTGAGATCCTCCCGCTCCAAGAGCAGCTTTGCCACTCCCACGTGCCCGCTCTCCATAGCCCAAAAGAGTGGTGTTTTGCCGAATCTGCTATCCGCAATGTTTGGATTGACATCATCTCGTCCTAAAAGCAACTCCACTACCCCTTCATGCCCATTCCCTGCAGCCCATAAGAGTGGGTTTTGGTCACTCAGCGTGTCCAGAGCGTTGGGATTAATGTCCCCCCGTCCTAACAGTAACTTTGCTACTCCCTCATGACCGTTAAGGAGAGCCCTCGAGAGGGGTGTTCGACTCCACGCGGTCCCTTGAGCGTTGGGATTGACATCCTCTCGTGCTAAAAGCAACATTACTACTGCTTCATGCCCGTTCTGGGCAGCCAATGAGAGTGGTGTTTGTCCACATGCGGTGTCTACCGCATTGGGATCGATATCTTCCCGCTCCAACAGCAGCTTCGTTATCCCTTCATGTCCGTTTCGTGCAGCCCACGCGAGTGGTGTTCGGCCATGTTCCATGCCATCATCATTGGGATTGACATCCTCTCGTGCTAAAAGCAACATTACTACTCCCTCATGCCCATTCTGCGCAGCCACCGAGAGTGGTGTTTGGCCACATTCGGTGTCTATACAATTGGGATCGATATCTTCCCGCTCCAACAGCAGCTTTGTTACCCCTTTGTGTCCGTTTGCCGCAGCCCACCAGAGTGGTGTTCGGCCATATTCAGTGTCTTCAATATTGGGATCCACATCCCCCCTTGCTAAAAGCAACATTACTACTCCCTCATGCCCGTCCTCCGCAGCCCCTGAGAGTGGTGTTTGACCACATTCGGTGTCTGCCGCATTGGGATTGATATCTTGCCGCTCCAACAACAGCTTCGTTATCCCTTCATGTCCGTTTTGTGCAGCACACCAGAGTGGTGTTCGGCCATATATAGTGTCCTCGGCATTGGGATTGACATCCTCTCGTGCTAAAAGCAACATTACTACTCCCTCATGCCCGCTGTCTGCCGCCAACGTGAGTGGTGTTTGACCATATTCTGTTTCTGCCGCGTTGGGATTTATATCTTCCCGCTCCAATAGCAACTTTGCTACGCCCTCGTGCCCGTTATCTGCAGCCCACGAGAGTGGGGTTCGGCCATCTTCGGTGTCTACAGCGTTAGGATTGACATCTTTCCGCTCCAATAACAGCTTTGCTACTCTTTCGTGTCCTTTTTCAGCAGCCCGCGAGAGTGGTGTTCGGCCAGGTTCGGTGTCTTTAGCGTTGGGATTGACATCGTCCCGTGCGAGAAGAAACATTACTAGTCCCTCATGCCCGTTCTCAGCAGCCCACGAGAGTGGTGTCTGACCACACCCGGTCCCTACAACACTGGGGTAAGTATCTCCCATCCCGAATAGCAGCTCCGCCACTCCGGCATGCTCACCCTTCGCATTGTTATCGTTATTAGTTGCATCGTTGCGGTCGACATCAAGGGAGTCAATCAACGATGCCAAGGCGGTGTTGTCCATGGTGGTCTGGAGGGCCGTCTGACAGATTGAGGATAGTTTGAGATATTTTCACCGGGTTATGGTGGCGTCTAGGCTTTTGAAGTAAGATGTTAGTGAGAAGGAAGTGGAAGCGTGGGCGAGTGGTGTAGGAACTGATGCTGCACGACACAATTTAATACTAGAAGGTGATGGAGGTAATCTCACAATCGTGTGCTCGGATGTGCTATCGGGTGGACAGGTTGCTAGCTACCATTCACCTTATGTAGGGAAAACTCTGCTCGTAGACGTGATAGCCCTATGTCTCCGCATATGCCCTATTCATCCGTTAATGCCCTAGAACGTTCCCGATGTCCACACTCTGGTGTTCAGGGTTCTCAATGGTCGGCCGAGGACTGGCTCGGACCACCCAGACCAGGTCCAGGCAGTGTTCCCAACGGGCCAGGCCTGTCGAAATTCTCGCAGATCCAGCCTGGCCCAAGCCTGAGCCTGGCCCGGCCGGGACCACCTATATAGGCCATATAGGCTTTTTCCCGGCTGCTTGTATGGCCTCGGCTGACCTGCTCATTGCGTGCCCCCACCCCGTGTCACGAGTCAACCGCAGAGTTCAAGGGTAAATATATTTCCCAATTACTGAATATGATTAAAAACAAAAGAACAATTTCTCTTCATTAGCGAAAAAAATACTAAGAGATACTAGAGATAGTGAATTAATTAATTGAGTTCATTGTGGAAAAAGAGCTGCTGTTGTTGTGGATCAACTGTGCGCAGGGTTCCGAATGGTCGGCGGAAGACTGGACTGGACTAGCTAGTCAGGTCGAAAGTCAAGTCTAGTCCAATGGTGGAAATCAGACCGACTGGACAGTCAGGATTATGG
>Ga0307510_10010466_pt1 | contig 11018 bp, 18 predicted proteins | sample 12_EM_MG_FD_207224 | JGI IMG/M metagenome (GOLD analysis project Ga0307510, IMG submission 207224) | Populus trichocarpa ectomycorrhiza microbial communities from riparian zone in the Pacific Northwest, United States - 12_EM | ecosystem: Host-associated > Plants > Roots > Unclassified | place... | reverse complement strand
ACCCAACCTGGCAGATTCTTCCATGTAAACTGCAACAGTTGAGCCTTAAGCAAGTCCTTCCTAGCCTGGATGTGATACAGCTGGTCCAAAGATTCCTTGCACACCTTGCAGTCCGCCTTAGACATGTTCTCAGGCATTATCAGGTAATAGAATGGCTCTACAAGCCCAACGACGGCACGCTTGTACATGCGGTATGACCTGCCCGCGCACACCCAAGCGCCATTCCATGCGTGGTGCATGGGTGCAAAGTAGTTGTCTGTGCAGATGTATGTCGTTTACACGCTGTACATTGCAGCAAGGTACACGCAGACATCTGTTTTGGTGACTGACTGGGAGATGTGGAACGTCACTTTGTAAGGGTTGTACGCCTTGCCCGGCGGCATGAAGTTGGGTATGAGGCAGAAGATGATGTTCGACAGGTAGACCTTCTCCCCCACCACCTGCGTCTTCTTCGCACCAGACGGCGTCATGACCTCCCGCATACTGCGCAGCCAAGATCATCGCAAGTTGAGTTTGGTGAGCCACTCGGCCTCCATGGGTTCTATACCATCTGGCCACAGAAGTTCGCCTTTGGTGAGGGTGCGCTGGTAGTGGGCAAATTCTGTGGGAGTCAGACCACTGAGGAGGGTGTCAGATTCGGCATCGGTGGTGGAAGTTTTTCACGCGCAACGAAGGTGGACAGTGTGAGGTGCTGATGCTGTCCTTGCAGCAGTAGCAGCTTCAGGGAGGGTAGAATAACTGCGCTTGAGCAGGATGCTGATTCTCTTCGTCACTGCTTTGAACATCATCACAGTTGTCGCGACTATGAGAACGGCGGAGCGGAAGGAAAATACTGATTATTCCGGTATTTGTTCATATTTACTGCCTCCAAGAAGCCCCACAAGACCAACAACGCATGGATATAGGTGGTCTTTTTTTTTTTTTTTTTTTTTGAATTCGCGTTTATTGTCCTTGAATGTAAGCTATGAGACAAAATTGTATGGTATTGGCTATCCTACTCTGTGCGAAGTCTCCCAGCTACCTTAGTATCCAGACTCAGCTGTGCTAACCTCAACACGCACACGCTGTCTCTATGTGTCCTACTGGGGCAGACGTTGCCACCGCTGCTTGCACCCTATTGACGCATGTGAGTACAGAACGATGGGAGGCGGGGCGGATCCAGGCAGGGGGAGGGGAGGGGGAGGAGGGGCCAATGGGGTGGACTCGAAAAATTGAGGGGGGGATAGGGAGGGGGGAAAAAGCTTGAGCACCTGTGTAGGGGTTGGTGGACGATTGGGGTATGCAGGTCAGGGTTTATGAAAGGCAGGGTGTAGAGGGGAGGGTGACCTGTCGGGCTATATTGCATCTGGCGAACATGTGTTCAATAGGGTCTTGTCTGGGCCTAGGCCTGAGGCGCAGCAAAAGCCGCAGCAGTGGCCGCATCAGCTGCACGTTGTGCAGCCTTGGCGGCCCACATCCTGGACCTAGCAGAAGATGGTGAGGAAGTGGGGGCCTGCTTTGACAATGAAGCCAAAGCGGCAGCGAGTTCTGGGATTGCTGACATGTTACCATCCTTGTGGAGGGCGGAGGTCTGCAATGCAGTAAGCTGCATGACAGAGACGGGAGGTGGGGCAGGTGGGTGGCTCGTTCCAGCAATGCTCTCGCTTGCAGACCGGGCATTCCGAGCCTTCTTCGCAGTCGCCGCTGCCTCACGTTTGGCAGGGGAAGGGGGGGGATAACACCAGCGGACAACGCGGCATTGGGATCTGAAAGCGTACACGTTACGTGCACAGATAAGGCCAGGGGCGATCGACCCATCTGGGTCTTTGAAACCGAAGACTAGGGACAACTGGGAACCCAGTTGAAAGAGGGAGGGCCAGCATACCCAGGAGGGCAGCTGGCAGACCTTGAGATGGTGTAAGGAGGGGTTGTTAGCGATGAGTTCCTGCCAGCACATGGCAGGGGAATGGGCAGTGGGGCATCCTTCAGAGACACCAGTGGGCACGGAATTCACCATGACCTTTCCCCACTTGACATTCAATCAGGAGGAGATCTGGGGGCCCTCTGGCAGGACCCGAGACATGGCAGAGGTGAGGATGTGTGAGGTGGCGAAGAGGGCATCGCGGGTAACACCAGGCCCGGCAAAAACGACCAAGTTCCCCTTGGGCGTCCACTTTGTGGCAGAGACCCGAACATTGGCGTGAATGGGATCAGTGGAGAGCGCGGCATTGCAGGTGGCAACCAGAACTGGAGGTGCAAGAGCTGCCTTGGCACAGAGGGTCGACGCAAGTGTGTGATGTATGAGGCTAAGCACGAGGCTAGGCCTGGGAGGGGGGAGGGCTAGGACGTGGCTTCGGTGCTGAGCTAAGTCAGCCTTTGGGCCAAGAGGGGGTTTGGGGGGGCCGGGCTTGGACACTGCTTTTGCAGCAGCCTCGGCAAAGGACGCCTTCTTACCCTTTTTCTTGCCTGTCTTCTCTGCCTGAATGGCAGGGGAAACAAGCTCGATGGGGGCAGGGGGGGCAGGGAGTGGGGAGGGAGTGACAGGTGGTGGCGCCTGATCTGCAGGAACCTCAGAGGGTCCTCGGGCTCGCATCTTGCCCTTTTCCAAGGGGCAAGGCATCGGAGTGCAAAGGTGAGAGGCAGAGCTAGGGGTGGGAGGGATATCCACTGGAAATGGGGCAGGGCTTACTGCAGTGGGAGGGGGGGGTGCGATGAATTCCAGGAAGCCGTCAATGGCCTTGTCAAGGCCAAGGGAGTGGACGGCTGCAACGTCAGGGGCCGATGATGCCCAAAGGGCCATGGTGGATGCCAAAAGCATCTTGAAGGCAGTCGGGAAGTCTAGGTCAGAGACACTACTCAGAAGCACGTTGACATCGCCTTCGTCGATGCCATGAGTGGAGATGAGAGGAGGGATCAAAGAACAAGCAGGGGTGGGGGAGGGGGGAACAAGTGGGTCAGTAAAGGGATAGCCTGTACCGCCACCTTCCAAGAAAGGCTCCCAGGTGATTTCGGATGGGTCTCTGCTAGATGCCATCCCAATGGTGTTCAAAAGCTCATGGGGACCAGTCCTGAGGTTGTGGCCAAAGGAGTCGATAAACCAACCATGAGGAGGAGGTGAGGGGGACAGTGAGTGCGATGGATAATCAGGATTTCTGTATTGCCAAGTAGCCATGGTGGTGGTAGTGGAAGAAGAAGGATGAGGATATAGGTGGTCACAACATGCAAAAGATCCAACACAACACAAATGCGACCCCCTATGAGAATAGCTTGACATATGCCTCACAAACCCTCTTAATAAATGTGAACACATCCTGCGGCCCATTTAGTTGGCAAAGTGGGTAACAGCGGTGTTGATGTTAAAACTGTCACATACAGTATTGTTGGGTCGTGCATCAGGTAAACACAGGCTGTAATATCACCAGCATTTGGTATGTTGGCCACATCCAAGGGTGGTGCATCAAACAAACTGGCCAATTCAAGCAACGACAGCTGCTGCTTGGGATCATGCACCCTCAGCATATTCGCAAATGGCCTGCCAGACCATTTGTGAATAAGTTGGAGGCACTCAGTGAGTGCTTGTCTTCTTTCTTAAACTTGCTAAGAAGGTACAGAATAACATGCCCACATATCCATTGGTCAGACTGTATGTCAACTTCTTCTCAACCTCAGGTGCCATCCAATTCTTTAGCATTGGTCACTGACCTCCTTGTCCTCATCCTTTACTAGCAGGGCAATATCAAAGCCAATAATTTTAAGACAAAATGCCTGATCGACAAGAAGGTTGTTGGGGTTGGTGTCCCTGTAGGCAATACAAAACTCATGAGTGACTCAGATGCAAGACCACTGGCATTCACAATGACCTCCAGCTGCACCCCATAGTTATGTGCTCTGAGCCCTGCACAGTACGCTGCATACACACCTCTGGCGACTGCACCTGCACCTGCACCATCATCCATGCAAAGATGTTTTCTGCTGGTCTCTTGACCATTCCCCTTGGTGTGAAAGGGCTTTATGCTGAAATCCTTCTTATGACTCAAGATCTTTTCCTGGAGCAGTCCAATCTTGGCTTCTATGTTAGATACAGCTTTGTCTGCTCCTCATATGAAGAATATTGTAAGACTGCTGTGCAAAATCAACGCGAATGTCCGGGGTTTTTAAGTTAAAGTCCTCTTTTTGGCCAAATTGGCAATCACAAGGAAGAACATCTTGTTCATCAGACATCCCTTTAGGGAGACCTTTTCTGCAGTCTTTCCTATTGCATGCTAATATGCATTCCTTTGCAATAAGCTTGTAGTGCAATGGTCGTTTCTCTTCCTTGTTAGGATTTTTCATATCGATGTCGGTCAATATGTGGCCCGAGATTGGTAATCCCTTATCCAAATTTGAACGTGGGATGCACCTACACTGACCAGTCAGAATTGAAAAAGCTGACAGAACAATTTCAATAACATACATAACTGGGACTCAGAGGGGCCACACCTAGTCCCCTGTTCAATTCTCGTTCTCATTCAGATTTTGTGACAAAGTCTAGAACTGATGCCACGCTGTATATTGTTCCAACTGATATTGGAGAGCCCCTTGTGAAAGAATGTGAAGGAAATTTCATCAATGAGAGCAACAACTGCTTAGGACACCTGACGAAGACTTGTACCATTATTCTCAACTCAGAACTCCTGAAAACATACTAAGATACTTTCATCGTAGTGAACAATTGCCAGTGGGGGGGCTTCCACCAAGTCGAAAAAACATCTGTCTTTCTGCATCTTCAGATATGGAGTGACATAGTAAGCACAAACAGACAACAGGTCAACAGGTTATTGACATCTACATGTACATATTGTAGAAAAGAACAAATCTAAAGGTGTGAGTTCCGAGCACACATTGGGCCTCAGAACGCATGCATCAGACATGGGGACTGTGTGATATTGGAAGAGTACACTACTCAGAGAACGCATGCATCAGACACGGGAACTGAGGACATAAAACGAGCTGTCTACAGTATATAAACGAACGATTAAAGTTCAAGGGTGCAAATTAAACAAGAGTGTACAGTAACTGAACTACTGTCAACGACACTGAAGAATGTATGGTAACAGTATATCTGAGTCTAATTGATCTGCTTGCGCACTATACTATTTGCTACATGTATACCTCTATCGTCACAAGTATTACCAAGAAATGATGATGCACTGCAGTCATGCATCCTAGGTCATAACATTCTCGGAACCCATGCATATCGTACTGGTCCGATCCATCAAGTCTGCTTCTTCACATTCGGGGGCTTCAAGTTTTCTTTGTCGACTTCCACTGGGTCCTGTCGAGACCGCAAGGCCTTTCTAACATCGAAATTCCATATGGTTCCAACGTCCAAGAATCGTGAAGCCGAATAACTACATGATTTCAAACAACAATGGCCGCTGGTTCAGATTATACGCCATGAGGTTCCTTGCAAAACCTCTCAGGGATTTGTCTTCTTTGCCGAATGTGTCAAGTAGGAACAGAAGAACCCGCCTACAGGCCCATCTGTCTGCCTTGATCAGACTGTGCCTCAAATTCTTCTTGACTTTGGGTGCCATCCAATTCTTCGTCCTGCACTGGCCATCGACCTCCTTGTCCTTGTCCTTTACTTGCATTGCAATGTTGAAGTCAATAATCTTCAAGCAGAAGTTTTCATTAAGAAGAAGGTTGTCCGGCTTGATATCCCTGTAGGCTATATGGTGCTCGTGAAGATACACAAGGCCCTTGATGAGGCCCCAGCAGACTTGGGAAACCTTGCTTTCAAATCAGTCAGGAGTGAACTCGACGTAATTCTTGACAGTAACCATTTTGGGCAGAATGGCCCACCCGTGGAATGAATCGATCAACAAGATAACATGATCGGACTTCAGTGGAAAGGTATCAAGAAGTCTGAGTATCTTGAGCTTGTGCGAATCCTCCTGCACTTTCTTCGCGATGAATCCTTGTTCGAGTCCATGGGTTGATATACAGTGAGAATATGATCCGGCCTCTGGGGTCGACTGTCAGCACGGCGAATAAGTAGAGAAAGATTGCTGGGACCTTGAAAAGTGGAGCCCAATCGTTACTGCTGGCATCCACATCAACTCCAGGTTTTAACTCATAGCCATGTGCTCTGAGCTGTGCATGGTCATCTCCACCCCCTTTGCTGGCGTGGTTACCGCCATCCATAGCGCCACCTGTATGAGTATGCTTCCCACCAGTATCGTCATTCTTGGTGTGCATTGACTCCTTCAGCTGACAATCAATCCTATGATTATGATCGAGAATTACGGCCTGAGTCTCTTGGTCTTGGTATAATTCTAACTGAAGAAGGTTGTATAATTGGCATAGAAAATAGATGTGACCAGCCAAGTCATTCAATGAAAGCATCTCTTCCTTGTAATAAACCTACGATGGCTGAGCCCGCAAGTTGTTTGGTACATTACAAAGGACAACATACCGTATCATCATCCTGGATCTGCTGCTCCTGCTGAAATAGACTATAGCAAGTCGCCTTGCCACTGTCCCAAATAAAGATGGCGCAGAGGATGAAATTCCTCTTATTATGAAATGCCGTCAAGAAGCAGTTTGCGAAATGAATGATAAAGGCCCCCATCATAAGCATCCGGATAAGTTCTACAGGCGATGGATTCCCCGATGTGGAATTAACCTCCACAAGCAGCCGAGGAAGAGAGGAGTGTGAAATCAGAAAGTCACTACGAGGGTTGTATTTGTGCAGTTCTTTATCTTCGTCTGGTTTACCACCATCACGTTTCACTACAACAGTGATAGGACAACTTTTGTCTCTGTAGAGACCATGCTAAATCACAATCAAAGGGGGGAAAGCAAGTGAGCACTTACAGCAGAACAGCAGCTGGGCTCTTGCTGTCATTTGGAGTATGAACAAGGTGGTAAAAAAAGATCGCGTCCACCATCTGTCCCCTTAAGGGACAATTATTACCCCACACCGGTTGCCAACCCTTTTCCCAATTGTAAAGCGCAATGGATGCGATATGCAACAGCTCCAATCGCTCGACATAGCGCGTTTCCTCAAGGAGGTGTCCATGTAGCTCTGTTGTAATGTAGTCTACAAAATGTACAATCCTCTGTAATAATGTACCAGCCTAATTTCAAGGAACTTCTAGGGCTGTAAAACTGCTGCACATATTATAATGTGCATCCCCCTTTCCAAGCAGTGCCATTATAATGCACTCACCTAACACTTCTGCCACATTATAATCCCCCCTTCTCAGAAACCCAGAGCTAGCAAGCAGCTACCCTCCCGTGCGCACCCCGCCCCCAGCAGCCTCCGGTGATGCGAATTCGTCGTTGCTCGTCATCGCCGATAGTGGGCATGCTCCACCTCGCTGTTGACGCCATTTCCGTCTACAATCTGTGGCACTGCGCCGTGGTCCCTTCTGCTGCTGAGCTGGGCAGTGTTTGCAAGTTCCGGGGCTCACACATTGTCCCCGACGACGGCGCCGATGCCGCGTGCATGTGCAGGGAACTGCTCGCAAGTTGCGATGGTGAGTCCATATGGTTCGAACAAGAGTGAGAGCGCGGGCACATGGGCATTCGCGTGGGTATTTGCATGGGCATCCGTGTGGACATTCGCGCAGATAGGTCATGTGGGCAGGTCACAGTGGTGCGTCCTGGGTTGTGTCCATCGCTGCGTGGCGCCTTGGTGTTGGTGGCCACAGTGGTGGCGATGATGACGGTGATGGCGACAACGGTGGCAGTGGTGATGTGAGAGGTCATATCGCTGAGGCGGGGAGATGCGATGGCAGTGTGTGATGGTGACAAAGCGAGGATGTACGTGGTCAACAATGCCGGTACTGGTACAACTGCTGAACAGTTCGCCCGTATGTGGGCAGCGTGGGCCTTGCTGGGCCCATTAAAATGTCTGGAGGGAGGGGTTGGTCGTCAGCGTGTCAGCAGTGGCCAACGCACCTGTGTCTCCTGCCTGGCTCTCTTGGGCTTGCTGGCACAGTCTTGAAGGTCCACATGGACGCGAGGGAAGTCAAACCCTCAGGCATTGACATGCATGGATGAGGGGAGCACTCCTGGTCATGCACGCTGTGCTTGCCATGGCCGAGGGCCCTGCCGGCATTGGGTCTGCTGGTGGGGCTGATGAAGCCACTGTTGCAGTACCCGAGGCGTTGGGGCCCAGGGTGTATGGTGGAGCAGGAGGGGGGGCAGATATGAAAGGCCATCACATAGCAAGGCCTGGCAAGAGGCCGACGCAATGCGGCGAAAAGGTGAGTGAGCGCTCGTTGAGATGGAAAGAACGAGGGCACCAATGAGGTGAGACCGCAAGAGGGAGGAAGTCAGGACACAGAAAGAATACAACCGAGCGGGGGGTACTCACCTCTGGAGACCGCAGTGGAAGGGATGTGTTGGGACACGCGAAGGAAGTGACCTTGCGAGGGGCACCCACAAGCTGGGGCCCGGAGAGGGAGAGTCCTGCCAGGAAAGGGGAACGGTGCGACCACATGAAGAGTACTCCCCTCTGGTGGCGCAGAGGGGGGACAAGTCAGGACATGGAAAGAGAGAAAGTGAGGGGTACTTACGGGCCAGTGACAGCAGTGCGAATTGTGGTGAAACCAGGAGTTGTTGCGTCAATGAAGTCGGAGCTCTTGGGGTGCTCAAGGAAGTGGAAATGCTACAGAAAGAAAGCAATTGTGTGGCAACTCACAACTTCAGATGCTGTGGTTAAGGTTGGGGTTTAAGGGTTTAGTACCTTTAGTGTATGGTCGCGCATAGTGTACTGTAAGTCTCTCCACCATACAGAATTCGTACAGACCACCCGCCTGTTCGCACTCATCCACAATGTTACAATCCTGAACCCTATCCCCAATTTTCCACTATTTTCTACCATTTTATTTCACGATCTCGGTCACTCGTTCTCCACTCGTTCCCTCACGCGCCGCTCGGACCGTCACCGAATCACCCGACAAGTCACCTGATGGACCACTTGACTAATCCGCAGTCAACTATCACATGCCATCACTCCGCAGTCCGCAGCACTCCGCAGCATCACCATTTAACCCTTTTTCGACTTGCCAGCTCATGATGGGCTATTCTTAGACTGCCAGCTCATGATGGAGCTATACTTAGAACTGCCACGTCATGATCTCACCTTAGTAATATTTCCATATTTCTCTGTGACCTCTGTGACTTGTTACTTCTCAAATGTATATAAGCACTCGTACTCTTAGCAGTTGGGCCCTAAGCCTAACTTGGTTTTCAATCCAAGACTTGTAGCTTCCACCAGGACTCTCAGAGTCATCAGTCAGAGCAACTCAGTCGCTTTAAAGTCTCTTGAAAGCTCCCCCTTTTCACTTCTACTATCTACCTCAGAAGTTGCCCTTAACATCAGGGACTTACTCATATACTGTGTAGCCGATCGGTACCGCATTACTCACGTGATCATTGCCTCAGGAGGAGACCCCACTGAGCAATCCCAGTCGTCGCCAAATCAACCCACGCACGTCGCGTCTTTAAGGTTCTTGGACCTTAACACACAAGTCACCCAGGGTCCCTCCCTCATGAGTGCCATCACTCAGTTTCCTTCTTTCTGTACCCTGACCTCTCCCTCCTGCGGTCTCCAGACAGTGAGTACCTTGTTCGTTTACTTTTTTTCTGTGTCCCGAGGTGTCCCTCCCTCTGCGGCCTTTGTGTGTACCCTCGGCCACTTTCTTTCCATACCTCGGCGCCCCTCACAAGCTTTTTTCCTGTGTCGCAACGCATCCCTCGGCGGCCTCCAGAGGTGAGTGCCCTTCACTAGGGCTCACCCTTTTCCTTTCTCTACAGGTCCCTTCCTCTTCTGGCTCCAGTTCGTCAGCACCCCTCGCGAGGTCACATCCTTCCAGTGTCCCGACGTATCCGTTCCTCTGCGGTCTCAGGTAAGTATCCTTCACTGATTCACATCCTTTCCATGTCCTGACATATTCTCCCTCTGTGTGCCCAGCTCGTGGGGACCCCTCGCCTTCTTTCTGACTCAACGGGTGCTTGCTCGCCCTTTCGCAGTGGTGCATTGATCTTGCCATGTGGCAGCCTTTCATACTGCCCCCCTGCTCCACCATACACTCTGGGCCCCAACGCCTCGGATGCTGCAACGGTGGCATTATCAGCCCTGCCAGCAGATCTGACGTTGGAAGTGTCCTCGGCCATGGCAAGTGCAGCACCCATGACCGGCAGCGCTCCCCATCATCCACACCTGTCAACGCCTGGGGGTCCGCCTCCCTTCGCGTCTGTGCCAGCCTTCACAGCTGTGTTAAGCTCGCGCTCTCATTTGCCCCACAGCGCAGCCCACATGCAGACTTGTTCAGCGGTTGCACCGGCGCCGGCGTTGGGCGTACATCCTCGCATTGTCGCCATCACACACTGCCATTGCATCTCCCCGCCTCAGCGATGCGACCTCTCGCGTCACCACTGCCGCCGTTGTCGCCATCGCTGCCATCGCCGCTGCCACTGTGGCCACCAACACCAAGGCGCCACGCAGCGACGGACACAACCCAGGACGCACCACTGCGATCTGCTGGTGTGACCTATCTGCGCGAATGTCTGCACGGATGCCCATGCGAATACCCACACGAATGCCCGCGTGCCTGCGCTCTCGCTCTTGTTCAAACCACACAGACTCACCATCGCAACTTGTGAGCAGTTCCCTGCACACGCACGCGGCATCGGCGCCATCGTCGGGGACAATGTGCAAGCCCCGGAACTCGAAAACACTGCCCAGCTCAGCAGTGGAAGGGACCACAGCGCAATGCCACAAATTGAGGATGGAAATGGTGGCGACAGCAAGGTGGAGCGTGCCCACTATCGGTGGCGATGAGCGACAACGAATTCGCGTCACCGGAGGCTGCTGGGGGCGGGGCACGCACGGGAGGGTAGCTGCTTGCCAGCTCCGGGTTTCTGAGAAGGGGGATTATAATGTGGCAGAAGTGTTAGGTGAGTGCATTATAATGGCACTGCTTGGAAAGGGGGATGCACATTATAATATGTGCAGCAGTTTTACAGCCCTAGAAGTTCCTTGA
>Ga0307510_10010464_pt1 | contig 11020 bp, 2 predicted proteins | sample 12_EM_MG_FD_207224 | JGI IMG/M metagenome (GOLD analysis project Ga0307510, IMG submission 207224) | Populus trichocarpa ectomycorrhiza microbial communities from riparian zone in the Pacific Northwest, United States - 12_EM | ecosystem: Host-associated > Plants > Roots > Unclassified | place... | reverse complement strand
TGTTACAGCTGGAATAAATAATGGTTACTGGATATCCTGTTAGTGGTAACAATATGCATGGCACGTGGAATCAGTTAGAATCAGTTAGTTGTTAGTTGATTAATAAGCATGGAACTCATGTTAAGCTGGTATATAAGGGGAAACAGTTGACGTATACCACACGCAAATAATAATAAGAATTCATTCTTCTGAAATCTCAGTCTCTTCTTCTTCTCTGTTTCTTCTATTTCTTTCATTTCTTCAGTCTTGTTAAGCCAAGCTTAACAATTGGTATCAGAGCATGGCGGAGGGTAATAAATTCAAGGCAGTGAACGAAAATTGCAAGAAGTTAGAAAATCAGCTACAGAGTCATCACCTAGAATGGCAGGAATCTATGGCTGAAAGTAAGGAACGTTGGCTGGAACAAGGCACCAAGATTGATCAGCTGGTTCTGCAGATGGAGACAATATCCTCACAGTTCCAGCAATTCATTGCTTCTCAACCAGTGAGAAAGGACATTGGAACTAGTTCCAGAGGCATTTTGACGACCCCAGGCACTGATAAAGAAACAGGAATGCCTGTTTCAGCTGAGAAAATCACTCCAGGACACAGGAATCAATTCAGAGGTGAACAAATGATGGGGCAGGAGCTTCATAGGATGGGATACAACATACCATTGCCAAGAGTGGAGTTGCCAACATTCAGGGGAGAGAATCCTCGGGGTTGGCTACGAAAATGCAAGAAATATTTCAAGATGAACACAATACCTGCACACCAGTGGGTAGAAGTGGTATCCTATTACTTAGAGGGCAAGGCAGACATCTGGTTTGAAGGATTAATACGGGAGAATGAATCTTGGATGGACTGGGAAGAATTTGCACATACTCTTTGCAGAAGGTTTGGCAGCAGAGAGGACAGTGTGGAAGAATTCAACAAACTGATCCAAGATAAAAGTGTGGATGATTACATAGAGCGATTTGAGGAGCTAAGATCATTGATGAGTGCTCTTAATCCATCCCTAACAGAATCCTATTACGTCTCTAGCTTCATTAGTGGACTGAAGGACGATATCAAACCAATGCTGAAGATCTTGAAACCTGCAAATGTATTGATGGCATTTGAACAAGCTAGGTGGCAGGAGGAGTCCAACAATGCACTGACTAGGAGGTCCAGACCAGTGCAGCGCAGTAACACCACATTTAACAATGGAAGAGTGACAAGCAATGCTCCACCCACTGCCTTTAATCCCAGTCGGATGGAAGGAGGAAGACCTCACTCAGATAGCTTATTTGAGCAGAGAAAAAGACTTGGGCAGTGCTTCAAGTGTGGAGACAAGTACGCACCTGGGCATAGATGCAATACTAAAGGCTTACACATGATCGAAGGGGTAGAGGAAGAAGAGGATGAGGAAGTCAGGGAACTGGATGAGACAATGCAGGATGAGTGCAAAGAAAGGAGACCGATTGATGAATTTGGACTATCATTAAATGCATTGGCAGAAAACGATACCTACAATACTATCAGAATTAAGGGAAACTGTCAAGGCAGGGACCTTATAATTCTCATAGATAGTGGGAGTACCCACAGCTTCATTGACGAGGGTACAATTACAGAATTAAATGTGGCCAAAAGTAAAACCACGTTACTGGCAGTAACTGTGGCTAATGGTAACGTCATGTTATGTGAGATGCAAAGCCCTGGCTTTACATGGTTTATGCAGGGCTACGAATTCAAAGCCAACCTGAGGGTACTGAAATTAGGCAGGCATGATATAGTGCTAGGTGTGGATTGGTTGAAGCAGTATTCTCCAGTACTTTTTGATTTCATCAAGCTTCGGTTATCATTCAAGAAAAGTGACAGAATGATCGAGCTAAAAGGAATAGTGCAGAGTTCTGACTTGCACATGATGTCAGCAATTAAAGAGCAGAATAGCTTCAAAGATGTGATTGTAGGAGTAATTGGTCAGTTTTTTGCTATGGACGTGGAAGAGGACAAAAAACCAACCAAAGCTGCTGAAGAGATTGAATCCTTGTTAAAGGAATTTGCAGGACTTTTTGAAGAGCCACGAACTCTACCACCAGCAAGGAAGTTTGATCATAAAATTCTACTAAAAGCTGGTTCCCAGGCTGTCAACATCCGACCCTACAAAAGTTCATTCATCCAGAAGGGGGAAATCGAAAGGCTGGTCAAGGAAATGCTTGCCAATGGAGTAATACAACAAAGTGTTAGTCCTTTTGCCTCTCCAGTTTTGCTTGTCAAAAAGAAGGATAATACATGGAGATTTTGCATCGACTATCGACAGCTTAATGAGCAGACCATTAAGAACAAATTTCCTATTCCTCTCATAGATGACCTCCTTGACGAGCTGCATGGTTCCAGGTTCTTCTCCAAGCTAGACCTGCGATCAGGATATCACCAGGTCAGAATGCATGGGGAGGATATTGAAAAAACAGCGTTCAGGACGCATCATGGGCATTATGAGTTTAGAGTCATGCCTTTTGGCCTCACAAATGCCCCGGCCACCTTTCAGGCATTGATGAACAGTGTACTGGAACCTTTCTTGCGGAAATTTGTGCTGGTCTTCTTCGATGACATCCTTATTTACAGCTCAACCTTTGAGCTGCACCTTGCTCATCTCAGGCAAGTGCTGGAAACGTTACAGGCTAACCGATTATTCGCTAAGAAGTCCAAGTGTGCGTTCGGGGAACAGCAGGTAGAATATCTGGGGCATGTGATTTCCATCCAAGGAGTGGCCACGGACAGGAAGAAGATTGAAGCTGTAGCAAATTGGCCTATTCCACAAACGTTGAAGGAATTGAGAGGATTCCTTGGATTAGCTGGTTATTACAGGAAATTCATCCGGCATTTTGGAATCATCAGTAAACCTCTTACTGACCTACTGAAGAAAAACAATTACGGGTGGAGTATACAAGCTCAACAAGCATTCACAGTGTTGAAACAAGCCCTGTGTGAGGCCCCGGTCCTCACCTTACCCGACTTCTCCAAGACATTTGTGCTGGAAACCGATGCCTGTGACTATGGCTTGGGAGCTGTACTAAGCCAGGAGGGCAAACCAGTAGCCTATTTTAGCAAATCCTTAAGTTCAAAGCACCTTGGATTATCCATCTATGAGAAGGAGTACCTGGCTATTCTTATGGCTGTGGAGAAGTGGAGGCACTACCTCGAACAGGAACAATTCATCATCCAAACTGATCACGAAAGCTTGAAATATCTTTTGGATCAGAAAATTCACACTACAATTCAGAAGAAGGGCCTGACGAAATTGTTGGGATTGAGGTATAAGATATTGTATAGGAAAGGAAGGGAGAACATTGTGGCTGACGCTTTGTCTAGGAAAACCAGTGGTGAATTGTCTGCTAAGGGTAATGGGACCTTAGAAGCTATCACCAATCTACTTCCTGCATGGTATGAAGATGTTTATGCATCCTATGAGAAGGATTGCAGGTTACAGGCCATCATTCTTAGCAAACTGTCAGGTACAACAGGGGAAACCGACTTTACTTATAAAGAGGGAATCCTGCGATACAAGGGCAGGATCATGGTTGGCCAGGGAGGACATCTCAGAGCTCAACTAGTAAAATCAGTACATGACTCTTACGTTGGGGGACATGCTGGCATTCAGAATACCTACAGAAGGCTGAAGACAAACTTCTATTGGTATGGGATGAAGGCTATGGTTAAAAAGGCAGTGGAAGAATGTAATGTGTGTAGGCAGGCCAAGGTGGAAAGGGTGGCATATCCAGGACTGTTACAGCCCCTGCCGGTTCCTGGAGGTACATGGGAGGCCATTACCATGGATTTCATAGAAGGTTTACCAAGTTCAGGGGGACGAAATGCTATCTTGGTGGTGGTGGACAGGTTCACCAAATATGGGCACTTCATCGCACTCACACATCCATTCACAGCACAAGACATTGCACAAGTGTTCTTAGATCATTTCTACAAATTCCATGGATTACCTGCAGTTATTGTCACAGACAGGGATAGAATCTTCACCAGTGTATTTTGGAAGGAGCTTTTCAAAAAGCTGGGGGTTAGAATGTTGATGAGCACAGCCTATCACCCACAAACGGATGGGCAGACCGAGAGAGTGAACCAATGTTTAGAAACATATCTTCGATGCATGACCATGCATCAGCCAAAACAGTGGTTTCAATGGCTCTCATTGGCACAGTGGTGGTATAATTCCAGCCATCACTCCACATTGGGCATGAGCCCTTTCCAGGCATTATATGGTTATGCTCCTCCTCAGAGGGAGTGGTTGGCACAAGAACCTACTCCAGTAGCTGCAGTGGAGGAGGTACTGCAGAGGAGGACAAACATGGATCACACGCTGAAGAGGCAGCTGGAAACAGCAAGGAACAGGATGAAGCAAATTGCTGACAAGAAAAGAACAGAGAGGGAATTCGAAGAAGGGGATTGGGTCTTTCTTAAACTGCAGCCTTATAGGCAAAACAGTGTGGCCGTAAGGAAAAACCTTAAGCTCAATCCCAGGTACTATGGTCCCTTTCAGATCAGCAAAAGGATTGGGATGGTGGCATATGAGTTAAAACTTCCAGAGGGAAGTTTGATCCATCCAGTATTTCACGTGTCTTTATTAAAGAAAAAGGTTGGAGATGCAACAATAGTTTCGTCCAAACTGCCAATATCAGATAAGGAAGGACGAATGCAAATCATGCCCTTAGCCATATTGGATAGGAAACTGATGAAGAAGGGTAATGGAGCAGCTACTGCAGTGCTGGTTCAATGGTCCAATCTCTATCCAGAAGATGCAACTTGGGAAGATTTGTCTGATTTACAGAAGCAGTTCCCAGATTGTCAAGCAATTTTTGAAGCATCTTAATCGAGCATTCTTGTGGACAAGAAAGCATTCAAGGAAGGAGTATTGTTACAGCTGGAATAAATAATGGTTACTGGATATCCTGTTAGTGGTAACAATATGCATGGCACGTGGAATCAGTTAGAATCAGTTAGTTGTTAGTTGATTAATAAGCATGGAACTCATGTTAAGCTAGTATATAAGGGGAAACAGTTGACGTATACCACACGCAAATAATAATAAGAATTCAATTCATTCTTCTAAAATCTCAGTCTCTTCTTCTTCTCTGTTTCTTCTATTTCTTTCATTTCTTCAGTCTTGTTAAGCCAAGCTTAACAAGCCGCTCAAGTTCAAGCCGAGCGCCACCTCAATGAAATGGAGAAGGTGGTGCTGACTGAGAATAATCTGCGATTCATTTCGTTTTCCACAGGAAAACGTGGGTGCATAGGTGTGACACTTGGAACTTCAATGACTACCATGCTATTTGCTAGACTTCTTCAAGCGTTTACTTGGAGTTTACCATCTCGTCAATCCAACATCGACCTTACCATTGCAGAAGACAGCATGGCTCTTGCAAAACCACTGTCTGCACTTGCAAAACCACGCTTGCCTCCACAAGTGTATCCCGGATACTGAAGTGAGTACAAGTACTGTGTATGCTGCAAAATATTATCAATAGACATTGTGCCAGAACATTAGCAGTTAATGTAATAAACTCTGGCAACTTTTATATTGTTGAGAAAAGAAACGTAAAGGATTTTTGTTTAGAATTCTTATTTAACTACTTAATTAAAATTTTTAATGGATTCTGATAGTTTGAGCTTATAACCCCTAGTAAAAATAAGAATATAATTTAAGAGTGTTGAATATTGTTGTTGCCTATTTTGGGGGGCCCATATAAACCAAAAAAATCAGAAAAAAAGAAGAAAACAAAGAGAAAATTAAAAAAATTAAAAAATGTTGGAAGATAATCACAAAAATATATCAGAAAGAATAATATACCAGAACGCTCAGGAAATTACCGAAGATTGATTAGGAAGATCAAAATATACAAGATTGAAAAAGTTGACAATGTATTTTCGACTAATGAAAGCCTCATTGGCAAAGGAAGATTAAATTGAAGGAGGAAAATTCAAATTGGATGTTTAAGGATTCAATTGGAATTTTTTAAGGTTTAATTGAATTTATTGAGGACTTAATTTCAAGAAAAATTGATTATTAAGTTAATTTAGACTTTAATTGGAAGAAATTAAAGTCTAGGGGTCGAATTGCAATTTTTAAGAGTTAATTTGGTTCAATCAGAGGCTTAATTACACAATTATTGAAGTATAATGGGCAATTAAAGACTTGATTGAAGAAATTCAAAACTAAGCACCAAACTGACCAAATCACGGGTCCAATTGAAGAAATTGGAAGTTTGTTGGCCAATTGAGGGTCGAAATGAATAAATTTAGAACCAATGACTAAAATAAAAATAACAGTCAACTTTGGGGCTGATAATTGAGTTTGGAAAGGGTGAAATTGCTTGAAATTAAAAATTTGAAGGTAATTACCGGTATAATTAAAAGCAATTGAAAGAGCAGGGACTCAATCGAAATTTTTCAAATCCTAAATTAAGAACCCTAAATGGCATGTCGTTCAGACTTAATGAAAAGAAGGTAAATGACACGTCGTTCGCCAACTTGCATCTTTGTTTTAACAGTTTAAAAATCTAAAGGCAATTACTGGTATAATTAAAAGCAATTGAAAGAGCAGGGGCTCAATCGAAATTTTTCAAATCCTGAATTAAGAACCCTAAATGGCATGTCGTTCAGACTTAATGAAAAGAAGGTAAATGACACGTTGTTCACTAGCTTGCATCTTTGTTTTAACAGTTTCAACTGATCGAGTTAGCAACTTCAAATACATGAATGTGGAGTTACAAATCTCTAAATTGATCAGCAAGGTTGGATTCAAATGAAAGGTGTGCACCCTCTTTACCAAATTCAAGTGGTCTGAAGCAATGATAACTTCATAATTGCTCCGACAAGGTCTCAAAAGTAAGCAACTTAGTCAACCTCGATAGTGCAACCATCATGCAAAAAATGATTTGGTTTTCATGTGGCTCCTCAAGCTTCTTATCAAGGGTTTACAATACTTCCCTCAAGATCAAGAGGTCAGAAATGGATTCAAGACCTCCAAAAACCCTATAAATACCCCCCTCAAGATCAAGAAAAGGGGGCTGGAAAAAAAAGGAAGAAAGAAAAAAAATTGATAAAGAAGCTAAGTGTGAAGGTTTGAGAGGCTAACACAAAGTTTTCTCAAGTTTCTTAACCTTAGTAAGTTTGTGAAAGGCAAAACTTTCCAAAGAAAAAAAAAAGAGTAATTGTTCTAGGTATATTATCTAACCTAAAAGCAAGCCTTTGTAGCCTGCTTAAGGTGTTTTTTTATTTTATTTTTGTTTTATAGTTATGTTTACAAGCATAGAAAAGAGTTTAGAATGTTTAACAAATGATGTTGCATTCACCTTTTTGTTGCTATGATTTTTATTTAATTAAGTTATGTTGAAGTTTTTTTTTTATGTTTTTAATGCATTAAAGTTGTTGTATAAGTTTGTTTTTGATATACAATGTTTTTTTAATTCTTGTTTAAAGCTATGCATGTTAAAGAAAGGATGTTTACCCTGGGTTTGTTAGGCATGTTCATGCACAAAATAGGTTTAGAAAATCAATTTTGAATCCATGTTGCATGAATATATAGGTTGTTTTTAAGTTGATAATTTTTTTTATTTGGTACCTCATGTTTGATTTTGATGCTTTGATGTTTTTTTGTTAGTTTTTTGGATCAAACATGTTTATGTATGATATTGTGACTTGTTAGGACAAAATGAGCATGTTTTAAAAGCTAAAAATGCCCATTTCTGGGTTTGGCAAAGGTTGTCTTAGCCGGAGACTTTTTGGGTTTTATGAGCATGTTTTTTGTGTTCTTAAAAAGAACACTGCCTTAGCCTCTAGATTTGGATCGTGTTTAGTCCATTTCTTTACACAGACACCTTCTTTATACATGATTAGTAAATAATCTAGTGTTTATTTGCATCAATAACATGTTTTTGATAGGTTTTAATCCTAGAGTTTTGGTTTTGAACCGAAGCCCATTTTGATAAAAAATCAGGACATTTTAGTGATAATCGATGTGAATGGATGCTAGATTATTGATCCTTGCATAATTTCCAACATGTAAATGCCTTTGTTTAAACCAAATTTGGTCTATTTAAGAACCCATATTGCTGGGTTCACGTTCGGTGCTATTGAAGTTCTTAGTGTTCTTCATCTTTTTTGTGTGTTTCATCCTTTTTGTTCAAGAATTTTTTAGTTTTTTTTTGTGTTTTTTGGTTGTTCAATCTATTTTTTTGCTTTAATTTTTTATTATTATTTTCGGGTCAAACCAGATTTTTTCGTTCAGTTTATGGTTGAACCAAACATTTCAGGTCAACCTAGTTAGGTTAACTTTGTCGGGTCGAGTAAAAGGGTTTAATACCCTGTTTGGTTTGCTATAATTTTTATTAAAGGGTTTTTGGGTTTAAAGGTGTGTTTGACAAACACCTCTTAAGCTTATTTTTTGTAATTTTATTACAAAGAAAAATAGATTTTTGCCAAACAAAGCCTAAAACAATAAAAATAAAATAAAATAAATTTTTTCTTGCATATAGCTAAAAATCTTAAAGTTTTTTTTTAAATCTAAAATACTTTGACATGATTTTCTTTTAAAAATATTGCATAGATTTTATAACAATGGAGAAATGCATTAAAGGTAGAACTCGTACTTAGAAATTTCTAAGTGACTAGAGAGAACTCATTGGAGGATAAGCCTATACTTAAAAAATTTCTAAGCGGGCGAGAGTAACTCAATGATGGTGATGCTACTGCACTAGGAAGACTAAGTCAATCCCTTAGAAAGTGGTGTTATTGCACTACAGAGACACATTACTAATCCCTTGGAGAGTGGTGTTATTATAATAGGAAGATCTCATATTAATCCCTTGGAGAGTGGTATTATTGCACTAAAGAGATCTCATATCAACCCTTGAAGAGGTTCCAGTAGGTGGAGCTTGTCCAGTAGATGGAGCTCATCTAGTAGATGAAACTCATCTTTTATGTCTCATCAATGCTCCCTATGTCCCGATGACACCTTTTGACATGTACAAGTCGCCATAGATATTATGGGTGTTGCCTTGGGGCATAGCCGTGGTGTGTCGTCGTGGGTGTAGTCATAGGCACGACTACCACTGCAACGGGGCTTCATTGACCATGAAAAGAGAGCTTTTAAGAAACATAAATAAACTGGCTTTTTATTTAGTTTCCCACATATGATGTCAATGATGAGGTCTCAAAAAATCTAAGTAGCTTAGGGTCAAGGCTCATGTGTTGGATAATCAGTTGATCTCTTAGTTCTACCAATTTAATCAATTTTTCCTAGTCAAGGTGGCTGGTAACTTATACTTGGTGTTTGGTAGGCCAAGTCTAGGTGGATGGTACCTCCAAAAGGTCCTCTTTTGTAGATTTGAAGACATTTAGATGCTTAAGTAATTATCTTTTTAGAGAGAGAAAATGCAATGATATTTTAGAGAGATAGACTCTGAATATATATGTGCTAAAAATATTGAGAATAAAAAGATTGTGAACCTAGAGCTTGAAGGATTTATGAGGTATTTATAGCCCATGAGTTTTATTCTTTTGTGGAGATAAGGGGATGTAGAGTCATTTTATCACAGTGATATTTTTTGAGTTGTTTTTCACTCAAAATAATATGTATTGAATCAGTATAAAATATTGAAGGGCCCTTATGGAGGTTTCAAAAAATTATCGAGAGAGTGTTGGACTCAAGCGAGTTGTTTAAGCCCGTTAAGAGCAAAAAAATGGACTCGGGCGTGCTACCCAGGATCCATGATCATTGAGTCCAGGGATCGCCTAGACCCATTCGTTTTGGACCGTTTTTGGGGGTTTTGAGCTTGAATTCACGGCAAAGATTGCTAGTTCATACTCAGCATCATTTCTATCTGCTTGCCTTGTTTGTGTTCTATAGATATCGTATAATAGGTCGTGGTTGATATCCTTGCTTTCTTTACTGTAGCAACATAACAACATTTGTGTGTTGGCCTCCCATTACTAAGGAGCTTATATATTTTTAATGAAAACTTTGTAGGTACGATGAACCAGCACATGATACATGATCAGCTTGAAAAGATATTGGACCCTCAACATCTGGTCAAGAAATGGAGATACGTGAGGACCAGCAAGATCCACGAGGAACAATGTTTACCAGGACAAATATCATTATCACCGCCCGCCACTGTTATCTGATTAATTTGTGGCTGTGGAACTTCAGCTCGTATGAACAACGTTTATCATGAGTTCTGTTGTGCACAAAACCTAGATATCATCGATCTCATTCACAGCGACATAAACCATCCATTAATCACATGACTGTGCATCCGAATGCGTGCATTTTAAACGTCAAAGGTGGTAAAAAATTGATCAAACAAATTAATGATCGTTAAAAACGGAAACACAAAAAAGAAGCAAAAACCATAAAAATAGATTTAAAGAAATGCTTACATCATTTAAAGAAACACGTCGTGTGTGTGCGCATATACAGTAACTACGAACAAATTAAACTTCCATTTGCGTTTTATTTTAGGTTAAATTTCTTTAAATTTAGCTGGCTAGAAAAATAATGACAACCAAGACACTTAATAATAAATCATATTATAAAAAGAATAATGTAAAAAAGAGAAGTTTTAGAGTATTAATTTTAGAAATAATTATCAATAATTACTTTATATGATAGGGATAGACATAATTAAAGAGGAGAGACCAACACGAGAGAAAATTAAAAAATAATTTTTAAGTTTAGATGAAAATATATTTTATCAATAGGATCAAATATAATTTTCTTTTCTATCTTTGTAATTATCTATATTCTCAAAGTATTTAAAAAACAATTATATAAATTAACATGTTAAAGAACTAGTTTTAATTTAAAAACTTAAATTATTAGATAAAATTTCAAAAATAATTTTATATCACTTTCTAATATAATTCTTTCAAGTAAAAACTATTTGAATATAAAATTATTATTCGCTATGTTGTGCTTAATTTTCATATTATCTTATGTTTTTTTTTATTTATATTAGATATAAATAGATTATATTTGAGTGATGTA
>Ga0307510_10010463_pt1 | contig 11020 bp, 15 predicted proteins | sample 12_EM_MG_FD_207224 | JGI IMG/M metagenome (GOLD analysis project Ga0307510, IMG submission 207224) | Populus trichocarpa ectomycorrhiza microbial communities from riparian zone in the Pacific Northwest, United States - 12_EM | ecosystem: Host-associated > Plants > Roots > Unclassified | place... | reverse complement strand
ACAATAGGCGCGTGGGCCGGTGCGGTCGCGAGTTGGGCGGCCCAACTGCATAATGGCGGGCAGACGGCCGTCAGAGCGTTATGCATTATGCATTATGCATTATTCCTTAGCGCCCCCCTGTACAGTGACCGTTCCCCCTCGAGTTTGATGCATTTTAGAATTTATGCAATAAGATACTATGCATTTAAGACTTTTCGACTGTACAGCAACCGAGGCACGGGAAGATCTCAACCTCGATCGCGTGTGCGTCGCGTCTGAACGACCATTCCTCCACTCCCACGACTTCCGAGCTCAGCATCAATCAGCAGAAGCATCAACATCCATCGATTCGCCCTCAGTCGGCTTTTTAAATTTTTGATCTTCCGAGGCCTGCGTTAGGGCCGACTGATAATGCGAACTTGTTTCCGTCTTGGTAACCTCCCGCAAGGCCATCGTCGCGTATGCAGCGGTTCCCAGACCCAGATTGATTTGGAGAGCCATGAATTTACCGTCCTCGACCACTACCGGAGGATCAAACCCGAGGAGCTTGTCTTCGTCGGCCTGGGCGAGGGGAACGTCTGGGTCCGTGTACCGGAGAACGGACCACGACAGTTCCTTAGGAAGGTGAAGTATGTGTCGGTAAGAGCCACCCAAACAATAATCCCTGACGTGGAAGCATGTCAGACGAGAAATCACTCGAGAGACTTGATAGACCCGTACTTTTGTTTCCTGTGGAAATTGTTGGGATCGAGACCATCTACCGTCAGGAATTCGCGATAGCGGTCTCCCAACATGCCACCAGGAAAGGCTACGTCGATACCAGGGAGAGGCATGATGACGTCAAAGATCGTATACTTGTCAAAGTCCTCTTCGGTCAGAGTCTTGACCTTCGGTGCAACCCATGGTTTCTTCGCATGTCGACCTCCAGAAACCTCTTCATCTAGTAAACAATGAGCATTACCAAGCGGTGGCCGAAAGATTCCGAACCTGGATCATCAACCGTCTCGTCTTCCTCCTGATTCGCAACACCCTCTTGTGATTTCTTCGGCGGTTCATCATACACCAGATCTCCGGCGACAGGGCTTCCAGCACCATATATCTTGATCCGCTCGGATACAATCGCGTTCCAGACGTATGATTGATATGCGTGGATATACATTAGTCGGAGGTTTCGCGGAATCTATCGTCGCATTCATGAGAAAGTGAGAGCTTCAGCTCTTCAAAAGAGACGGACCGTCGACAGGGCACCCATAGCATTCCGGGTGTCGCCTTTCTGTTTCTTGTAACTCTCCAGGATCGCACGCTCCGCAACTAGCCGCCTTGGCATGAGTTGGAGTGCCTTATCCAGATCCCGTTCGTCTAGCCATGCTCTCCGAGCAACACAGACGTCCGGATGTTCACCGTGCCTTGGTTGGAGGATCAAGGAGACGGCTTTATGCCAATCTGACTGAAGCAGTGCTAGACCGATCAGGTGGGTTGGAATCGATGCGGTCCCAAATCTTTGCATCCCTGAGATCCATCAATTTGAGGGTCGCAGGCAAGGTTTGATGTCGTAGCTCACCATAGTAGTTGATGAATCCCCTATGCTTAATGGTACTCATGGCTCTATCGAGGGTTTCCATTGATTCGACTTGGACGTTTCTGCGCTCCCGAGTTAGCATGTTCCTTGCCCAAGTGCCAAGCACTTACCGTAAGGTGATTACAAACTGATTACCTTTCAACATTCCAAGCTCCAGGGGTGCTTTCCGATAGTTGAAATCCGTAATACGTACGCCATGATCTCCGCGCCGCCTAGTACTATCCTCGGGAAGATTTCTGCTATTCTGGCTACTCGCGATCCTCCAGACATCCTCGACTGTTCGGTTGCCACGCTTCAGGGAGACGCGTTGAACAGTGACCCCACGTTTGTCTTTCGTTCCGGAAACCCCCAGGTCTTTCACGTTTGCGTGAAGAAATCTGGCGATGTACGAGAGAGCATCGTGCGTATCGCGATTGGTTTTTTGTAGTGTGAAATGAATGTACGGAGGAAAGTTCCCTCGCGACGGCCGATTGCCGCGGCTACCTGTGGATAGATCTCAATAACCTCTGCTGGAAGGAGCGTGACATGGAGATCATACCCTTTCCAGCATTTTTACCACCACGGAGGCCGCCACCTCTTACCCATTTGATGGAAATCCGCGACCCATCACCGTTATCCGGAGACGTGGTGTCTGTTTCACTGTCAAGGTTTCCCTTGAACAGTTGTCGAATGGCTTTGTGGAGCTCTGTGCGCACGGCTTTATCTGCAATAGGCTAAGTGCCCTACTAAGCGACGTGAATATGGAACGAGAGGGTACAAACCTCCGTGAAAATCCCCCTGTTATCTTCCCTCTTTCCAGCGCGGCCGCCTCTGTCCTTGCCGCGTCCTCCGCCCCCTCCTCGACCTCGACCCCTACCTCGGCCACCCTTGGGGGTTATTTCTACGGGAGGTTCCTCTGCTGTTTCGGACTCTTCCTGCTTTGCTTGACGGCCGCCCCAACCTGAATCGCTAACGAAAGGCGGTTCGGGTCCTTGTTCGTACATTTGCTTCAATTTTTCCATCACCGGCGGAGAGAAGAACTTCTCGAGCGTTGTGGTGAAATTTTCGGACCAGACATAACTCTCCTGCACCTCGACGGGTGTGGACATGTCCTCGGAGCCCTCCGGGACTGGTACTGGATCGAGCGCAGGCGGAGCTTGAGGTCGGGAAGTGCTCTGTTGGGGTGGGACATCGTTTGAAGGGACGGGTGTAGAAGAAGACTCGGGAGGCTCGAGTGACTTTAAATGGATCACTCTGTCGTGTTGGTCGATCTCGAAGACCAGGAAATCCGTGAACCTGGGATACGAGGTGAGTCCCGTCGGAAGCCATTAATGTGCTGTGCGCACCTTTGTTTTATTACCGCTTGGATAGGTGGGATATTCCAGCCAACGTACTCCGAAATCCCTACGTCGGTCTCAAGCATTTGTGTGAATCCATCTCCGTCGGGCTCTCCACCTCTAGTAATCGCGAGCAGTGCATGACTTGGTGGCAGGAGGGGGGCCTTTACAACCTCTGAGGTGGTTAGGATGTTGTCGTCATCAAGTTTTTGCCGTTTTGTTGGTGGCTGGTCCGTGGCAGGAGTATCACCTTCGTGGGGACGGTGGAGGGTGGTAGTATCAGTGTCGGCCATTGGCGAAAGGCGATCGGGTGCAATTGCCAGGCCCGTACTATTGATGTCCCCTTCGTGGGTTTCGATGATTCCCTTCGAATGGAGGATTGGCGGTCCGAAATAAACAAAAAAACAGACTACTGCCCAATTGGATTTCTATGCAAGCGTTTTGAAGTCGTTTCCGACCGAGATTGCTCTCCGATAAGATAAGATTACAGTCCGTCGACCTCCTCAACCTCCGTCCATCATGACACCGCCCAAATTTTCTCAGCAGACATACGCTCAGCGGGCAGGAAACTTTTCAAATGCGGCGGCAAAGCAACTCCTGGAGACCATGGAACGCAAAAAGTCGAACCTTTGCGTCAGCGTCGACGTGACCAAAAGTTCGCACTTCATCTCGGTGATTGACACAGTCGGCCCATATGTTGCACTGATCAAGGTGAGTGTACCCAGACTCTTGAGCAGATACGAAACCTTACTCGACAACCAAGACACACATCGATGTACTCGATGACTTTGAGCCATCGGTCATCGATATCCTGACTTCCCTGAGCAAAAAACACGATTTTCTCATCTTTGAGGATCGAAAATTTGCCGACATCGGTTAGTCCCACATTTTCCGGTACCGGGGAAAACCCCAAATACGATTGCGCACCCCCAGGCAACACCGTCGGGTTGCAATACTCGAGTGGGATTTACAAAATCGCAAGTTGGTCACACATCACGAATGCCCACCCCGTACCTGGTCCATCTGTGGTGACCGGTCTCGCGTCCGTGGGCTTGCCTCTGGGAAGAGGTCTCCTTTTGCTCGCAGAGATGAGCACGAAAGGTAGTTTGGCCGTCGGCGAGTACACTAAATCATCGGTACGAATGGCGTTGGACCATCCGGAATTTGTTATCGGCTTCATCGCCCAGAGCAGGGTGGATGATCTCGCCACGGAGCTGGGCTATGCCGGAAAGGATCTTCTGATCCTCACCCCTGGGGTTGGTCTCGATTCGCGAGGAGATGGCAAAGGACAGCAATACCGAACCCCGAAGGAGGTCGTCGAAGAGTCGGGATGTGATGTGATCATCGTCGGCAGGGGTATCTACGGAGATGGGAAAAACCTCGACGTTGCCGACGTCCGCGCAAAGGCAGAAAGATACCAGTCTGAAGGCTGGCTAGCTTATAGAAACAGACTCGCTTCATAAGTACAGTATGTAGAGTGATGAAAGAGACAGCCGCCTGCACCGGTGGTGACTAATCCTAGTAAACATCAACGGCGGGCCCGCCGGTCACGCACTCACTTGTGGTCTACCACTTACTCCCATCTTTCTTTCATACCGCATTGCAAGCTTAGCTATGGCCTCCAGTACCGCCGCCGCTATGGACGTTGACGAAGCTGCTATCGATGAGGGTTTGTACTCTCGTCAACTGTAAGTGTCTCAGCTAGGTCTCCCTGCTTCCAAAGCCTAATCGTGAACGAACAGTTATGTCTTGGGCCATGAAGGTTCGCATAACCCTTCCAGAATCTTATCAAGCCTGACTAGTATGTAGCTATGAAGCGGATGTCTGCCTCGAGCGTGTTGATCGTCGGTCTGGATGGACTTGGAATCGAGATCGGTGAGCTAGGGTCGCTCACTTGCACCTCTGCGGAAACCGATACGTTTCACAGCAAAAAACATCGCTCTCGCCGGCGTCAAATCCTTGACCATCTTTGACCCCGCGCCCGTAACGGTCAAGGATCTCGGCACACAAGTTTGTCCTCAATCTGCTACGAAACGCGCATTTCTGACTGATTTCTAGTTCTTCCTTCGCGAATCAGATATAGGAAAACCACGAGCAGAGGCCACATTGTCACGGCTAGCTGAGCTCAACGCCTATGTCCCAGTCCGAGTCCTCCCCAGCACCCCAGGACAGGAAATCTCTCCCGATTTGATCAAGGGCTTCCAGGCGCGTCTCTCTCCAACGTGACGGATCACACAGGATTGACGTAAACCCTGCAGGTTGTCGTTCTCTCTGGCATTCCCCTCAGCAAACAACTCGAAATCAACGAATGGACGCACGCCAATGGTGTTCACTTCATCACCACGGAGACCCGTGGTTTATTTGGGTATGCAACCGCTGAGTCTACTTTGTTTTTCGTGTGCTAAGTCACTTGCACAGCTCCGTGTTCAATGACTTCGGCCCCAAGTTCACCATTGTCGATCCCACTGGCGAGGAACCTCTCACCGGAATGATTGTGTCTGTAGAAAAGGTATACAATCCACCCCCCGAATTCAAAACGCGTGTTTTTATCAATCACCGCAGGACAAGGAGGGTATTGTGACATGTTTGGACGAGACCCGGCACGGACTTGAGGATGGGGACTTCGTTACTTTCAGGGAAGTGCAGGGAATGGAAGAGCTGAACGGTTGTGAGCCTCGAAAGGTGTCCGTGAAGGGACCATACACATTCTCTATTGGGGACACGACCGGATTGGGCGAGTACAAGACCGGAGGTATCTTTACCCAGGTGAAGATGCCAAAGATAATCGACTTTGTGAGTTTTGGGGTTAGGTTGTGGTGCGACGCCCTACTAACGATCATACAGAAACCGCTCAAAGAGTCCCTGGTATCTCCAGAGTTTTTCATTACCGACTTCGCCAAATTCGATCGTCCCGCTGCCCTCCATGCAGGCTTCCAAGCTCTCTCCCAGTTCCGGGAACAACACGAGAGGCTTCCGCGACCGCGAAACGCAGAAGATGCCGTGGAAATCCTCTCGCTCGCCAAGGCCATTGATGCTGATATCGACGAGAAGACCGTCCAGGAGTTGTCCTTCCAAGCCACCGGAGAACTTGCACCTGTAAACGCTGTGATCGGTGGCTTCGTCGCCCAGGAGGTCCTCAAGGCCATCTCTGGCAAGTTCACCCCTGCCACCCAGCACCTCTATTTCGACTCCCTCGAATCTCTGCCCGACGAATTGCCCACCGAGGCGGATACCCAGCCCCTCGACTCGCGACATGATGGTCAGATTGCCGTTTTCGGGAAAAAATTCCAGGACAAGATCGCCAACCACAGGCAATTCTTGGTCGGTGCTGGTGCTATCGGGTGCGAGATGCTGAAAAACTGGAGTATGATGGGTGTTGCAACCGGACCTAATGGTGTTATCCACGTTACGGATTTGGATACCATCGAGAAGAGTAACCTCAACCGGCAGTTCTTGTTCAGGGCAAAGGATTTAGGTAACTTCAAGTCCGAGGTTGCTGCCGCTGCTGTCTCGGATATGAATCCTGGGCTGGAGGGTCATATCTTCACCAAGCAAGAGGCTGTGGGTGCTGCTACCGAAAGTAAGTCCTCGGGTTAAGACAGCACAACCGGTACACGCTGAACCTCTCTCTAGACGTCTACAATGATGAGTTCTTCGCCGGTATCGACGGTGTCACCAACGCCCTCGATAATGTTGTTGCCAGTAAGGAGAGCTCGACTTTATTTGCTGTCAACTTCCTCACGTTTTTCTAGGGCAATATATGGACAGGAGGTGTATCGTCTATGAGAAGCCCTTGTTGGAGTCAGGAACCCTCGGAACCAAGGGAAATACGCAAGTTGTGCTACCGTACATTACGGAGTCCTACTCTTCGTCTCAGGATCCTCCGGAGAAACAAGCTCCATCATGTACGGTCAAGAGTTTCCCGAATGCAATCGCTCATACGATTGAGGTGGGTTGTCTCATTGATGTGTCTGAGTGAAGCTGACTAGAGGAAACACAGTGGGCGCGCACCATGTTCGATACCCTGTTCGTTAAGCCACCGCAACTGGTCAACTCTTTCCTCAGCGAGCCAAATTACCTCGGAAACAGTCTGAAGTACTCTGGGCAGCAGGCCGAACAAGCCGAGCAGATCTTAGCATCTCTGGTCACCCAGAAACCACTGACGTTTGACGCGTGCATCGTTTGGGCGAGGTTGCTGTTTGAGGACAAATATAACAACGCGATTCAACAACTCTTGTTCAGCTTACCGAAAGATGCTACGACCACCACTGGCCAACCGTTCTGGAGTGGTCCTAAACGTGCTCCTGATCCCCTCGCCTTCGACTCTAACGATGTGAGTAACAATGATCCAGTCTCTTCGATATAGCACTGAGATCGCTGTCCAGCCCACCCACCTCTCGTTTATCATCTCTGCCGCCAACTTGCGTGCGTTCATCTATGGGCTGAAGGGAACTTCGGACGAAAACTACTACAAGAAGATCGCAGATGCTGTTGTGGTTCCAAAATTCACCCCCAAGAGTGGTATAAAGATTCAGGTGAACGAGAACGAGGAGGATCCCGAGGCTGCAGGAGGTAATACAGATGCTTCGTCAACCATCGATAAGCTCCCTGCGCCGTCCTCCCTGGCTGGCTACCGGCTGAACCCAGTCGAGTTCGAGAAGGATGATGATACTAACTTCCACATCGACTTCGTTACCGCCGCTTCAAATCTGCGAGCCACCAACTACAGCATCCCCATTGCCGACCGTCACACTACCAAGCAGATCGCTGGAAAGATTATTCCCGCCATTGCCACCACAACATCGCTCGTTACCGGCCTCATTTGCTTGGAACTATACAAGATCATCGATGGAAAGAAGAAAATCGACTCGTATAAGAATGGATTTGTCAACTTGGCTCTTCCCTTCTTCGGTTTCTCCGAGCCGATTGCCGCGCCCAAGAAGGAGTATGCGGATAAGGAATGGACGTTGTGGGACAGGATCGAGTTCAAGGGAGATCCTACTCTCAAGGAGTTCCTCGGCTGGTTCCAGAAGGAATTGAAGCTGGATATCATGATGGTTTCCGAGGGTGTTAGCATGCTTTGGAGTTCCTTCGTTGGAAAGAAGAAGGTTTGTCGGATACAAATTTGGTTAAGCCAGGTCACTCACCTCGTTTGACCCCCGATTGTTCAGAGCGAGGAGAGACTCCCTATGAATTTCACGAGGCTCGTTGAGCACGTGAGCAAGAAGCAAGTTCCTGCCCATGTCGCCTTCTTTATCGTGGAAGTCATGGCTTCTGACGAGGAGGGTGAGGATGTAGAGGTATGGTATCGATCCACGCAACTGATTATCATCACACTGACATTCCGTATTGTAGCTTCCGTTCATTATCGTCCGTCGTAAGTAATCTCGAAACGTACAATAGAAAAAGAATATGCCCAGTAGAATGTACCAGACGTGGAATGTATAACATGCTGATTGTGCACCGTTCGCTCGCCCCAAGCCCATGTCACTAATGGACTTTACCTCGAGCGTTGGGAATGGAATCGGAAACTTACGACGAGTCATTGTGTGGCATTCGGAAGGCTCCAATTGCCAAGGGTGTTTTGGAAAACTCCGGCCTGTGTCGTGCTTGAGGACCTCGGGTATCACTGGGTACACACGAACTCCCACTAGACACAGATATATAAGACCGTATGACGACCTGAGCGCAGCCGCATCGGGGACGCCGATACATAGCCCTCAGCAACAAATGGAGGTCACAAGGGCAAGGTTTTGGGACAGGGCCCCGTGTACAAAAGAATCCACATCCTGGCACTGGTGGTTCCTTCGTCAAAGATGTCTTAGTCCGAAGATTGCGGATAGAACGTCCAGCGGGGAATAAGTGTTCCCGAGCTAACTTTGAGTGTCCCCGGACGATGAGCAGGTACAAATCGGTTTGGAGCATACACAGACACTAATGGTACAGGTATGTGAGATACAGTGGACGACATAAGACACGACGAAACAGGTCACAAAAAATACCAGCACAATCATAACATCAATCCGAAGTCAAGTCTATCACATCTCCATCGTCCTCAGCCTTCCTCTTCACCCCGGCTACAATCGGGCCGGTCTGAGTTCCGCTCGCCGTAGCCTGAGCCACCGAGGTGCCCGCAACTGAGTTATCTTCGACCGGCACGACAACGGGAGTCGAATTGCCAATTTTATAAGGCTTGGTCCCAGCTAAAGCGGCTTGAACATCTTGATACCGCTCGCCCATTATCCTAGCCAACTCGTCGGGAGTTCCAATGAGGGCAAGGAAAGTACGTGCACTCTCTACGCGTCCGTCCCACCTTTCCATGGTAAACGCCCCTTGTGTCTTCGTCACCCTCAGCCCGTACGGTGATCGTCCCACGATCGTGGTGCAAGTAACCGCGCCCGAGAGGTCCGTGCGAAGGTTGGCCTCCATATGCGAACGCTTCTCCTGCGTGCCCCAGAATATATCCGTCACATTGTCTGACCGCAAGAACCGGTTCACCCTCGCGCAATCTTCGCATCCACAGGCGAGCTTCTTGACGAAGCAATCGGGTGGTTCTGAGGGGGTACACAGGAGATCCTGAAGCCATCTCTCTATGAATGCGCGCAAGAACCCATCCAGGACAGGAAAGTACGACCCGCTGTATTGTTGGTAACGGGCTTTCAACTTGGGGATGAGCGGGGTGATAAGGGTTTTACATTTAACCGTCGGATTTCCTTGCGGTTGAGAAACCAGGGTAACCAGTCGGTCCGAATTCTGGATCCTCTGGGTGAGTACCATGAGGTCGAGGAGTTTTAGAATGCGTGGCTCCTCCGGTCTCGTGTATGCGAAGGTGGAGGCGCCGTCGCGGTCGTAAGCAACACCTGTGCGGTACTCAGGCGTCGCGGCGGCGATGAGGCTGTCAAGGGTGTGGTTTAATGCTTTCGTGTATGCTGATGCATCCTCTGGAGTGCCTCCTGAGGGCATGAGTTTGTCCTTTTCCTTCCACAAGCCTTCAGCTAGGCCAACCAAAAAGTCGAACGTTGCTTCGAATCCGACAAGTTGCTCCACGATCCTAAGCAGAAAATGGGTCAGACCAGCGAGTAATTCCGTCCGCCTGTTGGCACGCACGTTTGCGAGAAGAAGAGCAACCCTTCTGATTCTGCAATGCTGACATACATTGGAACATCGTATTCGCTTGGTGGCGACTTGATCGGCGAGAGCACCGCGATTGTCTGCTGTTTCAGCCATGTCTTCACACTTGGATCCTGCCCGGAAGCATGGGCTCGGAAGGCCATTATCCACTCGATCGCGGCCCTTGTGCTCGGTTTATTGCGGATAGCCTCCTCCACTCTGCAAGGAAACATGAGCGGGGGAAATGAGGCATGGGCGCGAGAATGGAATGGACCAACATGTTTTTGGTACGATCAAAGGTGAATACGTCCCAAGCCTGAATCAGCTCGTTCAAGCTGAGTTGCGGTGTAAGCCCTTCCCTCGTGCTCTTCTTGAGGACCTCTTCCCACATTGCAAAATTGCCCCATTCGAGAGCGAGATCTATCAACAGGGTTGAGTGTTCCGAGAGCGCGTGCGACCAATCGGAACCCAAAGATCCGTGTTTGATGAGGAATCGAGACATCTTTCTATTCCTTTCCGTTGGCCCTTCGCCCTTCCATCTCCTCAGTTTCTTGAACGCGTATTCTACACCACCCATGCCCAATAGCGTCGTCAGTCCCCCGTCACCCAATTGCATAACGAGCACAGAGCAGCGATAGACTGTGGTAGGGGATGGATGGAGTTAGAGATGAAAGGCAGAAGGGTTGTAGTTACTTGCAGTATTTTATCGATGAACCTTCCTATACAATGTTTAGCCCAAGGGACGACATATTTAAGGGCAGAAGCTTACATTTCCGGTGTAGCCTCCGAATTCCTTGTCGTCTGGGTTTTGGTCCTCAAATCCAGGATCTCGAGGAATCATGTCATACTCTGGGTCTAGACTTATGGGGTTCATTCCCTTCGCCAGATCCCCGTCCAAGTCATACAAACCCTTGATCCAGTATTCTTTCTCGTGGACAAGCTCCATTTGGGGAGAACGGCCATATCCGTCGTCAGAGCCGTATACGTCGGCATCTCCGTCCATCTCGCATTCTAAGAGGCCGAGGCAAAGGGAAAT